>Ga0334882_1001945_pt1 | contig 22764 bp, 17 predicted proteins | sample GraSluR1_MG_5_FD_207226 | JGI IMG/M metagenome (GOLD analysis project Ga0334882, IMG submission 207226) | Sludge microbial communities from methane-producing bioreactor in Wageningen University, Netherlands - Granular Sludge_15_04-R1 | ecosystem: Engineered > Bioreactor > Anaerobic >...
CTGCGGTGAAGGCGCCGAAAGACTGGGCTTCGTGGAGCATCCGTCCCCAGGAGATCACCCTGGGGTCCGAGAGGCCGAGGAAGGAGAGCCCCGCCTCGGAGAGAATGGCACCGGGAACTCCCAGGGTCATGGTGGCCAGCAGCACGGGGAGGGTCTCCGGCAGGAGGTGGCGCCGGAGGATATAGCTCGCGGGGGCTCCCAGTCCCCGCAGGTCTTCGATGTACTGGGCGTCCCGGAGGGTCAGGGTCAGGGCCCGGACGGTCCGGGCGGTACCCATCCATGAGAAGACGGACAGGATGAGGATGAGCTGCCAGAGCCCCTTTCCCCAGAGGGCGGCGAGGGCCATCAGGATGGGAAGCAGGGGGATGGAGAGCAGCAGGTCCACCGTCCTCATGATCACGGCGTCGGTCCACCCTCCCCGGTAGCCCGCGGCGAGGCCGAGGGAAGTTCCGAGGAAGGTCGCCAGGAGGGTGGCGAAGATGCCTACCAGGAGGGAGACCCGGATGCCGGCCACGAAGAGGGCGGCGATGTCCCGGCCCCGCTGGTCCGTCCCGAGGAGGCCCCACCGTCCCCCTTCCAGCCGGATTTTCACCGAGCCCTCCCATTCCCCTTCGCCGGTCAGCCCGATCCTGTAGGTTCCCCTTTCGGGAAAGAGGGCGGAGGAGGCGTCCCCGAAGGGAGGCAGGCCCAGGGAGCGCTTGAAGGCCATGTCCCGACCGTCGAGTTCCACGCCCCCGTTGAGGGGCGTGAGACGGAAGGTCTTTCCGCCGGGGAGGGTCCATTCCACGAACCGGGAGGGGGCGGGAAGGGCCGTTTCGACCCGGAGGGAGAACCGGGAAGGAGCGCTGAAGGTCCAGTCCAGCTCCACAGCAGGGTGTCCGCCCGAAAGTTCCAGGTCCATGGTGGGCGGAAGGGACCGGTCCAGCCACAGGGGTTTCGAGAAGGGTGCCGCCACCTCCGCTTCGGGGAGGGCGTCAAAGAGACGGGTCCCGAACAGGGCCAGGGCCGCGAGGCCGAGAAGGCACCAGAAGCTCCACCGTTTCAGCAGGCCCTTCATCGTCCGCCGCCCCGTTCCATGCGCACCCGGGGGTCGGTCAGGCCGTAGAGCAGGTCCGACAGGAGGTTGCAGCTCACGGTGAGCAGGGCCAGCAGAAAGAAGGACGCCCCCGCGGCGGGGTAGTCATGGCCGGTCACCGCCTCCAGCAGGAACCGCCCCACGCCGTGGAGGGAAAACACCGTCTCGGTGATCACGGCCCCGGAGACGATCCCGGGAAGGGACAGCAGAAAGATGGTGAGGAGGGGCGGCAGCAGGGTCCGGAAGGCGTGTCCCAGGATGATGTTCCGTTCCGGAAGCCCCCTGGCCCGGGCGAGAAGGATGAAATCCTCGCCGAGAATCTTCACCATGAGGTTCCGCACGTAGAGGGCCCATCCTCCGAAACCCAGGAGGACGAGGGAAAAGACGGGCAGGGCCATGTGCCACAGGTAGTCGAGCAGCAGGGGGAGCCCCTCCGCCGGAGGAGGGACCGACAGAGTTCCCCTCAGGGGAAAGAGGGGGAGTGCGGCCGCGAAGGCCATGAGGAGCACAAGCTGGACGAAGAAGGAGGGAAAGGAGAAGGACAGGGCGCCGCTCCAGAGGACGCACTTTTCCAGCAGGCTTCCCCGCTTCCGGGCAGCCTTCATGCCGAGCCAGGTCCCGAGAAGGGACGACAGCACAAGACTTGTACCCAGCAGCACCACCGTGTTTGGCAGCCGGGATTTCAGCTCCTCCATCACGGGGCGCCCGGTGAGGAAGGAGATGCCGAAGTCGAAGGTCAGGGTGGACCGGACGTACCGGAGAAACTGCACGGGAAGAGACTGGTCGAGGCCGTAGACTTCGCTCAGCCGTGCCTTTGCCTCGGGAGAGAAGTTCGGGTCGATGATGGAGGCCACGGGATCTCCCGGCATCATGCGGAACAGGACGAAGTTGAGCACCAGCACCAGCCCGAGGACCAGCAGGGCGCTCCCCGTCCGCCGTGCCCAGTAGCCGCTCACCCCTCCGTCACCTCTTCCTGCCGAGCCAGAACCGTTGGTTCCCGCTCAGCCGGACATATTCCCCCGGGCGGTACTCCCGGAAGACGAAGGGGCCCGTCCCCACGAGTCCTGTGAGGGTAGAGTCCGAAGGGTGCTTCTCCGACGCGGGAAGCCAGCTCCGCCAGTCGGCGACTTTTTCGATGACGTGCCGGGGGAGGATGGAGATGCCGCCCACCCGGTGGAGGTGCCAGAAGCTCACGTTTTTCATGATCACTTTGAGGGTGCGGTCATCAGGGGTTTCCACGGTTTCGATGTTGTCCACGTTATCGAAGTACCGGGGAACGGCGTTCTTCCGGAGCGTTTCGTAGGTGAAGGCGGCGTCCGCGGCCGTCAGGGGGGTGCCGTCGTGCCACTCCACGCCCTCCCTGAGGCGGAAGGTAAGCACCGTGCGGGGGCCCGAAGGGCCTTCCTCCGTGGCGATGGTCCAGCTTTCGGCGAGCCAGGGAATGGTCTCCAGGGTGTAGGGGTCCACGGCGATGAGGGAGTCGTAGATCAGGCCGAGGACCTGCCAGTCGTAGGCGGAGCTGGACGTGAAGGGGTTGAGCGCCCTCGGCTCGTCGGCCTGGACGAGATAGAGGGGCTTCATGGGGCCTGACGCGGGCTCCATGGCCAGCAGGCTCCAGGTGTTGTCCGCCGTGACCCTGTCGGTGACCAGGGTTCCCTTCCACTGCTTCGACACGGCGGAGATGGTGTACCGGCTGTAGACGGGGACCACCGGGACGAGATCCGAGAGAAGCTTCTGGGCCTCCGAGGCGGCCGTGCGGGCCGCCGTCTCGTCCGGGGCGAAGCGGAGCCTGTCGAGAACTTCGTCGAGGGCGGGATCGGAGATGCCGGGCATGTTGTAGCCGCCCCGTATGTCCATCTTCGAGGAGTAGAAGGCGTAGAGGGAATCGGGGTCCCGGGTCATCTGCCATGCCAGGACGTACATCTGGAAATCCCGCTCGTCCAGCCTGGAGATCATGGTGGAGAAGTCCATGGGCTCCGCTTCGACCGGAATGCCGATGGAGGAGAGGGCCCCGGCCATGCGCACCGCCATCTCGGCCGTTGTGGGTGCCGTGGACGCTGTGGGGCAGAGAAGTTTCTGGGGGGGGACTTTTTTTCCGTCGGGCGAGACGAGAACGCCGTCGGAGCCCCATGTCCATCCCCCGTCGGCAAGTCGCTTCCTTGCAGCTTCGGGGTCGTGGGGGTAGGCCGTCACGTCTGGTTCGAAGTAGGGAGACACCGGAGGGAGGAAGGTGGAAAGAGGCTCGGCGTACCCGGCGAAGAGATCCCGGACCATCCGCTCCCTGGGAAGGGCCTGCCAGGCGCTGCGGCGCAGGTCGAGGCTGTTCCACGGAAAGGTCCGCACGTTGAAGCCGAGAAAGAACCCGTGGAAGCCCGATGCGATGGAGAGGTCCACGGCGGGGCTTTTTGAAAGGGCGTCCACGTCCACGGGACGGTGGAGATCCCCCAGGATGTCCGCCTTTCCCCGGTTCAGTGCCAGGAGCTGGGCGTCGGGATCCCGGATGATCACCAGGTAGAGGTCCCTGACCTTCGGTCCTGCAAAGGCTTCCGGGTCGAAGGCGCCGGCGGCGGCCCGGTGTGAGGCGGATAGCAGGATGAAGGCTGCTGTCGTCAGGAACAGGGCGAAAAGGGCTTTTCTCATTTCTCGTCTCATCCTTTCCGGAACGGGATTCGGATTTGTCCATTATTCTAGCAGATCGCTGAAGAATCCCTTTCCGTGAAATGCCGTATTTCAGGCTGTCCGGGAGGGCGGAAAGAAGAGCCGGAGCGAATCCCCGGCAGAGCAATGTTCCCGCGGTCCCTCGCGGACACCGGATATACCGGTCCGATGACCGGGGAATCGGGAACATCCGCCCGGCTTGACTTCGTAATTTTGAGAGTTTACACTACTGACGAAACAGAGAAAACGGCGAAATAATTCAGCTTCCTGGCAATCCGAGAAAAGTTTCTTTGGAAGTCGTATCCAGTTATGCACTCTCTTGAATACAATCCGGGAGGTCGGCGGAAAAAAGGAAGAAACGCCAATTTGTCTGATGTCCTCTGATGAAGGGCTTCCGGCACGGCGGTTCGTTATCCCCGGAGCTGTTTTCCGTTTCTGGACCAGGCGGTTTGTTCTTTAGCGGGGCAGTCTTTTCCCGCTGAAAAGGCATCTATCTTTTCAGGCGTCCGGCCGACGGTCTCCGGAGCGTTTCCGTCAGGTCCGTCCGCTCAGGCAGGGAGGTGATATGTTCTCCGAAAAGGACGATGGGGCCGGATCAGAAAATCTGAAGGAGGTGCTTTGATGAAACATTGGAAACTGGCTTCGATTGGAGTTGCAGCGGCGGTACTTTTCGGCGTTCTGTTTATCGGCGGCATTGAGCAGGCCTCGGCGGCGGATGTTTTCAACTGGAAGTTCCAGAGCCACCACACCCCGGGGTCCCTCGCGGTTGAATCCGTCATCAAGCCTTTTATTGAAAGAGTGGAGAAGATGTCCGGCGGCAGGCTGAAAATCAGCCTTCACTATGCCGGTGAACTGGTGGACTACGCTGAAGTGGACAAAGCCCTCCAGGCGAATATGATCCAGATCTCCAACACGAGTTCCCTGTTCTTCAGGGGAGCCATCCCCATGGGATGGGTCACCGCGCCCAACATGCCTCCCTTTGTCACCCGGTCCAACGACGAGTTCAACGAACTCTTCCATCACAGGGGGCTCGACGATCTGGTTGCCGAGGCTCTGAACGAGCGGGGCATCAAGTACCTCGGATGCCACAGCGTGGGCAACACGTATTTCTGGAGCAAGAAACCGATTAAAACCCTTGAAGACCTGAAGGGATTCAAAGTACGTTTCTTCGGCTCCATGTCCGATTTCGTGGAGCACTTCGGTGCCTCCCCCGTCATGCTTCCCCACCCGGAAACCTACATGGCCATCGCCATGGGCACCCTCGACGGCAGCGGAACAGCCTGGTGGCTGTACCGCGACCTGAAGCTCTATGAAGTCTGCAAGTACTTCGTCGGGCCGGCCTTCCAGGTTCCCCAGGGAATGGAACTCTGGGCTTCCAAGAAGGCGTGGGACGAGCTTCCTGCGGACCTCCAGGCCATCGTCGAGACGGCGGCCCACGCGTTCAACACGGATTACATGGACGCAGTGACCATGCAGGAACGGGATATGTTCAACAAGTCCTTCAAGGAGTGGGGAACCACCTACACCGAGTTCAGCCCCGAGGAAGTGGCCAGGATAACCAACGAATTCTCCATCCCCTATCTCGACAAGGTGGCAGAAGAGCAGGGAAAGAAGGACCCGAGGGTCATCAAGGCCGTCGAGATCATTAAGCAGTTCATGAAGGATTACGGCTACATTAAATAAGGATCGGCCAAGAAAAAACCCCCTCTCTTCGGGGAGGGGGTTTTTCTTAAATTCCAACAGCCCGAGTTCTCGATGAGGTGATGCGGTTGCGGTTTCTAACTGGTTTTATTCAATTTGTCGACGCCATGGTCGACCGGATCGGAAAGATAGCAAGCTTCCTTATTTATCCGACCATGCTCGTCCTGGTGTACGAAGTTGTCATGAGATACTATTTCACGCGCCCCACCATCTGGGCCCACGAGACGTCATGCATGCTCTACGGGGCGCACTTTGTGATAGGAGGGGCCTATGCCCTGCAGAAGGGCGCCTTCGTCAGCGTCGAAGCTTTCTACATGCGGTTTTCACGGCGTACCCAGGCGATCCTCGACCTGTGCACCTGGACCATGTTCTATATCTTTGTGGGCGTCTTGCTCTGGAAGAGCCTCCCGTGGGCATGGGAAAGCTTTAAGGTGAGCGAATTTTCCGACAGCACGTGGGGGCCCTATGTCTGGCCCGTCAAGATGACCATTCCCTTTGCCTCTTTTCTCATGCTGCTCCAGGGGATGACCAAGACCATAAAAGACGCGTACCTGGCCGTGACCGGGCGGGAGCTTGTCGTCGGTGCGGATGCTGAAGCCGCTGCCGGGAACTGAGGTGAACCCATGAGTATAGAAATGATTTCCGTTCTCCTTTTCGGCAGCATGCTCCTTCTGCTCGCCTCGGGCCTTCCCGTCGCCTTCGTTCTCGGAGGGCTGGCCGTGGTGTTCACCGGCGTGTTCTGGGGCCCCGAATCGCTCTTCATCATTTTGGCCAGGACCTTTTCCATGATGTCCACCACGACCCTTGTGGCGGCGCCCCTTTTTGTCCTCATGGCGGTGGTGCTTGAGCGTTCCGGCGTGGCTGAAGACCTCTACGAGATGATGTACCGGTGGTCCGGCGGCATCAAGGGAGGACTGGCGGTCGGCACCGTTCTTGCCTGCACGCTGATAGCCGCCATGTCCGGCATTGCCTCCACCGGAGTCGTCATGATGGGCGTCATGGCACTCCCCGCGATGCTGAAGAGAGGGTACGACAAGCGGATCGCCACGGGATGCATCCTGGCCGGCGGCGTCCTTGGTCCCCTGATTCCTCCCAGCATTGCCCTGGTGCTCTACGGCACCATGGCCCAGGTATCCATCGGCGCTCTCTTCGCCGGAGGCATGGCCGCCGGAATGCTCTGCTCCCTGCTGATCATCGGCTACATCCTGATCAGGTGCTATCTCAACCCGAAACTGGGGCCGGCCATTCCCGTGGAAGAACGGGCCGACTGGGACGCGAAGATTTCCTCCCTCAAGGGAGTTATCCTCCCCCTTCTTCTTATCACCGCAGTTCTGGGCTCCATCTACAGCGGCATAGCCACTCCGACTGAAGCGGCCGCCGTCGGAGCCCTTGGCGCCTTCGTCTGCAGCGCCATCCACAGGCGTCTGACCTGGGACCTGATCAAGAGCGTGGCCTACACCACCATCCAGGTCCAGGGGTTCATGATGTGGATCCTGTTCGCCGCCCAGGGGTTTGCGGCCGTTTACATGGGCCTTGGGGCCTCCAGGATGGTCGTCAACCTGGTCCAGACCTACCAGGTCGGATGGTGGACCATGCTGATCGGCATACAGGTAGTCTGGTTCCTGCTCGGGTGCGTGATCGACGCCTGGAGCATCCTCATGATAACCCTTCCCATCATTCTTCCCCTCCTGCCGCTGTATGGATTTGATCCCCTGTGGCTGGGAGTGCTGTACGCCGTCAACACCCAGACGGGGTACCTCACGCCGCCCTTCGGCACCATGCTGTTCATGATGAAGGGCATCGCTCCCAAGGAAGTCACCATGACCGACATTTACCATTCCATCGTGCCCTTCGTGGTGACCCAGCTGTTCTGCCTGGCATTGTGCATCGCCTTCCCGCAGCTGGTCACCTGGCTTCCGAACCTGCTCTTCAAATAGGATCCGGAAAAAAGGCGGGGCTTCGGCCCCGCTTTTTTTATGGAATTTTAAATCCCCGGCCCATGGTCCCCCTCCTTCCCGCGGACGGCCTTTTCCGCGGCTATGGGGCGGCGGGCAAGCATGGGATACTGCCGCTGCACCGTCTTTGATATAATATGGTCAGTAAATTTAGCGGTTCAAGGGGGAATGAAGCATGCTGAAACTGCTTTCCTTCATGACGGTGTTCCTGTTTCTGGGAGGCCTGTGGTACTGCGGGGCCGCTTCGGCGGCAGGATTTGAGGAAGACGTGTTCAGGACCTCCGCCGGAGAGGTGACCATCACCTTTCTCGGCCACGGAACCCTGATGTTCTCTTTCGGCGGCAGGGTGATCCACGTGGATCCCTACAGCAAGGTCGCCGACTACTCGGCTCTTCCGAAGGCCGATGCGGTGCTGATAACCCACGAGCACCAGGATCACCTGGATACAGAGGCGCTGAAGCACATAGTCACCGATGGGACCGATATCGTGCTGAACAGGAAAAGCGCGGCGGCCCTGGGCAAAGGGCGCATAATCGGCAACGGTGAAACAAAGAAAGTCCTCGGCATAACAGTGGAAGCCGTGCCGGCCTACAATATCGTTCACAAGCGGGACAACGGCCAGCCGTTCCATCCGAAGGGAGAGCACAACGGCTACGTTCTCACCTTCGGCGACACACGGATCTACGTAGCGGGCGACACGGAGAACATCCCCGAGATGAAGGAGCTGAAGGATATTTCCATCGCCTTCCTGCCCATGAACCTTCCCTACACCATGACGCCGGAGATGGCGGCGGACGCCGCCCTCTCCTTCCGGCCCAAAATCCTCTACCCCTATCACTACGGGCAGACGGATCCGGAAAAGCTTGTGGACCTCCTGAAGGACTCGGGGATTGAAGTTCGGGTCAGAAAGATGAGCTAGGGAGAGCCGGAACGGCCTTTGCCTCCCGTCAACCCGGGGCGGCATTGCTGTTTCTGTCATCCTGAGGAGCGAACGCGACGAAGGATTCCCTTTGGTCCGGGATCGTAAAATTTCGAGGTCCTTCGCTCCGCTCAGGACGACAGAGGAAGAGTGTCATCCTGAGACCGGGTTTGGGGTTTGTCATCCTGAGGAGCGACAGCGACGAAGGATCTTTTTTGTTCCGGGGCCTCAATGGCGAAATCCTCCCCACGCTGCGCTCGGGATGACAAAATAGAGGAATCAGGAAGAAAAAGGTGGCCGGGACATTGTGTCCCGGCTTTTTTCATACCCTCCCTTTTTTTCCGGGCAGCCACATGACCGTGGTCATCACCGCGGTGGCGATGCAGATCAGGGTAAAGAGAAGAAATGCCTGCCGGGTTCCCAACAGGGTGCAGCCGAACCCCATGTAGAGAGGAAGGATGAACCAGCTCAGGTCCATGGAGAAGTGGACCAGCGCCGAGGCCTTCGCCCGGAGACGGGGCGCGGCGAGATCCGCCGTGAGGGCGAGATGGGCGGGGTATCCGTATCCCATGCCCATGCCGTAGAAAAATCCCCAGAAGACCAGCCCGAGGGAAGAGTCGGCGAAGGCGAGGCCGAGAAGGCAGAGGGCCATGACGAGGAAGGAGGGGCCGGCGAAGACGGTCCTCTGGTACCGGTTGAAGAGGTTTCTTCCCGCCGTCCGGACGAAGAGGGCCCCCGCCCCGAGGGAGAAGATGAACCACGAGGGGACGAGCCCCTTTTCCAGAAGCACCGTGCCGATGAAGACGATGGATGCGTCGCACAGGCCGAAGAAGAAGCATGAGAAGACGATTTTCCCCGCAGGCGTTTCCCGGAAGAGGTCGCCGTAGGTCCCCCATTCCATGGGCTGGTCCTGTCCCGGGGAGCCCTGGAACCGGGCGGGCCTGAGCCGGAGGGCCAGGGAGAAGGAGAGGGCCGCCGCCGCCAGGGGAAGTATCATGAAGAACCGGTCCAGGCCGCTCCGGACAAGGTAGTCGGTGAGGGGGACCACGGTGAACATGGGGATGAGGCTTCCCACGGAGACGAGGACGAATCCGAGCCCCCGCTTCGATTCTTCGATGACGAGGGCCTGGTAGGTGGTGAGGGCCACCATGAAAATGCTGTATGCCAACCCCATGACCACCCTCACTCCGACGAACCAGCCGAAGGCACCCTGGTAGAGCTGGAGGGCCAGGGCGCAGGCGATGCAGACGCCGGAGGACCAGATCATGCTCTTTCTCACGCCGATCCGTTCGGTGATCCAGCTTCCCACCGGCCGGACCGCCGTGGTGGCGGCATAGAAGACGCCGACGAGGATTCCCGCCGACGCCGCGGAGTATCCCCTCCCGGCAAGGTAGGGGGCGAGGAAGAAGAATGCGTTGGAATAGGAATAGATTGCGAAATTGATAATCAAGAGAGACAGAATAAGCCTGTCCATTCTGGCGGCCTCCTCGGTGCCGTTATGGTCCGGGGCGGTTCCGGACGGGTGTATTGTATGCTCCCGGGGGAGTTGGTTCAATCCTTTCCGCAGAGTGAGGCAAATGCGGGGGTGAGCATAGCTCCGGATACGATGCATCCCTTGCCCTTCGATTTCGCCTCGTAGAGGGCCGCGTCGGCCTTTCTGAAGGCATCCTCCGGGGACGAACCGCCCGGAGCGAACGCCACGCCGAGGGACACGCTCAGGTACGGAGCGCAGCTTCGAAGCTGGCGGCAGATATTTTCCGCGATCACCAGGCCGTTGTTCTCCGGGCAGGCGGGGAGAAGGACGGCAAATTCGTCCCCCCCTATCCTGCAGGCGATGTCGTCTCTCCGGACGGCCCGGGAGACGGCTGCAGCCATTTTTTTCAGGGCTTCATCCCCCGCCTGGTGTCCGTGGACGTCGTTGATGTCCTTGAAATCGTCGAGGTCGAGAATAAGGAGGGTGACTCCGGTTCCCTCCCGGAGCATCCGGGCAAGGTGTTCGTCGAAATGGCGCCGGTTGAAGAGTCCCGTGAGAGGATCCCTGCTGGCCATGTCCCGTGCCTGCCGCTCGGCGGTTGACAGGGCGGCGAGTTCCCTGGAGGTATTTCTTTGCAGCATGGAGAAAAAGTACATGCTGGAGACGATGAAAATATAGCAGATGGCCAGGTTTGCTGTTTCTCCCCGGAAGTCCCCGGCCAGGAGAAAGGTGCCGAGGAAGGAAAATGCGTTGATCACGAGATAGGTGAAGAAGACGTCCCGTCGCCGGAACTGCATGAAAACCCATGTCCCCAGAAGGGTGACGATATGCCGGAGGAGGAGGGTGAAGAAGCCCGCTTCGAGGAAGGAAGCCCCCAGGGGCAGCAGGTTCAGGAAGAGCAGGATGGGCGGAACGAATCCCCGGACGGCCGAAATGGGCATGGCGTTCATCCTGAGGCGGAAAAACAGGAAAAGGGAGGCGAGGAAAAAGTCCAGCACCGCCAGGAGATGATATCCCATCAGCACGTCGGCCCAGCCTGCGGCGAGAAACCAGACCGCTGTGATGACGCTGAGGAGACGGAGGGCGGGCAATTCTCTTTCGAGTCGGTTTCCCCTGTGAACGGTGCGGTATGCCATTGCAGCCTCCCGGACTTTGTTGACTGCCTGCGACAAGGATTATACCCTCCATGAGGCGGGAAAAAAAGAGCCCTTTCCCGGCCTGGGCCGGAAAAGGGCGGATTCAGCCTTTTCCGAAAGCGGATTACTGGGTAATCGCGTTCACGGGGCAGACGGACACGCAGCTGCCGCACTCGATGCAGCTCTCGTCCACAAGCGCCTTGCCGTCAACCATGGAAATGGCTTCCACGGGGCAGGTGCCGACACAGGTCTCGCAACCTACGCATGCATCCTTGTCCACGACTGCTTTTGCCATTGTTCATTCCTCCTCGGATATAGTCTGCTGGTACACTGTGCCGGTCCGGATTATACCCCACTTTCTTTTTCAGGGCAACTTGAAGAGCCCCAGAGTATGGCGGGAGGGTATTCCGCTTTTGGGTCCCTGGTGAGCAGCCGTTCCAGTTCTTCCGCCGGGGAAGCGCCTTCATACAGCAGGCGGTGGACCCCCCTGGAGATGGGCATGTCCACTGAAAGGCTTGCAGCCGCTTCGGTCACCGCCCGTACGGTATAGGCCCCCTCGGCCACCTGGCCGATCTCCTTCCGGGCCTCTTCCAGGGAAAGACCCCGTCCGAGGGCCATGCCGAGCCTGAAATTCCGCGACTGGGTGCTGTAGCAGGTGAGAACCAGGTCTCCCATTCCAGCAAGGCCCGCGAGTGTGAGAGGATGGGCGCCGATGGCCTCGCCGAACCTCATGATCTCCGCCAGCCCCCTGCTCACCAGAGCCGCCCGGGCATTGTCCCCCAGGCCGAGGGACGAGGCCAGCCCGGAGGCGATGGCCATGATGTTTTTCACCGCCCCCCCGGTCTCAGTTCCGGCAACGTCATGGGATGTATAGATCCTGAGCCGGGACGTGTTGAGCAGGGACTGCCAGAAAAGAGCGGACCCTTCGTTCCCGGAGGCGACGGTCACCGCCGTGGGAAGCCCCCTGGCGACCTCTTCAGCGAAACTCGGCCCGGAGAGGACCGAATAGAGCCCGACGGGAAGGATCTCCCTCACGATCTCGCTTATCCGTTTTCCCGTGTCGATCTCTATGCCCTTGGCCACGTTGCAGATCTCCGTCCGGCCGGTGCAGTATGCTCCCAGCCCGGGGAGAAATTCCCTGAGCGTCTGGGTGGGGAGGGCCAGGATCCAGTAGTGTGAAAACAGGGCCGCCTCCTCGATGCCTGATGTCGCCGATACTCCTGCAGGGAGGGGGATGTCACGGAGATAGTCCGGGTTTTTTCCCGTGGCGGTGATTGCTCTCGCCTGCTCGCTTCTTCTGCACCAAAGGCAGACTGAATGCCCCGAAGCCGCCGCCGATGCCGCCAGGGCGGTGCCCCAGCTTCCTCCGCCGAAAACCGTCAGTTCAGCCATTGTGTACCTCCTTTCCCTTCCCGTCCTTTCCGTCCGGTGTGGCCGGCGTGAACAGAAGCAGCGCCGAGCCGGCGAACATGAGCGCTACGCCGGCGGTTATGGCGGGAACGAGGGACCCCGTAAGGTCCCGAAGAAATCCCGAAACCAGGGGGGCCACCACGGCGGACGACATGACCGAGCCGTTGAAAAAGCCCACCGCAGCCCCCATGGAACCGGGGTGCCGCCTGCTGACGATATCGCCCACCCACGAGATGGCGATGGGGGTAAAAGCCGTGTTGCTGAAGAGCCCGAAGAGAAGCAGCGTCCCGACGATGGCAGGAGTTCCCTGGGCCCTTGTGAGAAGGAAAAGGGCCGCGGCGCTCAGCGGGAGGACGAAGAGAGCCGTCCGTTTCCTGCCCAGACGGTCGGAGAGCCGACCCCAGAGAATGCCTCCCGGGAGAGCCGTCAATGCGATGAGGCCGGTGTAGAGCCCGGACTGGGTCAGGGAGAACCCCCGCTCCGCCTGGAGGAACGTTGGGCCCCAGGTGGCCGCAGCCCAGAAGCCATAGAGGGACGTGAATGTGGCCAGGTTGATCTTCCAGATGTCCCTGTCGCGGAACAGCCTGCCGTAGGCCGCAAAGGACGGGGAGACGTCATTGCGGACGTCGGGGAGGTACTTGATGAACATGAAGATTACAAGGACGGAGGGAACTGCCAGGAGAATGAAGGGGATCCTGTAGCTGCCGAAGAACTGGTAGAGGGGGCCGCTGACCGCCATCCCCCCGATGGTGCCCACGGCCATGCCGATTCCGATGAGACCCGAGCTGAGCCCCCGCTTTTCCGCCGGGACGGTGGAGAGCATGGTTCCGAAGCAGCAGGGGTAGTAGGCGGAAGCTCCGAAGCCGTGGAGCCCCGAGAAAAAGAGCAGGAGTGCGTAGGATGTGCCGAAGAGCCCGAATCCGAGGATTCCGAGGCCTGAAAGGGCAAACATGAAAATCAGGACTCGTTTCGCACCCCACCTGTCGGCGGCGAATCCGCTGGGGATCTGGGGCAGGACGTACAGCAGGAAATATGTGCTGGTTATGGCCCCGGCGCTGGCGGATGATATGCCGAGACTGTCGGCGATAACGGAGAGAAGAGGGTACAGGGCGGTCCTGTCTGCGTACAGAACGGCCCAGCCAAGAATAAGAGCCAGGATCACGGTATATTCCTCCCAGTATGGTTGTGTAGCGTCTATTGTATCCCTTTTCGCCGGGAAGGAAGAGCGGGAAATTGCCAGACTTCATCGGGAGGGCTACAATACATCAGGTAATGTATCTGTTCCTGACGGGAGGAATCTGGAATGGCGCCGGACGACATGGCCATGAGGCTGAAGGAAATCCAGGACAAGGTGAGCGAATCACTGCAATACAGCATCGACAGCCTCGTTACGCTCCGGGAGGAGGAGCGGGAGCGCCTTTTCGAAATCCGGACCCGGCGGGAGGGCGTGCAGAAAGAACTCAACGAGGTCATCGTGGCGTCGGAAAAAGCCGAGGCGGAGTACAGGCGATCCAGGCAGGTCCTCCTGGATGCCTCCAGGTCCGGGAACGAGTCCAGGGAGAAAGAAGCCTACGAGCGGGCCATGAACCTCATGAAAATCAGGGGGGCCTTCGAGGAGAGAGAAAAACACCTGGCCGCCCAGCGGGACGATCTTGACCGGGAGGAGCGCCGTATCGAACGGCTCATCGCCCGGAGCGAGGAGATGGGCAACCGGTTCAGGGTTGTGCTCAATCTGCTCAACTTCAGCATCGAGGATGAAGGATCGGGTACCCTTTCTCCCGAGCAAAAAGAGTTCAGCGCTGGGCTCCTGCTGGCGGAGCGGGAAAGCATATCCCTCTCCCGGGAGCTCCATGACGGCCCGATTCAGAAATTTTCCGCCGCCGGCCTGATGATCGATCTCGCCGGAGAATTCCTCTCCCGGGGGGATTTCGGGAAGGCGAAGGAAGAACTCGCCAGAACCCGTTCCCACATCGGGGATGCCCTGGAGGAATTCCGCTCGTTCCTCTTCCAGCTCAACCCCACCGGCCTCAAGGAGGGGTTCGATGTCGCCCTGAGCCGCCTCGTCGCCCAAACCTCCTCCCTGTCCGGAGCGGACGTGCGCTATGCCGTGGAAGGTCAGTCCGACCTGATTTCCCTCCCCATGCGGACCACCGTGTTCAAGATCATCCAGCAGGCGGTGGTCAACGCCGTGAAAAACGGAAAGGCACGCCGCATCAGGGTTCTTGTGAGCATAGGCAGGGAAATGCTGCGGGTGAAGATCGTCGATGACGGGCTCGGCTTCGACGTTGAAAAAGTGCGGAGCGAGGCCGAGGAAAAAGGCGCCTGGGGGCTGGTCAACATGGAAGACCGGGCCGCCATGATAGGGGGGGAGTTCTCCGTCCTCAGCGAACCCGGAAAAGGAGCCACGGTCTCCCTCGCGGTTCCCCTCCCCGTGAAACGATAGGCACAGGGCCGCCCCGGTTGGGAGGCGGCCCTTTTTTTATGCGGACAGCTTTTTCGCGGCTTTTCTCCGCTCGCCGTCGTCGAGGATGATTTTCCTCAGGCGGATGGACTTCGGAGTCACTTCCACCAGCTCGTCCTCGGAAATCCACTCCAGCGCCTTTTCGAGCCCCATTTTGCGCGGCACGTCGAGCTTCACCGTGAAGTCCTTCGTGGAGGACCGGTGGTTCGTGGCCTGCTTCCGCTTCGTGGGGTTGCAGGGCATGTCGTTGGGACGGGAATTCTCGCCTACGATCATGCCGGTGTAGATTCTGTCCATGGGAGAGACGAACAGGGTCCCCCTCTCCTGGAGGTTCTCGAGCTGGTAGCTCGTGGCCTCTCCGGTGTCTAGGCTCACAAGGGCTCCCCTGCTGCGGGGGGTTATCTCCCCGGACCACGGGGAGTACCCCGAGAAGCGGGAGGACATGATGCCCAGGCCCCTCGTGTCGGTGAGGAACTCGCCGCGGTAGCCGATGAGGCCCCTGGTCGGGATATTGAAGAATATGCGCATGAGCCCGGTGCGGAGGTTCTGGATCTCCTTCACCCTGGCTTTCCGCCGGGACAGTTTTTCAAAGACGATGCCCTGGTATTCCTCCGGGATATCCACCACCAGGTCCTCCATGGGCTCGTGAAGCGCTCCGCCGATCTCCTCGGTGATCACTTCCGGCTTGGAGACGCAGAACTCCATCCCTTCCCGGCGCATCTCTTCGATGAGAATGGCCAGCTGCAGCTCTCCCCGGCCGGAGACCTTCACGCCGTCCGGCCGTCCCAGATCTTCCATCCGAAGGGCCACGTTGACGTGCATTTCCCTCTGCAGCCTGGCCTTGAGCTGCCGGAGGGTGATGGCCTGCCCCTCCTGACCCGAGAAGGGGCCGTTGTTCACCAGGAAAAACATGGAAACCGTCGGCTCTTCGATATCCAGGGGCGGCAACGCCTGCCCCTCCAGCTCGGGGGAGGAGAAGGTGTCACCGATGCCGATTTCCTTCGGGCCGGAAATCCAGACGATGTCCCCTGCCGAGGCTTCTTCTACCTCAAGGCGCTCAAGCCCCCGGGTGACGAAAATCTGAACTGCCCTTGTACGTTCCGTCTCGGTGACGGAGTAATTTTCGTTGTCCTTGTCGGAAGGGTCTTCCCAGCGGGTGGCCATGCGGAGAAACTCTTCTCCCTTCCGGATCTTTCCCTGGAGGATTTTCCCGCAGCCCATCCGGCCGGTGTATTCATTCCATGCCAGGGTGCTCACCTGCATTTTGAAGGGGGCTTCCTCGTCGGCCAGGGGCGGTTCAACGCACCTGATGACGGCTTCGAACAGGGCGTCCATGCCCTTCGACTCCCCTCCCTCGATCTCCGAGAGATCCGACACGGCCCATCCCGCAAGGCCGGAGCCGTAGAGCACGGGGAAATCCGCCTGCTCCTCGGTGGCGCCGAGCTCGAAGAAGAGGTCGAAGGTGGCGTTGAGGGCCATGACGGGGTCGGCTTCCTTGCGGTCAACCTTGTTGATGTAGACGATGGGCTTCAGTCCCATGCGGAGCGCGTGGGACAGGACGTAGCGGGTCTGGGGCATGGGACCCTCGCCGGCGTCCACGAGAAGGAGCACCGAGTCCACCGTGGAAAGGATGCGCTCCACTTCCCCGGAAAAATCGGCGTGGCCGGGAGTGTCGATGATGTTGATGCGGCAGCCCTTCCATTCCACCGTGCAGTGCTTGGCCCGGATGGTGATGCCCTTTTCCCGCTCGAGCTCGTTGTTGTCCATGATCCGTTCTTCAATCCGGGCGTTTTCCCGGAAAACCTGGGCGGCCCTGAAAATGGAGTCGATGAGGGTGGTCTTGCCGTGGTCGATGTGGGCGATTATGGCGATGTTTCGTATGTGTTCCGCTCTTTTCATAAAATATCCGTTCCTCCGGTGCAGTCGGACTTGGTGTTTCTTCTCTGCAAACGAAAATGATACATCCTGAGGAAGTGAAATGCAAGAGTATTCCGCTGAAATCAGGAAAAGGCGCATTATGCCGCTGGGGCGTTCAAACCGGACCCGGATTTCACCGTGATATTTTACAAAAGCGTAACGGAACGTGTGTCCGGAGGTTACATTGCGGTGCTAGTGTTCCTGCAGACAAAGCGGAAGGGAGAACGGAAATGACATCTTTCATCGTGCAGGAAAAATCCCATGACCTGTTTTTGCGGGAACTTCTCGAAAAAGGGAGGATTCACCCTGTGTTCCAGCCCATTCTGGATGTCGCCGAGGGAAAGGTTTACGGTTATGAAATTCTGTCCAGGGGAATGCCCCCAATGGAATCCCCCCTGGATCTGCTTGCCGCGGCCCGGGAATGCGGCATGCTCTGGGAGGCGGAAAGGGCCTGCCGAAGGGCGGCCCTGGAAGGCATACGACGGTGTGATACAGGAGAAGGGGCCCGCTATTTCCTCAACGTTAGCCCCGGGGTTCTGAGCGATCCGCGGTTCAGGGAGCTTTTCACTCCCGAACGGCTGAAACCCTATGAAATAAGCCCGGACAGGATCGTTCTTGAACTGACGGAAAACCTGCCCGTCGAAGATTACGGAAAACTTGAAGAATCTGTGGCCTGGTTCAGAAAAGAAGGGTTTTCCCTCGCCCTGGACGACGTCGGATCCGGGTATTCGGGGCTTCGGACGATGGCTGTCAGTGCCCCGGATTTCTTCAAGATCGACATGGAGATCGTCCGGGGGGTGGCGGGAGACCCGTACAAAAAACATGTGGTCCGGTTTCTCTGTTCCTTTGCCGCGACTGTCGGAGCAAAGATCATTGCGGAGGGGGTAGAGAACTGGGAGGATATGAAAGCGCTTCTCGAACTGGGAGTTCACTACGCCCAGGGGTTTCTTTTCGCCCGTCCTCAAAAGGAACCCGCTCCTCCCCCTGATCATGTGATGGCTCGGCTTTCAGCCATGTATGCCGAGTTGAACGGGGACGACCACATGGTGGGCGAGGGGCTGCGGGCCCTTGTGATCAAGGGAACGGCTGCCCGGAAGGGACAGATGTCCTGCGAGGACCTGGAGCAGCTTCTCCGGAAAAACAGGACCCTGGATCATCTTGTCGTTCTGGACGGGGATCTTCCGGCGGGCCTTATTACCAGGCAGTCCTTTTTTCTGCAGACGGGGGGTGCTTTCGGATACCAGCTTTTTCAGAAAAGACCCCTGGAAGAAGCTGCGAAGAAGGAATTCCTTGCCGTGCCCGTATTCAGTCCTGTAAGCACCCTGGCGAAGCTTGCCATGGAACGGCGCCAGGATGATCTCTACGATCCCGTTGTCGTGGTGGACGACAGGGGATGCTTTCTCGGCACGGTGACCATGAAACAGATAATCTCCAGGTCCACGGAGCTGGAGGTGGAGCGGGTCCGGAGCTGCAATCCCCTGAGCGGACTGCCGGGGAACAATCATATCCGCAAGTGGATAGGGGATGCCCGGAAAGAAAGCCTTTTTTCCCTTATCTACTGCGACCTCGACAGATTCAAGGAGTACAACGACCGTCACGGGTTCCTGAAAGGCGACGAGCTGATCAACTTTACCGCAACAATTCTCAGGGAGGGGCTGGACGAACTGCCGGAAGGGACCCGTCTCGGGCATATCGGTGGTGACGACTTCGTGCTCGTCTGCCCGGGAAAGGTGTCTTCCTCCGCTCTGGATGCCATCTGTGACGCTTTCGACCGGAAAAAGGGACTCTATTTTTCACGGGAGGAGAATGCCGCCGGGTGCTACCGTGCGACGGACAGGCAGGGAGCGGTGTGTTCCGTTCCCCTGGTAACGCTCAGCCTTTCAGTAATAGAGAAGGATAACCTTGATCTCTGTGCTCACCCGGCGGTGATAGCGGAAAAAGCGGCTTCCCTCAAGCATGCGGTGAAGCGTATCACTGCGGCTGAACGCCGCAGTTCATGGCTTATCGACCGGAGAAAAGCGGGGGTTTCCGGGGAGGCTGAACAATGACGCTCAAATCAAGGCTGTTCGTGCTCGCATGCTCCATTCTGCTTGTAACTGCCTGCTTTGCCTTTATTTCCTACCGCGGGGGAGCGGAGATACTCTTTTCCCAGGCGGGGAAAAGCGACCGGCTTATGGCCGAAAGGGCTGCAAGAGCCGTTTCCGAACGGATTGCCTCATGGGAAAGCGTCCTCCTGACGGCATCATCCAATATTGCCTTTATGATAGAAGACCTTGGAGTGCTTCCCGGAACTCTCGGCAATTACATGAGAAATCTCACGGAGGCATCCCTGGACCAGGGCTTTTCCGCCATCTCCTTTGCTCTGTCCAGCGGTGTCCTGCTGGAAGGAAGCGGATGGTTCCCCCCGGAGGAATATGACCCGAAAAATGAGACGTGGTTCAAGGAAGCGGAAAAAGGCAGAGGACCCGTTTTCCTTGTCCGCTGTCAGGACGTAAAAAAAGAAAAGGAGGTTTCCCTTCTTGCCGTTCCGGTCTATTCCCTCTACCAGGAAGGGCTTTTGCTCGGTGTCCTGGCCGGTGAAATTTCGTCCGAAGCTCTTTCATCCCTTTCCTCGACGGAAAACGGCGAACTGATGATCCAGCTTATCGGACCGGAGGGAGGAAAACTGTTCCCGGAGGATAGAGAGCAAAACGGCGTGGGAGACCTTCAAGCTCCGGCTTCTTCGGGAGGCGGAAGCTGTTCGTTGGTGAACCGGGAGGGAGAAATCTTCAGGGTAAGTGCCTATGGGTTGCCCTATGGAATGTCTCTCGCCGTTTTTTCTTCCGAAGAAAAACTCCTTCACCCGCTGAGAACTCTTGCTTTTCGGCAGGCCGCTTTTCTGGCGGCGGCCCTTCTCTTTATTTGCTCCATGCTGTATGCCACGGGAAAGAGTATCCTTTCTCCTGTCAGCAGGTTGATTCTTTCAGCAAAGGCGGTGGCAGACGGAAACCTCACCCGTCCTGATTTTCCGAAGGGGAAGGATGAGATTGCCTTCGTAAGCCGCGCCTTTTCTGATATGGTCTGCAGACTGAGGACTGTTCTGCTCGGTATCAGGGAAGAAAGTGAAAATATCTCCCGGAATGCGGCTCTCGTGAAGTTTGTTTGCATTGAAATGTCGGACAGGTTCCGTGAAATGCTTGTGGGGTGCGAACAGCTGGGGCGTTTTCTCTCAGACAGCGATGAAAGCCTTGCCGGCTTGAAAAAATCAGCTTTTGTTTCGGGGCGGGAGGCGGAGGCGGCAGAAGCCATCTCCGACATGTGCCGCCGGGAAGCTGACCGCCTGATCAATCTGGGCACCGTCGCTTCGGGAACAGCGGGCGAGGCCGTCGAATCTGTCCGGGCGATGGCGGCATCCTTCGGGAGAGTGAGCGAAGCAGTCAGGGTACTGGAAAAGAGGACCAGCGACATCGCTCTCATCATCAGGATTATCGATGACGTTTCACGGCGAACGAACTTCCTGGCCCTGAACGCCTCCATCGAGGCAACGAAGGCTGGCCCTGCGGGGAAGGGATTCGCAGTGGTCGCCGAGGAAATACGAAAGCTCGCACTTCAGAGTGCTGATGCGGCGCGGAGAATCGGAACCCTGGTAGGAGGCATTCTCGAGGGAGGCCGGGCCGTCGGAGAAGAAGCCCTTTCCGGTGAGCGGATTGCCTCGCTGAACTGTACGAAAATCGAAGATCTCATGAGTTTTCACGACGATCTCCAAAAGGTCATGAAATCCATGAAGAGCTCTATAGGAACGATGGTATCGAAAGCGGAAGTAAATGCCGCACTCGTAAAAGAGGTTACAATCACTGCCGACACCCTTGAGAACCGGTCACGGGACGGTGCCGGCGCCGCTGCGTCCATATCGTCCGCGCTCTGCGAACTTGGAAACAAACTTGAAGTACTCCGGGAAGGGGCCGCTGAACTGGACGGCAGGGCTGCCCTGCATGTCCGGAGCATGGAAAGCTATCGGCTGGGTTCCCATACGCAGACCCTTCCCGTTGAGTGATGGACGGGCCGGTTCTACCGTTTTTTTCGTTAGAGAAGCTCCCGTATGGACTGCTCGAGCTCGTCCTGGGAAGGAACACCCTCGAATGCCTTCCTGCCGTTCAGTATCCAGACGGGGTCGGTGCCGCGGACCCTGTACCGGAAAAGGTCGAAAAAGGAGAAGATGCTTCTCGGATCCATGACTGAAATATGGACCTTGTCGCCGAAGGTCTCCCTGATGCCCGAGAGAAGCCTGCCGATCTCTTCCGCCGTGTCCTTCCTCCACTCCGTCTCTTCGCTTCCGGGAACGAAAGTGCTGCAGCCTCCGCTGCCGCCTGTGGAACTCCGTTCCATGATCAGTTTCAGCTTGACGATCGACATACTCGCCACCTCCTTTCTGGTAATTTCCAATAATACACCAAAAAGTCAGAAATATGAACTATGTTTACAGTGTTCCGGTTCTCTTCTCGGCGCGGGGCGGGAAAAATTGACTTTCCCTTTCACGAGCAATAAAATTACTCGTGACTAAATTCCCGAAAAGAAGGCACCCATATGCTTGAATCCCTCATCACCTCGAAAACCAGGGCCAAACTGCTGCTGAAGTTTTTTCTGAATCCCGGCACCAGCGCCTATCTTCGCGGTCTTGCCGACGAGTTCGGCGAGTCCACCAACGGCGTGCGGGTGGAGCTGAACCGCCTGTCCGAGGCGGGATTGCTGGAGTGCGCCGACGAGGGCCGGACGAAGGTATACCGGGCGAACACGGGCCACCCCCTGTTCCCGGAACTGCAGCGGATCGCCGCCAAGACCCTGGGGATCGACCAGGTGGTGGAGCAGGTGATCCGCCGGCTGGGCAACGTGGAGCTGGCCTTCGTGACGGGAGACTACGCCCGGGGGATCGATTCCGGGCTCATCGACCTGGTCCTCGTTGGAGAGATCGACCGGGGATATTTCGACCATCTTTCCGACAAGATCGAGAAGCTCATCGGGCGGAAGATCCGGGGGCTGATCCTCAGCAGGGACGAGTTCTCCCGGCTGAAGGGACGCCTGGAGGCCGAGAATGCCCTGCTGCTCTGGGACGGGGACGGAAAGACGGGATGAAGGGGGAGAGGCCGTGATTCTTGTTACCGGAGGGGCCGGGTTCATCGGGAGCCACACCTGCGTGGCCCTGGCGGAAGCGGGGTTTGACGTCCTGATCATGGACAATTTTTCCAACAGCAGTCCCGGCGTGCCCGGACGGCTGGAACGTCTCGCCGGCCGGCCGATGAAGTGTGTCCGAGCCGATGTCCGGGACAGGGAAGCCCTTGACCGTCTTTTCCGGGACCACGCCATTTCCGCCGTGATTCATTTCGCCGGGCTGAAAGCGGTGGGTGAGTCGGTGGCCAAACCCCTGGAGTATTACGGGAACAATCTCGGCTCCACCCTGGCCCTCTGCGGGGCCATGGCGGCCGCCGGGGTGAAGCGGCTTGTCTTCAGCTCCTCCGCCACGGTCTACGCCACGGGCTCGCCCATGCCCCTGGACGAAGACTCTCCCCTGGGGTGCACCAACCCCTACGGGTGGTCCAAGTTCATGATCGAGCAGATGCTTCGTGACCTGGCGGCCTCGGACCCGGAATGGTCCATTGCCCTCCTGCGGTACTTCAATCCCATCGGGGCCCACCAAAGCGGCCTGATCGGCGAGGATCCCAGGGGCATCCCGAACAACCTCTTCCCCTATGTCTGCCGGGTGGCCTCAGGTCGCCTGGAAAAGCTCTCCGTTTTCGGCGACGACTATCCGACCCCTGACGGCACGGGAGTCCGTGACTATATCCATGTTTCCGACCTGGCCGAGGGGCACGTGAGCGCCCTCAAATTTCTCGAGGGAATGGGTGGTGCGGAGGCTTTCAACCTGGGAACCGGAAAAGGAACGTCGGTGCTCGAGCTGATCCGGGCCTTCGAGAGAGCCTCGGGGAAGGCCGTTCCCTTCGAGATCACCGGGCGGCGTCCCGGGGACATCGCCGTCTGCTATGCCCGCACGGACAGGGCCCGGAAGATGCTCGGCTGGTCGGCG
>Ga0334882_1001946_pt1 | contig 22743 bp, 21 predicted proteins | sample GraSluR1_MG_5_FD_207226 | JGI IMG/M metagenome (GOLD analysis project Ga0334882, IMG submission 207226) | Sludge microbial communities from methane-producing bioreactor in Wageningen University, Netherlands - Granular Sludge_15_04-R1 | ecosystem: Engineered > Bioreactor > Anaerobic >...
CTGGATGACATGGCCGAGGACATCGCCAACAACCTTGACATCATCCTCTCCGAAGAGGAGCAGCAGGAAGAAGCACCGAACCCCCGGATGATCCGGTATGAGATCAATATTCTCAAGGAAAACCGTCAGGCCCAGCAGTCGGCCCCCATCGTTTTCGAGGGCTATCCCACCTACAAAAACCTTTTCGGGTTTGTGGACCCCCCCACCTCCTCTGCCCAGGAGCCCCGGGGAACCCACATGGATGTGGTGGGGGGAGCCTTTCTTCAGGCATCGGGAGGATATCTGGTCATAAACGCCGAGGACCTTCTAAAGGAGGAACAGGCGTTCAAGTATCTCAAGAGGACCCTGGAGACCGGCACGGTCACCATTCTCCCCGAGGAAGCCCTTTTTTCGGGGCCCCGTAAAAACCTGATTCCCGAAGATATTGCCGTCAGCGTCAAAGTGGTTCTCATGGGGAACGAGAATCTCTACGAGATGCTGTTCAACCGGGATCCTGAGTTTTCCCGTCATTTCAAGATCTCCGCTGATTTTGACAGCACCATGCCCCGGACCGCCGAGACCATGGGGAAATACATCCACTTCATCGAAGCCCAATGCCCGCTGAAAGACCTTCGCCCCCTGGATCTGGGAGGAAAGGCGGAGGTGATCCGGTTCGGTACCCAGCTGGCGGAAGACCGCTCCCGGCTGTCCACCTGTTTCGCCGAGGTTCTTGACCTTCTGGTGGAAGCGGATTACTGGGCCCGGGAAGAGAAAAGCCCGGCGGTCACCGCCGCCACCATCCGCAGGGCGTTGAAAAAACGGCGTTACATGGCCAGCCTGGCGGAAGAGAAGATCAATGAAATGATAGCCAACGGAGATATCCACATACCCCTCAGGGAACCCCAGATCGGTCAGATCAACGCCCTGGCCATCCACGAGAGGGGTTTCTTTTCCTTCGGCACCCCCTGCCTCATCTCGGCAAAAACATCCCCCGGGGACTCGGGAATCATCAATATCGAAGGGGAAGTAGGTCTTTCGGGGGAAATCCACGACAAGTGGGTCTACATCCTGGAGGGCTATCTGAGACACCATTACACCCCCCGGTTTCCCCTGACCCTCTATGCAACCCTCTGTTTCGAACAATCCTACGGTGAAATCGACGGCGACTCGGCATCGGTGGCGGAAATGTGCGCCCTCCTTTCGTCCATCGCGGGAATTCCCCTGAGGCAGACCATCGCCGTCACCGGCTCCCTCAGCCAGACAGGCCAGGTGCAGCCCGTGGGAGGTATCACAGAAAAAGTCGAGGGATTTTTCGGCATCTGTTCTCAGCAGGAGCTTACGGGAGAACACGGAGTCATCATTCCCCGACAGAACATCAAGAACCTCATCCTCCCCGAAGAGATAGAAGCGGCCCTGAAAGATCGCCGGTTCCACCTCTATCCGGTGGACACCCTCAACGATGTGCTGGAGATTCTCTCGGGGCTTCCCGCGGGCGAACGGGGCCCCAAGGGTGTCTATCCGCCGGACAGCTTTAACTTTCAGGTCGAAAAACGGCTGCGACAGCTCCACGCCCTGGTGAAACGGTCAGACGATTAACCGGTTCGGTTTTTTGCGGATGACCCGCAGTTCGAGTTTTGGCGTTTTATATAGCAAGTATGAATGAGTAATTCTGAATGGCGATGGAAATATAGAAAATTTTTGATCCAACAGACACTGTTGGATCAAAAATTACCTTAAAAAAACAGCCAATGGCCTTAAAGTCCAATTTTGATGAAGGGCTTCAGTATATTAGGTAAAACGAAGATGTAGAGGATGGGTGCCAGCGCGATTAGCCTTGAGCGCAGGTGCCTATCCTCGAGAATCTTCGTTTTACTTGGGTAATACCTTCATCAAAATTGGAATTTCCGGCGGATGACAAACCGCCTTGACGCCTGATAAAATGGCTTCTATAATTATTAAGAATGTTTCTTAACTATTTAATTTTGAAAAACTGGTGGATACTACATGGCTCAGAACGTCGATGAACTGAAAATCCGGAAAGCGGCCCGCTCCTCCGTTCCGCTTTCGATCAAAACCTACACCCTGCCCCACGAAACCGAAGAGTATATGGAGTCCATCCTGGGAGTCTTCCTCGACGAGCTGGGCCAGGTGGAACTGAAGGACCGTATTGCCTACTGCCTCAGGGAACTGGCGGTAAACGCCAAAAAAGCGAACACCAAGCGGGTCTACTTTATGGAGAAAGGCCTCGACATCGGCAATCCCCAGGATTACGAAGTAGGGATGCGTTCGTTTAAACAGGAAACCCTGGACAACATCAACTACTACCTGGAAAAGCAGAAAGAGGCGGGACTCTACATCAAGATCGTCTTTCATTCCAAGGGAAAAACCCTTACCGTCTCGATCCGGAACAACTCCGAGATCGCCAGGAAGGAACAGATGCGCATCTACGACCGGATCGCCCGATCCCGGGCCTTCGAATCCATGGAAGAAGCCCTGTCTTCGGTACTGGACGACTCCGAAGGTGCCGGTCTGGGAATCGTGATTCTGGTGCTGATGCTGAAAAAGATCGGCCTGGATGAGGATGCCTTTGACATCGATGTGGAGAACGGGGAAACCATAGCAAAAATCGTCATTCCCTTTTCCGATGTTCATCTGGAGAACATCTCCGAACTTTCCCGGGAGATCGTCGACCAGATCGAACTTCTTCCCCAGTTCCCGGAAAACATCGTCTACCTTCAGAAACTGATCAACGACCCCGAATCGGAGATTTCCGACATCGCCCGGCAGGTCAGTATGGACCCGTCTCTCACGGCGGATCTTTTGAAGATCGTCAATTCCGCCCAGTTCATGCTGCCCAAGAGGGTGGACAACATCGTGGAAGCGGTGAAACTTCTGGGCCTCAAGGGATTGAAGAACCAGCTCTACTCTTACGGAACCCAGAAGGTCCTCTCCACCAAGCAGAAGGATCTCTGGGATCACTCCTATAAAACCGCCTTCTACGCCTACAACCTGGCCAAGAACTTCAAACGGAAACGGGACTTACTGGATGACGCCTACGTGGGAGGGATCCTCCATGATATGGGAAAGATCATCTTCTCCGAAGTCCACCCCCACCTGCTTGAAAGGATCGGAAACTTCTGCAAGCAGAAGGGTATGTCCAAGGACCTCTTCGAGGATTTCGCCGCCGGACTCAACCATGCCGAGATCGGCGGAATGATTGCGGAGAAATGGAACTTTCCCGACAACCTAGTCCACGCCATCCGCTATCACCACGAACCGGAGGACGCCCCGGTGGAATCCAGGGATGTGGTGGAAACGGTCTACCTGGCCAACGCCCTGCTTAACCTGGAAACCAAGACCATCGGGTTCGATCAGATCGATAAAAAGATTCTCTCCACCTTCGGAATGAACAGCGAAAACCAGGTACAGCTGCTCCTGAAAACCCTGCAGACCGCTTTCATCGATACCAGGGTCGACTAGCTTTTCCACCGGTCCGTTCAGCGGGCCGGTGGCTTGCCAAAAAAGCTGCTACCCGCACCTATTGACGCTTTTCAATATATAGTTTATCTTATATTCGATAAAACTCAAAAGGAGTACGAGATGTCAGTATTAATTTATTCCACCCCCTCCTGCAGTTATTGTAACCTGGCCAAGCAGTATCTCAGTCAGAAGGGGATTTCCTACACCGATTATAACGTGGCAGCCCTGCCCGACAAGGCGGACGAGATGCTCCGTAAATCCGGCCAGATGGGGGTTCCCGTCCTGGATATCAACGGAAGAGTCATTGTGGGATTCAATCAGGGAGAGATCGAAAAAGCCCTGCACCGTTAGAGTCTCGATCCGGTAAAAATCTGACCGTAAGCCTGCCGGACCCTTCCGGCGGGCTTTTTTTTTCCTGAGACCCCGGCCTCCCCCTCACCTGGCCAGGGTCTTTACCACCGAAGAACTCCAGGCCTGCATGAGAATTCCAAAGGCCACCGCCACGTTCAAAGACCCCTTGGCCCCCAGAAGGGGGATGGAAACCCTCCCGGCGCCTTTTTCCGCCAGGGCAGCCGCTTCGGGACTGACCCCCAGCTCTTCAGAACCCAGAACAACCGTGCCCCGGACGGGAAAAACAAACTCATCCAGGGGAGTTCCGCCCAGTTCCAGAATGAATACCCCGTCGGGCTTTAGTTCCCCCAGGGGCAGCACGTCCCATGAGATCAGAGCATCGGCCCCCATGGCGGTCCGCTTGACCCGGGGATGGCCCGGGGTGGGAGTCCCCGGAGAGAGAAGCAGCGAGGCGGCACCGAAGCACTCGGCGGTTCGGAAGATTGATCCCACGTTAAAGGGAGACCGGAGATCTTCCAGGTAGACACTCAAAGGCAGGATCCGGCGGTTTTCCCGGGAGGGAATCCCCGTCTCGAGATTCCGGAAATCCCAGTCCCCCGGGGTAACACCCAGATGATCGAGAAGATGGTAGTGGAGGGAATCGCAGAGACGCAGCAGGACGGTTTCGGAAATCGCCGTGTCCAGTCCTGCCGCTTCCCGCCGCAGAGAGTCCGGCAGGCCTTCGGTCTCTTCCAGAAGCCGGCCGAGCCCTCTTAAATAAACCTTGTCAAAGCGGCGGCCCCCAGCCATCTCCTCCACCGCCAGCCTCAGAAGAGAGGCGATTTTACGGAGCCGGGGGCCTTCCTTGAAGGAAGCCAGCTTTCGCAGGGTGATCATGGCTGGTCAGAAGGTGCGGCGGATGATTCCCAGTAAATCACCCTGGGAAACCGCCCCGGGGCCGGATTGACAGAACGGAAGGGCCAGGGCGGAATCAGCCACATCCGCCGCCGCATCCCGGGTGAGGCTGATATTTTCCAGCCTGATGCTGCCGATGGTTTCCTGAAAAAGACCCAGCAGCAGTTCCGCCGTCCGGGCCGCCGCCTTCACCGGCTCCATCCCCCGGGTATCCTCCGCCAGTATGGGTGAGAGCCGCATGATCTTGTCAGGAGCGGTCCGGGCAGCCCATTGAAGAACCTCGGGGAGAACCATGGCGCCCAGCAGTGACTTGGGCAATCCCTTCCGCCCCGCAAGGACGAAAGAGAGGGCCGAACCGAATCCCAGGGAGCTCATGGACAGTCCCAGCGCAGCAGTCATGCCCCCCTGGAAAGCGTAATCCCGAAAAGCATCGGCAGCTTCGGGCCTGGCCGACAAAGCCTGAGCCTGGACCAGCTGGGCCGCCGCCTTTAAAAAGAGCGACTCGGAAAGAAAATTCTGGCGGTTGCTGATCAGCCCCTCCAGGGTGTAGAGGAAGGTATCCATCAGGGTGGCGAAGGCGTATTTATCCGAAAGGGATGAGGCAAGTCGGGAATCCATCACCACCAGCCGGGGGGCAAAATCGGGGATGCTGAGGATCCGGCTCTGGCGGTTGCGGCTGTCCACCAGCAATAGATCGCCCATGAGCATGAAGGGATTCCGGCAGGTGGTGGGTATTTCGATATAGTTCAGTTTTTTGGCAGGAGGAGGAAATCCGTCCACCAGATCATCCGCCCGGCGGCTCCCCCCCGCCAGGGCCGCGGCGGCCTTGGCTATGGAGAGGGTGCGGATGCCCCCCAGGCCGATGATGATCTGGCACTGCCCCGCCTTGGCCAGGGAGACGTACTCATCGGTATGGTCGTGGAAGGCGTCGGCGGGAACACCGGTGCTCATCAGAAGTTTAATGCCCTTCTGCTCCAGAATACCGGAAATTCTCTCCGGCAGGGGCCCATCGGCCAGAATGGAATCCGCCACCAGGAGAGCCCGGGATCCCAGCCCTTCAGCGGCACTGCTCAGGCGGGAGAGGGTATCGGATCCGAGAAGAATTCGGGAGGGTACAAAAAAATCAAGCTCTTTCATTGGTTCAATTATACGGGAGGAAAGGATAAAAAAAAAGACAGGGAGTCTATAAAAACTCACTGTCTTCGTTTATAAAAAACCGGCTTCCCGGCGGTTGGACGTATTTAGAGGCCGAGGCTCTCCATGATGCCGTCCGCCACGACGCTCAGCACCTTTTCGTTGATGTAGTTGGGGTCCTGAAGTTTCTGACGCACCTCTTCCACCCGGTCCATCCGCACATCCGGAGACGCCTTGACCGCCTCGGTGGCCTTGAAGATGGCACTCATTCTCTGGGCTTCATCGGAGACATTGACCGAGTCGGGTTTCTCTTTGCTGACCGGTTTTTCGGTCTTGGTTGTTTTACTGAACTTGGAAACCGGATCAACCGGCCCTAAACGATCTATAGTCATTCTTCAACCTGCCTTACAGTCTTATTATCGTCCGGTTACCCTTAGAGTTTAACCCTTTTTTCTTCCCCGCACAAGTACTGAAAACTCTCCCAGGACTTTCGCCCGTCCTTCCAGATTTTCGGCGATATCTCCGGCGGGGCCCTCCAAAAACTCTTCGTACACCTTGGTCATTTCCCGGCCGACCAGTACTTCCCTCTCAGAATCCAGATCGGCAATATCCCTCAGAAGCTTTACTATTCGAAAGGGCGATTCGTATAAAATAAAAGCCTCCTCCCGTTCCAGCAGTTCTTTCAGCCTTTTGCGGCGGCGCCCCGGTTTGGGAGAGAGAAAGCCGTCGAAGGTTACTGATTTATCCCCGAAGGAGGAGACACTCTGGAGGGCCCCGAAGGCGCTGGGCCCGGGGATGGGAACCACGGGAAACCCCGCCTCCCGGACCATCTTCACCACCACCGCCCCGGGATCGCTGAGGCCGGGGGTGCCCGCATCGCTGACGTAGGCCACATCCTGGTCCTCCTCCAGAAGCCGCACCACCTGGGATGCCCCCTGGGCCTCGTTGTGGCTCCGGCAGCTGATCAGCTTTTTTCGTATCTCCAGGGCGTTGAGCATCCCCAGGGTGTGGCGGGTGTCTTCGCAGGCGATCACATCCACCGCCTTCAGGGTTTCCAGGGCCCGGAGGGTGATATCCTTGAGGTTGCCGATGGGGGTTCCGATGATATAGAGTGTGGCCATGGGGGAAGTGTAGTTTTACGCCGGGGATTGGTCAACCCGGAGGCGGTAAAGCCCCTTCAGATAAAGATAAAACCAGAGCCCATCAGGGGCTTACCGGATAAGACGAAGTTTCATGAGGAGGAACCGCCGTTGGAAGCCGCCATTCTTCTCTTCTTGACCCTGCTGATCCTTCTGCTCCTGGGGCTGCTGAGGCGCCAATCCCGGCATTTGAAGGCGGACAGGGCCCGGAAAGCCCCGGAGGAAACGGAAACCGCCAAAAAAGCCGGGCCGGGCCGGGGGAAAATCTCCTCGCCCCTGAAGGTCTGCCTCCTCTGCGGCTCCGACCTGGCCCCGGGAACCAGCCTTAAAACCGCCCTCTATCCCCCTGACGGCGGGGAGGGCCGGCCCCTGGAAATTATCGGCTGCCCCCGGTGCGCCCCCGCCTCCCCGGCGAAACGGGCCCCCGGGGTCACCCCCCGCTGCCCGGTCTGCAAAACCGTCCTGAAGCCCGGCCAGATGGTCTACGCCCGGCGGGTGGAAACGGAAGGCAAAACCCAGGTCAACGTTTTAGGCTGCCCCCACTGCAAGCGGCGTCCTTGATTGATTTCCCCGCGGATGGTACAAGAGACTATGGAAATAATGAAACGCACCCACACCTGCGGCGAACTCCGGGCCGCGGATGAGGGGAAAATCGTCATCCTCAACGGATGGGTCCACCGCAACAGGGACCACGGAGGCATCCACTTCATCGATCTGAGGGACCGCTACGGCCTCACCCAGACGGTGGTCAACCCCGACGCCGAGGCGGCTCTGCAGGAAACCGCCAGGAGCCTGAAGTTCGAGTATTGCATCGCCCTGGAAGGGGTGGTCAGGAAACGGCCGGACTCCATGATCAACAGGGACATGGCCACCGGGGAGGTGGAGATTGAGGCCCGAAGAATCCACATCCTCAATACCTGTCAGGTTCTGCCCTTCATGGTGGATGAGAAATCCGAAGCCAAGGACGACCTGCGGCTCAAGTACCGGTTCCTGGATCTGCGCTCCTTCTCGATGCAGAAAAAAATCGCCCTGCGTAACAAGGCGGCCCATGCCACCCGGGAATTTTTCCAGGGAGAGAGTTTTTTAGAGATCGAGACCCCCACCCTGATCAAGTCCACCCCCGAGGGGGCCCGGGACTTCCTGGTTCCCGCCCGGCTCAACCCGGGGAAGTTTTTCGCCCTTCCCCAGTCGCCCCAGCTGTTCAAACAGATTCTCATGGTATCGGGGATGGACAAGTACTACCAGATCGCCCGGTGCTACCGCGATGAGGATGCCCGGGGAGACCGGCAGCTGGAGTTCACCCAGGTGGATGTGGAAATGAGTTTCGTCTCCCGGGATGACGTTTTGGCCGTGACGGAGCGGATGATCTCCCACGTTTTCAAGAAAAGTATGGACGTGACTATTCCCACCCCCTTCCCCCGCCTCTCCTACCGGGAGGCCATGGACCGGTACGGCAGCGACAAACCGGAACTGCGGTTCGGCATGGAGCTTCAAGACTTTGCCGCCCTGGCTCCCCTGGGGGATTTTCAGGTCTTCAAGACCGCCCTGGAGAACGGCGGCGCCGTGAAGGCCCTGGTGGCTCCGGGCTGCGCCGGATACTCCCGGAAGCAGATCACCGACCTGGAAGAGGTGGCTAAAATCTACGGCGCCAAAGGTCTGGCCTGGGCCAAGGTGACCGACGCCGGCCTGGAGGGGGGCATCAGCAAGTTCTACGAGGCGGGAGCGGATACCATCAAGACGACCCTGGGGGCCGAAGCGGGGGACCTGCTTCTCTTCATGGCCGATTCCTGGCAGACCGCCGCCACCGCCCTGGGCGCGGTGAGGCTGCGGCTGGGCAAGGATCTGGGCCTCATTGAACCGGGCACCTTTCATTTTTCCTGGGTCATTGATTTTCCCCTCTTTGAATACAACGAGGAAGAGAAAAAGTGGGACCCCGCCCACCATATGTTCTCCATGCCCCAGGAGCGGTTCCTGGCCACCATGGAGGAGAATCCCGGGGAGGTTATCGGCGACCTCTACGACCTGGTCTGCAACGGCTACGAGCTGGGATCCGGCTCCATCAGGATCCACGATCCGGAGATACAGAGCCGGATCTTCAAAATCGTCGGATTCAGCGAGGAGGAGGCGCAGGAGCGCTTCGGCTTCCTGCTTAACGCCTTCACCTACGGCGCCCCCCCCCACGGCGGCATCGCCACCGGGTTCGACCGAATGGTGATGATCATGGCCGGGGAAGAGTCGATAAGAGAGGTGATTCCCTTCCCGAAAAACACCCTGGGAGCCAGCCCCATGGAAGATTCCCCCGCCTTTGTGGATGAGGCTCAGCTCAAGGAGCTGCACCTGAAGCTGGACCTGCCGAAGAAGGAATAGAGACAGGAAGCCCCCCGCCGACCCTGCGGTTTGACTTCCCCTCCCCATCCCCCTACAATGAAACCGGATCATTTAATAAGAGGCTGATTTACCACCGCAACCGATGGTAAATCAGCCTCTCAAACCGGACCCGGGAGTATTAAAATGTCAAAACCGAAGTGGGAACCCCTGAACCCTGAGAAACTGCAGGAAATAGAAGATCTTTTTTATTCCGTCTACCCCGAAAAGGATTACGGCCCCCTGGCCGGTGATATCAGCAGGTTCTGGATCGCCCTTTTGAAGGAAAGCTGGGAGAAAAAAGATCCCGCCCTGAAGGAGCTCGATGAAGCCTGCGACCCCGGCGATCCCCTCTCCCGGGTGAGCCAGAAAACCACGGTGATAACCTACGCGGACAGCGTGAAGCGGAAGGACGAGGCGACCCTGAAAACCCTGGACGTCTTTCTTTCCGAGTGGTTTCCCCACCTGGGAGGCCTCCACATCCTGCCCGCCTGTACGGTGGTGGAGGACCGGTTCAACGACGGATACTTTTCCCAGGTGGTGCGGGATTCCATCCATCCCGCCTTCGGATCCAACGAGCTCTTTTCCGACCTGGTGCACCGGTACTTTTCCATGAACGACCTGGTGATGGGTCACGTGGACATAGAAAACCCCGCCTTCCAGGCGTATCTGGCGGGAGACGACGGGGCGGGAAAAACCTTTTTCACCTTCACCGAAAAAGAGTATCAGGAACTGAAAAGTCAGGGATCCTTTGATAAAGTTTTCCGCCCCCGGCCCTTCCCCCTGTTCACCCTCTTCCGCCGGCAGCCCCGGACCGAACCCCACCGTTCCCGTTCCGCCGAGGCCCGGCTTCAAGCCCTGGGGGACCTGATTCAGAAGGAGACCGGTATTGTGCTCGAACCGCCGGTTCTGGGAATTCTGTCTCTTTTCGCGAAAATCAAAAACGATCAGATGCTCCTGAGGGAGGACGCGGATATCATCACCTTCTTCCGGGAATGGCTTGCCGACCGGGGGATTAATGAAGAGCCATTGTTTACCGTATCGGTCACCCAGGAGGTGCAGCATACTCCCTACATCTTCACCCCCGCCGTGGCCGACCGCGGGAGCCTTCTTGCCCTGGCAGGTTTCGGCCCCGGCGAATCGGAAGCGGCGGAGGCCCTCTTCGACGCCCGCCACGAGGAATTCCTCGGCCAGGAGATAAGGGCCCTCACCACCTTCAGCCACGTTCAGGTGGACGTGAACACCACCACCCTGGAGGGACTTCAGCGGTTCGGCCGCGACCTGGTCTGGTATCTCACCAAGGACCTCAACATGCTGCGGCTGGACGCGGTGAACTATGCCTTCAAAAAATGGGGCACCTCCTGCTTCGGCCTGCCCGAACTGGACAGGCTGATGAAGATCGTCTATCTCTCTCTGGACTGCATCAGCCCCCGGATGATTCCCAACCTGGAAGTGAACGACAGCCTTACCACCATATTGAAGACCATGGCGTCCGAAACGGCCGCCCCCCCCATGATGCACGACTTTCACCTGGCCAGCCTGCTGCCGGCCCTGTTTCATACCCAGGATCCTTCAATTCTGGCCCGGATACCCCGAAAGATCGCCGAATTCCGGGTGCCCCGCAGCAGCATCCGGTTCTCCCTCTCCGAAAGCCACGATGGAAAATCGGTCCGGGGGAGCATGGATCTCCTGCATTTCGCCGAGCGCCGGGTTCTCACCGAGGCGGTCAAGGCCAACGGAGGGTTCGTCAAGTACAAGTCCATCCCCCCCCGGCTCTGCACAGGGGACGACTGGAAGAAGTACTGCCGGGAGGAAGGGCTGGACCCGACGGCCCTGGGGTCACTCCTGTTTGAGGGCCCCGATGACGACGAAAGCCTCCGGTTCCGCCGGGAGGTTCAAAGCCTGCAGGATATCTTCCGCCTGGAACCCCGGCTGAACCATCCGGAAAGGATCGCCACGGCAGAGTTCTTCTTCAGCCGGATCCTCGAAGGCCGGGACCCCTACGAGCTCTGCATCTCCACCCGGGACGCCCTCCCGAAAATTGACGGGATGGGAACGGCCCTTGAGGCGGACCGCTTCCTGGCTTTTCAGACCCTGGCCCTGGCGGTGATGGGCCGGAACGTAAAAACCGTCTATTTCAACGATCTTCTGGGGCTTCCCAACGATTACGGGCGGGTCAAACAGAGCGGAGAGCTGCGGGACATCAAGCGGACCCGGGTGGATTACGATGCCCTCCTGCCGCAGCTGCGGGATCCGGATAGTTTCACCGGCCGGGTGGCCCGGGGGATGAATGAACTGATCGGCCTGGCCGATTCCGAGCCGTCCCTCCATTTCCGCGGCGAAGAGGCGCAGATTATCGAACCGGGTGACAACGTCCCGGTGGCGGCGGTGGAAAACCGCTGCGGGGACGCGGTGAGCCGCATCCTGGTGAACCTTTCGGGAGAACCCCAACGGATAACCCTGCCCCTGCCGGCGGGGACCGGAGCCCTTAACGACCGCATCAGCGGCGGTAGGCTTACCGCCGGCCTCGACGGGAACGGCGGCCTGACCCTGGAGCTGGCCCCCTACGGCCGGCTCTGGCTGGTCTAACCGGGAGCCCGCGCCGCCCTGGGAAGCCCCGGGATTAGAGAACAGCCTCGCCCGGGAGGTTGCCCCCGGGGCGGAAGCCGCCCCTGGCCCGGCGGTCACGCCGCCCGGGAGAGAAGCTCCGTCCCTGCCCCGGAGCCCCGGCCCGCCCTCACCACCCCGGGGGAAGCCCGATGATGTCCACCTGCCCCAGGCTGTTCATCTCCCTGAGGGCCGCGGCCACCGCTTCCTGGGCCCGGCGGACCTCTTCGATGTCCGCGCCGGATTCTCCGATGCCCCGGTACCAGCCGGGTCTCTCCGCCTCGGGAAAATCTTCGATCAGGAACCGCTTCACATCGCTTCCCGCCAGGACCAGGGCGGTTTTCAGCAGGTCAGGGCCTACCCGTCGGTAGAGGGCTTCCCGGGTCTCCCGGGAAAGCAGGACCAGGTCTTCAAAGACGAAGCTGTTCTCTTTCACCATGGCCGCCGAAGCGGGATCGGTTTCCTCCAGCTCCCGGACCAGACGGATCTCGGTGTACCGGTCGCAGGACCCGAGGAGGCCGGCCAGTTCGGGCAGCAGGATCCGTTTATGGTACTCCTGGACAAACCGGGCCCCCTCCTTTACCCTGCCGATTTCGGCAAGAATTTCGGGAGTCATCTCCCGGCCTTCCCGGACGCACCGGATAATCTTCACCTGGATGTAGAGGGAGAGGCGGCAGAACACCCCAGCCCCCAGAACGGCTTTTTCATACTCATTCATCACGTGCTCCTCCATCATTTTCAGCTGTTTCTGGGAAACCTCCAGCCCTTCGGAGAGGTTGGAAAGATGGGTTTTCAGCTTTTTCTTCGCCTCAAAGAGGCGGCTCTTCACCGTTTCCGGTTCGATACCGCAGACCAGGCCAATCTCCCGATAGGAAAGCCCGGCGTAGAACCGCAGGGTTACCACCCGCCGCTGCGGCTCCGGCAGCAGCTGCAGGGCCAGCCTGACCATCCCTTCGTATTCCCCGCAGGACCGCTCCCGTTCGTCCTGGCCGGCGCCGGGGCCCTCGTCCCAGGGCTCCTCCCGCACCTCTTTCCGGGCCGCATCGATCATCACGTTGCGGCAGATCCGGCAGAGCCAGGGGGTGACCTTCCCGGGATCTTTAAGAAGGTGAATCCTGGCAAGGGCCCTCTCCCAGGTGGTCTGAACAATCTCGTCGGCCCGGTCCCGTCCCGCCCCGGAAAGGGCGATGGCATAGAGCAGCCTCTGATGGTGCACCACCAGCTTTCTGAACTCCCGTGCCTCCCGGTCATCCCTGTCGCTCATCCCGCCTCCTCTTCTTCCTGTTTCCCATCATACAGGACGGACGGGGGCGGGAAAAGTTGGAAAAAAAAGGCAGTCCATAGTAGAATACCCCATGGTTACCAACGAAATGATAAAAAGGATCCCCAAGGTGGAGCTGCACTACCACCTGGACGGCGGGGTCCGACCCGAAACGATTATTGACCTAGCCGGGAAAACCGGCTTCGCCCTGCCCGCCCGGGAACCGGGCGAACTGGCCGACTGGTTTCACCGGGGGGCCGACCGCAAGAGCCTGGCGCTCTACCTGGAGGGCTTCGCCGTGACCTGCGGGGTCATGCAGACCCGGGAGGCCCTGGAGCGGGTGGCCCGGGAAGCCCTGGAAGACTTCGCCGGGGAAAACATCGCCTACGCCGAGATACGGTTCGCCCCCATCCTGCACGTGGAAAAGGGGCTCAACCTGGAGGAAGTGGTAGAATCGGTTTTGAAGGGACTTCAGGCGGGCCGGGAAGCCACGGGGGTGGCCTTCGGGGTCATCCTCTGTGCCATGCGGCACCAGAGCGCCGCCCTCTCCCTGGAAATCGCCGAACTGGCGGTCTCCTTCCGGGACCGGGGGGTGGTGGGGTTCGACATCGCCGGGGACGAGTACGGCCATCCGCCGAAACACCATCTGGACGCCTTCCAGCACATCCGGAACAGGAATTTCAACATCACCATCCACGCCGGAGAAGCCTTCGGGGTGGAATCGATATGGCAGGCCCTGCAGGTCTGCGGCACCCACCGGATCGGCCACGCCACCCGGCTCATGGAGGACATGGTGAGCCACGGCACCCGGATCGAAAAGATGGGGAGCCTGGCCAACTTCATCCGGGACCGCCGGATTCCCCTGGAGATGTGCCTCACCTCCAACATCCAGACCGGCGCGGCCCCCTCCTTCGACGACCATCCCTTCCATCTCTACTACCGGAACAACTTCCGGGTCACCCTCTGCACCGACAACCCCCTGATGAGCGACACGACCCTGACCAAAGAGATGGAAATCGCCGTGGAATATTACAAACTGAATTTGAGAGATCTGGAAAAGATAACGATTAATGCGATGAAGTCGGCCTTCATCCCCTACGACGAGAGGCTGAAGATCATCTACGACGTGCTGAAGCCCCGGTACGCCCGGATACGGCAGGAGACAAACCCTAACGGATGACCTGACGGGCGGCTAATAGGCCCCCTGGTCCTGAAGCTCCAGGTCCATGCGGATGCGGACCCGGCTGACGTACTGCCCTTCCCGGATCACCACGTAGGGCACCTCCGCCAGCACCACCCGTCCCCGGATGGCCCGGGGACGGTTCCGGGTGCGGGCCTGGAAATGGCTCCGCACCGCCTGAAGGATTCCCCGCTCCAGGGCCTTCCTCCGTCCCTCCAGCCCCTCGTAGAGGGTGTAGCTTCCCTGGCCGCCGGCGGAGGGGAGAGTGGCGCTCTCCCCGATCAGCCGGAGCCGCCTCTGGTAATCCGAAAGCCTGTATTCCAGGTCGGCCCGGAACCGGTTCTCCACGGGCCAGGCGTTCAGCACCTTCAGGGAGGGGTCCCCCCAGGGGATCTCCCCACGGGGCTTAAGCTCAAAGAGCTCCTCCACCTGCCGCCCCGAGTCGGGGGGATGGTAGAGCAGGTCGAACCCGAAGATCATCCCCGCGAAAACCCACCGGGCCTCCTCCAGCATCAGGGGCAGCCCGTCCTCCAGGGTGAAGGACGATTCAAGCCCCCCGATGAAGGGATCCGCCTCCCACCAGAACTGGCCGCTTAAATATCCGTCTTCCCCGGAATTTCCCGTAGCCCCCAGACCCGCCGGCCCCGCCAGGACCAGCAGCAGGAGGGCTGGAAAAAAAAGGAGAGGCCGGGTTTTCATCACCAGGGACGGGAAGAACGGCCCGTGAAGGCTTCGATGGGATTGATGCGGAGCCGGATGAGAAGATAGAGGAAGGCGAAGCCGAACCCGGCCAGATGGGTCAGATGGGCCACGTTGGAACCGCCGGAGGCCTGGCTGAAAACGGCGATCACCGTGTAGGCCACCACCAGCACCGGCGCTTTCACCGGGATGAGGCCGAAGATGTAGATCCGGGAATCGGGATAATACACGGCATAGGCCAGGAGCACCGCATAGACCGCCCCGGAGGCCCCCACCAGAACCACGTAGTAGGCCCCGGTGAAGTAGTAGACCAGGAAGGAGAAGATCCCCGCCAGGGTCCCGGTGAGAAGGTAGAAAAGAAGAAATTCCCGGCTCCCCATGCGCCGTTCCACCGAGGCGCCGAAGAAGAAGAGGCCCAGCATGTTGAAGAGGATATGAGAGAATCCGCCGTGGACGAACATGTAGGTGACAAACTGCCAGAGGTAGTACCGGGTCACCACCAGGCCGGGCACCATGGCCAGGTAGATCTGGCTCCGGGGTACGATCTGTCCCAGGAAGAATACCAGGATATTAATACCGATGAGTACAAAAGTCAGGTTGGTATAGCTGTAGTTAAACGGCTTGGTCAGCAGGTTCGATTTCATAGGGTAAAAGTAAGCCTATACGCCCTCCGGGTCAACCCGGAAGTCATAAAAACGACGCCAGCAGCTCCTCCACCGCCTCCCGGGCGGGGGAGGCCTGAAACCGTTCCGTCAGGGTGTTCCGCACCCCGTGGAGCATCTCCACCGCCTCTTTCCGGGCTTCGTCGATGGTTCCCCCCCGGTCCATGAGCCCGATGGCCTCCTCCACCACCACCCGGCCCTCCCGGATACCCATCCCACGGGCGCGGAGGAAGAGATCCGAAAGAACGCCCCGGCTTGACGGATCTTTTTCGGCCAGCAGAATCACGGGGAGGCTCTTCTTGCCCTCCACGATGTCGTCCCCCCGGTCCTTGCCGGGGTTGCCCGTGGTCAGGTTGGTCACATCATCGATGATCTGAAAGGCCACCCCCAGGTCCTCCATGAGACGCCCCAGGAGCTCCCGGGTTTCCCCGGAGGCCCCCGCCAGGATAGCCCCGGCCTGCCCCGCCAGAGACGCCAGGGAACCGGTCTTGAACCGGCACATCCGCAGGTACGCCGCCCGGGACGGATAGGTCCCGGGATCCCGGTGCCACTGGATGTCCAGCCCCTGACCCAGATGGAGGCGGCGGAGCGCCTCGGCATGGAGGGAAAAGAGCCGGTACTTCTGCTCCGCCGGCAGATGGGATTCGTCGATCAGTACCTGGGGTAAGAAATAGAGGAAATTCCCCGTGTTGATGGCCATGTCCAACCCGTGGAGCAGGTGCACTGCCGGCCGGCCCCGGCGGGTGTCGGAGGAGTCTTCGATATCGTCGATGATAAGACTGCCGTTATGGGGCAGCTCCACCAGGGGGGTGAAGGGAAGGGCCGCTTCGCCGCCGCCGCAGAGCTCACAGCAGAAGCTCATCAGCACGGGCCGCCACCTCTTGCCCCCCCGCCCCAGAAGGTCCCGGGCGGGGGCGTTGATCAGGCCGTAGGCTTCGGCGGGGATCGCCGTATCGGCGGCTCCGGAGACACGATTACCCCAGGCGCCCTCCGCCCCGGCAGGAATGACCCGGTCCAGGATCTCTTCCACCTTTTCCAATGTTTGCCTATAATGGGTGTTCATATCTACCATCTTCCAAGGTTGGGGGGAAAAGTCAAGATGTCCGGTAAAAAAGGCCCCAGACCCGGCGGTTCCGGGAACAGGAAAAATCAGCCCCCCAAGGCCGCCCCGGGACGCGGTAAAAGCCCGGCGAAACCTTCTAACCCCCGGGCGGTGCTGGACCACTACTCCCTGCAGGCCCAGAAGGAGGGCTATCCCGCCCGGTCGGTGTACAAGCTGCAGGAGATTCAGGAGCGGTTCCAGGTATTTCCCAGAGACGGCCGGATCCTCGATGTGGGGGCCGCCCCGGGCAGCTGGAGCCTCTATGTGCTGAGGAACACCGGGCCCGGGGCGGTGCTGGCGGCGGTGGATCTCAAGCCCCTGGCAAACGCCGGGGAGGACCCCCGATTCCATTTCATTCAGGGCGATTTCTTTGCCCCCGAAAACCTGAAGGCCTTCCTGGACTGGGGGCCCTACGACACGGTCCTCAGTGACGCCGCCCCGGCCACCACGGGAAACCGCACCGTCGACACCAGCCGTTCCGCCGGCCTGGTGGAGGGCATTCTTTACCAGGCCCGGAATCTTCTAAAACCCGGGGGGAACCTGGTGGTCAAGCTCTTCCTGGGCGGGGAGGAGCAGAACCTGGCCGCCCTGTTCCGCCAGAATTTCCGCACCGTGAAAATGTTCAAGCCCAAAGCGTGCCGCAAGGAATCCTTCGAAACCTTTCTCATAGGACTGAACTATCATCCCCCTGAAAACTCCGAAGAAGAGGGGTTATAATAGAACCCATGAAAATTAACCGCGCCGTCATCGTTCTGGTGTTTATCCTGATCATCCTGAATTCCTGCGCCACCTTCCCGGGCGGCCCTGGAAGCTCCCGGTATCCCGAGGGAGGCGCGGGGACGGAGGAAGAACTGTCCACGATTCAGGGCAGGCTGGTGGAAGGGGCGGGCATCTTTCTGGGGGCGGAAAAACTTAAAGTAGGAAACCGCACCTATCCCCTGGACTGCACCGGAGTGGTCAGCGCCATCTACGCCTTCGCCGGCATCGACATCACCTCGCCCCTGACGGCCTACGCCGGCAACGGAGTGACCCGGCTCTATCGGCTTTTTGAGGATGAAGAGCTTCTCTACCACACCGATCACCCCGCCCCGGGGGACATCATCTTCTGGGACAACACCTGGGACGCCAACGATGACGGAAAGTTCAACGACCCCCTGACCCACGTAGGCATGGTGGTCCACCGGTTGGAAGACGGAACCATCGAGTACATCCACCACAACTACGCCAAGGGGATTGTCCTGGAACGGATGAACCTTCTCAAGCCGGATCTGCGGACCCTGACGGTCCGGGGGAGTGAGGTGCTGATCAACTCGCCGGTGAGGGCCCGCAACAGCCCCCCCGCCCCGGGCGGGGTCAGCCTGGCCTCCCAGCTGCTGCGGCACCTGGGCCGGGGCTACCTCTACGAAAAATAGAAAAGAAGCAGCAACTGTCCCGCCGCCATCAGCGGGGGCAGGATCCAGAGGGGCCGGAACCCGTACCTGACCCTTTCCCGGCGCCCCTCCCCGACTTCGGAATCGCGCCATATTCTCAGAAGAAGCTGATCCGTACTTTGAAAAGGTTCCCGGGGCTTGAAGAACCCCCGGGATTCGGTGAGGGCCTCGAAGTAGGCGAAGGTGAGCCCCATCAGCGCCCCCGCCCGGCCCGGCAGGCTCAGCCGGGGGCTGATGAAGGAGCGGGAGATGTAGATGAGCCCCACCAGCATGAGCCCCTTGAAGAGTCCCAGCTCCAGAGAGCCCTGGGTGATCTGCCAGCTTCCCAGGGTGAACATCACCCGCCCCAGGGGCGAGATGAGGTGAACCAGGGTCACCCCCGCCACCACCGTCAGGTTGGGCCAGAGCCGGAACCGGCGGCCCGTGAGGACGGCCAGCAAAACATAGGCCAGGGTCTCCCCCGCCCGGACCGGAAGGCTTGTCTGAAACAGATAGGTCACCATCAGCACCAGTCCCCAGAGAAAGAGGTAGAGGGGGGGGATCCGGCGCCACGCCTCCTTTATCACAGTTCTTTCCTCACCAGGACAATCCACTCCGAAGAGGCGAGAAACCGCTCCGCCACCAGCCCCAGCACCACGGCGGTGGCGGTTCCCACCGCCAGGAAGGGCGGCGCGATGAGCCGGACGTTGTCGCCGAAGACCATGAGCCGGGAGAGCAAGAGCTGAACCAGGTTGCTCGACAGAGCCCCCAGAATGCTGATCCCCACCAGGGAAAAATACCGCCCCCCCGCCCGGTGGACCAGGAGCATCACCAGCCCGCTGGCCAGGGACCCGGCGGCGGAAAAGAGAAAAATGTAGCTGAAGAGGGTGCCGTTCACCAGTCCCTGCCCCGCCACCTTGAGAGCCACGAGAATGAGGATTTCAGGAACCGTCAGCAGCGACAGGCCCACCAGAACAGGCAGGTTGGCCAGCCCCAGCCGCATGAACGGCAGAGGCTTGGGAATCATGAACTCCACGGTGGAGAGAAACAGACAGAGGGCGCCCAAAAGGGCGATAAGACGGGTCCGGTCAGAAACTCTGGTCATCAAGGGCCTCCTCTTCTCCGCTGCCGGTTATCTGGATGAAGACCCGGTTGGGCAGGCAGGCGGTCCAGTCGCCGGGATGTTCCAGGGTGCCGGCATTGACGCATATCTTGTCCCGGCAGGGAGAATCGTGGACGTCCACTCCGTGGTCGTGGATATGGATGACCGTATCTCCCAGCAGTCCCGGGATGAATATCTCCCGGTCTACATCCAGGGGGTAGAGCCAGCGCCCCTGGTCCGATTCTATGAGAAGCACCGCCTCCCCCGAGGCGCCGCCGTAGGCGGCCACCGCCGTAAGGGCCACCACCAGGAGAGCCGCCGCCAGGGCAACCCAGTCGCCGGGTCTGAAAATCTTCATGTCTCCAACATAACGGTTTCACTCGAAAGTGTCACCGCCGGAACCACGGCAATTCAAGTTTTGGCGTTTTATACAGAAATTATGAATAAGGAATTCTGAATGGCGATGAGAATAGAAAATTTTTTGGAAAAACAAAGATGTAGAGGATGGGTGAGGCTTGTTCAAAAATTGGTTAATTTTTGAACAAGCCTTCGAAGAAAAATTGGCAAGCTATTTTCATAAAATGATGCTGTGCGCATTTGCCAATTTTTCTTCATTTATATTAAGGGTGGGAATTCAAAAATCTCTGATTTTTGAATTCCCCTCGAGTGCCCGCGCGATTTTTCCTGAGCGCGGGTGCCTATCCTCGAGAATCTTCGTTTTTCCTGGGCAATACCTTCATCAAAATTGGATTATTGCCGGCGGCCCTTTTTTCTCCCCTTCCGCCTCGCTCCGTGTTATTTTATTAAGAAGAGTTCCTAAAAAGTAATAGTAAGGAGAATGTGATGAAACGCTTTTTTAAACCCCCGGCCCTGCCTTTGGCGGGATTTCTGGTTCTTCTGGCGGGCTGCGCCACCACCGGCAGCGCCGAGCCCCCCTTCCAGCCCGTGGTGCCCCGGGTCGATCTGGACCGGTTCAGCGGCTCCTGGTACGTCATTTCCTTTCTTCCCACCTTCATCGAGAAGAACGGCACCAACGGTATCGAGACCTACACCTTCGATGATGAAGGGAAGGTTTTTGTGGAGTATATTTTTTACAACCATTCTCCCCAGGGAAAGCGGAAATACACCACCCAGAAGGGATGGATCATGCCTGACGGGAGTAACGCCGTCTGGAAGGTCCGCCCCCTGTGGCCCCTGAAACTCCCCTACCTGATCATCGATCTGGCGGAGGACTACCGCTATACCGTGGTGGGAACCAACAACTACAAGTATGTCTGGATCATGGCCCGGGAACCATTCTTAAGCGATGAAGACTACAGAGGTATTCTCCAGCGCCTGGAGAGCCGGGGATACCCGGTGGAGGAAATCAAGATGATGCCCCAGGAGTGGGATTAGGCTCCTACTCCCGGAGGGTCACCACCGCCATGGTGCGGGGCCCCGTGTTGAGCCCGATCACCGGTGAAATTTCCCGGATGAACAGGGGCGGTGTGCCGATGAGGGCTTCCAGTTCCGCCGCAAAGGCCTCGGCAGCCTTCAGATAATCGGCGTGAACCACCGCCCAGCCCCAGAAGGGCCCCTTTTCCAGCTCCCCCTTCACCAGCTCACGGATTTTTTTCAGGTTGGATCGGCGGGAGAAGGCCTTGTCCACCACGATGCCCGCCCCCTCCTCGTCCAGGGAGACGATGGGCTGCAGGTTCATCACCTTGGCCAGGGCCCCCTTCAGCGGTGATACCCGGCCGCCCCTGACCATGTACTTCAGGGAGGGAAGGCTCACCTGTATCATGGCCTTGGGTATCCATTCTCCCACGGAGGAAACCACCTCTTCGTGGCTCATTCCCGCGGCGATCGCTTCCGCCGCCCGCAGAACCAGCAGCCCCTGGGAGCCGCTGTCGTGCCGGGAATCAATCACCGTCACCGGAAGTCCTGCCTTCTCCGCCGCCAGCCGGCTCACATTGCCGGTGCCCGAGAGCTTGCTGGAAACGTGGATGGCGATGGCCGAATCGTAGTGGCCTTCCAGCTCTTTATAAAGCTTGGCACACATGCCGGGACTGGGCTGGGTGGTGGTGGGATGGGGATTAATCTGGTCTATGCCGCGGTAGATCCGGGAAGGTTCGATGGTTAGACCGTCCCAGTATTCGCTGCCCTCCATCCGAATGAGCACGGGAAGAACGTGGATCTGCTCCCGGTCTTTGAGTTCCTGGGGGATGTCCGCCACCGAATCGGTTACCAGGGCGATGGAGGCTTTGGGTGAATGGATATCCTGGTACTGCCTCACCATGTCATCCACCTTCTGCTCTTCCACGGTGCCCTGCCGGCTCAAAAGTTCCATCACCGCGGCGGGTTTATCGGTATGGATGTGCACCCGGGCAAAGGCGGAACTCCCCGCCACGATCAGGCTGGAGCCCAGGGGACCAAGCTGGGCTCTCAGCTCTTCAAGGTTAATACTGTCTCCCCGGAGGAGACCCTCGGTACAGTACCGGAAATCAGGATACCCCGCGGTGGTGTGAACATCTTCATCATGGTGCTCCAGATTCCCCACCCCGGGAACATCCCGGTTTCGCTTTCCCTGAAAGAACAGGCTCACCCCCTGGAGAAAGTGGAAGAACCCCTGGGCTCCCGCGTCCAGAACGTGGGATTCCTTGAGAATAGGGAGCTGCTCAGGAGTCTTCTCCAGGGCCAGCCGGGCCCTGTCCAGGGTTTGGGGAATGATTAAGGAAAAATCCTCCAGGCCTAAAAAATCCTCCAGGGCATGAGACCATTCCTTTATGAGAGAGAGGATGGTTCCCTCCACGGGATTTTGAACGGCCTTGTACGCCCTCTTCCGGGCATTGTGAAGAGCCTCGGAAAAACTCCGGGGTGTCACGGTCATCTCATCCCAGAGGGATTCACTCAATCCGCCGAGGAACTCGGCAAAGATCAGCCCCGAGTTGCCCCGGGCACCAGTCAGGGCCGCCTCCGCCAGGGAGCGCATGGTCTGCCCCGCCGACGGCATGATCTGAGATTTTCGTATGAACGCTTCGGCGGTGACCGCCAGGTTGGTACCGGTGTCTCCGTCGGCCACGGGAAAGACATTGATCCGATTCAGCTCATCCTGATTCCGGATAAGCTCCTCCCCTCCGGAAATAAAAGCATCATAAAGGCATCGGGCATCAAGGATCTGGAAGGTCATACGAAAACTCCTAATAATAATTATTACCATTTATTATCAATATTTATTATTATAAACAATAACATCCGGGAAGGCAAAATTTGATTTTGATTTCAGGATAAACTACCCTTATCTAAAAAGGAGCAAGCCATGTTTGCCTTTGATCCCTTCAACATTCTCGCCGCCCTGGTGGTGACCGTCACCATCCAGGGGCTTTTCTTTGTCTATGCCG
>Ga0334882_1001947_pt1 | contig 22743 bp, 16 predicted proteins | sample GraSluR1_MG_5_FD_207226 | JGI IMG/M metagenome (GOLD analysis project Ga0334882, IMG submission 207226) | Sludge microbial communities from methane-producing bioreactor in Wageningen University, Netherlands - Granular Sludge_15_04-R1 | ecosystem: Engineered > Bioreactor > Anaerobic >...
TGTAAATCATCATCATTTTTTTGATGATAATTTTTGTTAGATTTATTAGTAATAAACTCATGGATAATCAGGACTGCAGTTTCAGCATTATTGCTTTGTGCATAAGCCAACGAGCCAGCAACAGCAGTTAATAGCTGATATCGCAGATCAATAATTTTAGGATTTTTACTTTTATCTTCTTTAAAAAGAGACGAGGTAAGGAATTTTATACGGTCAAGCTTCTTACTGTTTGAATTCCCGGATAATGTTTCAAGTGCTTTGGTTATAGTTTCAGATAGCGTAGTACTGTAAGTCTCATCGGTTTTTGCTTCAATATTAACCGCCACCGTCCCATATTTATTTTTTCCAATAAATGCTAAATCTGCATTTCGAGGCTCCCCTCCAAAACTATCAAATTTTATTTTACACTCTGGTTCAACACAGTCAATTTTCAAATCGCTTGTCAGCAGTTCTGTTTCTAATATATTTATAATCTCCGCTGGTATAACCGGTTTCCCCGTGCGCAGCCATGCTTTAGCACATTCATAAGCACTTCTTCCCTCTACCCAGTGTGCCTTATTTTTAGGCGGAGCAATATTATACCATTCGTCTATTGTTTTTATTTCTCTTTTATCTTTGATAATTTTCATGGTAATCCTCATAAATAAAATTTCTTTAACTTTATGATAAAAAAATTACTCCTGAAAATCCCGGTCCTCTCTCAAATAAACAGTCACTTCAGAAACATCCAGACCGAAATAGTTCAGCACTTTTTTCATGGCGTCTCTTAATGAATTAGCTGAAAGATTCAATTCTGCATAAACAGTTCCACCAACCTTACGGGAGAATCTCATATCATGTTCACTATTTGAAAAAAGCGTATTCCCCCTTTTGCTTATAAACTCTTCAGCTGTAGCCAGGGTTTCAAATTTTGACATGTCATATTCTTTGAGTTGATTCAGGAGTGTAAGGTAAACACTGCGCCATGTGTTTAAATCTTTATATGCAGTCCCCTGAAAAACAATACCAAAAGGCCTTTTGTACATAAAGTCTTCATCAAGTGTATGAGGCTCGCGTGTATTCAGTTCTTTAATAATCCGCTCATTCTCTTTAGTTTCCGGTTTTTCCTTAACTTCTTCAGCTTCTTTATTCATGCCCGCAAACTGTTCAACCAGTACTGCTATTTCAGCTGACAGTCTGTCAAGGTCTGTCAGCTTATTATTGAACTCTGTTTTAAAAGTAATCCCTTCCTGAAGTTCCTTATTGTCGTTATGATTAATTGATAACCAGATGTCATCAGATAGGGAGAGGAGATTTTCTTTTGCTTCTTCAAGGCTGGATAAGATTGATTTTATTTTATCTTTCATAATAACGCTCCTCCAGTTGAATTTTTAATGCAGGGAGTGGCTTAAGAATTTTTAATTACTCCAATACTTTAAAAATCTGAGGTGATCCGGTTTTAACTTTAAAACCAGGAATAATATATATAAATATTTCATTATCTGATAACTCTTTACAAATATCCATCAGGTTCCCGTTATCATTAGTTGCCTCTTCCCATACATCCTTAGCATTTTCAGTAAGAATAAAGATTTGAAAAACAAACTTATATTGCTGTCTGTAAATAAAAGAACTTCCAATTGCCTGGCTAAACCTGCTCTTGTCTTCATCAATTCGTGTAAGGTCTATTGCAACTCCATCTCTATCCAGTGACATGTCCGGATAATTTTTTTTCCCGAATAAGGTTATACCTTCCACACTGTTGTCAGATTGAATTTTACTAATAACCTTTCCATTAAAACGATCCTGATTGCTCTGTAGAGCCACAGTAAAAGCACTCTCAATATCACGCTCTTTTTTTGCAGATAATGTAAATGTACTTATATTCTTTTCTATAATTGAATCTACCAGTTGCACATCTTTCCATACGTCACCGCGTCGCTGATTTCTTACAAATGCCATTTTATTACCTCTTAATTTTATATTAAACCTTGCAATCAGTGCCCAATTAACCAAAATTTATTGATTATAAATCATGCCTTTCTTTTATCCCTTTGATGAACTCAATTACTTCTTTTTTCATTAAATCATCACGTTCTTTAATCTTTTCAACAATTACTTCATAAGGTTGATTTGTCGGGTCTGTTAATTCAGGGGGGAAACTCAAGGCCTGTTCCCATGATTCACGTTTCAATATCCCATTTTTAAAATCATGTACTTCTGATAAAAATCCCCAGAATGTACCTGCACTTTTAGAAATATTAAAACTTTTATCTAACAATGAACAGTTACCAAGACGATTAATAAATTCTCTTGCAGATATTTCATCATCAAACCCATCCGGCCCAATTAACAGTTTTTCTTCTTCAGTACCTGAAAAACTTTTTAATTTTTCCGTCATAGCTGAATCTATCAAATTTTGCCACCAAGCATCTGCAACTGTATGATCAACTTCATTTTTACTTGTCCGTTTCCTACCTGTTCTAAGTTGAATCGATGATTTCTCCCATCTTTCAGCTTCAAGTCTATGCCAAACCCATAATATTTTAGAATAATCATGAACCCTGTTTCTTTTACGTACTGAAATATTATTGATTGAATCTATTGCTCTATCAGAAACTCTGGATAAAAGAGATTCTGTTGTATCTTTGATGATTTGACTTAATGCATTATTCTTCCTAGGTTTGTTTAATTCAGTTAGCATACTACTAAGTGTTCGCGCGAAATTACTAAAATTCTTAACTGACCCTTCGCCCCAAACCCCTGCCCACTGTGAAACAAATGTCCATCTATCGGCGAATGTAAATGAGAGTTTAGATAGTTCTTTTTCTAAATTATCCCTATCAACTACAATGAGACCATTTTGTTTATCTAGCCAATTTTTAGAATAATAATACCACGTAAGATAAACAATAACAGCATTAAACGCTCCCTGTACTTCTATTAAATTTCTCTGTTCAAGGATATTTGCACCTTCAATTAAACATTTCTCTAATTTTAGCCAATTAACCGCGAGAAAATTTGCCATTGAACGTATCAAAGTACCATTTAGAAGATCTTTCGAGTCAAGCAACTGTCCATCTCGGCTATCAACTGACCATATAAAAGACAATAAACGGACTACGTCATCCATATCTAATTTAAATCCCAGATCATTCATTTCTAAAATAAACTTATCAAAACAATCGCGTGCATTTTTTCCATTTGTATATTGATTGTCCCATCCAACCTTCAACCATGCGAGGGTTATTTCCTCTCTAGTAAGTGTTCGACCTGCAGTATTAAGTCTTGTAAAAATATTCACAATCGCATCATTATAATCATCCTTGGTCCATTGTGCAGTTAAAATAAAGCTTTCAATTTTGAGAACATGCACAGAACTATTATTCTTTATAGTTTCAATATTTTTTAAAAATTCAGCCAATGGCTGAAGTATGTCATCTATATTAGAAACAGAATGCTCAACGAGTATCGGTTTAATTATTTCTCTATAATCACCCTCTGAAAGATCTTTTTGCACTTCATTCCAGAGACGTGATAGACGTATAAAACGACCTGAGTTATTTTTAGAATGACATAGAGGATGGTCATAGTTTGCTACAGGTCTATTTGTATCAGACATGCTATTGGGAATATCAGGAATAACCCAATCTAAAATTTTACCTACTTCTATTTTGCGAACCTTATTACCAGTGTTATTTAATTCTGTTAAAAATTTTTCAAGATCAACACATAAAGTTGCCATTGACCAGTGTATATTATTTTTCATCCTCCTTTCACGAAGATCATCTGCCCACTCATGATCATAGAGCTTAAATCCCCATGTATCACCTCCAAGCGCGAGCACAAGACTTTGTACTCGCTGCTGACCATCCAGTACCATATGATAAGTAGCCGGTTGAGCCATCGGAGATGAAAGAGAACTATCATTATCTTTCGTTCTATCTGTCACTTGCCAAAAAGGCCGATGAGGAATCCCTTCATTTTCCTTATAACAATCTTGTTTGACCTCCCACAGCAGAAGTGAACCAAAAGGCCAACCTTTAAACAGAGAATCGATTAGTATAATCACTTGACTAGGCGTCCATACATATGGTCGTTGTAAATCAGGAATTAAGAATGTTGCATCTTTAGTAGCATTTTCAATTATTTCTGAAAGCGGAATTCGAGTTGAATCATATTTAATACTCATTATATACTCCTCTCCTTTAGCTTCTAGTCTCTATTAACTTTTGTTTATATTAGTTTCCGAAATTGTAAATAATGCTTATATCTTCAACCCTTCGCCCGACTAATTCTATTCCACACAAGCTGACAAACTGCACGGTAAACCTCAATCCGTTCCTCTTCTGTAAGGCCAAGTACATCAAATATAACTTTATCAAGTTCAGCACGGTCTGGAAGCGGTTTAGGGATTTGTTCAGAGATAGGGATTTCTGATGTCGGGTCTATACCGCATTCTTCAAAGATTGATTTTATTTCTCTCTGAAAATTCAAAGAAGGTATCTTCTTAATTGTTATTGGATTTAAAAAATATGTTGCTTTAACTTCATATACGGTTAGATCTAATAAACCATCGCCGAGGCCAACTCGTGAATTTACTTCTTGACATAAACTGAATAATGTTGAATTAATTAAGTTCACCATTAGGTCTGTATTTATTTCTGAATAACCTTCATATAATCTTTTATCAGCTAATACTCCATTATTTTTAAAAAATCTATATATACTACCAAAACCGGCAGGTACAATAAAATCCGGTATTTTTCTATTACCTAATGAAAACCAGTTGTTTCTGCTTTTAACTGTCGAAATATTGTGAAATCCGATAATGCTTTTACCTTCATCACCACCTTGTTTGATCTTGATTTCTTGTTTCTCCCCCCATTCAATATATTTAAGAGCTTTAGTCCCTTTAAGTTCTTTCTTGGTTTTATTACAGTAAAAAATTTTTAAATCAAGTTCTTCATTTTTTATCAGAATAGATTTACAATCTTTTGGACTTTTTATAACCGGCTTTAAAAATTCATCTTCTATCCCCCATTCCTGGATCTTTTGCTTTGTAAGATAAAAAAATTCATTTGCACCAGTCTTTATTCCAAATTTAATTTTAGTTATGTCACCAAGTTTAACCAGTTTATCTTTACCCTTTTCAAGGATTATAAAAAATATATCCGGTGCCCTTAAAAATTTACCGCCCCACTTTTCTCCTTTGTATTTACCCGAAGCTGTTCTGGTCTCCTTTTCTTTTATATGCTTTGTATCATCTTCATCATCTTCATCTGTTTCATATATCATACCTGATTCCAGGAGCTCTTCAGTTCTTATTGGATAGACTCTTAAAATTTCATTTTTCTGTATTGATGATGCATTTTCTATATATAACAGATTTTCGGTGAATACAGCGTCTTCAAAGGAACGCTTAAATGCTGCAAACTTGACAACCTTGCTCATATCCCCTTTTTTTTGAGGAGCGTCAAAAAGGCTTATTATTGTATTAACATCAGCTTCGAAAAAGCTGCGTTTTTCGTGGTTATCTATTATAAAATGCATTGGTACTTTTGAAAGAAAAAACTTCTGCATCCATGTCCCATAACCTACATCCAGCCATGAGTTTGAGCATATATAGCAATGTATTCCCATAGGATTTAAAAGCCTTAAGCCGCGCAGGTAAAAATATGAATACAGGTCCGACTTTGAATCTATCTTCTCCGTTACTCTGTTTCCGGTTTTAAAATATTCCGGGAAATCGTTATAAACCGATTCAGCTAAAAGATTTTTATATTCCTTATTATCTGTTATTTTCTTGAGCGGATCAGCAATATCCTCCTGCCTTACATATGGAGGATTCCCTATTACTATGTCAAAGCCATCTCTGTCAGAAAATATTTCAGCAAATTCTATATTCCATATAAGGGGATGGTCATCCTGCAGCGATTCCAGCTCTTCAATAAGTTCGCTTATCTCCTGCTTCAACTTTGCAATTTCATTTTTATTTAAAGGAAGAGCTTCCTGTGCAGAAGGTGTTTCACCAAAAAATTCCATTTGAGGCTCATCACTTCCATATTCAAGTGCCTTAAGATGTTTCTTTTTATCTGATATTTCGGCATTTAATATCTCTCTAAATAATGACAGCTCTTCATTACGAATTATATTATATGCCTCTGCGGAACCGTCTGCTTTATTATTAAAATAATCTATCTTTCTTTTTTTTAATTTTGTCACTTTATCTTTAATGGCTTTGGGAATCGATGCATGCGACTGTACAGGAAAAATCTTTTTCCCTATTCTTTGTACAACCGAATCCCCCTGCCTTATTTTAAAATCAAGACTGGGTAAAATCGGCTCCATGGATAATTTCATTTCATCAGGAGCATCAATAAATAAAGTAATCCAAAGCCTTAATTGAGTAATCCAGACAGCCCATTCCTTTACTTCAACCCCGTATAATGAATTACCGATAATACGCTTCCGTCTTGCAAATCTGTTTTCCTCAGTATTTTCCTGCCCAATTCTGGCAAGCAGATTAGATTCTATTTCATCTATTACATAAAGCATCCCGACCGGAAATGCCCCGCTTCCAACAGCCGGGTCGCATACAGTTACCTTTTCAAGCAGTTCAATTATTTCTTTAATCTGGTTCCTGGAAAAACTTCCTTCAAGCTGATCGTCATCATTTTCAGTCCCATCACCTATCTCTCTGAAAAACAGCTCATATAAATCCTTTATATTTATTTTTGTATTTGCATTCTTCTCAATCCACTTGACAAGGCTTAACCTGCACATGTAATCTACTTCAATACGCGGAGTATATACAGCTCCGTCTGCCATATTAACAAGCCTTTCAAAAATAATACCAAGGAACTCCGGGTTAAGTTCCAGATCTTCATCATCAATTTTATTCTCTTCAATTGTGAAATTGTATGAAAAAATATAATCAAAGAATTCTTTAATTATATTATCCGGAATAAAAAAATTTTCATTATCAAGTTTATGTCTTTTAAACAATCCCCCGTTTAGATACGGCGCTAATTGAAGTATTTCCTCAATATGCCTGGGGAAGGTATTTCTGCCGTATGCAACTTTTGTTCCCGGCTGTGAATTAAGCGCTTCAAAAAATAATGGTTCAAGCCATTCTATGTAAAATTTATTCTTACCTTCCTGATTCTTTTGATATTCCTTCAAATAATTCTGCATAAAATTAATATCATCGCCAAGCCATTTCTTTTTCTGAATAAACCCGAGAAAAATTACTCTTATAATAAAAAGAAGAGCAAAATCAGTTATCGCATTTGATCTTTTTAGTTTCTTTCCTTTTAAATTATGTATGTTGTCGGCAATTGATTCAAAATGAGGGTAAAATTCAGAATAAAAATCTTTTGTAAGAGCTGTGATTGAGAATGCTTTCAGAATGTCATTATAGCTTTCGTAATGACATAATCCTATCTGATGAAGAAAAGTCCTGTTTGTAAGTTCCCTGTTTACATAATATGTAAAACGACGGAAATTATTATATGTTATTCTATGGCCTGCATACTGAGGATATACAAGGCTAAATCTGAAACTGCCTGCCTCATCATAAAAAATAAAAATCCCGCCTCTATAAAAAGCATCAGACTTCAATATCTTCTTAGCTTTTTCATATTGCAATTTTCTACATCTTCTTTCAGTAAGGTTCCCTTTTATTTTGAAAGAAAATAAAATTATATTAGTAATTGAATCAAACTTAAAAATTCCGAGCCTGCACGAATTCTCAAAAACATCATCGTTATATTCATCACTCCCTTCAAAATCTTCTGAATAGAAACGGCACGATATTCTAAAAAATTCTGAAATCCCTTCATTAGTATATTCAGCAATAATTTTTTTCAGAAATTCTGCATTCATATAACTTTATTCTCCACTGCAATAATTATTTCACTGGATATCCTTCCCGCCCTATCTTTTATCCTTTTTAGATAATCTGCTCCTAATTCTCTCTGCAGAGAGTTAAGATCTTTAGCTATCCTTTCAATATCTTTAGAATTCCTTGAAGTTGTTTTAAGAACAGATATTCTTCTAAGTGTATAATCGGAAAGAGTTTTGTATTCTTCTATATCTTCGATAAGATTCTTTATAAACGGTACGCAGATATCAAGCCCGGGAGGAATGTTGCTTAACAATGTAAGCAGATTATTTTTAGCCTTTTGTTCAATACTGTGAGAAGGGGTTCTTGAGCCTTTTTTCTGCTTCAAAAACTTAATACTTTCATAATGATCCCAGAACGAATTACTTAATTCATGTTTTCCTTCTTTAAGTTCACATTCAATTAAAGAAAGGACCTCTTCAAAGTTTCTATCAATTATTTCATTTTCTTCATAGTCCTTTGTTCTTATAAAAAATCCTAATCCTTTCCTGAAAAAAACAGTTAGTATATTTTTTTCATATTTCTTCGAAACTTTAATTCTTGGGGGCAAATCTTTAATACGTTCAAACACTTCCGGATGTTTATTCTTTAAATCAAAAAATCTGTTTCTTGCAATTGTATGTATACTTTCTGCCTCAAGTTCATCCGGATTCTCCATTATTCTTTTAAACAAAGCAGAAGGTGTAGGTTCTTCGTCTACATCAAAAATCTTAGAATCTTCACCAAGAGTATTATGGATTAGAAACATTTTGTTTGCAGCAATTTCCCTGCTCTTGACAATATCAGACCCTTGCAGCGTTGGAAAAGAATTATAAATATATAATTCCCTAAATACAGTTTTCCCTATTCTATTAATTCTGCCCACCCTCTGAATAACACGTGTGGGGTTCCAGGGAATATCTATATTAATAATTACACCAGCACGGTTAAGATTAAACCCTTCAGATAATTTATCCGTACCAATTAATATATCATAATTATCATCATTTACTTTATAACTGGCATCAAAATTTTTTAGTATCTCATCAACTTTTCTTTCAGAAAGATTCCCATAAGCTGACAAAACCCTCTCGTTGAATTCATCTACAAGATGATGATGAAAATATTCAGCAGTATCTGTATATTCAGTAAAAACTATAATTTTTCTTGTTGGCTCGTTATTATTTTTTTTGCTTTTAAGGATCTCCGATATTGTTGCTTTAAGTTTTTTTAGTTTTGGATCATCTTTAACCAGTTTCAAGTCAGCAAGTTCTCTTTCTATATCACAGAAGAGTTGAATATCTGATTCTATGTCATTCAAAAACTGATTTTTATAATAGAATAAATTAATGTCATAAACTTTCAGATTAGATAAAGGACCTTTATCTTCAAGGCTTTCTGCATATTCAGTTAAGGCAGCATCAATTTCATCAGGGTCTGATTCATATATTTTTTCAATTAGCTTTCTATCCAGGATATATTTCCCGGATTTACTGATAAAATCTCTTACTTTAATATTTATATTTTTAAAATTAATTATACTTTTTTCAAAAGCTCCAAAGGAACTTTCAAACCTTTTCACAAGAAGTCTTCTCATGAAATCATATAAGTTCTTCTGTGATTCATATTGAAAAGATTCAGACGAACCATCAATATCATCATCGCTATTTTCGCTTTCATAGAGATAAGGCCTGTAAATAGCACCTTTGAATTGCCCTTCTTCATTAAAATAATCTGAAATAACCCTGTCATAAAAGTTTGATTGTGAATCTGTTAATTCATATAAAATCTCCTGAGGATCCTGTATTGACGGTAAATCATAAATCTCTTTAGAATATTCTGCATCCATCCTTAAATCAATTCTATTTCTTCTGATAACTACAGGTTCAATTACTGAACGGATATTTGCTGATATCTCTTTTACTCTTTCTTGAACTTTATTGATATTGACTACAGGCGATCCGAAATATGTTTCATATAATGAAATCGCTTTATTACGTTTCTGATTGTCAGCTGACTTATAATTTTTTTTAATATAGGATAATGCATGGAAGGCTTTATTATATATCTTGAACTTCTCATCAAGATCATTATCTAATGTAATTTTTGATCTTCCCGGCACAATAAAAAGTTTTAAAAGTGAAAAAATATCAGCGGGTGAATTGTTGAATGGTGTTGCAGTAAGTAGAATAACTATTTTATCATTGCAAATGCTTTTTAATAACTCATAAGCTTCAGTGTCCTGGTTTCTAAATCTATGGACTTCATCAATTATAACAACTTCGAACTCCTCATTCTCACGAATAAGTTCATTTGTCTTTTTAAGAGTTTCGAGGCCACAGGAGCGAATCTCCCAATCATGTAATTCAAAATCTTCTTTATACTTTTTCCAGCCTGACTTTTTATTATCATCTCCAATAAGTCCGGGGGGACTTATTATAATGCCCCGCTTACCAAGGTTTTTAGCTATTAGTGAAGCTACAATACTTTTACCAAGACCCACTACATCTGAAATAATAACACCATTATAATTATCAATAATAGTAAGAGCCTGAGAAACTGCATCAAGCTGATATTTATATGGCTTATAATCTTTCCGCTCAAGTATATCAATTGTACTCTGCTTTAAGCTTTTGGTTTTAATTGTTTCAACATAGTTTTTTAAGATCAACGCATATGCTTCAAAAGGAGTGACATCAGCAATTAATGTCTGTTTTTCAATAATATCAATAAGTTTAAGTTTGAAATCAGCAACCTCAGTTATCTTATCAGAACTATCCCACAAAGAATCAAAGTATTCCTCTGAATTTTCAACTCCATAATCTTTAATCTCAACATTAAATTCATTCTGACCGGATAATCCAGCTTTAGTAAGATTACTACTGCCTGTGATAAAACATGCTTTAAGAAGGCTTGAATTTTCATCTTTCATTTTAAAAATATAAAGCTTTGCATGATTAGGTTCCCTGGTTTTTCTTATTATTAATCGTCCATCCTTAATTAGCCCAAGAAAAAAGATCACCTGGTTATAGAAATTTTCATTATCAAATATTTCATTATTAATTGACTTTTTGACTGATTGAAGGAAACCATTAATGTTTTCAATGCCTGAACGGTCTTTATTATCTTCGCCATATTCAAGTAGGCCATGAACAGTAAAATCAACCTCAAGTCCTACAAGTATTTTTACAATAGCTGTATTGTTGTTCTTCAGACTATTGTACAATTCAGTAATTCCGGAAAAATAGAAAAAACCAACTAAGAACTTAAGTTCCTTGCTATAGCCTATTAGTTGAGTTAATCTATCTTTTAATTTCTTTTTTTCAGAATTTGTTATAAAGTTCTTCAAGTTAATCCTCAGTATTATATGATTATTGTTTAAAAACATACGGCATCGAACTTATTTAAATTGTTCCTAAGGGCATGTTGTCTTCATTTAGTATCCGGTTCCTTTTTATTTTAATGGAAAATATTTATCACCTTCAACTACGAACCGTGATTTGCATGATTAAAGGATTAACAGGATTTACTATATATTCACTCTTACTAAATCATGAAAATCCTTTAATCCCCATAATCATGGTTCAAAGATTTACCGGTTAATACAATTCCCTGTCTTATCACAGCACATCGGAATTCAACCAACAGCAAAGCCCCGGAAAATTTCCACCTAATCATTTTTTTATAAAAATTATTATACCCTGCATTAAAACAATGTCAATGATTAAACACACTATTCCATGTAAGGGAAACCCTTAATATGATGTAAAACACCCTGTAGTAATAAACATATCAGTAAATCCGCACAGAAAAAATAAGCATAGGAAGTCACTTCCCACCCTTGCATTTCCGGCGGAAAACAGCAGTTCAATCCCCAGGCGCAATATTGCCGTATATCCTCTCAATCTCCCTTTTCAGCAGTCCCGAATCTTTGCTGTTTTTATTATCATAATCCTCTTTCATTAGCAGAACTCCAAAGTTCTCCTCCCGGTCCATCCCGTATAATTGAATAAAATGAACAAAATTATTATTCTCCCTGTGACGTGAAAAAGTAAGGGAATAATAATAGGGATTAAATCTGCTTATATTCCCCTCTTTAGCAATGAGACCCGAATAATCCCAATATCCATGAATAATAATTGAATAATCATTATACAGATGCGAAGAAAGAGTTCTGCTGTACTTCTCCGGATGCTCTCTGACAAGAAAATCATGGGCTTTGGACCAGACCTCTTCACTCGCATCCCGGCTCACAGTAAATTCTTTCCCTTCATCCAGCCGGTGAAATTTACCCTTGCATGCTCCCTGTGCCAGTAATAACAAAACAGCAATAACAATAAAAACTCTCTTCATAATTCCATCCCCTGTTAAATAATAAAAAACCCCGCAAACAGATAATCCGCCTAAAATCGCGGGAATGCGGGGATAATATATCACAGCACCTGTGACAAATAGTGACCTACACGTATGTTGGTGCAGAAATTTATTCTGAAAAATAAATCCTCCCATTGACCTGGGGCGGGGTGAGGTAGTAAAGACGGCAGATTTATTCCGGACCGTGATTTCTAATTACAGCTATATAACTGGGATCTTAATCTACCCGGTCTATTCTTTGTGCCATATTATCTCTGGCAATTTCAATTGCCTTATGAAGCTTATCAAGAAGCACTTCTTTTGGCGGCAGAATTGTAAAATAATCTGCCACCTTGATATTACTTCTGTGAAGTTGAAGCAATTCAATATGTTCAGGGTTTTTCCCCGCGCATAAAATCAATCCTATAGGCGGGTTCTCACCTTCAACACTTTCAAATTTTTCAAGATAAGAAAGATAAAGCTCCATCTCTCCTTTGTATGCAGCGTCAAACTCGCCGATTTTAAGATCAATAGCAATTAGAGATTTTAGTCTGCGGTGGTAAAACAACAGATCAATATAATAATCCCGGTTATCAATTATAAGACGTTTCTGTCTTGCCAGGAAGGCAAAATCAGATCCCAATTCTATTATAAACCTTTCTAGTTCAGCTATTATTGCCGATTCAAGATCTTTTTCAAGGTAGGTATCTTTTAAACCGAGAAAATCGAGTAAATACGGGTCTTTAAATACAAGGTCAGGTGTAACTTTCTGTGTTTTTTTAAGTTGAGCTATCTCTTTCTTTATTGTTTCCTCAGGTAATTTACTGATTGCAGTTCGCTCATACAGCATAGAATTGATTCGCTCACGAAAGGTTCGAACGCTCCATTTTTCAATTTTACACATTTCAATATAGAAGTCCCGTTTAATCGGATCATCAATGGGAATCAAGGCAAGTATATGAGTCCAGCTCAATTGTCGTATCAGTGATACGACAATTGCTTCATCCGTGAAAACATCAGCGAACTGCATCATTCTTCGCAGATTTTTTTCTGAGAAAGATTTGCCATAATGCATAACCAATTGCGCAGACAGAGTCTGGACAATCTGTTCGCCATATTCAGCCCTTTTCTTAGACAGAATCTCATGATTTATCCGGCGCCCAATCTGCCAGTAGAGAAATGACATGGCATAATTTACGGCTGCTGATGCCTGCTCTCTACTCTGTTCAATGAGTGATCTTACATCATTTAAAATACCTGTCGAATTACTTTCTATCTTTGTCATGATCGCATCATCCCGGTCTATACTTAACAAAACACATAATAGCTTTTAATAAATTTTTTTAAGAGCATCAGCCTCACTCATACCAGAAACAAAATTTTTGCGTAATACCTGCTAATAATCTCCAGCCGCAGAATCCAGCCCCGGAACTTTACAGCTAATCATTTTTTTATAAAAATTATTATGCCCTGCATTAAAACAATGTCAATGATTAAACACACTATTCCATGTAAGGGAAACCCTTAATATATTGTAACACTCCCTGTAGTAATGAACATAACAGTAAATCCGCACAGAAAATTTAAGCATAGGAAGTCACTGCCCACCCCGGCGTTTCCGGTGGACAATAACAGTACAATTATACCACAGCACCAGTGACAAATAGTGACCTACACGTATGTTCCCCGAAGACAGCCCTGGAAACTTCCCCCCTCTCCCGTCATGAATCTTCTGAATGAATATGGGAGAGGGGGATAGGGGGTGAGGGCATGCAATCCCCTTTCTACGTTAAATTCCATGCATACACACAAAGGGGGCTGGAGCCCCATGCCCGCAGCGTAAATGTAAGATTTAAATTATTTAACTGCAGAAAGTAAGTCAAAAATCCGCCAAAGGCGGACACCAAACAAGCGCAGCCCTTACGCAGTCATTCCGCAGGAATGCGCGGAACCATTGTTCAGCCTGAATTTTTATAACACGAAGCCCTCTCACTGGGGAGATGCGCGACGCCACAGGACGTGGCTAGTGTCGAACGCCGACAGGAGGTCAAAAAAGCGTTCGACCGCCGGAGGCGGGGTGAGGTCGTTAACCAGTTAATGATAAAAAAAATTTCATAAAAAACAATAAATCCCACCCGGAAAACTAATCCCCCCTCAAGAATCATTATAAATCAATAATGTAAATTGGTGAAAATTGATAAAAAATAGTTTTTAAGTCTGAATATATTGATTTTAATCGCTGCTATTTTATCTTTTGTTGCTCATACATGAGCGGCAAACCTTATTGTCACTCATATTATCTATTTTATGATCGACAAAAGCAGTTATCACTCATACATGATTGTCAAAAAATATCATCCCCTTCTGCGATATTTAATAATCTGTGCAGAATATAGGTAGCAGGGCGCCTTCCGCTTGCATAATACTGGGAATTCCAGAATACACACAAAGGGGGCTGGAGCCCCATACCTGCAACATAAATGTAAGCTTTAAATTACATAACTACAGAAAGTACGTCAAACTCCGCCAAAGGCGGACACCAGACAAGCGCAGCCCTTACGCAGTCATTCCAAAGGAATGCGCGGAACCATTGTTCAGTTTGAATTTTATAACACGAAGCCCTCTCACTGTGGAGATGGCGCGACGCCACAGGACGTGGCTAGTGTCGAACGCCGATAGGATGTCAAGAAATGCGTTCGACCGCCGGAGGCGGGGTGAGGTCACGTAAAAGTTAAGATCCCTATAATCTCATAAAAAACAATCCCCGATAAAACTGCTTCTACCGTAACAAATTACTATATCTAACAAAATAGATATAAAGAATCTCTATCGGCAAAAACCCGGCATCTGAAAACAGAAAACTCTTTATCCCCTTAAACTATGAACCGTGATTTTCATGATTAAGAGATTAACAGGATTGACTCTCCATTTACTAATACTAAATCATGGAAATCCTTTAATCCCCATAATCATGGTTCAAAGATTATGCAGCCTCTTAAATTCCAGGCTCTTCCCGCCGAAATTTATCAGCAGGCCCACTTCCATATTATACGCTTCAAGATAATTCATCGCCTGCGCCAGATGAACATCTTCAAGTTCCTTTATCGCTTTAATCTCCACCATGATTTTATCATCAACAAAAAAATCCGCACGCCGTGTCCCAATTTTAAAACCCTTGTAATGAATATCCATCTCCTTCTCCCGTTCATGGAGAATTTCCTGAAAATTCATTTCAATAGATAAAGCCCGCTGATACACAACCTCCTGAAATCCACTTCCAAGCTGTTTATGTACTTCCATTGCACAGCCGATAATCTTATGCGTTAAATCCTGATGCTTCATAATCTCCCTGCTGTCTATGACCCGGATTTTCCTGATTAAAGGATTACCCCGATTTAGTATCCGATTCCTTTTTATTTTAATGGAAAATATTTATCACCTTCAACTACGAACCGTGATTTTCATGATTAAGGGATTAACAGGATTTACTGTACATTCACTCTTACTAAATCATGAAAATCCTTCAATCCCCGTAATCATGGTTCAAAGATTTCTACTCGCATAAATAATGTCCCGGTTAAAACAATGTCAACGATTAAACACACTAATTATCACAGTACAATTATACCACAGCACCTGTGACAAATAGTGACCTACACGTTTGTTATGCAGGAACTGTTCAATCCCCCCGCATGCGATTCATGCGGCCCCCTTAACAAGGGGGCTGGTGCAGCAGCGGAAATTTATTCTGAAAAATAAATAATACATAAAAATTCCAGGCAGGTAATTGTGCACCGCAGGCTTTATTCCGCACACCAGAGATTTTTTTCAAGTTCCTGTTGTGTCATTTGATTTCCTCTTTTCTATTACTCAATAAATCTCTCTTCCAGCATTTCTCTTTCCTTTTGAAGCTCTTTTTGAAGTTCTTCTTCTGAAGGGAGGTAGAGTTTATACTTACTGGCAAAGAGCTGTTTATTTTCCGAAAGAACAGAGTATTTAGCCACTGCTTCACTTTTATCAGAACATAGAAGAAGTCCAATTGTGGGATTATCATCCGTCTCTCTTATTTTTTCTTCAAAGAGACGTACATACATATCCATTTGGCCGACATCCTGATGGGTCAGTTTTCCGCGTTTTAAATCGATAAGTACAAAACATTTAAGTTTATAGTTATAAAAAACCAGGTCTATATAGAAATGCTCTCCATCAATATGAAAATGTTTTTGCCGGGCTACAAAGGAAAATCCGCTGCCCAGCTCCAGCAGAAAATTTTGAAGCTGATCAATTAAAGCGCTTTCAAGCTCATTCTCAGTATATTCAGGTCGATTTTGCAAATTAAGGAATTCCAGCACATAAGGGTCTTTCAACACATCCTCTGGTGCAAGTTTGCCTGTTTTCAATGAAGCTTCTTTCATAACAGGATCTCTGTTTTGACTTGCAAGAAGACGTTCATAATAATGACTGTTTATCTGTCTTTCCAGAGCTCTGGTTGACCAGTTTTCCCTAATTGTTTCTTCAATTATACCAGAGTCTTGATTTCTCACTTTCAACTTTGAGAAGATGACGATAGTGGGTCCAGCTCAATTCGAGACTCACTGAGTCTCGAATTGGAAACAGAGTATAGAACTGTCTCATCTTTCTAATATTTGTGACATCAAAGCCTTTTCCAAATTCAGCTGTTAATCGTTCTGATAAATCATCAAGAACACCTTTCCCATATTCAGCACGTGTTTTACCCTGCTGTTCATCTTCAACAATAAGTCGCCCAATATTCCAATAGGTTATGACCATTATACTATTTACAGCAGTACGGACATTGTTTTGAGATTCCCGTATGAGGGAAGCTATATTGTTATATAGATTTTCCTTTACTGGATCTTTCATTAGTACCTTTTTATTAAATTCATTTTATTTTATAAAATTATTCAATCCCCGTAATCATGGTTCAAAGACTTTATTTGAGCTTCTTTAATGAGCGGTTTGATATCAATGATTTCATCTGGCTGATTGCTATTCTGTTCAATTGAACAAGTCTGTCGCTCTGTTCAATCCTCTGATGAATCAATACCGAATTAATGCTTTCAAGATTTGACAGCACAACAAGCTGTTCAAGTGTCGCGTAATCTCTAATGTTACCTTTATCTTTAGGGTTGGCTTCACGCCACTCTTTTGCTGTCATTCCAAAAAGTGCCATATTAAGAATATCAGCCTCATTCGCGTAAATCTGTTTCATCTGATTACCCGTAAGTTCATTCGGTATAAGATTTTCACTTATGGCATCTGTATGTATCCGGTAATTAATCTTTGAAATTGTTCTTCGTAAATTCCAGCCAAGTTTAAGTCTGCTGTTCTCATCTTCCTTTAGCCTTTGAAATTCCTTTATAAGATAGAGTTTAAATTCAACTGATACCCATGATGCAAATTCAAAAGCAATATCTTTATGAGCATAAGTACCCCCATATCTCCCTGATTTTGAAATTATACCTATTGCCCCGGTTTTTTCTATCCATTGCTTTGGAGATAATGTAAAACTGTTCAGGCCTGCGAGTTTTTTAAACCCGTCGAATTCGACGGGTTTAAAACCGGGATTATTAAGCTGCTCCCATATACCAAGAAACTCTATTGTGTTCCTGTTTCTTAGCCAATTCCTGATGACATCATCACTGCCCTCAGGATTTTTATATCTGGCAATGTCTGTAATACAGATATAATCATCATCCGAAAACGAAATAATTGTAATTTCACTACCTTTAACATATATTTTATCTGCCATAATTTACCTCAATACTATTGATAAAGTAATTTCCCGTCTCAATATAAACAGTATCTCTGTCGCAGGCCGCAGAGCACAGCTTCGACCCGGGAAATTACTGAACAATCATTTTTTTATAAAAATTATTATACCAGCATTAAAAGGATGTCAATTATAAATACTCATATACCTCTTAAGGGAAACCCTCAATATGTTGTAAAACACCCTGTAGTAATAAGTTATACGGAACAGGCATGCCTGTTCCGTACGTGTAAATCCGCACAGAAAATATAAGCATAGGACAGACACAGTAGGGTCGCATGGCCATGCGCCCCTACTGTGTCTGCGTTTCCGGTAAAAAAATCACAGTACAATTATACCACAGAACCTGTGACAAATAGTGACCCACACGTATGTTATGCATGGACTTTTCAATCCCCCCGCATGCGATTCATGCGGCCCCCTTAACAAGGGGGCTGGAAATATTTAGAAATATATGGCACTGAAAATTCCGGGACCACACACAAAAGGAACCATCCCTCGACTGATTCGGCTCCGCTCATCACAAGTCCGCTCGGGAACCGGTCCATGCCTGCAGCGTAAATGTAAGCTTTAAATTATATCACTACAAAAAGTAAGTCAAAAATCCGCCAAAGGCGGACACCAAACAAGCGCAGCCCTTACGCAGTCATTCCAAAGGAATGCGCGTAACCTTTCTTCAGCCTGAATTTCATGACACGAAGCCCTCTCACTGGGGAGCTAACTTCTACCCACATTTATTCTCCCGGCCCCCAGCCGATTAACCTGACGTGCTGAATGAACTTATTCCGGCTTCCCCCGGAGGGGGATGGAAAAACTCTACTCATATTTTTATTTAATTAATGCTAGGGTAAAACAAACAAGTCAAAGAAAGCACAAAAAAAGTTAATTAACCCCCTACGGGGGTGGCGGGAAATGATTTCCTAGGGGAAAAGAATTCATTCCGCCGGGGGCTTAGCCGAATTAATTGTTCCTTGAAAGAAGTGGGTAGTAGTGAGCACTGGGGAGAGGGCGCGCCGGAGGCGGGGTGAGGGCATGATATGCGGCAAACAAAAATGGTTAAGTAATGCCGCATATACGCTTTATATCTATTTTTTCCCTATAAGGCCTTCTATACTTTTCAGCAGATCAGAAGGTAGTACAATAAACTTTGAATTTGGAGATTTTGCCATTTCTCCCATTTTGTCTACATATTCTTTCCCTATAAGATAAGATATGGGATCTCCGGATCCTTTAAGTGATTCGCTTACAACAGTCAATGCAACTGCTTCAGCTTGAGCAAGTCTTTCACGGGCTTCAGCCTCCAGCTGGGCAGACTCTTTTACTCCCTCAGCTTTTAAGATTGCGGCCCGTTTTTCACCTTCAGCCTTTTCAATGGCTGCCTGGCGTTCTCCCTCTGCTGTAATTATCTGAGCTCTTTTGCTCCGCTCAGCCTTCATCTGTTCTGACATCGCCCGCTGAATATCTTCCGGTGGTGCTATATCCTGTATCTCAACACGGGTAATTTTTGTACCCCATGAATCGGTGGCCTCATCCAGCAGTACAAGTAATTCGGCATTTATTACATCCCTGTTGGAGAGTGTAGCATCAAGAGTCATCTTTCCCATTATAGCACGAAGAGATGTTGCTGCAAGTGACTCTATGGCCAGATGGAAGTTACTGACTCCATAATAAGCTTTGTATGTATCCATAATCTTATAGTAGACCAGTCCGTCAACATGTACATTGGCGTTATCTGCTGTAATAATTGTCTGGCGGTTAAGGTCGATAAGACACTCACGTATGTCAATTTTACCGCCGATAGGTATCCTTGAAAAAATCGGATTAATAAGGTTTAATCCCGGCTCAAGGGTGCCTGAATATTTTCCGAATCTTTCTACAAGCCAGTTTTCAGCCTGGGGTACAATTCTTACACCTTTAGAAATAAGTACTGCGGCAATTACAGCTAAGGCTAAAATTAAGTAAATCATAGTTTCCTCTCTTATAAGCATTATTTAGACAATATTATCCGACGGTACCGTATGATTTCAAAGACAACTGTATTTTAAAACTTTTTAACTCTCAACTTAATACCTGAGGCTTCAAAAACTTCAATTATATCACCAGGTTCAATAGTTACATCAGAATCAGCTTTCCACTTTTTGATTCCATGATAATGCTGATAAAGTTCAACTTCTCCAGGTTTTCCTTTTTCAATTTTTGTTAAGGCAACACCCTTTAAATTTAATAATGATGAATCTCTAGTATCGTTAGCATAACTGGAAAAACGCCTTTTCAGATAAAAAAACCAGAAGAGCAGCAGAAATATAGTCAGTGAAAAAAACCAGAGAAACTGCCACTTGTAGCTTTCAGGACTGATAAGGCCGAAGCAGACCATTAAGCCGACTATAACGGCTGCCAATCCACTCCATATCGATACCATAGCAGGAAACAGCAGTTCTGTGAATGCGATCAATACACCCGCCAGTATCCAGATCTTATCAACTTCTATTCCGAACATTTCCATTAGACTATTCCTATGCTGCAGCTAATTATTGTTTATTGCAGTGTTAATTCCTTAACTTTTTTTTAAAATAAAATGCTCTAATATCCCCGCCGCCTACGGCGGCGGGGATATGGAAATCATCATTATTGCACTAAAAAATATCTTTAGGAATAATTACTGGTTTATTAACTAATATGCAGCTAATTTAATAATATAAATAGAGCATATTTTATATTTTCTGTCAAGGAAGTTACCGGTTTTAAATTCTATGCTGTAATGCTCAATGGAGGGGGAGCAGTTATAGCTTAAAAACTCTGAGTCGAGTAAAATGTTTTTAAGTTTGTCATTATCGATTATATTGCCAAGGCCCCAGGTCATATTCTTTTCTTTAAAAAAATCAAATATGGTATTTATAAAAAGTTCTGTATTTTTATATTCTTTCAGTTTCATTGTTTCCTACCTCCATCCCCTGAAAAATTTCCATGCTGACTCTTTAACCTTTATTCAGCATAGAATGCTCTGAGACCCCGCCGCCGAAGGCGGCGGGGGACAAAAAATCATTGCTGCTCTTAAATTCATCTTTAAAAATAATTATTAAAAAATTTTGTAATATCTCTCCCTCTGTATTCAAGAGTAGCTTTACCTTCATAAATTTTTTTAAATTCAGAGGGCGGGTTTTCTATTAAATCTCCATTTAAATTATAAACTCTCCGATCATCCTCCTCATCATCAAAACTCAGCCTTTCAGTGAAACATAGAATACTTCCAAAGCTGGGGATTATGCCTTCATAACGCATCATTGTCTCTTTAATAAGCTCTCTCCTTTCCGCGTCTCTCTCTTCATCTGAAAGAATTAAAAAATATTTGGGAAGCTTAATCTTTTTCATTCTGTCAGCTCCCAATATTGCGCATACAAATATGGGGCTGGGAATTCTTCTCTCAGTATGGCAATAGAGGCAGGGCGAAAAGTTCCTCCGGTCTATGTCATTCTGTTTTGCCCTGCTTCTTTCAATATCTCTTTGCATCTCCATTTTACTTTCTGCAATGACTTCGTTTAATTCCTTTTCCGGAACCTCAAGGGACGCGGCAAGGTTCTTCATAATAATGTCAGGGTAACTCTCCCCTTTCATAAAACTGTCAAACCGCTTGCATCCTCTGGAAATATTGCTGTAGCCTGCTCTCTTAACAAGTACAGATTTTTTAATTCCCTTCTCTTTCATTTTTGATTTAACATACTTCTGGATGGAATACATGGTTACTCTCCTTTTAGCAGTATTTAAGGCCCGCAAGTTGGTGTAAATCGGCCTCTGCCGGTAAATATACCGGCAATTCTTAATAACAATTATATGGGGATGTGCTTATTATCATAGGAAGTTACTTCCCATGTTGTCATATTAATCGGATTAATCCTGCAACCAGCTGGACCAGACCCTCTGGTCAGCAAGGGTCACATTTTTTATTCTGCATATATTCATTGTATGCCCGGTCCCGCCTTTTTCAGGGTTTTCCAGGTCATCATAGAAGAGGGCAAATGAAGCGGGGTTTATCCCTGCAGCTCCGGTTACTTTAACCGTATCACGTATTATATAGGCTGCTTTAATGGTGTAGCGGTTTCTTGTACCTTTTATAAAATCGTTAATAAGTCTTTCCGTTTTTTTGTTAGTCTTTGACAGTACTGCAATCTCCGGCTCATTGGACAGGTCAATTCCATCGAGTGGAATAGTAACTGCTGCTTTATTTGCTTTGGATCTGTGCCCGGTATATGGTGTTATCACTTCAAGCCTTGAAGCATCAGCATCAGCAACCCCCAATGAAAAGAGATAATCAGCACCATCTGCATTTCCGCTTCGGAATATCATATTTACGGTGGAGGATGCAAGGAGTCTGCCAAGTGCTGTGAGTTTTGCTTTATCCTCCTCTTTAACTTCTCTCTTCCCTTCAAGCAGAACTACAGCTCCGGGGAAATCGTACGTATCAATAAATTCTTTTAGTGTCATATATATCCTCGATTATTTCCGGTATATTTACTATTTGGAATATATGATAAAGAGATTAATGGTTAAATCATAGGAAGTTACTGGCGGTGTTTACCTGCTGTTTATAGTTACTTGATATAACAATGGGGTCAAATGATAGTATTCTTCCCCCTGCTTAAATGGATTAAATATAAATATTTCCGGTTTTTTTGTATTAACTTTAAATACCATGTAGATGTAATAATCAGACATCTCTACGGCTTTTTTAAGTTCA
>Ga0334882_1001951_pt1 | contig 22724 bp, 19 predicted proteins | sample GraSluR1_MG_5_FD_207226 | JGI IMG/M metagenome (GOLD analysis project Ga0334882, IMG submission 207226) | Sludge microbial communities from methane-producing bioreactor in Wageningen University, Netherlands - Granular Sludge_15_04-R1 | ecosystem: Engineered > Bioreactor > Anaerobic >...
GCATGTGTTAGGCACGCCGCCAGCGTTCGTCCTGAGCCAGGATCAAACTCTCAATTTAAAAGTTTGTCTCTACTCATTACTGTTTTACTTTACTGCATCTCTGCAGCTCAAAAAATTGCTGGTTTATTTCTTCAAGTTTTCACTTGTTTCTATTCTGTTTAATTTTCAAGGATCATGTCTCTTCTTTCGCCGCCTCTTTGGACAGCTTTTATAGTATATCACGTTATTTTGACTCTGTCAATACTTTTTTAAGTAGACAAGCTATTTTCTAACACGACAACGTTATTTATACTAGCAGATTATTGTCCATATGTCAATAAGAAATTTTAAAAAATATTCAATAAGTCACTATTACATGACTGAAAGCCAGGACAAGTACTACTATGCCAATAAATATTCTATATATGGCGAAAACTCTCATGGGCTTTCTTTTCAAAAAGCCTATAAACTTGTCAACAACTATCAATGCAACTATGAATGAAACTACAAAACCTATTACTAGGGCTATTATTTCAGGGGCGGTCATGGTTATCTTGACTTTCAAAAGCGAATATCCCGTAGCAGCTATCATTGTAGGTATTGCAAGGATAAAAGAAAATTCAGCTGCAGCTACATTTGTAAGTCCGCTTACCCATGCACCCATTATTGTAGATGCAGACCTAGACATTCCCGGCCAGAGCGATATACACTGAAAACACCCTATTTTAAAGGCCTGTTTTACATTTACATTTTCAATCTGGTTTGTCTTGTTGCCCCTCCTGTACTTGTTTTCCATGAATATCATGAGAAATCCACCGAATACAAGTGCAAAGGCAACGGTTATGGGATTGAACAGTTTTTTCTGTATCATGTCATTGAACAGAACTCCGATTACAGCTGCAGGTACAAAGGCCACAAATATATTGAACCAGAGCTTGAATCCCCATTTGCCTGGTGCAAGATTCTTAAGAGATCCCGATATCTTGTTCCAGTAAAGTACAAGTATTGCAAGTATTGCTCCAAGCTGGATTACAATCTCAAACATGTCCACATAAGCTTTTCTATAAAGTGGATATTGAAAATCAATCAGATTACCTACTATTATCATATGTCCTGTAGAAGATATTGGCAAAAATTCAGTGATTCCTTCCACAATCCCGATTATGACTGCCTTTACCATAAGCATTAACTCTACTACACTCACTTGTTTCAACTCTCTCTCTATAATTTTTTTAATTATAACTTTTAACAACAATTTTTATTATACTATCATAGGTGCATATTACACAATAAACATATTATTAATAAACTGTTATATAATTCTATTTTCTCTGGGTAATAATATAAACTGAACATAAAATCATCAACGCCCCTATAATTTGAGCCATATATACTCTTTCCTTCAGAACAATACTTGATATGATAATGGAGGCCGGTATTTCCAGATTTCCTATTATTGAGGTCTTGACCGCCCCTATGTATTTTATCGAGGCATACAGAAGAGTCAGCGGTATTACATCAGTTACAACTGCAAGCAGAATTATATAAAGTATACCCTTCATGTTAATTTTATCTTCCAGCAAAAAATAAGGCGGTCTGTATATAACCAGAGTTATCAAAGAAAATAATGTTGAATAAGCATTTATAGTCATGGAATAAATGTTCTGAAGATTTTTTTCACTGTACAAATTCATAAAGGCATAGAATACGGCGCTCAAAAGTCCGAATATTATTCCCTTGAATGTATAATCCACACTTCCATTGAATACATTCAACCCAAGAACACATCCTGCAAAGGACAAAATTACAGCCATCATCTTTTGAAATGTAATTTTCTGGTTTCTAAAAATAATGGAATATATTAAAATCATTATTGGGTATGTAAACAGGAGTATGGTTACCATGGCAACACTTAAGTATTTGAAGGCCTCATAATAAAACAGTGTCATAAGTGTAGTGCCGAATATGCCAAGAACAGCCAGATGAAATACCTGCGTCCTTTTTATATACAGTGCCTCTCTGTTTCTTGCAAATATCAATGCAAACATTAGAATGACAGCCGCAATATATTGGACTATCAATATATCAATGGAATCAAGTCCTACCTTGTATGCAAGCTTTACAAATATTCCGGCCGATCCGAACATGATTGCGGCCACTATAGAATAAATATATCCCCGTTTCAGTTAAATCACATCCTTATCCTGACTAATTGTACCATATATTTTTTATTGTTTACAAACCAACTTTTTGATGTAAAATTTGTCATATTGTATTATAATATTTAAGAGTTAAAAATAGAAGCTTCTGTTTTTAAATAAAGGTGGTGTGAAAAATTAACATAAAATCTTTTTTCAGTATTATAGTTTCAAAGTTAATAATAAAACTGTCAAAATCCCTGTTCAAGGGCGGAAGTAATTTCCCCGGCAGAATTGCATTGAAACTAGATGGAAATATTTTGAAAACCCTCTGTAAAAACTACGATGTCATAGTCGTCACAGGTACAAATGGTAAAACCACCACTACAAGCATGATATACAATATGTTAAAAGACAGTGGAAAACATGTAATAACAAATAACACCGGTGCAAATATGCTTCCGGGTATAGTTTCCTGTTTTGTAGAAAATTTTTCTTTTCAAAAATGCAGCAAAACAAATTATGCAGTCATAGAATGTGATGAAGCCAATCTCACCCTTCTGACTGACTATGTAACACCCGAAGTAATTGCAATCACGAATCTATTCAGAGATCAGTTGGACAGGTATGGGGAAGTGTATACCACCCTGAATAAAATTTTGGACGGCATAAAGAAAGTACCTATTTCAAATTTGGTATTAAATGGGGATGAACCCCTTCTGGGCGATATGAATGTTCAAAACAGGACAGTATACTATGGCTTCAAATGCAGTTTGAATAAAAGCAAAAAAGTTGATATAAATGCAGACTCAAAATTCTGTAAAAAATGCAAACATCCATATAAATACAATTTCATAACCTACAGTCATCTGGGGGATTTCTACTGTGACAACTGCGGTTATAAAAGGCCGGATCTTGACTATGCACTTGAAGAAATCAAAAGCAAAACTCAGGATGGTTCCCTTGTATCAATAGACGGCAAGGAATACTATATAAATCAGCCCGGAGCATACAACATGTATAACGCACTGTGTGCCTACGCAGTTGCAAGAGTATGCAGCATACCTACCTCTTCAATTCACGTTTCACTGGAAAACCAGAAAAGCAGTTTCGGAAGACAGGAAATTATAGAAGTGGAACAGAAAGAAGTGAAAATAATACTTGTAAAAAACCCTGCAGGCTACAATGAGGCTATAAACAGCATTGCACTGGACAGAAGGCCCTTCAATCTCGGCGTACTTTTAAACGACAACTATGCAGATGGAAGGGACGTATCATGGATATGGGATGTAAATTTTGAAAATCTGTCATCTCTCAATATAAACAACATATTTATTTCAGGTATACGGCTTTATGATATGGCAATACGGCTTAAGGTTGCCGGACTTGATGAAAAAAAATTCATACTGTGCATGGACTTCAGAAAACTCACCGAAGAAATAAAAAACTGCAGGGAAAACAGAATATACGTGCTTGCAACCTATACTTCAATGATCGGCTTCAGGAAATATCTCAACTCAAAGGGATACATAAAAAAGTTATGGTAAATTAAAGAGGTGTTTTATTATGGAACTTAACATATGTCATCTATATCCGGATCTATTAAACGTATATGGTGATCTTGGCAATATAAGAATATTGAAATACAGGGCCGAAAAGAGAGGCATAAAAGTAAATATCAAAAATATATCGCTTGGAGACCCTTTTGAGTGGGAAGACTATGATATAGTCTTCTTTGGCGGGGGACAGGATTATGAACAATCCATAGTATCCGAAGATCTTATAAAAAACAAAAAAACAGGAATAGAGAAATATATCGAAACAGGCAGGGTATTCCTATCAATATGCGGCGGCTATCAGCTTCTTGGAAAATATTACACTACTCCCGACGGCAAAAAACTGTCCGGTCTGGGTGTAATAGATATATACACAGAAGGCGGCAAAAAGAGATTCATAGGAAATACTGTGATACACAATGATCAGTTCAATGAAACCTATGTTGGTTTTGAAAATCATTCCGGCAGAACCTATATAGGAAATCTGAAACCCCTTGGAAGGGTAATCAAAGGGTACGGCAACAACGGAGAAGACGGATATGAGGGCTGTGTATACAAGAACTGCTTCGGTACGTATTTTCACGGTTCACTGCTGTCCAAAAATCCTGAGCTGTCAGACAGATTCATAAAATTGGCCCTGTTCAGAAAATATAATAAACAGATAGATCTGGAACCTCTGGATGACAGCCTCGAGATAAATGCAAAAAAGTTCATAGTACGTAGAGAAACCAGTTCAAAATAAAAAGAGCTGTTCCCAAACTTGTTTTGGGGCAGTTCTTTTTGTAGAAGCATTTCACTTGATTTTAAAATTTATGCTTGAATCTGTTTTCAAATTCAGCTATCAAACCATCTCTGAAATCAGGATGTGCAATTTTTATAAGTTCTCTTGCCCTCTGTTCCAGTGTTTTGCCTCTGAGCTGGGCTATACCATATTCTGTTATTACGTAATGTACGTCATTTCTTGAAGTAGTTACAGCTGCTCCTTTGTTCAGGAACGGAACTATTCTTGAAACTTTTCCATGTGCTGCAGTAGATGGTATTGCAATAATTGATATTCCACCTTCAGCCATGCTTGCACCTCTTGTGAAGTCAATCTGTCCGCCTACTCCGCTTATCTGCCTCAAACCTATGCTCTCGGAGCATATCTGACCCATAAGATCTATTTCCACACAGGAATTTATACATACCATCTTGTAATTTTTCTTTATAACTTCAGGATTGTTTACATAATCAACAGGCCAGGATTCCACCATAGGATTGTTGTCTACAAAATCATACAGCCTCTTTGTTCCCATAAGGAATGTTACAACTATCTTTCCTGGATGAAGTGTCTTTTTCTTGTTTGTAATTACTCCTGCCTCGACCAGCTCCACAACACCGTCGGATATCATCTCGGAATGTATTCCCAGGTCCTTTTTATCCTTTAAAAACAAAAGTACCGCATCAGGTATTGCACCAATTCCAAGCTGGAGGGTAGCCCCATCTTCTATAAGCGATGCACAGTAACTTCCTATTTTCTTCTCCACTTCCCCTATTTTAGAGGGCTGGAGTTCAGCTACAGGCCGCGAACTCTCAACTATGTAGTCAATGTCAGAAATGTGTATGAAGTTGTTTCCAAGAACTCTAGGCATATTTTCATTCACTTCTGCAATTACAAGCTTTGCACATTCTGCTCCTGCATGTATGTAATCGTTGGATACTCCATAGCTGCAGAAACCATGTTCATCAGGTTTGCTGACTTCAATAAGTGCAACATCTGCAGGAATATAACCTTCTTTGAACAATCTTGGTATTTCACTGAAAAAAACCGGAATAAATCCGCTTCTTCCTTCGGCAATTGCCTCACTTGTACCCTTTCCAGTAAAAAATGCATTGTCATGGATGTACTTCTCCACTCCTCTGTCATCATACCTTGTTTCGCCTTTAGTTATCATATGATATAACTCCACATTTTTGTACTTTTCTTTATTATCAACTAAAGCATTGAGAAGCACCTGTGGTTCAGCACATGCGTGTCCAAATACAACTCTGTCTCCAGATTTTATATGTGATACTGCCTCATCTGCACTGACAACCTTACTCTTATACAGCTCATCATAACTCATAAAAATCATCCTTTCAAAAGTTAAGTTTGTTAAAAAAACTACAATTATAGGCAAATATACCTTTTAATATTTAATATTATAGCAGTGAACGTATTCAAAATCAATAGGTATTTTCCTCACAAAAGATAATAAGCCGCATACTGCGGCCTATTACATTACTGTTATTTTAAACTCTCCATCCTCAAAATCCACCTTTACACCGGAGCCTTCCTGAATATCTCCATTTATTATTTTCTTGGCGATATTTGTTTCAAGAGTATTCTCTATATACCTTTTAAGCGGTCTTGCACCATACACCGGGTCATATCCTTCTCTTGCCATGGTTTCCTTTGCAGCATCACTTATATCGATTGATATATTCTTGTCCCCGAGTCTGTTTTTTATATCTTCAAGGAATATGTCAATTATTGATTTTATTTCCTCTGTATCAAGAGGTTTAAACATTATTATATCATCAAGCCTGTTTAAAAATTCCGGTTTGAACCTGGATTTCATCTCATTCATGACTTTTTGCCTTACATCACTGTCTATACTGTGACTTCCGCTGTTTTCAAGAAGATAGCTACTTCCTATATTGGATGTCATGATTATAATACAATTCTTGAAATCCACAACCTTTCCCTGATTGTCGGTGAGCCTTCCATCATCAAGTATCTGGAGAAAAATATTGAATACATCATCGTGTGCCTTTTCAATTTCATCAAACAATATTACACTGTACGGCTTTCTCCTGACGGCTTCAGTGAGCTGCCCTCCTTCCTCATATCCAACATATCCGGGAGGAGCTCCTATGAGCCTTGATACTGAATATTTCTCCATATATTCAGACATGTCTATTCTTATTATATTCTCTTCACTGTCGAACAACGTTCTTGCAAGAGTTTTGGCTAGTTCGGTCTTTCCTACACCTGTAGGCCCCAGAAATATGAATGACCCTATAGGTCTCTTTGGGTCTTTCATGCCCGCTCTTGCCCTTATTACAGCATTTGAAACTGCAGTTACCGCATCCTTTTGTCCTATTACCCTCTTTGAAAGCTCATCTTCCAGTTTAACAAGCTTCTGTCTTTCGCCTTCCACAAGTTTGGAAACAGGTATTCCGGTCCATTTTGAAATTATCTCTGATATTTCCTGTTCCGTTACTTCCTCTTTCAGCATGGAACTGCCATTGTCCTTCTTTATGAGCTTTTCCTTTTCCTCTATCTTTTTCTGAAGATCCGGAATAACTCCATATTTCAACTCTGCAACCTTGTTCAGGTCATATTCCCTCTCAGCCTTTTCAATCTGGCCCTTTGCCTCATCAAGCTTCTCCTTCAGATCTCTGACTCCGGTTATTGCACTCTTTTCCTTCTCATATTTTGCAGTAAGCTGCTTATCCTTGTCCTGCAGATTGCTCAATTCATTTTCAAGGTATTTGAGTCTGTCCTGTGAGGATTTGTCATGCTCCTTTGAAAGTGCCTCCTTCTCAATTTTAAGCTGGAATATCTTTCTCTTTATAGTGTCCATCTCAGTAGGCATGCTGTCAATTTCAGTCCTTATCATGGCACAGGCCTCATCGATGAGATCTATAGCCTTATCCGGAAGATATCTGTCCGTTATATATCTGTCTGAAAGCCTGGCAGCTGCAACTATGGCAGAATCATGTATCCTTATTCCATGATATATCTCGAATTTTTCCTTCAATCCCCTGAGGATTGAAATTGAATCCTCCACGGAAGGTTCATCTATAATTACAGGCTGGAATCTTCTCTCAAGCGCCTTATCCTTTTCTATATACTTTCTGTATTCATCAAAAGTGGTGGCACCTATGCAGTGAAGTTCTCCTCTCGCAAGCATTGGCTTTATGAGGTTTCCTGCATCCATGGAACCTTCTGTCTTGCCTGCTCCCACTATATTGTGTATTTCATCTATGAAGAGCACAATTCTGCCCTGGCTTTTTTCCACTTCCTTGAGTACAGCCTTGAGTCTCTCTTCAAATTCACCCCTGAACTTGGCACCTGCAATAAGTGCACCAAGGTCGAGTGAAAATATTATTTTGTCCTTTAATCCCTCAGGTACATCTCCCCTGACTATTCTCTCCGCCAATCCTTCGATTATAGCTGTTTTCCCCACACCTGGATCACCTATGAGAACAGGGTTGTTTTTTGTTCTCCTTGAAAGTATCCTGACTACCCTTCTGATTTCTTCGTCTCTTCCTATTACAGGGTCCAATTTATGCTTCTTGGCTTCCTCAACTAAATTTCTGCCGTACTTTACAAGTGCTTCATAAGTACCTTCCGGGTCCTGTGTATCCACTGTCTGATTTCCCCTTACCTTGTACAGCACCTCCAGAAAGCTGTTTTTATTTACATTGAATTTTCTCAACATACCATCTACATCGCTTGAGTGTACTTCCATAATCCCAAGCATGACATGTTCTACACTTATATAGGAATCCTTGAACTTCCTGGCTGTTTTCTCAGCCTCAACAAGCACCTGTTCAAATCTTCTAGTAACATAAACAGAAGATTTCTGTGCCGCCTCTCCCATTACTTTCGGCATCTTGTTCAAAATGGACTCCGTCTCTCTTCTCATTGATTCAATATTTACTCCCATTTTTTGAAATATATTGGGAATTAATCCGTCTTCCTCGGAAATTACTGCAGAAAACAGATGTATGGTGTCAACCTGCTGGTGATTATGTCTCACAGCTGTAAGCTGTGCTTCATTCAAGCACTGCTGAACTTTTACAGTAAGTTTATCTATATTCATCTTCACGGCCTCCTTTTTGACCTTCTTTGACCTTAACTAGATAATATTATTATATTTCCATTTATTCAACCTTTGTATCTGGCTGAATTTTTCAATTCAAGTCGCAAATTCGGTATTACAGGGATATATATCAGCATATCCTGCTATTTCATGTAAATTCTCAAAGATCTATCCTTCAAGTATATGGCATAATTGAAACATTTGATTGACTCGGAAAGCTTTCCATTCCTGTAGTACATACTCCCCATTTCAATATGTCTCTTACATATGCTGCCTGTGTCGGAAAATTTCAGTAAAAGTCCCAGGGAAATATCCATGTAAATTTCAGCATCTTTAGTATTTCCCTGCTTTTCAAGTATAACGGCCTTGTAATAATAGCATCTCTCCATCAGCTCGGCATCATTCAAAATTATTGATTTATCCAGCGCAATATTACATATACTCAGAGATCGACCCATAAAATTGTTTTCAATTAATTTATTTATTATGTCCAGTATTATGTAAACCTTTTCCCGGTCAATATGATTTTGAAGTGAATTTACGTCTAAAACCTTGTCCACATACTCCAGCGCGCTGTTTTTCATATTAACTGTAAACATCGTGGAAGCATACCCCAGCATTAACATTGATATATACTCCAGGTTCTGTCCTAAAAGCCCGTATGCCTTTTCTTCATACTTTAAAAAATCTTCTTTCCTATATATCAGGCACAACACTGACTTCATACCATATACTACCGCTTTTTTGACAGAATCGGTCAAATAATTTATATGTATCATTATATGATTCATAAATATGCAGGCTTCAGAGTATTTTTTCATTTTAATCAGACAGTATTCTTTATAGTACATTGCATCAATATTTACATTGTCAATTTTCCTGGAAATGCTTATCGCATTATCGTAATAACTCACCGCCTGTATGTACTCTTTGCTTCTAAGCAGAAGCAATCCTATGTCCATATAGTAAAGTACAATATTTTCCAGAGAACAGCTCTTTTCAAGGTACTTATAGTATTCAGGAATATTACTTCTTGCCATACTCAGCTGACTCTTGTCTATATAATAGCCAAACTGCAGATGCATTATCTCAAAGCATAGATCATAATATCGATAATTTTCTGCAAATTCAAGATTGTATTCCACTTTCTGTACAAAATCAGGAATGCCACCTTTACTTAGTATTCCTATATTATCCGCTATCTGATTTCTTATATTTTGTTTCAAATAGTCAATATCCACATCCAGCTTATCTGATAAATATTCCAGAATCCAGTATTCCGGTTTTATTTTGTTATTCTCAATACAGCTCATCTTGGAGACAGATATCTTGTTGCCGCATACATCTTTTAAAGTCATTCTCTTATGTATCCGTGCCCTTTTGATCTTATCTCCAACGGAAAGTATCTCCATAAGTACACCCCTAGTTCATTCCGAATGTTTCTAAATTATATTCAGTTCTTTAAAATTATCTACTCCCTGGCTCAGATATCTGGCAGCTTCTGCATCGTTGCCCATATCCATGTAAAACTTTCCCAGTAAAATTGATATCTTCCCTGCCTCTTCTGAAAGTCCTAAATTTTTAACAAAATTAAGTGCCATTATAAGTGTATTTTCAGCTTCTTTTTTATTTTTTTCAAGCATTCCCACTCTGTATTTGAGTATATAGTATTCTATCAGTGCATTATTGTTTCCATCTTCAACATGAGAGAGAATTTCTTCAAGTACATTTCTTGCACTTTTTACGTCCTTCAATTTTATATAATTTATACAAATATTTTTAAGAGTTTCCACTATATTCGGATCCTTTATTTTAAGCCTTAATTCTCTTGATTTATTCAAATGGACAAATGACTCTTCTATATTGTCAAATTCACAGAACAATTTTCCCAGATTATTTTCAATCCTGGCAATATTCTCAACATCTTTTATCTCACTGTATATTTCAAGTGCTTTTCTCGAATATTTTATAGAATTGTCCAGATCGTTCTTTTTATTATATTCGTCTGCAATAAGAAGTATGGTATTGGCATATTCACTGCTGTTCTCCATTTTCCCGAATTTTTCTTTGGCAAGATATGAATAATTTATTGCCTTTTCTATATTATCCAATTTGAAATATACACAGGCCGTGTAATAATAAATCTTTCCAAGCAGATACTCATCGCAGAAATTATTATCATTATATATTTTTTCAGCATGTCCAAAATAATTTAAGGAAGAATGATAGGAATTGAGTTTCATAGTTGTTTTCCCAAGATATACAAAAGTCTTTATTATCTCTTCATAATTGTTGTTTTTTATAAAAATAACATTTGCAGACAGGAAAAATTGTTGTGCATTATCATATTCATGTTTCATTAAAAAAATTTTACCTTTCAAATGCATGCTTCTTGCAATCTTATATTCCAGATTATACTTTTGGGCATAATAAAGTGCATTTTCAATATATTTTTCGCCCCGAATCATATCGTTGTTTATTATACAGGACTCAGCTACATTTTCAAAATATGTACAGTTCTTTTCCGCCTGAATCTCTTCCGATTCCATAAGATATTCAATAGAAGTGTTAAGTTCCTTTGCCAGATACTCCAGAAGATCCATACTTGGCTTTGATTTTCCGGATTCAACAAGACTTATCTGACCTGGCGTTATTCTGTCACCTGCAAGGTTTTTCAATGTCATATTCAGTTCTTTTCTTCTTCTCCTGATCTTTTCTCCAAGAGAAAGTATCTCCATGGATTTCCACCCTTCCTCCAATATGGATTATTTACGATATTATATCATAAATTTACCACTATATAAATGTATCTGACAGACATTCCCGTATATAAGCGCGGAAAATCTGCCAGATCCAGCTGCACTTATCTAATCCATCCCATAAAATCACCTGCAGCATTTTTAATGCGTCTGGAAGTTTTTTTCATCTTTCTTTTGGCTGATCTATCGACTTCCATCATCATTCCAACTGCAGCACCAATCAAAATGCCTGTTACAAATTTACTGTGCATCATAATAAATCACCTCTACATTATAATGTGCAGATTTGTATTTTTTTATTTATTGCTGTAAGTCAATTCTTTTCTTAATAAATTTTTTTAAAGCTTCCGATATATCCGTAAAATTTTTTACTCCGACTATGTTGGACATATACTTTATGGCTTCACGTGCAATCAACACTACATTATCTTTCCCCCGCCAATTTTCAAGCAGTATATTTTCAGGTACTTCGTCAATTATCATGTTAAGTGCAAAAAATGCCACGGCAACATCATCCATCTGTCCCAGAACAGGTATGAAGCCAGGTATCAGATCCACAGGACTTATTATGTATATCAGTGCATTTGCCAGTATGATTTTGACCTTTGCCTTTACTCTCCTGTCTTTAAAAAGTCCCCAGAACAAAAGTATAACATCCGGCATCATAAGAATATAATCTGACACTTTAGAATATTTGTCAGGTATTTTGTCAATAATTTTTTTTCTTAAATTATCATATTTCCTATACAGAGAGTCCGAATATTTATAATCGTTTTTCCCTATATATGGAAATTTTTTGTCTTTTTCATACACTATATTTTCTACACATACTTCCATTACCCCGGGTGAAACCGTTATTCCCTTCAAATCCAGATTGAAACGCGGTATAAGCTTTCTTGCAGTATCCAGATCTATGATTACAGTATCCCTGTCTATCTTTATACCATAATTCAGAAAATTTCCAAGCAGTTTTTTTGCAAGCTTATCCTTCACTGCACCCGGAACTCCCATTTTACATATCTTCAATTTGTATATTTTAAGGTTTAAATTATTGTCTCTGACATTCCCTATTCCAATTTTAAGTTTAAAGGGTACCGTAAATTTCTTCCCGTATTGTCCACTGATAGTTATTATATCATCTATTGATATTTCCCCTATATGCAGCCCCTCTATGTGAACATAATCTTCTATCAGCTCCAGTATATCCCCCTCTGTCAATTTAATATCAGCAGCAGACACTTTCATTTTATATTCTCCTCCCATCAATAATAAATAAAGTATACAATAAATTTTCGGGCCTGTGAATTGTATCCTCAATTGCTATCAATTACATTAGCAAATTTTATGATTTTGATTAGACTAATAGTAATCAATATTATATTATAATTGCATGGAAAGGGGTAGGTGATTTAATGAAGAAAATCAAGAATAAAATGTTGATACTGCCGATTTTGATAATTCTCATATCACTATCAGTGTTGATTCTTTCAAAATATATCGGTGATCCCATTACGTCAAAACCATATAGTTCCTTCAAAAACAATCTCGAAAAGGGCAATATACGCAAGGTTTACATCATAAATTCACAGCAGATAAAATTTGTATTAAAAGACGGAAATGTATATGAAACCGACAACCCTGAAAACACAAACTTCAAAGAGGAACTCCTGAGCAAAAATATAGCCGTATTCAAAAGTTATCCGTTGAACAACCTGCAGAGATACTCATCCATGACTCTGGTTCTATCCGTAATATGGCTCATTGCAGTGGGTATGAAGTCATCCAGGATAAAGGCAAGGGGTTCCCTGTCCGTTGATTCTCTGGATGCAGCTGCTGTGGAAAATCCGGATTTTACCTTTAAAAACATGGCTGGAAATGAAGAAGCCAAAGAAAGTGTCCAGGATGTAGTTGATTTTTTGATCGACCCTGAAAAATACAGATCATACGGCGCCCGTATTCCAAAGGGAATAATACTCTACGGTGAACCTGGAACTGGAAAAACTCTTCTCGCCAAGGCAACGGCGGGTGAAGCCGGAGTACCCTTCTATGCAGTATCAGGCTCTGATTTTGTGCAGATATACGTAGGGGTAGGTGCCAGCCGTATAAGACAGCTTTTCAAAAAGGCAAGGAACAACAAAACCGGTAAATCAATCATATTCATAGATGAAATAGATGCCATAGGTAAAAGGAGGGACGGCTCTGCAGCTTCAGGATCAGATGAAAGAGATCAGACTTTAAATGCACTGCTCACGGAGATGTCAGGTTTCAATGAAAATTCCGGAATTGTTGTCATGGCTGCCACAAACAGGCTTGATACACTGGACCCGGCACTTCTGAGACCCGGAAGATTCGACAGGCATATTGAAGTAACACTTCCAGACATATCTGCAAGGGAAAAAATAATCAGGCTTCATCTTGAAAACAAACCTGCAGGAAATATAGATATAAAAGAATGGTCCCAAAAAACAGCCTATTTTTCAGGCGCAAAAATAGAGAACCTCATAAACGAAGCTGCAATTATTGCCTGCAAAGAAAACAGTCCCACTATTCAAGACAAACATGTTGACAGGGCATTTTCCATAGTCCTGGCCGGATATGAGAAGAAAAACAGGGATTATATAAAAGACATTGACAGGAAAATTACTTCCTATCATGAAATTGGACACGCTCTTGTATCCTCAAAGGTACTTCCCAATGAAAAAGTATCAAAAATTACAATAATACCAAGTACAAAAGGTGCGGGAGGATATACGCTGAGTATCCCCGAGGACAGACTATATCAGAATAAAGCATATCTCACAAACAAGATGATGGTGTTATTGGGCGGACGTGCAGCCGAGGACATTGTATTCGGCTCCGACTACATTACTACCGGGGCACACAATGATCTTCAGAGGTGTACAAACATAGCCTATAGTATGATAACAAAATATGGAATGGGGCAGGCTCTCGGACTTTTAAACATGGAGCAGCTGTCAGACCTTAATATAAACCAGGACAGCATAATTTTGGAATGCAGGAATCTGGTCGACAGCATCTATAATAAAACCAAAAAACTCCTGAATGAAAACAGAGACTTTCTTGAAGAAAAATCAAAATTACTCCTTGAAAAAGAAACTCTTTTTGAAAAAGACCTGCTATAACCTGAATATAAATAGAAAGCATCCGGTTGATCTGTTAAAAGCCGTCACCGGATGCTTTTCCAATTAAAATTCCGGAAGATATTACACCACCCAGCAGTCCTCCCACATGCCCGAAATTATCTATATTGGAGGAAGAAAATCCAAATATGAGGTTGACTGTTATTACCGACAATATACTGTATATATATTCTTTATTTATTCTTCCCTTCATTTTCAGTGCAAAAATCAATGTAGCTCCAAGCAGTCCGAATATTGCACCAGATGCACCTATGGAGATATTCGGTGAAAAAAAATAACTTAGAAGGGATGAAGCTATTCCCGAAAAAAAGTATATAAATGTATACCTCAGTTTCCCGTATACCTTCTCCACCAGTGGTCCAACAACCAGAAGCGCATACATGTTGAATGCAAGATGTACAATTCCTGCATGTAAAAACATACAGGACAGCAATCTATAATATTGTCCTGATGAAATAAGGGAATTGACCTTTGCTCCAAGGAGCACAAGAACATTTGTATTGCTTGTAAAAAAATCTCCGGACAACACAGCTGTCACAATATAAAAAATCACATTCATGGCTGCAAGCAGATATGTTATTCCAGCACCTCCAATATTAATTGTCCTGTCTTTATTTTTCAATCCGGTAATTCTATCCATGCAGCTGCCTATCTTATATAAAATGTCCCGAGGCACCCCATTTGAGTATAAAATTTTATTGAAACTGCCGTTTATCAGAATTAATCCACATTGTGGATAACTTTCCCCTTCATGGATATACTTTTTCTGGATATCAACGGATTCATCCAGCAATATTACTATGATCCTTATTTTTTCATATCCATAGATGCCGTTCAGTTTTAAGCGCATTCCCACTATATCTATTTTATAATAGGAATTCAAGTCTGAAAAAACCATTACATCCAGACTTCCTGTATTTCTGTTCTCATAGTATGCCCCCCATTTGCCTGTAATTCCGGGGGCATCTTTAATCTCCATAATATTGAACCCATACCTTCTGTATAGTTCATTTAGAAGCTGTCTTATATATTTAATCATCATATTCTCCCAAATCACGCTACTCCTAAAATAATAGTACTCGTATCACTGAGCAGATCTGTTTCATGGTAACTCATGCTCTTTCCTTTAAAAATCCTGACTACAGGTCTGTCCGGGAATCCCCTGTTCTGCTTTACAATGTACCCGTCCTCGCCATTTGACAACCTTACATGGCACCCAAGGGGATATATTGCAAAAGTATTTTTGAAATTCAGAACCATATTCCTGTCAAAAATACTGCCGCTTCCGGAGAGTATCAGTTCGTATGCATCATTTGGACTGAACTTCTTCCTGTAGCACCTGTCATTGCTTATTGCATCATATACATCACATATACATACAAGCTTTGCAAATCTGCTTATCTGGTTTCCCGTCAGCTTATTGGGATAGCCCCTGCCGTCAACCCTCTCATGATGCTGCCCGACTACTTTTATAACTGAATCCGGAATTGAATAAACTTTTTCAAGCAGATTTACTCCATAAATTGGATGTTTTTTTATTTCTGAAAATTCTTCCTCTGTAAGCCTTCCTGTTTTGTTGAGTATCTTGATGGGGACTTTGATCTTTCCAATATCATGAAGTATACCCCCTATCCCCAGTTCCTTCAAATGGTTTCTGTCAAATTTCTCGGTTATTCCCAGAAATGATGACATAATACAAGTATCAAGGGAATGTATAAACGTATAATTGTCATAGGTTTGTATATCATAAAGGCTCTTGTTCACATCTCCCAGATCCACTATATAGTCTATCATGTTTTCAACTGTTTTTATGGAATCCTTGAATACCTTTCTTTCGCCGTTGTACAACTTGGTGAATACATTTGCCATACTCTTCATGGAGGCCTGCTTGAGCCGTGTGAGTTTTTCATCTTCTATTTCAATGTCGCTGAGCCGCTCATCCTCTACATATATATAAAATACTCCAAGCTCCTTCAGCTTTTTTACGTAAACATCGGTCAACGTCACCCCTGCCCTGAGCAGTATCTGTCCATCCGGTGTAAAGATACTCTTCCCGAGTACTTCATTTTCTGTAACCATATCTATAAATTCCAGTCTCATCACTTCACCTCGACAAGTTTCATTGTATATTAATTCAATATAAAAATGCTTTTATATATTTACTTAAGATGAATTTAAAGTTATCATATATATTAGAATTATATTTGGAAATATATGGGGGATAAACATGAAAAAATTTATATGTATTCTAACAGCAGTTTTACTAACTCTTGCCATTATATGGTATGGATATAATTTAAACAAATGCAGAGATTTCAATTATGCAGTTGACAGATATTTTACTTCAGGCATACTCAATAAATACAAGCTATACAATATTGACAAAAAACAAATTTATTTTTCCAATGGAAATGTATCATTTTTAAAGGTTGACGGAATTTCAGCAAGATCTCCTCATGAAAAAATAAATTATACAGTATTCATAAAAAGAAACAGCAGCGGTATATGGAAAATAGAAAAAGTTTATCCTGATGACACAGGTGGAAACCAGTAAATTTTTTCTATTTATTTTTTAAAAGTTTGCTTCTGCACTGCCTGCATATTCCATACAGTTTGAAATCCAGGCTTTCATCCGTAAGTAAAAATCCGGTTTTGTTTTTTACCATGTCCTCTATCTGCTGCATCGGGCAGTCTATTTCTATCTCCCTGTGGCACAGCTTGCACTGGAGTACATGTTTGTGGTTTCTCTTTATAATGGCATAACCAGACTTATTTTTGTCCAGATCAAATCTCTTTATTATATTCTTATCATAAAATAATTCCAGCGTCCTGTATATAGTTGACATGTTAATATTTAGATTTTCCAGCCTGCACCGGGTGAGTACATCCTCTGCACTCATAACACCGTCACTTCTGAGAAATATTTTCAAAATACATGTTCTGGGTTTTGTAACCTTTATATCCCGTTCCCTCAAATAGCCTTCAATATTATCCACAAAATCACCCCAAGTTCAATTAAAAGCATATTATATACATTATACCTCATAAAAATACATCATAGAAATAAAAATTGAGCATATAACCATTATCATCAAGCCACTTTTGAGCATCCCTGTAATCCGGAATGACCGACTCAACCAGGTTCCAGTATGTCCTGGAATGGTTCATGTATACCATGTGGCAGAGCTCATGAACTACTACATAATCTATTGCTTTAAGCGGTGCCATCATAAGCCTGCAATTGAAACTTAAATTTCCACCTGAAGAACAGCTTCCCCATATTGTCTTCTGGGATCTGACGGATATTTTCAACGGTCTTACACCCAGTATCTCCCTGTAAATATCAATTCTCTCCATGAGTACTGCATACAAATTCTTCTTATAGGCTTTATATACCTCACATCTCATGGACTCCCTGTCAGAGAAGAGTTTTTCATTTCCGCAGATAATAACCCTGTCATCCGCAAATTTTACAGATAATTTATCTGTATTTATTTCATATTTTTCTACGGGAAGTACCTTTCCAAGAAACGGGAGACCGGTCATACCACCTATACCCAGCTTCTTCAATTTATCCTTCCTCTCTTTTACAGTATTCAGCCTTTGAAGTATCCACTCATTCTTGTCCCGTACAATACTTTCAACAACTTTCATGTCAGTATGAACCGGACAACTCACAATTATTTCGCCACTGTTTTCAACTCTTATATTTATATTTTTTATGTTTTTTCTAACTATTCTGCAGTCTATAAACATATTACCACATTTTATTCTCATTTTACATGTTCTCCCTGATAAACTACACTTCTCTTTATATTTTGCAATTTCACCATTGAATTGTCAATTCGAAATGATAAACTTAAAATGTAAAGGAGGGATCATGGATGAATATCAAAAAAGCAGCAGTACTGGGAACCGGTACAATGGGACATGGGATTTCCCAGATTTGTGCAATGGCAGGACTGCACGTAAACATGTATGGAAGGTCCGATGCCAGTCTTGAAAGAGGTTTTACAAAAATAGAAAACAGCCTGAAGGATCTGATGGAGGAGGGAAAACTGACAGACTGCAAGGTCAGGAAAATCCTCTCCAGAATAAATGGTGTAAAATCCATTGAAGCTGCCTCAAGCGGTGCTGAAATCATAATAGAGTGCCTGGCGGAAGATCTGCAGCTCAAGCAGAAAATATTCAATAAACTGGATAGTATCTGCAGCAGAGAAGTAATACTGGCTACAAACACCTCCGGGCTGAGTCCCACTAAAATATCAGAAGCTGTGAATTATCCGGAAAGAGTTGTGGTTGCCCACTTCTGGAATCCACCCCAGTTCATTCCCCTGGTAGAGGTAGTTCCGGGGAAGCATACATCCGGAGAAATCATGGACAGAACCATGGAATTTATAGACTTTATAGGTAAAAAAGGTGTACGCCTCGAAAAGGAATGTCCCGGTTTCATAGGGAACAGGCTTCAGCTTGCCCTTTTGAGAGAAGCACTCTATATAGTCGAACAGGGCTTTGCAAAACCTGAAGAAGTAGACAAAGCAGTAGAATACAGCTTCGGCAGAAGGCTCCCTGCAACAGGACCTCTCTGCAGTGCCGATATGGGAGGTCTTGACATATTCTACAATATATCATCATATCTGTTCAGGGAGCTGTGCAGTTCAAAGGATGCCTCGGAGATGCTGAAGCAGCTTGTGGACGCAGGAAAGCTCGGTCTTAAAGCAGGGAATGGATTTTACAACTGGACAGATGATTTTTCAGATAAGAAGCAGGAAGAACGAACAAGGGTACTGAAGTATTTTCTCCAGCAGGACAATAAATAAAAGGAAGCCGGCACAATAAAATTCAGTGCCGGCTTAGTAAAATATTTATCTATTCATTTTGAGCAATAGGTTTTTTCACAATTCCAAGAAGTGCCGCTGTTATAAATGCACCCAACAATATGGCAAATATATAGGAAAATGCATTTCCGTATACAATAGGTATTACAAATATTCCACCATGAGGTGCCGGAAGTCCTATATTGAACAACATTGAAAGTGCTCCCGCAACTGCCGCTCCTGCTACGGAGGCTGGAATAACCCTTGCAGGATCGGATGCTGCAAATGGTATGGCCCCTTCTGTTATAAAGGTTACACCCATTATATAGCATGTCTTCCCTGCATCTCTCTCATCCCTTGTAAATCTATTCTTGAACAAGGTAGTTGCTATTGCAATTCCAAGGGGAGGCACCATTCCACCAGCCATTATTGCTGCATGTGGTGTAAATTTTCCCGCAGTTATCATTGCTATTCCAAAAGCATAGGCTGCTTTGTTTACAGGGCCGCCCATATCCACAGCCATCATTCCTCCAAGTATGAGTCCCAGTATTATCTTGTTGGCGGTTCCCATGGAGCCAAGCCACTGTATAAGGAAATTGTTTATGTCCTTTACAGGATTTACAATAAATACGAGCATTATTATTCCCGTTATGAATATGCCGAGAAGCGGGTACAGAAGCACCGGTTTTATTCCCTCAAGTGACTGTGGAAGCTTTGAGAATACTTTCTTCAGAAGAACAACTACATATCCTCCCAGAAACCCTGCAACAAGTCCTCCCAGAAATCCCGCACCATTATTTGCCGCTATGAGTCCGCCTACCATTGCAGGTGCAAATCCAGGTCTGTCTGCTATACTCATTCCTATAAATCCTGCAAGCACGGGTACCATAAGGGAAAAGGCATAAGTACCTCCTACATCATGTATGAGCTGTGCTATTACGTTAAAAGAAGGGTCCTTTGGATCGTAGCTTTTGATACCGAACATGAAGGAAATGGCTATAAGTATACCACCGCCTACTACGAAAGGAAGCATGTTGGAAACTCCACTCATGAGGTGCTTGTAGAATCCAACCTTGCTGCCACCGCCTGCCGCAGCACTTTTCCCCTTATTATCTGCATGATATACAGGGGCTTCTCCTCCTGCCGCCTTGTTTATAAGTCCTTCCGGGTTCTTGATTGCCTCGGATACAGATACCTGTACAAGTTTCTTTCCATCGAATCTATCCATCTCAACCTGCTTGTCAGCAGCTACAATTACTCCATCTGCCTTTTCTATATCCTCATCCGTAAGTCTGTTTTTTACACCTGTGGACCCGTTTGTCTCAACCTTTATGTCTATTCCCATATCAGCTGCCTTGTTGTTGAGTGCATCTGCAGCCATATAGGTGTGTGCTATACCTGTAGGGCATGCTGTAACTGCAAGTACGAATTTGTTGGAGCCATGATCTACGATTTCATCTTTCTTTTCACCCTGGGACTTTATATACTGTTTTTCCTGTTCATCTATCATTCCAAGAACTTCATATTCAGACGAAGCATTCAAGAGCCTGTTTTTGAAATCTTTGTCCATAAGCATACTTGACAGCCTTGCAAGTGTATCCAGATGCTCATTGTCCGCTCCTGCACTTGCTGCTATCATGAAGAACAGTTGTGCATCGGTCCCATCCAGTGAATCATAATCCAGTCCTTCTTTTTTTATTCCAAATGCCAGTGCAGGAGTCTTCACAGCTTCCGTCTTTGCATGGGGTATTGCTATGCCCTCCCCTATTCCAGTTGAAAATTCAGACTCTCTTTTTAATATGGTATTTTTGTATTCTTCCTTGTCATTCAACTTTCCTGCAGAATCCAGTATATTTACCAGTTCATCTATTACGCCGGCTTTATTTTCTGCATCAAGCCTTATTTTTATGGTATCTTTCTCCAAAAGTTCGGTAATCTTCATAACAAATCCTCCTTTTTTATAAACTAAAGCCTTTTTATCTCCACTTCAGGAAGCAGTCTCTCTATATCTTCCTTCCTGCACAGATCCATGGAAAAGGCTGTAGCACTTCCAGCTGCCGCACCGTATTTGAAAGCATCAACTATACTTGAACCTTTTGTATACCGGGACAGAAATCCTGCAACAAGTGAATCGCCGGACCCCACGGAATTCTTCACTTCCCCCTCTGGTGCAGATGCACTGTAGACACCTTCGCTGCATATAAGAAGGGCTCCTTCTTTTCCCATCGATACTATGACATTCTGTGCTCCCGTGCCACGCAGCTTCTGGGCATAGTAAATCACCTTTTCGGTTTCCTTGATTTCTACATCAAACAACTCCCCAAGTTCATGTATATTGGGTTTTATCAACAGCGGACTATATTGAAGCGTATCGGCAAGTGCCTCTCCCGTAGTATCCACAACTACTTTTCCCTTTCCGCACTTTGTCTGGATTGTGGAATATATATTCCTGGGTACGGATTTCTGCACATTTCCTGCAAGTACTATAAAGTCATCTTCCTTCAAATCCTTCACTTTTTCAAACAGCTTGTTCAAGTCATCTCTGCTTATATCCGGTCCTGATCCATTTATCTCGGTTTCTTCAACTGATTTCAGCTTTACATTTATCCTCGTATCCTGCTGAACCTGTATGAAGTCAGTTGAAATTCCAGCATCCCTGAGAGAGTCCTCTATAAACTTTCCGGTAAATCCTCCAATAAATCCAAGTGCCCTGCTCTCAACGCCGATATTCTTCAAAACCCTGGATACATTTATTCCCTTGCCGCCTGCATATTTTTCATCATTTTTCACCCTGTTGATGGTTCCCACCGTGAAATCATCCACCTGTATTACATAATCTATTGAGGGATTGAAAGTTACTGTATATATCATTTATCCATCACAACCTTTACTCTGGTTTTTTCTGCATACTCTTTATAATTTTCCACCCTGCAGTCGGTAATTATGTCAGCTTCTTTAAGATCTGCCACCTTTACAAAACTAACTTCACCGAACTTGCTTTCATCTGCAAGAACATAACTCTGTCTTGAATGTTTTATGACACATGTCTTGAGTGCGGCTTCTTCTGAATCAGGAGTTGTGAATCCATATTCAAGATGTATTCCATTCATGCCCATAAAACACTTGTCAAACCTGAACTTTTGAAGGTTGCCCAGTGCATCGGCACCTATAACCGCTCCTGTTCTATTTTTTATGCTGCCTCCAAGTATATATCCATTTATATTGTTCTCTGTAACGGCATTTATATGCTTCAGTCCATTTGTAACTATTACTATTTCCCTGCCCTTCAGATATCGAATCATCTCAAAAGTGGAAGTACCGGCATCAATATATATGCAGTCACCGTCATCCACACAGGAAGCGGCAAATTCTGCTATTTTTCTCTTCTGCACAACATTCTGTACCTCCTTTTCACCATAGCTCTGCTCTATAAGTCTTCCTCTTGGTACTGCCGCCCCTCC
>Ga0334882_1001955_pt1 | contig 22701 bp, 25 predicted proteins | sample GraSluR1_MG_5_FD_207226 | JGI IMG/M metagenome (GOLD analysis project Ga0334882, IMG submission 207226) | Sludge microbial communities from methane-producing bioreactor in Wageningen University, Netherlands - Granular Sludge_15_04-R1 | ecosystem: Engineered > Bioreactor > Anaerobic >...
CTGGGAGGGAAGATCGTCGAGGAGGGGCCGGCAGGCGAGGTGACGACGGCGCCCGTCCACCCCTACACCCGAAAACTTCTGGAGGCGGCTCCGGACCTCGACGAGAGGGGCTGGGGGGTCAGCCCCCTCTGGACCCTCCCGGAGGAGATTCCGATCCGGACAAGGGAGCTATGATGGTGGGATCGGCGGCCGGGCTTTCGGCGTGACCCTCGATCTGGATCTCACGGTTCCTCTTCGATCTCGCCGAGGAGCCGCTCCATGATGACGGAGGCGGTCTTGCAGAGAAAATCGTCCGTCCTCTCCACCGCCGCCTCGCCGGCGAGCCTCCCGGTCACCATCTCCTCCAGGATCCCGTCGCACTCATTTCTGATATCGATCAGCTCCTGGGAGGGGTCGAGGCTCCTCAGGCACTCGGAGAGGTCCAGGAGCTGGTCTACCTTCAGGTCCACCGCCCGCTCGACCCAGTCCTCTCCCTCCTCCGCCTCCCGCCCCCCCCGGAGCCTCCGGATCTCGGCAAGGAAGGGGTCGGAGTCATCCCCTGGTGAATCTGCCCTGGAGTTGGACATCTTTTCAGCTTCCGAAGTGCTTATGCTGGATGGATGGAGCTCTTCGGCTAAAACCCTTGTGCAGAAGATGAAACGGCGGGCTTGAGAAGGTGGGAGGATGAGCCGTCGCCAGGCTGATATCCCCGGACCGCCTTTATCCGGAGGCCTATGAAGGAGATCGCGGGAAGGCCCCTCGAAACCCCGGTGGACAGGACGAAGACGGGCTGGGTGGCGGGAGTCCACCGGGAGTTCGGGCGGCCGAGGACCACCGTCGCCGCCCTCTATTACTTCGCCCTGGGGCGAGAGGCGGCCGACTACCCCATCTGCGGCGGCTTCGTCGGCGAGATCAGAGCGGTGAGAAGGTACCACGAGACCGACTGCCCCAAGCTCGATAAGTGGGTCGCGAGGGCTAAGCTCTTCGGCCGCCTCCCCCAGGACGCGATCCTTCCTCCCCTCGTAGGCGAGTTCCTCCCCCCCGCCTTCCAGGATGGATCCGAGGAAGGGGGCGGGGATGGGGCCGGGGCCGCTGGCATCGAGAGGCCGAATATCGAGCTCTGGATGGCGGGGCCCGGCCTCGCCCGCCTCGTCCTCCCCGTCTGCCTGAAGAGGTCCGTCGCCCTCGTCTCCGTCGAGGGGAGGCCGACGGCGGACGCCGTCGCGCGGCTCGTCGACCGCGCCACAGGCGTAAGCGGCCGGCGCCCGACCCTCGCCCTCTGCCTCTCAGACCTCTCCCCGGAGGGCCTCGCCTTCTCTAGGGAGCTCGCCTTGCTGATAAGAGACAAAATCAGCCCCGGCGGCGGCGGACCGGACCTCCGGATGGCGCGGATCGGCCTCTCCCCCCGCCAGGTTCGAGACCTCGGGATCCCCACGATCCCTGAGAGGGCGGGATCGAAGGAGGAGAAGAGGGAGTACGCCCGGCGCGTCAAGCCCGCCGGCTTCGACCCCGAGAGGATCGCGGAGCTCGACGCCCTCGAGGCGTATCATCCGGGCGGGATCGCCGGGTTCGTCGAGGAGGTCCTCGCACGGTTCGCAGTCGTGGGATTCGACGACAGGGGCGAAGGGTGGCCGGCCGAGATCGGGTGAGAGGAGCCCACCCCTGGCGACGGGGATCTGGATATATCGAATGGATGAACGGAGGGGATGGAAAGTCTGATGGAGGAAGCTGACCCATAACCTGAACTGGCCGTCCGACCTGCCCAGGAGGATCTCGAATTGTCCTATGAGCTCGACATAGTCCTCGCCTACCACCAGGCGACAAAGCACAGCTTCACAAAAATGGCCCCGGGGCCGATGACGATGGACTGGGCGAACGAGCCCGCCCCCTTTCGGCGCTATCGGGGCGCCCCGCTAGTGGAGCTGGCCCGGGCCGAGCCCTCGCCCGGCGAGGGGCCGGCGTACGACCTCGCCCTCACCGAGGGGAACGTCCCGCCCCGGCTTTTGAACTTTGAGACCGTCTCCCAGCTCCTCTTCGACTCCCTCGCCATTTCGGCCTGGAGGCGGGCCGGGGCTGGCGGCGCGGCCTGGGCTCTGCGGGTCAATCCCTCCAGCGGGAACCTCCACCCGACGGAAGGGTACCTCATCTCGGGGCCGGTGCCGGGGCTCTTCGACAGGCCCACCGTCGCCCACTACGCCCCCCGGGAGCACGGCCTGGAGGTGAGGTCCCGGTTCTCGGAGGAGGCCTGGCGCGAGATGAGGTTGCCGGAGGGGACGGTCCTCGTCGGCCTAACCTCGATACCCTGGCGGGAGGCCTGGAAGTACGGCGAAAGGGCCTTCCGCTACCTCCACCTCAACCTCGGCCACGCCCTGGCCGCCTTGAGCATCGCCTCGGCGGCCCTGGGGTGGAGAGCGACCCTCCTCGACGGCGTCGGCACCGACGACCTGGCCCTCCTGCTGGGAGTGGCAGGCTCCAGCTGCGCGGAGGGGAGGGATCGGTCCCCGGGGGATGAGGGGGATGGAGAGGGCGAGACCGAGGCCGAGATCCCCGACTGCCTCGTCGCGGTCCATCCTCAGGTCGGCGGCTCCGGCCCGGATTTGTCAGACTTCGCCCTCCCGGAGAGGGTCCTGGCCGAGTTCGGGGAGGTGGAGTGGTTGGGCAGGCCGGACCGGCTCAGCAGGGGCCACGTCCGCTGGCCCCTCCTCGCCGAAATGGCTAGGTCTACGGCAAAACCTCGGGGGGAGCTCGACCGGAAAGAGCCGACGGAGAATGAGACGCCGCCCGCGCTCGCTTATTCGTCATCTTCCTTGCGCAAGCTCATCCGAGAGCGGAGGAGCGTCATCGTCATGGACCCCGCCTCCGCCATGACCAGGGACGACCTATTCAGAGCCCTGGCCCGGACTCTGCCGGGACGAAGAAGGTTCCCCACCAACCTCCTCCCCTGGAGGCCCCAGGTACACCTCGCTATCTTCGTCCACCGGGTCCTGGGGCTCGATCGGGGGCTGTACTTTCTCGTCCGAAACCCCGACCACGAAGATCTCCTCCAGTCAGCCGCCAGGGAGAGCTTCGACTGGGAGAGGCCAAAAGGATCGCCTCCGGGATTCTACATGCTGGAAGGGGGCGACTTCCGCGACCTGTCCCGGGCCCTCTCTTGCGGCCAGAAGATCGCCTCTGACGGCTGCTTCTCCCTCGCCATGATCGCCAGCCTCCGGCCTTGCCTTGAGGAGCGGGGCCCCTGGTTCTACTGCCGCCTCCTCTGGGAATGCGGAATCGTCGGCCAGACCCTCTACCTGGAGGCTGAGGCCGCGGGGCTCGGAGGGTGCGGGATAGGATGCTACTTCGACGACCCTCTCTCCTCCGCCCTGGGCCTCTCGGGGACGGAGCTTGCGCCCCTCTACTCCTTCGCCGCTGGAAGAGAGGTGCCTTTATCGAGGATGGAGACTTACCCAGCATATCCGATCCCGGACCGGTGACCGATCCCATTGAAAGTAAATCTATTTTGCATCTCCAGAATATCAGGGTTGGGCGAATCAATCGCATAAGATTAAATTTTAATTTTAGAAGAATCATTTAATTCAATATGTCCGCAAATGATATATACCATTATAATAAAATATATACTCAGGTGGTACCGCATGAAGAACGAAACTCTGTTTCTTTTAGTCCTCCTGGGACTATTTGTGGCGGCATTCTCAGTTCAGGCTGGAGACGAGGATGGAGAGATGGCCGAAGTCGAAGAAATGGCTGAAACCGACGAGACGGCAGAAGTCGACTTCATGGCGGAGGCCGACGCCTTCTTTATGAGCCTCCCTGAGAACAACCTCCTCCTGATGGAGATGCAAGACCTTATTGACGCCGTTGACGCCGGTGACGAGAGCATCGTGATCGTGGATGTGAGGCCCGCCGCAGGCTATGACTCTGGTCACATACCAGCCTCGATCAACGTACCCTTCCCGGAGTTGATTCCAAATATGGATATGGTCCCGGAAGACAAGACCATCGCTGTTGTATGTACATTTGACACCAACTCTGCCTTTGCGGTAGCGGCTATGAGGATATTCGGCGACCGTGACGCGTGGGTAGTGGTAGGCGGAATTCCGGCATGGGTCGACGCTGGAAGGGAGCTCGTCCCCACTGAAGGGATGTAGATCTCAGTTTCTCAGCTTCGGTTGACGAAGAAAGACGGTGCTTGGGCCCGGGTGAACCATCGCCCGCCCATACCTATTTCGCGGCTCATCTTCTTCCCCGGGATTTTTTTTGTCATGAGTGAACTTTCAGGCCTGATCCGAGATCCCAAAGCGGTCGGGAGCCCTTCTCCTTGCTCTCTCCATGGTGGTGGAAAAGGTAAAATCATCCTAGGCCCATGGTAAGAGAGACCGGTGATGGGAAGGAGAGATCATGCACTATAGACCAAGAGACAAATTTCCGAACTTGCCGGCGAGGATCGCCAAGCTCGGCGACCTCGCTTATAACCTCTGGTGGACCTGGCACCCTGAGGGGAGGGAGCTGTTCATGATGCTGGGCGGCAGGGCCGCCTGGAGCCGAAACGGCCACAACCCCGTCAAGATGATGCATGAGCTGGACGACGGGGTTCTGAGACTCGCCTCCCTCGACCCCCGTTTTCTGAGGTACTACGACGCCGTCATGGCGAGGTTTGAAGGGGACATGGACCCCACCAGCGGCTGGTTCTGCAACAACATAGGAGATCCCAAAGATAAGACGATAGCCTACTTCTCCGCCGAGTACGGCCTCCACCACGCCCTTCCCGTCTACGCCGGAGGCCTCGGGTTTCTCGCCGGCGACTACCTGAAGGAGGGCAGCGACCTGGGGGTACCCGCCGTCGGGGTCGGGTTCATGTACCCGGAGGGGTACCTCCTCCAGAGGATCACCCCCGACGGATGGCAGGCTGGGGCCTGCGAGAAGCTCGACCGAGAGAACGCCCCGATCCGGAGGCTCCGGGACGACGACGGCGAGCCCCTCCTGGTGGAGATACCCCTCCTGGACGGCGAGATCTTCGTCGAGGTCTGGAAGGTCCAGGTGGGAAGGACCGACCTCTATCTGATGGACACCGCCGTCGACGCCAACGACCCCTGGAACCGGACCGTTTCGGACCGGCTCTACACCGGCGACTCCGAACAGAGGCTGAGGCAGGAGATCGTCCTGGGGATCGGCGGTGTGAGGGTCCTGAGGGCGCTGGGGATAGACCCCGCCGTCCTCCACCTGAACGAGGGCCATCCGGCCTTCGCCATCCTGGAGCGGATCCGGGAGGGGGTCGAGAGGGGGATGAGCCTCGACGAGGCGGCCGAGGTGGTTAGGAGGTCGACGGTCTTCACCACCCACACCCCCGTCCCCGCAGGCCACGATAAGTTCTCCCTCTCTCTCATGGAAAAGTACTTCGGCTCGTACCTCGGTCGGCTGGGGATGAGCCGGGACGACTTCTTCCGGCTGGGCTTCGATCCCGGAGACCCCGCCAGCGGCTTCAACATGACCGCCTTCGCCCTGAGGATGTGCCACCACCGAAACTGCGTCAGCAGACGTCACCTGGAGGTGACAAAGGATATGTGGCACCACCTCTGGCCCGACCACTCCACAGAGGACGTACCGATAGATCACGTCACCAACGGCATCCACGTCCCCAGCTGGATCGACCGGCGGCTCGGCAACATCACCTTCAACCGGTACCTCGGCCGCGACTGGCTCGAAAAGCACGACAACCCCCTCATATGGGAGCTTCTCGACGAGATCCCCGACGACGTCCTCTGGGCGGACCACCTCAGGATGAAGCGATCCCTGATAAACAAGATAAAGGACCGGGCGAGGGAGAAGTGGAGGGATCCCGAGTCCGAGTCCAGGACTATCATGGCCTTTGGAACCCTCCTCGACCCCACGACCCTGACCCTGGGCTTCGCCCGGAGGTTCGCCTCCTACAAGAGGGCGACGCTCCTCCTCAGAAACCCCGAACGGCTCCGGAGGATCCTCACAGACCCCCAGAGGCCGGTCCAGATCATCTTCGCGGGGAAGGCCCACCCCGACGACCAGCAGTCGAAGCTCCTCCTCCAGCAAGTATTCAACGCCGCCGCCGACAAGGGCTTCGAGGGGAGGATCGCCTTCGTCGAGGACTACGACCAGTACCTCGCCCAGTATCTCGTCCACGGCGTCGACGTCTGGGTTAACAACCCCCGGCCCCCCATGGAGGCCTCGGGGACGAGCGGCATGAAGGCCGCCCTCAACGGCGTACCCCAGCTCAGCGTCTTCGACGGCTGGTGGGTCGAGGGCTACAACGGCAAGAACGGGTGGGGCTTCGAGGGGGGTGAGGGTCCGAGCGAGGATCTCAGGGATGATCGGGATGCGGAGACGATCTACCAGATCCTCGAAGAGGAGGTGATCCCCCTCTACTACCGGGTGGACGACAAGGGCGTCCCCCGGGGATGGGTCGGGGTGATGAAGGAGGCGATAAAGGTCACCGGACCCCAGTTCACCTCACGGAGGATGGTGAAGGAGTACACCGAGAAGTTTTACAGGCCTGCCATCGAGGAGGCTTATGAGACCAGAGCCTGCAGGGGGCTCTGAGGCTCATTTTTTAAAACGGACGGCTTATAAAAAATGGTGATTTAGGGAGGGGATCAGAAGTCCTCTCCCATGTCGCCCATGCCGCCCATGCCGCCGGGCATCCCGCCTTCGCCGCCGGGGCCGCCGGACTTGGAGGCGATGACGTCGTCGATCCTGAGGATCATGACGGCGGATTCGGCGGCGGAGTTGATCGCCTGGGTCTTGACCCTCATCGGCTCAACTACGCCCTTCTCCTGCATGTCGGAGGGCTTGCCGGTCTCCATGTCGAGGCCCGCGGTCTTGACCCCCTTCTCGTGGCTGCTCCGGAGGGCGACGAGGGTGTCGATCTGGTCGAAGCCGGCGTTCTCGGCGAGGGTCTTGGGTATGATCTCCAGGGCCTCGGCGAAGGCCTCGATGGCGAGCTGCTCCCGGCCGCCTACGGTGGCCGCATACTCTCTCAGCCTGAGGGCCAGCTCGATCTCGGGGGCGCCGCCGCCGGGCATCAGCAGGGCGTCTTCCAGGGCCACCCCTACGACCCTGAGGGCGTCCTCCATGGCCCGGTCCAGCTCGTCGACGACGTGCTCGGTCCCGCCCCGGAGGATGATCGATACCGACTTGGGGTTCTCGCACTCCACGACGAAGGTCATGTCGTCGCCGGCGATCTTCTTCTCCTCGACGAGGCCAGCGCGGCCGAGCTCGCTCTCCGCGAGGTCGTGGATGCTGGTGACGATCCTGCCGCCGGTGGCCCGGGCGAGCTTCTCCATGTCGCTCTTCTTGATCCTCCGGATGGTGTAGACTCCGGCCTTGGCCAGGAAGTGCTGGGCGAGGTCGTCGATCCCCTTCTGGCAGAAGACGACGTTGGCCCCGGTGCTGACGATCTTGTTGACCATATCCTTCAGCATCGTCTCTTCCTGGTCCAGGAAGGCCTGGAGCTGGTCGGGGGAGGTGATCTCGATCTTCGCGTCGACCTCGGTCTTCTCGATCTCGATCGCAGTGTTCAGGAGGGCGATCTTGGCGTCCTTCACCTTCTTGGGCATGTTGGGGTGGAGCCTCTCCTTGTCGATGACCATGCCGTAGACGAGCTGAGAGTCGGTGATCCCGCCGCCGACCTTCTTCTCGACGGTGATGTTATCGACGTCCACGGTCCCGTCCTCGTCGACGATCGCCTTGACGGCCTTTACGGAGAGCTCCGCCAGCTCGTTTCGAGCGACGCCAGAGCCCTTCCCGGTCATGGCGGTGATGGCGATCTTCTTCAGAAGCTCGTCGTCGTTGGGGGAGACTTTGATCGCCATCTCCTTCAGGATGGCCATCGCCCTCTCGGCGGCGGCCCGGTATCCTGCGGCGATGACGGTGGGGTGAATCTCCTGGTCGAGGAGCTCTTCCGCCTTCTTGAGGAGCTCTCCCGCCAGGACCACGGCGGTGGTGGTGCCGTCGCCGACCTCGTCGTCCTGGGTCTTGGCGATCTCGACCATCATCTTCGCCGCTGGGTGCTCGATGTCCATCTCCTTGAGGATGGTGACGCCATCGTTGGTTATGACCACGTCGCCGAGGGTGTCGACGAGCATCTTGTCCATCCCCTTGGGGCCGAGGGTGGTCCTGACGGCGGTGGCCACGGCCTTGGCGGCCATGATGTTCGACTTCTGGGCCTCACGGCCGGCAGTCCTCTGACTGCCCTCTCTCAGTATGAGTACAGGGGTTCCCCCTAGTCCTGCCATCTTTTTTCTTCCTCCAGTTGATCTGATGGCTTGCGAGGTGTTTAAACTTCTATATGAACCTTTCGGGATTCCGGCCCCCGGGGTAGGCGGTACAATGGTGGCGGGGGCGGCCTCGTCGCGGCGGCCCTCCCCCCGCCTCCTCGGATTCGATAACGAGCATTCGGCTGTATCGGTGCTGGCTGAAAACCTATATATAGCCGGTTCGACTGTCATTTCGTCAGAATGGCCGAGACCAGCATATTCGTAGTTAAGACCACAGCAAATCAGGAACGGTCCGTGGCAAACCTCATCGCCCAGCTGGCGCGGAAGGAGAAGTACGACATTACGGCGCTTCTGGTTCCGGACGTCCTGAAGGGCTACGTCCTCGTGGAGGCGAAGGCCCCGGAGATCGTCGAGGAGGCGATCCAGGGGGTACCCCACGCCCGCTCTGTCATAAAGGGAGCCTCCAGCTTCGGAGAGGTGGAGCACTTTCTGACGCCCAAGCCCGCGGTGGTCGGGATCAACGAAGGCGCCATTGTGGAGCTGATCTCGGGACCTTTCAAGGGCGAGATGGCGAGGGTCAAGAGGGTGGACATCGGCAAGGAGGAGATCACTGTAGAGCTCTTCGAGGCGATGGTCCCCATCCCCATAACTGTCAGGGGCGACCACGTCCGCGTCCTCAGCAAAGATGAGATTCAGAGGTGAAGTTCTTGGCCAGTTTTGTTGAAGTATTGGTCCCCGGTGGAAAGGCCAGCGCAGGACCACCCCTGGGACCCGCCCTGGGACCTCTAGGGGTCAACGTGGCAGATGTGGTGAAGAAGATAAATGAGGCTACGGCGGATTTGAACGGGATGCAGGTCCCGGTCAAGGTTACGGTGAGGAGCAGGACGGATTACCAGGTGGAAGTGGGAACCCCTCCGACCTCGGCCTTGGTCCTCAAAGAGTTGGGGCTGGAGAAGGGATCCGGCAACGCTCTCCAGATCGTCGGCAACCTGACCATGGAACAGGTGGTCAAGGTCGCAGGGATCAAAAGGAAGAACCTGCTTTCCGTCTCCATGAAGAGCGCCGCGAAGGAGGTCATCGGGACCTGCGGGAGCATGGGCATCACCGTAGAGGGTATGCCCCGGAAGGAGGCCCAGGCGGCGGTTGACGAGGGAAGGTTCGACGAGATCCTCGCATAGACGAAAAGTTATTATAGAGGATTGCAGACGGAATCTGGACTCTCTTTTTGAGATGCCGTAGTAGACTGCAAGTCGCGGACTACGGAGGATTGAGATGAACAAGACGATAGAAGACGCCGTCAGAAAGGCGATCTCCGAGGCCCCCGAGAGGAGGTTCAGTGAGAGCGTCGATCTGGCGATCAACCTGCACAATATCGACATGAGCCAGCCGGCCAACCGGGTGGACGAGGAGATCATCCTCCCCCACGGCCGGGGCAGATCTGCCAAGGTCGCGGTCTTCGCCAGCGGCGAGACCGCCCTTATGGCTCAGCGGGCTGGGGCGGATCTGGTGATATCTCCAGACGAGCTCGGTGAGCTGGGCGACGACAAGAAGCGGGCGCGGAAGATCGCCGATGAGTACACCTACTTCATCGCCGAGACGAGCCTGATGCCGACGATCGGCAAAAAGCTGGGCCCCATCCTGGGAAAGAGGGGGAAGATGCCCCTGCCCCTGCCCCCTAACGTGGACATCACGCCCATAATCAAGAGGCAGAGGAACCTGGTGAGGGTCAGATCCCGGGACCGGCTCACCTTCCACATGGCCGTCGGCTCCAGGGAGATGGAAGTCCAGAAGATCGCAGAGAACGTGGAGGCGGTCACGACCAAGCTCGAGCAGGCTCTCAAGGACGGAAAGCAGAACCTGAAGTCCGTATACGTAAAGACTACCATGGGTCCAGCGATAAAGGTGATCTGAAATGTCCGTCCAGGTACGCCATACAGAGCACGTCCCGAAGTGGAAGATCGAAGAGGTCGAGGAGCTGGTCGAGAGGATAAACAGCACCCAAGTCGTGGGCCTGGTGGGCCTCGCGGAGATCCCGGCAAAGCAGCTCCAGGATCTGCGGTCGGAGCTGAGGGATGTGGCCACCATAAAGATGGTCAGGAACAACATCGCCCGCCGGGCGATAGAGAAGTGCTCCGAGAAGGTCTTCCCCCTGGCCGACGGGATAGACCGTCAGACGGCGTTCATATTCACCGACGTAAACCCCTTCAGGCTCTGTAAGATGCTGGAGGAGAAGAAGCAGCCGATGCCGATAAAGGCTGGCGGCAAGGCCCCCAAAGACATCGTCATCGAGAAGGGTGAGACCTCCTTCTCCCCCGGCCCCATGGTGGGGAAGCTCCAGGCGGCTGGCATCCCCGCCGCCATAAAGAGCGGCAAGGTGGTCATCAACGAGACGAAGGTGGTCGTCGAAGAGGGCGAGACGGTATCGGCCCAGCTCGCAGAAGTTCTCTCGCTGATGGAGATATTCCCGAGGAAGGTGGGGCTTGAGCTTCTGGCCGTCTACGAGGGAGGCCTCGTCTATAAGGCGGTAGATCTCACCATCGACGTCGATAGCATCCTCTCTCAGATGAGCACCGCATCATCCCAGGCCCTGGGCCTCGCCCTGGAGATAGGGTATGCGACGCCGACTACGATCGCTCCCCTCCTCCAGAGGGCTGCCTCTAAGGCCAGGAATCTGGTCCTGGAGTGCGCCATCCCCGTTCCCGGCATGATGGAGGCCCTCCTGGCGAGGGCGGCTGCCGATGCGTCAGTCCTGACGAACCTGGTCGAAGGCGGGCCGGCGGAGGCGTCGGCCGCTGGAGCCCCGGCGGAGAAGGAAGAGGAGAAGGCCGAAGAGGCCGAGAAGGAAGAGAATGAAGAGGCCGGACTTGGCGGACTTTCTGCCCTGTTTGGTTGATCGGAACGAAGAGGTGGATAAAGATGGAATACGTATATGCAGCATTATTGCTTCACAGCTCTGGTAAAGACGTGTCCGAAGAGGGCATAAAGACGATACTCAGCGCCGCAGGCGTCGCCGCCGACGAGGTAAGGATCAAGGCCCTCGTCTCCGCCCTCGAGGGCGTAGACATCGAGGACGTCCTCTCCAAGGCCCCCAGCGTCGCCGTGGCCGCCGCGCCCGCCGCGGCCGCCCCCGCAGCCGCCCCCGCAGCCGCCGAGGAGGCGGAGGAAGATAAGGAAGAGGCTGAGGAGAGCGGTATCGAGGGCCTCGGAGCCCTCTTCGGCTGAGCCCTCTCTCCTTCTCTTTTTTTCATCCGGCTCCTCGGGGCCGATCTTCAGCCCTGGCGCCCCCTCGGAGGGGAAGGGTATATCCTTTCGGAGGAGATGGCCTTCCGTAATCTGGTGATGCTATGATGCCATCGAAGAATAGGACTTTCATGGGTATATCCTCTGAGAAGATGAGGAAGTTATCTGGAGTCGGGATGGTCTTGGGCCTCCTCCTCCCCGCCGCCATCGCCGGGGGGGAGCCGGTCTGGAACCTCGTCCTGGCGGCCGAGGCCGTTGGCGGGGAGCTTCTGGAGATCGACAGGGCCCTCCTGGGGGCGAGCCTCGCCCTCTCCGAGACGGGGATTGTGGGGGAGGAGGCCCGAAGGGTTCTGGAGGAGCTTGGTGGAGTCGGACCCTGGGTCGTCGACTGCATAACCATCGACCTCAACGGCACGATCCTGGAGGTGGCGCCGGAGGAGTACAGGTATGTGGTGGGCGAGAGGATAGACGACCAGGAGCATATCCAGGAGCTTTTGGCCACCCGGCGGCCCGCGGGGCTCGCTTACATCATCTCCGTCGAGGGGATCCCCGCCATGGACTTCGCGTCGCCGGTCTTCGATGAGAATGGCAGGTTGATGGGGGCGGTGACGGTCCTCGTCAACGCGACGGAGCTCTTCGGCGAGGCCCTCGCCCCCCACCAGCCCGAAGGCCACGCCAAGATCTGGGCGATGCTCCCCGACGGGACGATAGTCTATGATGTGGACGGAGAGCAGATCGGTAGGAACACCTTCATCGACCCCCTCTTCGCCGAGTTCACCCAGCTTCTGGCGGTGGCCCGAAAGGTGGAGGTGGAGAGGTCGGGGACCGGAAAGTACGAGATATCCGGGACGGCGAGGGAGGTCCTATGGACCACCGTCGACCATCAGGGGAGGGAGGTGAGGCTCCTCCTCAGCCTCGACGTAGACGAGGCCTGAGGAGATGGATGATAATCGAGCCAAATCGCCTAAAAAAGTGAGCTGCACCGCCGGCCTGGACGGCCAATTTGGAGGATAAGACGGCGGCGGGCGGTCTCCCGCCTGCCGCCCCCTGGAGGGAAGAGATCCTCAGATCTGGTCCAGCTTCTCTATCCCCACCTTCTTGACGTTCGGCTTCCAGATCTCCTTGGGCATCCAGTCGGGGGCGTTGGAGGGCTTCACCACCAGCTTCCTCTCGCCCTTGAAGAGGTGGACCTTCTTTGTGCCCCTCTCCCGCAGCCTAATGTCGGTATATCCGCGGTTTGCAGCCTTCAAAGCCGCCTGTCTCGGCTGTTTTCCCGTGAAAACGCCGATCTCGGTCCCATCAGCGTCCCTCAACGCGAAGTTTCTTTTATTGGTCATATTTTTATACCTCTGATTATCCCTATGCAGAGATGGATATGTCCCGTTGCATCTCTATATATCGAGAACACTTATATTAATCTTTTGTTCGATCGAATATTTTCTTCGAAGTATTTGCCTTCTGAGGACGATCCTCTGGGGTCTGATGGACCGATATCGGCTCCGGAACGCGACCATCCCCTCAAACTTGTTGGAACCCGGGGGAATGATATTTATTCGCGGGGGGGCGTCTCCTCCTCCATGTCCTGGGTCATCTGGTTCACGGGGCTTCCCGGTTGCGGAAAGACCACCCTTGCCCGGGGGGTCAAGGCCAGGCTCGAAGGGCGGGGGATCAGGGTGAAGGTCCTGGAGCTGGACGAGATCCGCCGGGTCATCACCCCCGAGCCGACTTACACCGATCTCGAGAGGGAGGTGGTCTACGCCAGCCTCGCCTACATGGCCAAGCTCCTCTCGGAGGCGGGGACGAACGTCATCGTCGATGCTACCGCCAACCGCAGGAGGTACCGGGACCTGGCGCGGATGTTAGTCCCCACTTTCGCTGAGGTTTACGTCAAGGCCTCCCTCCCCGCCTGCATCGAGCGGGAGCGGGGGCGGAAGGCGGTCTACTCCCCCAGGGGGATCTACGCGAAGGCGGTGGATGATGGGGCGACGGTGCCGGGGGTGAACGTAGCCTACGAGGAGCCGAAGAGCCCCGAGGTGGTGGTGGACGCCGAGGGTCGGGACCCCGATCAGAACGCGGATAAGGTCGTAGCCTGGATCATGGAGACCTTCGAGGGTTCTTGAAGGCCTCCCCCGGCAGGATGTCGAAGAGGGACCTCAGCAGGAAAGGTTATATCGGGACACTTCTTTCATCAACCCAGGAGGAATGAGATTGAAATCCAATGCAGGCTTCGTCGGATTCGACGGGACGGAGAATAAGCGAACCGTGCTCGCCCTGGACGCGGTCAAGAAGGCCGCCGGGATCGGGGGAGATCTGAACGTCCTCCTCCGCCAGCCCCACGGCAGGGCTAAGAGCATCCTCAGCAAGCTGATCAGGATCTGTGACGTCAAAGCCTACGTCTCCGACGACGCCGATGGGGCGAAGTGGGAGAGGGCGGGCTTCTCGGTCCAGGGAGGATACGCTGACTTCTTCGAGGACTCCGACTTCATCATGATCGGGACCCCCGGGGATCAGGAGACGCCCTACGCCGAGGCGGGTCTCGCCGCCGGCTGCACCATATCCCTCATGGGAGGAGCCCACCGGGATAAGATAATGGCGGCTCTCCGGGAGAAGGGCGTCGAGATCTCCGGCGACCTCGAGGCGGACTTCAAGAGGGAGTTCTTCTTCGGCCTTGAGAACTATGAGGCCTTCTCTAAGGCGAAGCCGAGGCTGATCCAGTGCACCAGCTGCAACACCACGGGGATCTGCAGGGCATCCCTCGCCGCCCGCCCCCTCGGCCTCAAGATGGTCCTCGGAAACATCGATCGAAGGCACGGCGACCCCCACACCGTCGTCCGGGCATCCCCCTCCGCCGTCTCCATCGGCAAGGGCGTCGGCCACCAGGGGACGGACGCGGGGACGGTCTTCGAGGAGGTCTCCTACAGCATCAGGGCTTCCAAGATCCCGACGACGGTCCCCCACACCAGCTTCCTCGAGTTCGTCTTCGAGGGCGACGTCGCTCCCGAAGACTTCGTAGAGAGCCTAGCGAAGACGAGGGAGGTCGTGGTGATCCCCTACAAGGACGAGGGAGGAAAGAAGCACGAGTGGACGAGCGAGATCATGGAGGCCTTCCTCTCCGGGTTCGAGCGGCCCATCAGCCCCGAGATCTTCGAGCTCCTCGTCTCCGACACCATAATCCCCGTCAAGCTCGGCGACTACACCATCCTCCAGACGGTCTTGATGGTCGAGCAGATGTCCATCGCCGTCCCCAACCACGTCGAGTCCTACCTCCTCAGCGTCGGGTATCCGGCAGAGAAGGTCCACCGCACCGTAGACGAGGCCCTTTCATGCGTCCACGGCGTCTGGCCTGACAGCCTCTCCACCTGAGACCGAACAGATCATGGCCGAAGACCCCATCCTGGGCGAGCTGTCGGGGGATAAGGTCCTCCTGGGCGGAGCGGCGACGGGGGAGCTCTACGAGCAGGGGAGCTTCGGGAGGCCCGTCCCCGGGGGCCTCCACCTCTCCCTGGTGGAGGCAGCCTACCTTCTGGACCGGGGTCGGATATCCGTCCGCGTCGGCGGAGAGGATCTCGACTTCCAGTCCTTCTTTGAGGCGGCGACGGCCCTGGAGGCGGGCTTTGAGTTCCGGTACGTCGTCTACAAGGACCTCCGGGAGAGGGGCTACTACGTCCAGCCGGGGGTCACCGACTTCCGGGTCTACCCCCGGGGGGGGAAGCCCGGGAAGACCCCCGCCGAGTTCTACGTCCACGTCGTCTCGGAGAGGGAGCCCGTCCCCCTGAAAGAGCTGGTGGAGCCGGCAAAGATCGCAAGGCAGATGAGAAAGAGGCTGATGCTGGCGGTCGTCGACGAGGAGAGCGACATAACCTTCTACGAGGCGAAGGATAGGGATCTGAAGGGCGAGATGGAGGTCGAGGCCCCGGGCGGCACCGCCACCCTCCTGGAAGATCGGGTGATGCTCTGGGACCCCAAGGCCTCCGAGGCCCTCCACGAGAGGGGGTTCTACGGCAAGCCCGTGGGCGGGAGGCTCCAGCTCTCCCTGGTGGAGTCGGCGTACCTCCTGGAGAAGGGGGTCCTCAGGATCGTCGATCGGTCTGGAGCCCCCCTCACCCCCGAGGAGTTTTCGAGGCGGTCTAGGCTCGTTGAGGAGGAGTTCGATATGAAGAGGCTGGTCTATCGGGACCTCAGGGACCGGAGGCTGGTGGTGAAGACCGGGTTCAAGTTCGGAAGCCACTTCCGGGTCTACAAGAGGGTGGAGGGTTCAAAGAAGGTCCCCCACTCCGAGTACCTCGTCCACTCCGTCCCCGAGGGGCACATATTCCACCTCCCCGTCGTCTCCCGGGCCGTCAGGCTCGCCCATAGCGTCCGAAAGCAGATGGTCTTCGCCCGCCAGGAGGGGGACGAGGTGAAGTACCTGGAGATCAGGCGGCTGAAACCCTGATCCCCGGGATGACCCGGGGCCTCATCGGCCTCGGTCGCCTTTTTTCATACTTTTCGTCCCTCCTCCGGTCGAAGGACAGCCGCGACCGGAAGATAAACCTCGAAGATCTGATCCTGGAGGGGGACTCACACCTCCGGGAGGGGAACCTCGATCTCGCCCTGAGGGCCTACTTGAGGGCTACAGAGAAGGACCCCGGCAACGCCGCGGCGAAGAGGGCGGCCCGGGTCTACGGGATGATGGGCCGGTACATGGAGGCCATCGCCTCATTCGACCGGGCGGCAGCGATCGATCCTGCCGATGCTGGCCCCTGGATGGGCCGGGGCTTCCTCCTCCTCCGCCTGAAGAGGCGGCGCGACGCCCTCGAATGCTTCGAGCGGGCGGCAGCCCTCGACCCTGAAGATCGGTACGCCCGCTACCTCATCGCCGAGACGGCAGAGGAGATGGGGAGGGCAAAACCGGTGGATGGCCTCGCCCATCGAGGGAATAGATAGGAAGGGCCGTACCAAGGCGACAGCCTGTACCGACAAAACCGCCGATGCCAAGGGGCGGCGTATTCCGACGGCCCGGTGTATACCAAGGGGACCGACCGAGGGAGACGGCCAATACCGATATCGAAGAGAATAGGAGCCTTATGGACTCGGCGGGATTCGAACCCGCGGCCTCTACCTTGCGAAGGTAGCGATCTACCCCTGATCTACGAGCCCCATCAAAACGGCGAAGAGGGAGGTTTTCAGAGGAGTCCGACCTCTTCCACCTCTACCGACTGGACCCCGTCGACGCCGGCCACCGCCGCCTCCAGCCCCTCAGTCCCGGTGACCCCCTCCGCCAGGATCACGGCGACCATCAAGGCCTTCAGGCCGAAGGCTATCGGCACCTCGGCGAAGCCGTGGAGCCTCGCCCCCTCCGGAAGGGCGGCCTTGATTCCTGCCTTCATCTTCTCCATATCGGCGTCGGCGCCCTCGGGCATCACCTTAAGCTTGGCAGCAACTTCCCCCATCCTCTCACCTCACGGACCCAAAAACCCGCAGCTTGGACAGGTGTAGGGGTTGCTCTGCTTTCTGCACTTGTTGCACCTAATAATTATCTCCCCACAGTTGGGGCAGGGGAACCTGGCGCCACCCGGCCCGATCAGCGTCACTCCGCATGACATACATCTCTCTGATTTTTCCGTCATGTTCCTCTCTCTACCTGCTTTGATCGATCCCAGGGTATAAACTTTCCCTTACGTCAGGACCGCTCCGACCAACACCTCTCCCTCTTATAAGGGTTCCGCCCTCTCCCGCCATCAACTTCGCGATGAACCGGTCCGGGTCCGTGCCGTTCAGGACGAGGCAGCTCCTCCCAGACTCCATCAAAATCCGAAGGGATCCCTGGTCGATGCAGGTCTCGGTCCCGATGAGCTCCTCCGCCAGGACCTCGTCGGCGAGCCGGCCGTGAAGGAAGATCCCGTCGACGTCCGTCGCCTTGACCAGATCGACCTTGAGCCTGCTGGCCACCAGGGCGGCGACGGCGTCGGAGGTGTAATCCCAGCTGTGGCGGAGCTCCCGGTCGTCCTCCAGCAGGGGCCGGTAGGGGAGGAGGACCCAGACCCCCGAGGCGGGCCTGGATATCTCCGCGGTGAGGGCGGCGCCGGTCCCGTCCGCCAGAAGTCGGCCGTACTCCTCCATCGCCAGTATCGCCATCCAGTGGGCCGTCTCCTCCGATAAATGGTATTCATCGTAGAGCCCCCTCACCAGGTCGGCCATGGCTCCTCCCCCGGGGACGATGAGGAAGGGCTCGCCATCCCCCGATAGGGCTCCAAGCCCCATGACGATATCTCTGGAGACGGAGATCAGGCTTCCGCCGATCTTGATGACGCAGAAGTTCATGGGCACCTCAAGGTCCCACCATGTATATCTCTAGTGGGGATTTGTCTGGAGAAGGTGAAGAGAAGGGCGCAAAAGCCGATATTGGATGTAGGGTAAAGGAGGGAGACTAAATTCCATCGACTTTTGCCAATCTAGCCTACGTCATTTGTCGAATATAAATCTTTCGGTAGGCCACTGCCTTTAAGTGTATAAATACGTTCTGGTCCCCATGGAGACGCCATTGCTGGCGGTGGACGCCCTCATCCTCTACGCCGAGGGGATCGTCCTGATCAGGAGGGAGAACCCCCCATACCAGGGGTTCTACGCCCTCCCCGGGGGCTTCGTGGAGCCGGGCGAGACCGTCGAGGAGGCGGTCCGGCGGGAGGCGAGGGAGGAGACGGGGCTGGATATCCTCCTCATAAAGCTGGTGGGGGTCTACTCCGGCCCCGATCGGGACCCCCGGGGGCACGTCGTCTCCGTCTCTTACCTCGCCTGGGGGCGGGGGGAGCTCGCGGCCGGCTCCGACGCGACCTCTGCAGAGGTCTTCCCCCTCGAAGCGCTCCCGCCCCTCGCCTTCGACCACGCCCTGATCGTCAGAGACGGTCTGGAGAAGCTTTAAGATCTGCGGGTGCAGGAGGGGGTCTTGCATGGCCGACGATATCAGGGAGATCATAGAGAAGTACGCCCTTCAGAACGCAGTGAAGTACAGGGCTATGCCCCAGGCGGGCGCGGTGATGGGAAAGCTGATGGGCGAGCACCCCGAGCTCCGGGGGAGGGCGAAGGAGGTGGCGCCCACGGTCGCCTCGGTCCTCTCGGAGGTGGCGGGGACTGGCCCCCAGGAGTGGGAGGCGCGGCTCGCCGAGATCGCGCCCGAGCTTCTGGCGGAGCTGGGGGCGAGGAAGGACCCGGAGAAGGGGCTCTCTTCCCTGGAGGGCGCAGAGGGGGGGGTCGTCATGAGGTTCGCCCCCAACCCCAACGGACCGCCTACGATCGGCTCAGCCCGGGGGATCATCATCAACTCCGAGTACGTCAGAAGGTACGGCGGAAGGTTCCTCCTCCGTTTCGACGACACCGACCCCGTCAACAAGAGGCCGATGCTGGAGGCCTACGGCTGGTACCTGGAGGACTGCAGGTGGCTCGGCGCCGTCCCCGACGAGGTGGTTGTCGCTAGCGACCGGCTCCCTCTCTACTACGAGGTGGCGGAGGAGCTGATCCGCAATGGAGGCGCCTACGTCTGCCGGTGCGAACAGGCGGCCTTCAAAACTCTGAAGGACGCGGCGGCGGCGTGCCCTCACCGGAGCCAGAGCCCCCAGGAGAACATCGCCCTTTGGCGGGAGATGATCGAAGGCCCCCTCGGCCCGGGGGAGGCGGTCCTGAGGGTGAAGACGGAGATCGCCCACAAGGACCCCGCCCTCCGGGACTGGGCCGCCTTTCGGATCGTCACCGCCGACCATCCCCGGGCGGGGCATAAGTACCGGGTCTGGCCCCTCCTCGACTTCGAGTCGGCCGTCGAGGACCACCTTCTGGGGGTGACCCACATCCTCCGGGGAAAGGACCTGATGGACAGCGAGCGGAGGCAAAAGTACCTCTACGACCACATGGGATGGAAGTACCCGACGACGATCCACTGGGGGAGGATCAAGATCCACCAGTTCGGCTCCTTCAGCACCTCGGCCCTCCGGCGGGCCCTGGAGGCGGGGGAGTACTCGGGCTGGGACGACGCCCGGATGCCGACGGTCAGAGCCCTGAGGCGGCGGGGGATCCGCGCAGAAGCGCTCAGGAAGTTCATGATCGAGCTCGGGGTCGGGGAGACGGATATCAGCATCAGCATGGACTCGGTCTATGCCGAGAACCGGAGGATCGTCGACCCATCAGCCCGGAGACGGTTCTTCGTCAAGGACCCCGTACCGCTGGAGATTGAGGGCGAGGTCCCCGAGGTGGCGACCGCCCCCTTCCACCCGACCCTGGACCTGGGCCTTCGCGAGATCCCCGCAGGGGCGAAGCTCCTCGTCTCCGCCGACGACCTCCCCGACCTGAAAGTGGGGGGGAAGCTCCGGCTCAAAGACCTCTGCAACCTTGAGTTCATCGCCACCGACCCCCTCCGGGCCCGCGTCATAGGGACCGACCCCCACCAGGCGAAGGAGATGAAGCTTCGGATCATCCACTGGGCCCCCCCCGACGGCGTCCCCGTTCGGGTGATGCGCCCCGACGGCGTCGACGCCGGAATAGGCGAGGTAGGCATTCGGGAGGACGATGGGAAGGTCGTCCAGTTCGAGAGGTACGGCTTCGTCCGGATCGACTCCGTCTCGGAGGACGGGGTGGTCGCGTACTTCGCTCACCGGTGAGGTTTCCGGAGATTTGAGGACGAGGCGATTTAGGATGAACTCCAGGGAGGTAGCCCTCTGCGGCGGGTTGATCGCCCTATCGTGGACCGTTCATGGCCTGATGGGGTTTACGGAGCCGATCGCCGGAGATATCCAGTTCGGGATCGCGATATCCGTATACTGCCTCATGCCCCTTCTCTTACGGATCTCGCTAGTGGAGGCGAACGTCGTCGGCGTTGCGACGGGCCTCGCCCTGACGGCCGCCACCGCCTCACCCTTCCCCCTGGCGAACGTCCCCGCCCACTGGGCGGGGCTCGTCTCCTGCAAGCTCGCCGCCGATAGGTGGCGGGGTGATGATGGCTCCCTCCGGCTGGCGGCGGCCTCGGCCGCGATCGCCGTCGCCACGGCCGTCAGCTTCTCCGCCTTCGTCCTGGCGAGCTACTTCAGAATCCTCTCCTTTCCTGATCCGTAGATGGGAGGCTCACCTTCGGCAGCTTCATCGCCGCGTCCCTCCTGAAGGCGGGGGTCCCCACCCTCGCCTCTAACGCCATCCTGGCGCCAATATTTTACTCGTTGGCGAGGTCCCTCCTCTCAAGGCGGAAAGGGGCGGGGGAGGGCCGATGAGCCGAGGAGGATGAAGCTCCCCCGGAGGAGGGCGAGGGGACCCCTCCGTTTTTAGGGCCGGGGCTCCTCGTCTCAAGATCGGGGCGATGGCGGGGCTCGAGTTCCTCCTGCCAGCTCGGCCGTATCCTTTAGGGTCCTCCCATCAGAGGAGGCCCATCCCCGAGGCCGCCGCCACCATGAACGCCACCAAGGCCGCCGCCATCCCCGCCTTCAGCATCTTCTGGGCCCGGGGGGCCTCCCCCCTCAATATGCTGGCCAGAGCCGCGAGGAATAGGAGGTCAGCGACAGTGACGGCGGCGAGGTAAGCCCTCCCCAGGGGGGCGAGGTAGCTGAGGAGGATCGCGATGAGGACGAAGGAGGCGGCGAGGTGAGACGCCCGCCGCTCTCCGATGACGATCGGGAGGGTCCGGGCGCCGCTGGCTCGATCCCCGGGGACGTCCTCTATGTCCTTCTCGACCTCCCGGGCGAGGGTCGCCAGGGTCGCGAGGAGGAAGAGGAAGAGGGTGATCCCGACGTCCCCGCCGGCGGCCCCACCGAAGAGGAAGGTCGATCCCGTGAGGTACCCGACGGCGAGGTTTCCGAAGAAGGGCGTCACCTTCAGGTTCCGGGCGTAAAGGTAGAGGAGGATCGAGTTCGCGACGGCTATGGCGAAGGCGAAGGCGTTTATGAGGAGGGCGACCCCCGACCCGAGGAGGAAGAGGAGGATCGACCAGGCAAAGGCCCTTTCAGGGCTGATCCTTTTGCTCGGTATCGGCCGGCCGGGGCGGTTGACGGCGTCGATCTCCCGGTCGAAGTAGTCGTTGACGGCGTTTCCCGCCCCCGTCACCGCGAAGACGGCGATGAATACCAGAGCCGCCGTAACGGGGAGAGGGCCGCTATCCGCCACCATCAGCCCTATCAGGGCGGCGATCCCCGCCATCATGCAGTTTCCCGGCCTCATGATCTCCAGAAAGACCCGCACCATCTTCATCCAAACCCTCCTGACGACCAGGGCTTACGATCCGTCTTCGGATAAATTTATGCCCCCGAGGAGGCGGGCTCAAAGAACTGGGGACTTCCCATCCGATGCCAAAGGTATTAAACTGCGAAGATATATAACTCCAAATATGAATGGGTCACGAACCTTCGGTCGGGCGGCTGGCGATGGTCCGAGGCCGCCGGATATGATCCTGGACCTTTGGACGGGGGCCTCCTACGCCTCCTCGGGGGAGGGGTGATGCGGTGGCCATAACCTTCGACCCGTCGACGAGGCTCGACCACATCGAGGAGTACCTGGGCAGGTTTCACCTCAACCTCACCTTTGAGGAGGGGAGGGTTCAGCTCCTCCGGCTCCGGCTGACGGGCTACAAGCTCGCGGCGGAGATCGGGGACGGCGAAGGGAGGGCGAGGGTCGACGCGATGATCAAGAAGGGCTACCAGAAGCTGGGGGAGCACTGGGAGAGAGAGTCCCCCGATCCTTACGACGACCCCTGCACCGCCCAGTACGAGCTCCTGGCGGAGCTCCGGTCCTACGTCTACCGGGACCTCTCCGAGCCGTTCATGGGCTTCATCCGGGCCGAGTTCAAGAAGATCTTCATCCCCACTCTTCGCCTCCTGACGGAGCTATGCAGATCTCCGAACAAGTACACCTGGGAGCAGGTGAAGCGCCAGCTCCAGGAGATCATGGCGGAGGTCGAGGTCGACGTGGAGTGGGAGGTCTGCGACGCCTACATGAAGGGGTACCTCGCGAAGGTCTCGGGGATCCTCGAGATCGAGGCGGTGGAGGGTTGATCCCCCCATCCCTCTTCTTCCCGGCCTTCAATTTCCTACCCGATGGAGGAGGGCGTTGAGGATCTCGGCCCCGGCGAGGGGATCGGAGTTCTGGGCGGAGACCCACTCGCCGAGCTTCTTCAGGGCATCTCCCGACCGGAGGATCCCCTTTGAGATCGAATACCCCTCCGGGAGGCTCTCGGCCTTCCCGGATAGGAGGAGGATCGGGGCGGAGTTGATGCAGATGGCAGCCTCCC
>Ga0334882_1001958_pt1 | contig 22696 bp, 26 predicted proteins | sample GraSluR1_MG_5_FD_207226 | JGI IMG/M metagenome (GOLD analysis project Ga0334882, IMG submission 207226) | Sludge microbial communities from methane-producing bioreactor in Wageningen University, Netherlands - Granular Sludge_15_04-R1 | ecosystem: Engineered > Bioreactor > Anaerobic >...
TTTGTTTTTCTTCATTTTTTAGTTCCTTTTCTTAGTTCTTATTTTATCTTATTTCTAAGTAAAAGTAGTATGGTGTTGTTCCTTCTACTAGGCCATTTTCTCCTACTAATAGTTGGAAGTGCCATGGGTTCCCGTCGAATCCTTCTGGTGTTGTGTCTTCTATTATTGTTGTGTATATTGTGTCTGTGTCTGCGTTTAGTAGTACTTGCCAGAATGCGTTTCCTTGTTCTCCTGTTGCGTTGTATGCTTGTGTTGTTGGACAACCAGTTATAGTTGTTAAGCCTACGTTGAAATCAGGGTGGTTATTATTTGTGAACGTGTTGGTTATACTGTCTGGATCATTTGAGTTTTGTCCTAGTGCTGTTTCTTCAGCTGCTATGTGTGTCGCGTTTGAACAATTTATGTTCGTCCAGCTCACTGCGTTGTTTCTACTCGCGTATACTTGTCCTGTTGGTGTGGTTACGTTCCAGTCGTAGAAGTTCGCGCCTGATGCATCTGATAGTATTATTGTTCCTGTTATGTTCCCGTAGAAACCTTGCCAGAACCTAGTCACAGATAATCCGTGTAGTGTTAATTCTGTAACGTTTCCTGCTTGTGCATCTACTGCTTCTGGTGTCGTTGTGTCATCGAATCTTGATGATGTTCCGACATCCACGTCTTCCACTCCTAGTGGTTGCGCCGTTACGAATCCCGCTGTTAGGATTATTAGTAACAGCATTACTAATGTTGTTCTCCCCTTCATTTTATTTCCCTCCGGTTTATTTTACTTATTGTATTTTTTTTTTTACCTCGTGTCTATTTTTTGAGGATTGTATATTTCGTAATATTTTCCTGGTTGTTTTTCTATTTCTGTTCTAGTGATTGTTTCGTATTGTATTGTTGTATCTTTATGCGTGATTTGTTCTGTTTTGATTGGTTCTTTGAGAATTAGTCTTAGTTTTGTGTTGGTGTTTTCTTCGTAGTATATCGCGTCTATGTTTTGCATTTTGTTTCTTAGTTCTTGGTATCCTTGTTCTATTGTTTCGTGTTTTGTTTCATCTGGGTGTAGCCATATTTTGATCATTATTTTTTTGTGTTCGTTTATTGGTATGAGTTTTTTATCTACGAGTCCTGTCGCGGTTATTATTAGGTACGCGTTATCGTTTGCTAGGCTGTATACTATTCTTGGTTGTCCTTTGTCGCGGTTGCTTATTCTTTCGCTTTTTACGATGTTTGCTAATTCTAGGAAGCGAAGTGATTGGCTTATGTTTGACATTGATGTGTTTGCGAGTTCTGCTAGTTCTAGTGGTGATTTTTTTTCTAGGGCTAATGCTTTTAGGATGTTCCATTTCGCGCTTGTGAATAGTGTTTCTTGTTCCATCTTTTTGTTTTTTTCAGACGATTTTGATGCCTTTTGGTCACTTTGATACAAAATCCAATCATTTCATCACTGGTATACTTTTTTGTATCTTAATTCATTCCATGATATAAGTTATATTTAAATGTTTTGTTTTTTACTATAAAACAAAAATAATAGAATTTTATTTATTACATTAATTTATTAATTAGTGAATTAGATTCTTTAAAGCTTTAAAAACGCGAAATTTGTTTTTTTAAATATTGGTTTCTTAATTACTTTAATTTAATATTTATTTTGTTTTATTTATTACTTTATTTTATTAAATATATTATTTTATTTATTACATTAATTTATTTATTACATTAATTTATTAATTAGTGAATTAGATTCTTTAAAGCTTTAAAAACGCGAAATCTTGGGTTTTTTATATTTTAAAAAATCCTCAAAATTCACGTTTTATGCTATTTAATATATTTCCGCGTAGAAATAATACGTTGTGCCTTCACTACTTCCAGGATTCTCAGGCACGATTAATTGGAAATCATAAGGATTAGAATCATATCCTGTTTCTCCTTGTTCAACTAAAGTTGTGAATATCAAATTATTATTTGTGTCTTGTAATAATATTTCTTGGAATGTAGCATCCACGCTAGGTGCTTGTTTGGTGTCTTCGACGTAAGTCGCTATCGCTCTACAACTACTTTGAGGTATTACTGAGAAGCCAACCATGAAGCTACGATGTATTGTTTCGTTGAAAGTCCTATTTATACTGTCTGCTGAAGCTTCTGAAATATTCAGATGTGTTTGTTCATCTAATATTGTTTGTTGTGTCGCACAGCTAATAGTGTCCCACGAAATGCTGTTGTTCCTAGTTACGTATACTTGTCCTGAAGTCGTTGTTAGATCCCAATCATATATTGTTCTTCTCGCTGCATCACTTAAAGCGAGTCTGCCCGTTACGTTACCTACGTAAGCTTTCCATCTCGGAGTTTGGAAAGTTCCACTTAGTACAAGCGTGGTGAATGTTCCTCCTGCAGTTGTTAATTCCGCGGATGGCGTCGGGGTAGTTGTTTCTGTTTCGTTATAAGTTATGTCTACTCCTGTTGGTTGTGCTATTATTGAACTGCTGATAATTAATATTAGTAATAAATACAATAGTAAGGTGTTGTTTTTCTTTATTCGCGAAGTGGTTTGTTTAATCATTGTGCCACCTCGCTCTGTTTATTTTTTTCTTTAGCTCTTCGCAGAACGGTCCAAATTGTTTGTTTGTTTCTTCCTAATTCTTCAGAAATCTCTTTTACTGTCAATCCTTTATTTTTTAGGTGTTGTGCTACTGATTCCAAAACTGAATAATTTCTTTTTTTGATTATTTCCGTGCTGAAACTCGTTGCTTTTCCTAGTTTTTTTATTTTCGTTATTTGTTTTGTTTTTGTTTTGTTGTATGTTGTCCACACAGTTCTAGGGTCTCGGTTTAGTAATTTGCTTATTTCAGAAAAACTTAGTTTTTGTTCTTCTTTCAAATACTTGATGATTGCTTCGAGCCCGCTTAGTCCTTCTTGAAAAACACTGCAAGGTATTGCTATGTTTTCTTGTTCTTGATATGATTTAGCTTCGTAGAATGAGAATTCGAGTTTTTGCTCTATTAATTGAGCGTCAACTTCTAGGTTTAATTCGAAGCTATTTTCATCAAGACTTTGTTTAAAATGCATTTATTTACTTCTTATGTAATACTTTATTTATAAACTTTACGTTAATGACTAAATTAAAGACTTTTCATGTAATATCAAATTAATAATAATTACTTATTATGTAATATTGATTTGTTTATTTTGTTATTTCAATCATTAAAATTTTATCAAATCAAAAAATCGTGCTAATTAATAAAATTACACAGGCGCACAAGGAGGAGGACAATCTAAGAACATTTCAGTACCCATAATACAACAGGATCCTTCAAAACATTCCATTACTAGCCTACACTTAGAATACATATTCATACAATCTTCCATATTGTTACATATTTGCACTATTCCTTGACATTGTCCTAAGATGCAAGTTTCTGGAGGTATACAACTTCCGCAATTAATTGTGCCACCACATAAATCTGAATGACTTCCACATTGAAACCCTGCGCCTGCACAAGTTCTAGGTATGCAACTCTGACATTTAATAGTGGGACAATCAGGATGTAACCAATCACCCATTATACAACATTCTTCATTTTCACAGTTTAAATCATAAGGACAAGATTCATAAATTGATAAACCACAACCATGACCTATAGGCATTGTATCGGAGCATTCAACACAAGTTTTAGAACTCATAGAACAAAGATATGGTACTAAACAATTGTGTGTTGTTAAACATTGTCTGCAAATATTTGATGTATCACAAAAAGGGTTTGGAGAACTACATTCAGCATCAGTACAACAAGCTATAATGCTTGTACTAATTCCTGTAAGGCTTGAACTGTGAGTTAAGAAACTAGATAATTCCGAAGATGTTCCTGCAGGAACAAAAACATCTAACAAATTAGAATTAACAACTCTCACTTTTGTAGTTCCTGAACACACGTTGCTTGTTGTGCCCGAACTTACTCTACAACAAGCTATGAGTTCACTAGTTACAAGTATTGCTGTTATTACAACTAAAAAAATTAACAACAACACCATCTTTGTTTTTTTGTTCATATTTCAAACCATTCTATTTCATTATTAAGCACGATATCAAGATTACTTAAAAAATAATTAGTATTTATTAAACCATATCTTTCTATGTTTATTTGTTTTCTTTCACTTTCTAATTCAAATAATTTCTCAAAACTCCACCCATAATGAATTAATCTAAAAGTGTTTATTTTTTCATCAAAATATAAATATCTTGGCTCAGCAATATCTTCATGCTCGTATCTGAACGCTATTATTATTTCAAAAGCAGCATTGTGTTCATAAATAATATTTATAGGAATATAACAATTACGAACTAAAATGACGGAAGCAAGTCTTAAAATATCTATTTGAGTGCCATTTTTATAAGTATATGTTTTTAAAGGCGAATTTATGTTATTGTTTAAATTGTCAAAGGATATGGGTGAAACGTTTAAACTGTTCAAGTACATTGTGAGTGCACGATCATAATCATAATTTTTAATTTCTTCCATTAATTCATGTTCTTCTCTTAATATATTTCTAGGAAACTCACAGTTTTCAGATAATATGAAATTTGTTTCATTTTTTTTGTTCAAATTTTCTTCTTCAGTTTCTTTAATTAATGCTTCATTTTCGGATTCATTAAAATTAGAACATCCAACTAAGAAAAAAACAAGGATCAACAAAATTGTTATTAATTCTTTTTTCATTTATATTCGCTCATTAATAAGTTTTTAATATTGATGATTATTTTTATATTTTTATAAATATTTTACCCTTTTTTTACTTTTTTTTGTTTTATAAGTATTATTTTTTTAAATAAATCATTTTAGTAAATTATTTAAATATATCAAGTAAGTATTTTGTAATGGTTAAAAAATTATTTTCACTAATATTACTTTTGTTGATTTCACTAACTCTTTTCAGTGTTTCTGTTCAAGGATTGGATGAGCAAGTTAATTGTTTTAAGATTAACAATTTGCCGAGTTGCGGATTCGCTATTTGTCAAGATACTGGGGGCTTCATGAATGTTGATTGTTCTTGTGATTTTTCTCATAAGGAGTATTCTATTTGTTCTTGGCAACCTAGTTGTCCTGATTGGGCTCCTCTTACATCTAAGAACTTCGAAGTTAATACAACTAAGGAATATGATTTATTAATTTTGGAGAATGAATACGCTTCTTATTACGACGTTTTATTAAAAGATTTTTATGAGCACGAATTTGAAAGTTTGGGAATTGTGAATGTTTCTGATATTTTATTTGATAAACATGGTTGGCTTAAGGATTCCAGGCTTGTTTTTTTTGATAAGAATCAATCTGGTTTCTTTGTTTACTTCGTGGTTTTTCATGAGAGGGATTTTTCTTATGTTTCTTTTTTCATTGATCCTTTGAATAAGGAATTAAAAGAAGTTAATGTTGAAAAGAATGTGCGTTTTGTTGAGAATGAAATAGTAAAAAGGGCGATTCTTAGAGATAAGGAGATTAATCCTTTGGAGGGTTTTGTTTTTGAAAGAGTTATTCCTTATTCTACTAGTAATAGATCTTTTTTATTGTATAGACACGAGGATGATATACAACAAAAAAGAGTTGTCAAATCAAGTTTTAATATTTCTAAAGGAGATTTAAATTTGACTGATTCTATTAGTATTTCTAGAACCTTTGAAATTGTTGATTATAGTTTCTTGTTTCGTGAAGAATTATTAAGTTATATGAATGAATTAGTTCCTGTTGAGGATGAATCTTTAATTGATATTGTTAAAGCCTTAAAAAACGAGCGTTTTGGAAGTCATGTTTCTGTTAGTATTGTGTTCGAGCAGGGTTTTGTTTCTGATAATTATAAAGTTTTGTTAGAGAGTAAAGTTTCTGATTTAAATGATATTAAGTTGTCTTTTAATGGAGAAAAAAATACTGTTTTATTTAACACGGATGAGTTTAGTTATTATCCTAATATTTTTGTGTTTAATAATCATGTTATTATAATTAATAATTTGAGTGTTTTTGATTCTGAAGAATTAGCTATAAAAACGATTAATAATAAAGAGTTTTATAAGCGAGCTGTTTTGGATTCTTTCTTTGATGAATCAAGTCTTGTTTTTCAAGAAATCAATGAAGAATTTTTTGAGACTTATTTATTGATTTATGATTTTTTAATAAATCCTACTAATGTTCTTAATCACGGACATTATTTTATTGTTTTAGAAGAGGATAAATTAGTTATCAGTAAGGATTATGATTCTTTTTTAGTTGAAGAGCAAGATGATGTTCAGATAGGTTTTTTTAGTGAGGATTTGCAAGTTGAAGTGTCTATGAATCCTTCTAATCCTTTGGTTGATGATGATGCTCTTCCTAGGGATGTTGGTGGTGGGGGTCGTATTCCTTCTGGTTCAAGTGTTGATTTATTATTGTGGTTCTCTAATAATAAAGTTCCAGGGGTTATATCTGATTATTCTGATTTGAGTTTTTGTGAAAAGATTGGTTGGGATAATGTTGATTTGAGTTCTTTGAATGTTTTTTTAAGATCTAAAAGTGGTTTTTCTTCTGAGTTTCCGGAGATAATTGAGATTCCTAGTGGTTCTTTGAGTTTTAATGAAGCTACTTGTTCTTTGTCTGTTCAGCTTCCTGTTAAAGGTGTAAAAGTAGGAGCTTGGAATTCTAGGAGCGATGCTTTGTATGAGTTGTTTTTTGAAGTTTTAGTTAATGTTGATGATTCTATTTATTTAGTTCTTGGTTCTGATGAGTTAAGGTTTCATAGTGTTTATGGAAGTGTTCCTGTAGAACCTAATATTTTTGTTCCTTCTGAATCTTTAGAGGGAAAAGTGTTGTATGAGTTGCCTGATTTATTCAGGGGAACTAATATTAAATCTAATTATTTCAGATATGGTTCTTTTAGCTTTTCTAATAAGATAACTAGGAATAGTTGTTTCTTACCTGAGGGAATAGATAATTGTAGATTGGCGGGTGGTGATTGGTACAGCGTTGATTCTTTTGAGTATCTTAGTTCTCTTGGTATTCGTGGTTTAAGAAAAGTAAGTTTTAGTCCTTCTGAGTTAGATAATGTTTTTATTGATGCGGGCTTGGGTTGTTTCAGGTCTTCTGCGAGAGAGGATAATTGTGGTAGTTCTAATCAGCAAATGTGCGCGTTTGGTTGTGATATGGGTTTATCTCCTTGTGGTGTTCATGGTATTTGTCAAGATAAATGTTTGAAGGACAAAGATTATAGTATTTGGAAACCTATTCCTGGTGATGAGCATGCTAGGTGGAGTGTTGATGGTAAACCTATTGGTGAGGCTGATGCTTCAAGCGTTGAGGGTAAGTCTGCTGATAAGTTAAGTGAGAGCGCTTCTAAGATTTTAATGATTGATGATATAAGAGTAACTCTTTGCAAATCAGATGATTCTAGGTGGAATAATCGTGATGTTTGTGATCCTAAAACTATTTCTAAAGAGGATTTACAAAGTAAGAATTATGATGTTTATGTGAAGGTGTCTGGTGTTAATTGTGACAAGTACGGCTTATGGATTGGTTGGTTTAATAAGCAAGATTCTAGTTTTGGTTCGATTCTTGATTGGTCTAAGTCTGGTAGTTGTTCTGATAACGTGTTAATTTATTCTTCTAATGATTTAAGTTTTGTTAATAGGTTAAAAGAAGGCACTTATGGTTTGCAAGTCGGTGTTTGGACTGAGTGGGAAACTAAGTCGGACAGGTATAGGAATTGGTGGCAAGGTAGTGGTAGTATAATAGTTGAAGGAACTTCTTCTGGTGCGAGTGGTGATTCCTCTGATGAGAGCGGTGATTCTCCAAGTAGTTCTTCAGGTAGTTCTTCAAGTGGTTCTTCTGGTGCAAGTGGTTCTTCTGCGTCATTTGATTCTGATCTTTGTCCTGAAAAATCATTTTTATTAAAAAGTCCTAATAATGGAAAAGATTATTGTTGGTGGTTTTCATTTAATAATAATCACGGGCAGATGTCTTGGTCCGAAGCAATTAGACATTGTAGAGATAATTTGGAGGGTTTTTTTCCTGCGACTGATTTAATTGATTATGCTTACAAATCTACTAAAGACACGGATAAAGAATTATCTTATAATCATAACGTTCTTGGTAATAACGGAGTGTATAATCCTGGTTTAGGAACTAGTAGTTCTGTTTCTAGTTCTTATTTGCTAGTACCTGAACACTTTGCTTGTTTATTGGAGCCTGGTAAGCATTTAGTAGTGAAACCAGATCCTTTTAGTGCTTGTGAGCCTGGAACTATTGATTTGTCTGTTCCTGTGTTTCCAATATTAGCGGGTGAACCACAAAAATATGTTGTTTATTGTTTTGATTCAGATTTAGGTCAAAGAATGACTTATGATTCCGCGCTTAATCATTGTAAGTCTAAAGGTGAGGGTTGGAGAGTTGCAAGTAGTGATGCTTTTGAAGCTTTGCTTTCTAATGATATAAAGAAGCAGTCTTTTTGGTTTGGTAGTAGTGGTTTTTGTGAAGAATTGGAATCTATGGGTTTTATTAATTGTCAAAGAGGAAAAGATCTTAATAATTTTTATTGGTCTTCTACTTCGCATGTTCGTTTCTTTGTGAGACTTTACAATCTTGATTATAAGAGGTGGTTTGATGTTAGGACTGGTTTGCCTAGTGGCGAGTTAAGCCAGGAATATGCTAGTCGTCAACAATACGTACTTTGTTTTAAGGATACGGGGGCTATCCTTGGTTAGTTTAATGCAAAAGAGGTACTTTATGGTGTTTAAAAAAAAGGGGCAAGTAACGATTTTTGTGATTCTGGGTTTGTTGTTAGTTATAGGTGTTTTTCTTTTTATTTTTCTTTCTCGTTCTGATTCTGATCCTGATTTTTTTGGTGATGATCCTCATGGTCGTCTTCGTAGTTATGTTTCTCAGTGTTCTGACTTAGTGGTTGATGATTTTATTCCTAGGGCTTTGATTACTGGGGGTTATGGTTTTTATCCTGATAACGTTGTTAGTGTTGATGGTAAAACTTTTGTTTTGAGTTTTAGCGCGGAGGAATTCGCTGTTATTCATGATTCTTTTATTTCTAGTTCTTTCTTGGTTTCTGAGCTTAGTATTGTTAGGGGTTGCGTGGATTCTTTGTTAGAAGTGGATTTTGAGGCTAATGGTGATAATTTAAGTCTTGATTATTTGTCTTATGAAGTACTCATTGAGGAAGATGTTGTTCTTGTTAATTATTCTTATCATTTATTAGCGTCTAATGTTGACGTTGAGGATTCGTTTCTTAAGTCTTATAGTTCTAGTCTTGGTTTCTTTCTTGATAAAGCTGATGATTTGACTTATTTGTTCGTTGAGGAAAGGGATGTTGATGAATTATTCAATTATCAGTTTTGTCAATCCATGGCTGAGGATTATGGTTTTATTCCTAAGTACTCCGTTGATTTCTTGAAGGACGTTGACGTTGAGGGTGTTTCTTTCTTGTTTTACAAAGAGTTCTTCGTTGTGTTCTTAGAGAGAAACAATGAGGTTTTTCCTTTCGCGGTTTTGCCTGTTCATGATGGTTATTTTTGTTAATTCGGCGTTTTTTTCTTTGTTTTTTGAAAACAAAGCTTTAAAAACTAGTGTTGTTTCCTAGTTTTATTAGAATCATTTACAAGAATCATTTTATTTCTTCGTAAGTTTACCTTAAGAAAAATATTTTGTGTGTTGTTATGTTTCTAATCTGACTGGCGCGGGGCGTCTGTTTTGGAGGAATAATATAATGGAAGGAAAAGTAAAATTTTTTAATGACTTGAAAGGCTTCGGCTTCATCACTGGTGAAGACGAGAAGGACTATTTTGTTCATACTTCAGGTTTGGCTGACGGTGTAAGATTAAATAATGATGACGCTGTTTTGTTTGATGTTGAGCAAGGAGATAAAGGTCTTAAAGCTGTTAACGTTCGTAAAGCATAATTCTAAGTACTTTAGTTTTATAACACGGTGTTTATTATGTCAGATAATTTAGTTTCTAATTTTAATGGTTTTAATCTTGGTTCTAAGTTGCTAGGCGCGATTCAGCGTCTTGGCTTCGAAGTTCCAACTGAGATTCAAGCTAAGAGTATCCCTTTAATTCTTGAGGGTAAGGACGTGGTTGGTGAATCAGCTACTGGTTCTGGTAAGACTTTAGCTTTTGGTTGCGGTGCGATTGAGTGTTGTTTGCCTAAACAAGGGGTTCAAGCTTTAATTCTTGTTCCTACTCGTGAATTAGCGGAGCAAGTGTCTAAGTCTATTAATGACTTGAACGTTAATAAAAGGTTTAGGATATTGCAGATTTATGGCGGGGTTAGTATTAATCCTCAGATTGACTTTCTTCGTTCTTCGGAGATAGTGGTTGCTACGCCTGGTCGTTTAAAGGATCATATTCAGCGTGGTACGATTGATTTGTCAAAGCTTAAGTTATTAGTTTTGGATGAAGCGGATCGTATGCTTGATATGGGTTTTATTCCTGATGTTGAGGACATTGTTAAGCGTTGTCCTAAGAAGCGTCAGACTTTGTTGTTCTCAGCGACTTTTCCTCCTGCGGTTAGGGTTTTAACTAATAAGTTTTTGTCTAATCCTGTTAATGTTAAGGTTGATAATCAGGTTGATGCGAAGCTTTTGAAACAAGTTTATTATGATGCTCGTCGTGGAGAAAAATTGTCTTTGCTTGTTCATCTTATTAAGAATGAGGAGTCTGATAGAATCATGGTTTTTTGTAATACTCGTATGAATTCTGATTTGGTTCATCAAAATCTTGTTAGGAATAATATTAAGGCATCTGTTCTTCATGGTGGATTTACTCAGGCTAGTAGGACTAAGGTTATTGATAATTTTAAGACTGGTAAGTGTAAAGTTCTTGTTTGTACTGACGTCGCGGCGCGTGGTATTCATGTTGATGATGTTTCTCATGTTTATAATTATGATATGGCTAAGGATCCTAATGATTATGTTCATAGGATTGGTAGGACTGCTCGTGCGGGTAGTGAAGGATTAGTTGTTAATCTTGTTAGTGATTTGGATCATGATAATTTTTCTAGGGTTTTTTCTAATTATGATTTTAGCATTGATAAGCTTTCTCCGCCTGAAGACATGGTTAGAATAAAGTTTGATATTTCTAAGCCTAGGGATAATAATGATCGCGTGGGTTCTAATCGTAGAGGTTCTTCTCAAGGCAGATCTAATAATAGTGGTGGGAGGACTGGTTCAAGGCCTAGTGGTAGAAGTGGTTTTTCAGGTAACAGAAATAGTTCTTCTCGTCTTAGAAGGCGTTAATTTTTTGTTATGCTTTCTCCTTTTAGATTAGTTATTTTTTTTATTTTTTCAAATAATTTTTTTCCTTGTTCTGAGAATGTTCAAGCGAATAATTCTATGTTTTCATATTCTTTTTGGTAATAACTTATCATTTTTATGATTGTGTTTGTTGCTATTCCTTTTGTTCTATGATCTTTGTGTATGTACGCTGACATCACGTACAGGGTTTCTATGTTTTTCTTTGTTATTTTCGTTTTTATGTTTTTTATTAGTTCTTTTTCTGTTATTTCTTTGTTTAGGAATTGGTTCATTAGGTCTTTGTTGCAAGGAATAATGGTTATGAATCCTATTATTTCATTTTTATTTTTTATTATGCTAAAACTATATGGGTGTTTTTTTTTGTAGTTCGTAGAATTCTTTTTTTGAACCGTTGTATTGTGTTTTGTCTTTATCTGTTCCAAATTCTTTTGTTGCTATTTCGTAAACTTTGTTTAAGTCTTCGTATTTTATTTCTTCGTTGAATAAGTATTTTAAGCTCATTTTTTTGTTGTTGTTTATTTTTTTTTTCAAAAAGTATAAAAACAAGTTAATTAATGTAGTTGTTTATGAAGCGAAAAGCAATCTTGTTTTTGACGTTAGTATTTTTGTTATTGGCGGCTATGTTCGCTATGGGTTCCGGCGCGAGTATTACTGGTTTCGTTGTTGCTGATGCGTCTCAGGTTGCTCCTGTTAATCAGATTTTCTCTGTTGCTTTCTTGTTTCTTGCTTTAGCAGTTTTTATTGTTGGATTGCTTCATGATTAGTTCTTATGGTTATCGTATGGTTCTAAGTAAGTGCTTAGTTGTCTGTTTACCATGATGAAAGTTGTTCTTTTACTAAATTCTCTTAGGCTTCTTGCACCTATGTATGTGGCTGTGCTTCTTAGAGATCCTAGTATTTCATGTACTAATTCGTTAACATCTCCTTTGTAGGGTACTTCTACTGTTCTTCCTTCGCTTGCTCTGTGCTCGTCTACTTTTCCGTAGAATTTGTTCATCGCTGTGGCTGAGCTCATTCCGAAGTGTTCTTTGTATTTTTTTCCATTTCTTTCTATTAGGTCTCCTCCGCTTTGGTCGTATCCTGCGAACATTGAGCCTATCATTACGAAGTCTGCGCCTCCTCCGAATGCTTTAGCTATGCATGAAGGGCTTGTTATTCCTCCGTCGCTCATTATTCTTCCTGACCCGTTTCCTTTGCTTATTCCGTGAGCTGCGTCTCCGCATTCTATTACTGCGCTTAGTTGAGGATATCCTACTCCTGTTTGTTTTCTTGTTAAGCAGGCTGATCCGCTTCCTATTCCTATTTTTACTATGTCTGCGCCTTCTAGTAGTATTTGTTCTGTTATTTCATTTGTTACTACGTTTCCTGCTATGATTATGTGTTCCGGGCATAGTTTTCTTATTTCTTTTACTTTGTTTATGAATCTTTCAAGGTACGCGTTTGGAACGTCTAATACTATGAAGCTGAAGTTGTTCAGTAAGTTTTTTTCTTTTACTTTTTTTAGTTTATCTATGTCTTCATCTCTTATTCCTAGTGTGTATGCTATGTAATCTGGTTCGTTGTATTCTTTGAAGAATTCTTCGAGTTCTTCTATTGTGTAGAATTTGTGTAATGCTGTTATCATTTTGTGTTTTGAAAGGGTTTTTGCCATTTCTAGTGTTCCTGATGTCGCCATGTTCGCGGTTATTATTGGTATCCCTGTCCATTTCTTTGGTGAATGTAAGAATGTGAATGTTCTTTCTAGGAGCACGTCTTTTCTTGATGTTAGTGTGCTTCTTTTTGGTCTTATTAGTACGTCTGAAAAGTCTAGTTTTAGTTCGTTATCTATTCTCATTTTGTTTTGGAACTCTTTTGATTATATTAAGTTTTTTATTAAATTAATTCACAAAACTTTTTTTGTCACTATTATTTCATAGAAACATTTATATAGGATTTTGTTAATCTTTTCAGTATTCATATTTTTTTTTAGGTTTGGGGGTTGATTCGTGGTTAAACAAAAAGATAAGTCTTTAGATGATAAGCAATTATTTTCTATGCTTAGTTTGCTTAAGTCTTGTTCTGATAACGAATTTGATTTTTCTAGTATTGCTACGTATAGTTTGTTTGAGGGGTTGTCTAAGTATAAGTGTGCTCGTAAGAATATGTCTTCTGAAGAAGCTAAGTTTAATGAAGTTAAATGCGTTTATAGTGCTCTTGAAAAAAACATTGAGGATTGTATTGAGAAAGGCAGTTCTAGTGTTTCTTTGAATCTTATGCTTGTTGAGGATATTTTATCTAATTATGCTAGTGGTGAAGCAATTCCTAAGAGTGCTTTACTTAAAGAAATTGTTTCTAGTAATTCTTTTAAGCGTTCTGAAAAAAATTTTGGGATGTACGTTGAAGAAAAAGGTAGTAAGCTTTACAGAGTAGTTTTGGATAAGGGTAAGTTTAGTGGTAATCGTAATATTTTGTTGAATGATTACGAGTCTATTAGCAGAGTTTTTATGTAGTGAGGTGTTAGTGTGAAGAAGAAGTATCATAATATTTATTCGCCTTTGATTGATACTATTGAGTTGGCGGGTCCTGATATTTTGAAGGAATTCGAGGCTAAGTCTAAGGATGATAATAATAAGAATTTGTTGGTTCTTCCTAGGGAGATGATTGGTGTTCTTGGTAGGTCTAAGAAGCAGGGTTCTTTTGGCGCGGAGGATTTTTTGAGGGCTTTGGATGAAGTTAGAATTAATGAAGCTGAGTCCACGGAGAATTATAATGTTTATAACATGATGGATAGGCTCGATGTTGCTTTTGTTAAGGGTGTTGGTTTGATTTCTGATTATTCTGCGTTTGAAAAAAGGATTAATGAGTTTTGGGAAGCGGTTGATAATGATGGTTCTTGGGGTAATCGTCCTAAGTTTATTTCTAATGATTCTTCTGTTCGTGTTGATTTGAAGGATAGGGGTTTGGCGGTTGATAAGCCTGGTTTTTTGCTTCATGATGAGAGCATTGTTAAAAAGGGTGTGATTGTTGCTTCTAATAAGTTCGCGGAGAAGATTTTTTCTTCTCCTAAGGGTTTGTCTTTGGATGAAGCGGTTGATTTGTTGAATCCTGTTGATGGTGCTTTGTATCCTAATCAGTTCGTTAAGATTCGAGGTGATTCTCCTCGTTATGCTAGAGTTGTGGGTGATTTGAAGCGTTCTTCTAATGGTAAGATTATTGGTTATGATAATCCTAGGGTTGTTTTGTTGAATGATCAGGAGTATAATAAGAAAGTGAGGGTTGGTTCTGTTGTTAGGGATAATGTTTTGGGTGTGTCTGCTTGGGACATGGAGCAGTACTTGGCTTTTCAGTATGGATTATTTAATGATGATGTTGAATTGTTCTTTATGACTGGTGGCGCGGGTTCTGGTAAGACTTTGCTTAGTTATGTTTCTGTTATTGATCAAGTTTTATGGTATGATTCTAGTATTGCTAAAGCTAGGGGTTATGGGGTTGATGGTAAGGGTGAACAAGTAAGGTATAAGTTCAAGCAAATTGTTTTGTTAAAACCTAATAATCTTATTGGTAAGGATAGGGATATTGGTTTTTTGCCTGGTAGTATGTATGATAAGTTAGAGTCTCATTTGATGCCTTTTATTGATGCGCACGAGGAATGTGTTCTTGATGAATTCTTTGGGTTTGAGGATTTGTTATCTCATCCTAAGAGGGATACTTCTCAGTTTAAGAAGAGGCCTGATATTCCTAAGATTAATGGTGAAGCGTATTTATCTCCTAAGCTTCCTGTTTTTAGGATGACTTATTCTGGGGTTATGCGTGGTCGTTCTTTTAGTGATACTATGATAGTGGTTGATGAAGGGGAGAATTTTACTCCTTATGAGATGAAGACTATTTGTGGTAGGGTCGGTATGGGTTCTAAGCTTCTTGTTCTTGGTGATCCTGCTCAGATTGATAATCCTCTTTGTACTAGGGATGTGAATGGTTTGACTCATGCGATTAAGCATTATTTGCCTATGGCTTATTCTGCGCTTATTCATTTGCCTAAGAATTATAGGTCTCAGTTATCTGAGGATTCTAATGCGTGGAATGTTTATAGTCATTAATTTTTTATTTTTTGTTGTTGTTCTTTTGAATTGGTTATTATTAGTTTGAACATTTTTTTTAAGAACTCAGGATTTATTTCGTTTTTTTTGGCTAGTTCTTCTATTTTTTGTTTTTGTTGTTTTTCTCTGTTTTTATCTTCTATGTTCAGTTTTTTTATTTTTTTTATTTTACCTATTTCTAATACTATTTTGTTTCTTTTTCTTATTTGTTTTATTATTTCTTTGTCTGTTTTGTCTATTTCTTTTCTTAGTTGTGTTAGTGTTTTCATTTTGTTTTTTCTTTGTATAATTTCTTTGTTTCTTCGTAACTTTTTTTTATTAGTGGAAAATAAAATTTTTGGTTTCCTGCATTTGGCAATATTAATATCTCGTTTTTTGATAAGTAAGCTCTGTGTATCATTGTGAAGTTTATTTGGTTGTGTGGAGAATATAATTTGTTTTCTTTAATTATGTGGGTTATTGTTTCTTTTAGCATACCTTTTGTTAGTACTTCGTCCATGCAGTACAGAAATTTTTGTAGTTCTTCTTCTGTTCCTTTTATTGTTATTTTGTTGTGTTTTTCATCTATTTGTTCTTCGAGTGTCATTTTTCTTCGTATTCTTTGTTTATTATTTCTTGTATTTTTTTAGCTTTTTTTTCTCCTATTAGTTCCACGCTTCTTAGTTCTTCTTCGTCAGCGTTCATTATTTTTTTTATGGTTTTAAATTTTTCTAGTAGGTGAGGTGCGAGTTTCATTCCTATTCCTGGCAAGCTCGAAACGATGTATTCTTGTTGTTCTTTATCTGTTATTGGTTTAACTGAGTGTAGTTGATAATCTTGTTCTTGTGGGTTTTGTTCTTTGTTTGCTATGAATAATAAGTACGAAGCGGTTTCTTTTGGGTTCTTGGTGAATATCACAGGTATCTTCATAATAGTTGTTAGTGTATATATCATTCCTCTTATCGCGTTTGGGTGTATTTTTCTTTGTGTGTAAATATCTTCATCTCCTTCAACTATTATTAATGGTTTGTAGTATTGTTTTAGTTCTTTCGCTTGGCTTAATAATCGTCCGTCTATTATGCTGTCCACAAAATCTTTTATTTTTTTGTATTCTATTACTACGTTCTCAGTTAAGTGGTAATCTCCTATTTGTAAGCTTTTTAGTTCTAAGTTAGCTCCCATCTCCATGAGTGTTTTCATAACAGCTGAATTTTTTTCTCTGTAATCTGCGAGCATGTGCACGTTTTTTTGTTCGTACTCTTTTATAGTGGTTTGTTTTCTTTCCATTGCTGATACTTTGTTTTTTATGTTTTTTAATACGCGGTACATTCTTTTTTCTTTGTAGTGCGCGACCCATCTGTTACTTTCATCTCTTGTTTCTTTTGTTACTAGTACTATGACTCTTCCGGATTTGTGTCTTCCTGTTCTTCCTCGTCTTTGAACGGTTCTTATCGCGCTTGGTACTGGTTCGTAGAATAGTACTAGTTCTACTTCTGGGATGTCTAGGCCTTCTTCGCCTACGCTTGTTGCTATTAAGCATGAGAACTCGTTTTGTTTAAAGCGTTCTATCATTTCTTTTTGGTTTTTTTGGCTTAGTCCTGCGTTTTTCTTTTTTGCTTGCCCTGTGAATAGTTCGCTTTTTACGTAGCACGCATCTAGTATTTCTTTTATTTTTATTCCTGTGTCTCTGAATTGGGAAAATATTATTATTTTTGCGTCTGGTTTTTTTTCTAGTTCTTCTAGTATTATTTTTTTTGTTGCATCTATTTTTGGGTGTGAATGGTTTTCTTTTATGGATTTAGCAGCTATTAGTGCTGATCTGAAATTAACGTCTTTAACTAAGTTTTTTACTGCTTTAGTATTTGAGGTTAGTGCTTGTTTTTCTAGTTGTTCTAAGTATTCTATTAAAGGATGCACTCCTTGTGTTTCTATTAAGTCTTGTGCGTGTTGAATTTTTAGCGCCTCACTGAGTAAACTTATGGTTTTTAGTACTTCAAAGTTTTTTTCTCCGTTCGCTACTTTTCCATGCAATTCAGAAATCATTTTTAGCAAATTAGTTTTTGTGTATGTTGCTCCTTGTTTTATGTATCCTAGAAGCGTTGCTTCTTTTAGTTTTGATTCGTAGCTCTTATCTAAGAACATTTTTACTCTTTTTAGTTCTTCAGGGAGTTGTACTTGTACGTATTCTAGGTCTAGGTCTTGTACGTATGGTAGAACATCTAGGTCTTCTTGGCTTCTGTATTCTATTTCTTCTACTTGTAAGTTTTTGCATACATCTAGTATTGTTTCTTCATCTGATCCTGGACTAGCTGTTAATCCTAGTATCCTAGGATTTTTTGCTGTTTCTTGGTATTTTTTTGCTAGGAAAACGTAGGAGTAATCTCCTACTGCTCTGTGAGCTTCGTCAAATATTATTACTGATACGTCTTTTAAGGATATTTTGTTGCTTATTACGTCGTTTTCAAAGCCTTGTGGTGTGCTTGCGAAGACTTGGTTTTTTTCCCATAGTTCTTTTCTTTTTTCTGGGCTTATTGTTCCTGAGAAACTCGTCACGTTTTCTAAGAAGTCTTTTAGTGTTGTTTCGTGTTGTTGTACTAAGGGTTTTGTTGGTGCTAAGAAGACTGCTTTGGATTCGGGGTATAAGGTTATGCGGTGTTTTATTAGCATGGCTGCTATCGCTGTTTTTCCTAGTCCCGTGGGTAGTACTGCTAACGTGTTTTTTGATGTGGCTGTTCCCAGAATGGATTCTTGGTATAGTCTTAGTTTGAATTCCGCCATTTTTTTTTTATTAATGGGTTTTTGTTTAAAAATATGTTGTATGGTTGTCCATTGCTTCTTTTTTTGATAATATTTATATAATACAAGATGTTTTTTTGGGGTTAGAGGTTGTTTTATGTTTTTGGGAGTTCAATTATTAGGTTTGGTTTTCGTTGCGGTCATGGTTTATTTTACTTATTTGAATTATAAGCGTCATAATTATGGTTCTAGGAGTTTTATTTCTTGGTTAGTTGTTTGGTTATTTGCGGGTTTGTTTGTGTTGTTACCTAGTTCTATTTATAATTTCATGGGGTTTCTTAGTATTGATAGGACTCAGGATTTCTTTTTTATTGGGGCTTTCGTGGTTTTGTTTGTTATTGTTTTTAATATGTATGTCACGATTAAGAAGACTAACGCTAAGGTTGAGGAATTTGTTAGTCTTGATGCTTTAAAGAATCCTGTTAAGAAGCGTAAGAAATAAAATTTGTTTTTGGTAGGGTCACGTAGAAAGTGCTTCCTTTTCCAAGTTCTGTTTCTAGGTCTAGTTTTCCACGTAGTCCTTCCACGCATCTTTTCACTATGGATAGGCCTACTCCGTAACTTTTTATGTTGGTTGTGTTTACTTCTTGGTTGTTTGATTTAAAGTAAGGATTAAAGATTTTTTGTACGTCGTGACTATCTATTCCTGTTCCTGTGTCTTTAACGTAGAATTGTATTTTTTCATCTAGGTCTTGTACGCCTAGTTCTATTGTTCCTTTCTCGGTGTATTTTATCGCGTTAGTTATTAAATTGTCTAGTATTCTTTCTAGTATTACTTTGTCTGTTTCTATTTCTGTGTTTTCTGTTATTTGGTAATTTGTTCGTAGTTCTAGTTGTTTTCCTTGTGTTTTTGACTGATCTATTAGAAATTTAGCGTTTTTTTCTGTTTTGTGCACTATGTCTGTTAAGTTTTCTGTTTGCAAATTATATGTTTGTCTTCCTTGTTTTAGGCTTTCTAGGGTGGATTGAATCATGTTTTGTTGATCTTTATTTCCTTCTTCTATTTGTTCAAGGAAGTCTTTTCTTGCTTCGTCTGTGTAGAGTGTTGAGAATCCCATTATTCTGTTTAAAGGATTTCTTAAATCGTGGAATAATCCTCTTACCATGTCTCGATTTAGGCTTTTTTCTTCGTATTGGGGTACTATGTCTGAGTATAGTTCGTCTATTTTTTGTATTTGTTGTTCGGCATCTTTAAATATCAGGTTGGTGTATGTTTTTATTTCGTCTGTTTTCAGTCCTGGCGTTTTTAGTCTTGTTAGTAGTTGGGTTCTTCTTTGTATTTTTTCTTGGAAGTACGTACTGATTTCTAGCATCACGTTGTCTAAATTCTTTTTTTGTTTCGTTGTTTCTTCCATTTTAAAAAACCCTTTGATTTATAATTACTAAGAAGTGGTAAATATTTATAAATGTTTTGTTTTTTTATTGTTTAACATCTAAAATAAAGGGATTACACAACTTCTTAATATCTTTCACTTTTATCTCAATAAGCGAATAAATAGTGCCTCCACCAACCAAAACAACTTCCTCATCATTTAAATCAGAATCCATAACGAAATTAGCATCATACCCAAAAGGAGGAACACCACCAGCAGGAAAACCCGTCCTAATAATAACATCCTCGAACTTCACAATCTCTAACTTAGGAACATCAAAAAAACTCTTCAATTTAGCCCTACTAACCCTTTCAGAACCCCTAATTATGACCGCGTAATTTTTATTATGCTTATCACTAAACAAAACAGTCTTAACTATTCTACTCAAATCAATACCAGTAACTTCAGCAGACATCTTAGAATCCTTAACAGAATCCTTAAAAACAATTCTTTTCAACAACACATCTTTTTGCTTAGCAAAATCCAATAAGTGTTCAGACATGATTTTTCTAAACAATCTAAGACTTTTTAAAACTGTTGATTAAATAATCATGTTCATCCTTAAAACAGAATACTTCAACAACTCTCTAAGAACTACTTGTTCACCATCATTAAGACTCTTACTCAACTCCTTAACTTTAACAAAAAAGAACTTATCCTTATTAACCCATATCTGAGTCTTATCACCTTTAAAATCATGAAAAAAACTTATGCTTTTCTTTTTATCTTCAAGAACAAGAATTATTTCTCCCAACTCCAAATCATTCATTTTAACTTTTTTCCAAGACCAAGAATCCTCGCTTTTCTTTCCAAATTCAAAATAAAACTCCAATTTCTCATTCAAGTATGCTTTCAAACAATTATCTTTTCCAAAGAAGTCTTTTCCAAGTATTTTTTTCATAAAAAAAACAAATACTTATTTATTTAAAAACCCTTTTTGCGCGTTTGACCAGTGCGTCTTATTCGCACCTAAAGTCTTTTGTTCCAAAACTTTTTCTTTCAATAGAATACTTACGCTCAACGTACTCTTTAGATCTGCTAATAGCATATTTTAAATCAGGAACATCATACTTAATGATGTCTGCTTCTATCAATCTTATCTTAGAATAAAACCATTTTATTATTCCAGGATCAGGCGAGCCATTTCTTAATTGCTCACCCAAAACAAAGAAATTAGACTTATAGTCATAATCCTTAGGTTTTTCAGGCGACGCGTTCACAGCAAGAGTTGTTTCATATCTTCCTATTTCTTCAAGCTTATTTTCCAATAATACTTGCATGTTATTATGAAGTATGTTCTTAGAATTTGTGAGTTTTTTACTTAATTCATCCAAGTATATTTTTTGCATGCAATTAGCCAATTCAGACTCAGGATGTTTCTCATAATAAGGTAAAGCGTTTTTAAAAAAAGTTGCACTAACAGTTTCAGGATTCTTAGAAAAAGGAAACAAGTCATGAAGATTGCCTAGTATTTTGTTCTCAACAAGCTCTAAGTAAGGAGAATTAATAACTGTATTCAAAGAATGATAATAAGTATCAAGATCTAATCTAGGATTGGCTGATTTTAACATTTCATCTAAAAATATAGTTACTGCTTGAAGCTCCAAGTCCTCGGTGTGATTAAAGCGCTTAACACCGCCATTCGTGCTTCTCGTGGACAAGTCTGATTGCAATTCTTTCAAAAAACTATGTATTTTCACTTCGAAGTGGAGAAAACAAGTCTTTTTTTAAAAGTTTTTTGTTATTTATAAAAACAAAACATTTTTTATGAAATCCTGATGTTGCTTTAGCGCAACTTCCAAAGAGCATTATTAAAGAGGATGACTTTCTTTTTTTGAATGAAATTTGTTAAGTCAGAGTTTATTAATTTTAAAATCAGATGGTTTTTTATAGAATTTATATTTTTTATTTTCGGTGTTAGCGAAAAACGTTGGGTAAAGTATTTCTTCATTCTTTTTTATTAAGCCCAATTTTTCAATATCGTCAATATTTAAAGGCGCTTATTTGTAGAAGTTAACTTTTTTTCATCAGCTTTTATTTTTCTCTCTAACTTCTTAATGTCTTCCTCAGCAGGCAAATCTTCTAATTTAATACCGCTTTTAAGAAGAAGTTCTCTAACATCAGAATTATTTTTAACATGTTCTCGAGTAATAATTCTCTCACCAGATAAATCATCTTTATTAACATTAAAGTTAGTAATTTCAGTAGCTAAATTTTTAGCAGTTATAGTTACTGTGGGAAGAAAATCAGCTAAAGGCCTACTCTTAGGAATCTTAAGATGAACCTTCATTGAATGCGTGTTTTTCCCACCAAATAATGCTTCATCACCTTTACTCCTAATCCTGGCAAAACCATCATCATCGACACCTCGCTCATAAATAAGTTTAGAAAGCTCAGTTTCAGATCTCACGAGTTTTTATCTTGCATTGAAACGTTCTCTGAGTTTAATTCTCTCTTCAATTAATTCTTGTTTCCTAGTTTGAATAGCGAAGTAACTCTGAGCAAAAGCAATCTCTTCCTTTCTAGAATCACCATTTTGAGCAATTAAATAACAAGCATGCCTAGTAAGCATAAAATCATCAATTTCTCTCTTAGCACCCGAACCTAGATTAACCTTTTTCCTGACGTTAAGAAAATGGTCATCAAATTCAAATCCCGCATTTTTACAAGATTCTTTAGCTTTTTCAATCACAACAAAGAAATTTTCCCATTTATCATAACCTAGAAGTTTTTGCAAGTCGCGAGCAAACCAATATTCTAATCCTTCTTTTTCATGAACATAATCTTCAAAAGTTTTAGTTAATTTAGCGATAATTTGCTTTTCCATAAAATTAGTAATATTTCTTTATTTAAATATCCTTTTCCCAGAAGTGGCTAGTGCATCTTATGAATACTTTATCTAAGAAATTTTTATTCTACCACGCAAGTCATTTTAACTTCTTTTTATTTTTAAAATGAATATCTTCTGCGTTTTTAGAACTAATAACTTTTCTGCCAATTTCTTTTTCTGTTTCAATTCTCGCTTTTCCAGCAATTCTTCCTCCTCTTTTAGCAATCTTTTTACTTTCATCAAAACCAGTTGGATCTTTATTTTTTGATATCTCTTTTGTTGTAACTTCTGCGAGCATATTGAGAACTAATTCAAGATTAGTCATATTATCTCTTAAATTTTCTTTTTTAAGATTTTTTAATTTTTTATAGTCTTTAACAGATTTA
>Ga0334882_1001960_pt1 | contig 22679 bp, 21 predicted proteins | sample GraSluR1_MG_5_FD_207226 | JGI IMG/M metagenome (GOLD analysis project Ga0334882, IMG submission 207226) | Sludge microbial communities from methane-producing bioreactor in Wageningen University, Netherlands - Granular Sludge_15_04-R1 | ecosystem: Engineered > Bioreactor > Anaerobic >...
GCCCGAAGACACGAAGATCGGCACGTCTCTCCTTTTAGCCACCTCCAGAACCTCCCTGCTCCACTCCTGCCACCATACCGGGTTTTTGGCATGCTGCAGGAGGTAGGGCGAATTTGCTTTGTCCAGGTTGTTCCTGTCAAATCTTATGGCTCTCATTATGTAGTGATCCTTTTTCCCACTGGGGCCATGTAGATCACGAACTCCTCCTCGCCATCCACACCTGCAAGCCTGTCGGCCTTCTCCTGGTCGTAGGCGGCAATGGCGCAGGTCCCTGCCCCTATTGCTTCGCAGGCCAGGTATAGGTTCTGGCATACATGCCCCGCGTCGAGGGCTATCACTTTATAGGCCGCATCGCCGTAACGCCATTCCATGCGGTAGGGTATAGCAGTCCATATAAATGTGACGGCGCTCCTTCCCGTGAATCTCTGGCCAAGGGCCGCCCTCGCTGTTTCCGTTTCCAGGCCTTCCGGTTTTTTCAACAATACTAGTTCGTGATCTACAGGGAGGTACCTGTAAAGTCCCTCGTCAAGACCAGTCACGCGGAATACGGCAAGATATGTCTCCAGGGCGTGCCTGCATCCTGCTGAGGGCACGGTCCTAAGGGCGTGACCCTGTTCCGGCACCCCCCTCAGGCCCTGTGTCGCCCAGAGAAGAAAGGATATTTCATTCAGTGAAAGGGGCTCTCTGGAATACGATCTCCTGGACTCACGGCTCCTGATAGCTCCTTCAAGGGAGATAAACCCCAGCCCTCCCGGGTCGGGGAGTGCTGTTACCGCGGCCCCTTCGGGAAAGGGTTTCTGAACGGGCGGGGCATCGACGCCCAGGTACTGGTCGGTTCGGGAAAAGTCAACGGTTTTCCTGACGCTGTCCTTAAGAAAAAACCTGCCCTGATCCTTCATTGCCTGCCCCTCACTTTTCCGGAAAGGTCTGGATCATCAATGTTTTTTAAGCCGTACGACCCGGTAGAGGTCGTCCCTTTTGTTCTGGAGGCTCCTGACGCTGCCCGAGGCCCGGAGTTCCTTGAGAAGGTCGATATCAAGGTCCGCGATGAGGGACATCCCGGTGTTTGGCGTTGAGTGGGCTTCCTGCGGTCCATGAGCCACCCATAGCGAGATTGACAGCCTCAATGATCTTATTGACTCTTTCCAATATTTAGTAGCAAATGAAAATGATAAAGCAGAAGTTGCGGTATAAGAGATCTTTTTTGACATTGACTCAATTAAACTACCTATACTTTAATAATAAACGAAAACCTGTTTTTGAGGGCTCCCAAAACCCCGCAAGACAAACCCCTGTTTCTTGACAAAAAGTTGAACGTGGTTAAACTTAATAGCACAACAAGAAACTTTGCAAGCCTTTGTCCTTTTTTGAGGGGCTGGCTTTCACTGTTCAGGGCAAAAAAAGGATTCCCTCATGGAGCTGAAAAACGTCATTCAGACAGCCACAAATTTCAAGAACTCTGGCTGGAGAAGAACCGGCAAGAGCTTCAGCATTAAATATGCAAGAAGAAGGAGTGTGGAATATGTCAACTGTGCTGCTGCATCAATCCGACGTGAAGAGCCTTATGAACATGAAAGAAGTTGTCGACATCGTTGAAAAGACTTTTCGCGGTTTCGGGGAAGGGACCACGATCAACCCGACCAAAGTCGGGCTCGATCTTGGAGAGACCGCCGAATATCCTCCCTACGAGGGATTCATGAATGCAATGCCCGCCTACGTTGGTTGGCTGGATACGGCAGGCATCAAATGGGCCGGAGGATTCCTGGGTGAACGCAGGAAAAAGGGTCTGCCTTATATCACCTCCCTTATCCTCCTGATCGATCCAAGGGTTGGGAACTTCAAGGCCGTAATGGACGGGGAATGGATAACCTCCATGCGTACCGGTGCACAGACCGCCGTTTCCCTGAAGTACCTTCACCAGGGTCCCTCTATCCGCCTCGGTCTTTTCGGTGCCGGAGGCCAGGGGCATACGCAGACCCAGGCGATCGCCGCAGTATTCGATATAGAAGAGGTACGGGTGTTCGACATCAACCATGAGACAGCGTTGAAATACGCCGAGAACATGAAGAGTGTAGTAAAGGGGGAGGTGACCGTGGTGGATAACCCCCGGGACGCAGCCTGGGGCGATGCAATAGTCTGTGTCACCCAGTCAAAGGAAAAATTCGTCCGGAACGAATGGATCGCCCCCGGCACGAACGTCTTCCCCATGGGATCCTACCAGGAAGTGGACGACGATTTCATCCTTTCTGCCGATCGTGTACTTGTGGACCATATCGGGCAATGCCTTCACAGGGGTGCTTTGAAAGAACTTGTCGAAGCAGGAAGATTCCAGGAATCGGATATCGACGCCACCATAGGGGAAGTGGTCGCTGGAAAGAAGCCGGGCCGTCTTTCCGGAGATGACCGCATCCTTTGCATCCCCATCGGCACGGGAGCCATGGACGTCGCCATAGCGACGGTCATTCTTGAAAGGGCCAGGGAGAAAGGGCTGGGCGGAAGTTTCGACTTTGTATAGGAAAGCATGGGGCCCGCAGGGTTATCCTGCGGGTTTTTTTCTCTAGGAGTTCCTGGGGACAACCACCAGGATAGCAGTACATTTTTGGGAACCGATAGCCCTTCCGCCGTGAGGAAGGCTTCCGTCGACAAAGAGGCAATCTCCCGGTTCCAGCTCGAATCTTCTTTCACCGCAGAAAAACTCGAGACTGCCCTCGAGCACGTACAGGAATTCCTCGCCGTCGTAATTGAAACCGGGAGAGGTGTGAGGCTCGGGAAGAGGATTATAGGTCATCAGGAAGGGACTCCAGCTCTTGTTCGGCCAACGGGCCCCCAGGGATTCGAAGGAGTATCCGTAGGGAGTCTTCCTGCTGGACTGGGGTTTTCGCTCTTCCTTTCGAACAAGAAGGAACCTCATCTCCTCGGCTTCCTTGAGCAGTTCGCTGAGAGAAACCCCCAGGGAGCGGGCTATCTTGGCGTAGGTGGAAATGGGGGAGCTGACCTTGCCGTTCTCGATCTTTGAAAGAAGGGCCTTTGACAGACCAGTGTGCTGCGCCAGGGTGTCCAGGGTCAAGCGGGCCTTGCGCCTCAGACTCCTGACCCTTCTGCCTATCTGGAGATCGATGTCGTTACCCTCGTAATCGAGAGAGTTTCTTTCAACAGCCTCAGGCATCGGATAGCCTCCCTTGAAATACAGAGGGTTTGTTGAATGACCGGAAACTGATTTTACCATTTATGCAACGTTGAGAACACTGAAAAAGGAGGGACCTGCCTTGGAAGAATTCATTTTGAGAAAGATCAGTATTCGGGAGGTAAAAACCGGCGAGTACACCGAGGTGAAAAAGGGATGTTTGACCATCAACATTGATGACCTTGCCAGAACTCTTTTGGAGGACAGGCATATCAGGAGCGTGGATATCCGGCTGGCGAGACCCGGCGAAAGCATCCGTATCGTCCCCGTGAAGGATGTCATCGAACCCCGCGGAAGGATCTCCGGTAACGAAAGCCCCTTCCCCGGGGTCTTTTCAGACCCCCACGTAGCCGGCGAGGGGGTCACCGTATCCCTTGACGGAGTGTGTGTCGTGACCACAGGGAAAATGGTCAACTTCCAGGAAGGTCTTATTGACATGTCAGGCCCGGGGGCAGAGTTCTCCACTTTTTCACGGAAGAGCAACGTGGTTCTTGTCATAGAGCCAACGGATGGTCTGGGAAAACATGAGCATGAACGGGTGGTAAGGATGGCAGGCCTCAGAGCTGCGGCCTATCTGGGGCAAGCCGGGATCTCCGCAGAATGGGACGAAGAGCTCAGGATACCCGGGCAGGACCTGCCTGACCTTTACAAGGCCGACCCTTCTCTTCCCAGGGTTCTCTACGTATGCCAGGTGATCGCGGAAGGACTGCTGCACGACAACTACATCTACGGACTGAACGCCCAGGGAAGCTTTCCCGTCCTCATGACTCCCGGAGAGGTCCTTGACGGCTCCGTTGTCAGCGGCAACTGTGCCGCCCCCTGCCATAAACACACAACCTATCATCATCAGAACAACCCCATCGTTGAAGATCTTCTGAAAGAACATGGAAGGACCCTTGTCTTCCTGGGGGTTCTGGTGACTCCTGTGAAGACAGCCCTTGTGGAGAAGGTCAGGATCTGTACCCAGGCCTTCAAGATGGCCAGGATGCTTGGAGCCCAGGGTGTGATCATATCCGAGGACGGCGGAGGGAACCCCGAGAATGACCTTATGCTCCTGGATCGGCTTCTCGAAAAGGCAGGAATAAGGACTGTTCTGGTGACCGACGAATATGCCGGTTCCGACGGAGCCTCGCCGGGCCTTGCCGACAGCACTCCCGAGGCTGACGCAGTGGTCACTAACGGGAACGGCAACCAGAGGGTCATCCTTCCTCCCATGGAGACTGTTCTGGGCTGCCCCGAATGCATTGACCGCATTACAGGAGGCCATTCCGGAAGTCTGAGGCCCGACGGTTCCGTAGATATGGAAATAGCCGGGATCATGGGATCCACCAACGAACTCGGTCTAGAGAACCTGATGACCGTCGCAATGTAGGAGGGGGAAAAGATGGCTACCATTCGTGCAGTCCACTATTTGAACCAGTTTTTCGGACAGATCGGCGGTGAGGACATGGCAAACCTTCCCCCCCGCATTATCGATGGCCCCGTCGGCTTTGGAACTACCATAAAGGCCGCTTCCGGAGACAGGATCGAGATCGTGAAGACCATCATCTGCGGCGACAACTATGCCGCGGAGAACATCGAAAAACTGAAAGAATCGGTCCTGGAATGGGTTTCCGGATCATCACCGCAACTTTTCATCGCGGGACCTGCATTCGGGGCGGGGCGTTACGGCATGGCAAGCGGGTCCCTCTGCAGCGCAGTGAAAAAGGAACTGGGGATACACGCTGTTACAGCCATGCACCCCGTCAACCCGGGCGTAGAACTTGCCGGCCGTGAAGTATTCGTCATTGAGACAAAAGATTCAGCCCAGGACCTGAGAAGGTCCCTTCCCCTCATGCTTGGAATCGGTGTCAGGCTAGTCGACGGGCTTCCTGTCGGAAGCCCGCAAGAGGAAGGCTACTTGCCCAGGGGGGTCCGGATCAACGTCAGGGCACCAAAAAGAGGTTCCTCCAGGGCCGTGGACATGCTTCTGAAAAAACTGGCGGGAGAACCCTTTGAAACTGAACTACCCATGCCCACCTACGACAGGGTTCACCCGGCGCCACCGTTGATGGATCTGGCCAGGGCGGTAATAGCCATAGGTACCGAGGGGGGGATAGTACCCCGGGGTAACCCCGACAGGATCGAAGCCCACAACGCTTCAAAGTGGTGCCGTTACGATATTGCCGGGGTCGACGGACTTCAGGAGGGCGACTACGAAGTTGCCCACGGCGGTTTCGACCCTGTCGCCGCCAACAAAGATCCCGACAGGGTCCTCCCGCTTGATGCGGCCCGGATACTGGAAAGGGAGGGGCGGTTTCGAAAACTTAACGACTGGTACCCTGTCACCGTCGGCAACGTCACAGCCGTGAGGTCCGCCGAAAAGTACGGCCGCGAGATGGGCGAAGCCCTCAAAAACGAGGGTGTGCAAGGCGTTATCCTGACATCAACCTGAGGCACCGGGACGCGTTGCGGCGCAACGCTTGCCAGGGAGATTGAGCGGACAGGGCTTCCCGCGGTGATCATCACTGCCATACCCCCTATTGCCCTTACTGTTGGCGCCAACAGGGTCGTACGCGGAGTGGCTATACCCCACCCGGTCGGGGATCCGGGGGAAGAACCGGCTGCAGAACTGGAGATCAGGAAGGGTCTCCTGGAAAAGGCCCTGGGGGCCCTCTGCGAACCCATAAGCGAACAGACGCTTTTTGGATGATGGGGAAATTGCTGATCCTGACCAACAATCCGATGGTCAGAGCGGAGATACAGTCCTCTCGATGGGTCGAAGGAAGTTCGGCTGACGTAGCGAAAGAAGCCCGTGACCTGGTCCATAGGGGCAGCAGGTTCCAGTCCCACCCCTTGGCAGGAAGCATCAGGCTCCTGAGGAATCCTTACAGGACTATGTTTTTGGTGAAAGGCTACGGCACTCCCTCCCATGATCATGTGCGAATGGCTGAAGATGCGCTCAGAAGGCTTGAAGGGGAGGATCCCGGAGGCATCTGCGAAGCCGACAGAAAAGACTACAGCCTGATCGACCTGGATCTTGCCAGAAGATCCCTTGGATCACAAGAATAACAAGAGGCCGGCCCCGTCAGGTTCAGGGGCCGGCCTCCGCAATTGACAGATGCGACTCTTGCCGTCAGGACATCTTTCCGGTCCTGGCGTATTCCTTCAGTTCGCCGGGCGTCATATCTTCAAGGCCGAGTTTCTCCAGGGTGTGCCCCCTGGCCGCATAATCAGTATCGTGCAGGAAGGAAGCCAGCCTGATAACCAGGTCAACCACGGGCATTGTCATTCCTGCTTTCTCCCCGATCAGTTTGCAGGGGACCATCGAGAAAGGCACATCCTCCGTCAGGTATCTGCTTCTGACACTGTGCCCGATGATATCCGTGTATGGGCTCTCGGGGCTGTTGACATACTCGTAGATCGTATTTGAAGCATTGCTGCCGTAGTACATCTTCAGCTGATCCATTATCGGCATCAGTTCAAGGCCGAGCTTCTTTCCTGCCTCCACGCGTTCCTCGTCCATCTGCATCATCTTTTCTGAGACCATCGGTGTGATGCCGTCCATGTAGTGCCTGAATGTCTTCGGGTTTTTCTCAATATCACCGTAGTTCAGAAGAATAGGCATGGGATGCAGGGTATAGTTGACATTGTCGAAATCCATCTCCAGAATGCTTGATGCGGGGAAGAACTCGATGTAACCGGAAAAACAGTCGTTGATTATTCCCCGCGCTTCTTCCCCTTTGCCTACCGGGCAGGTGCCCAGCTTAAGCCTGAACTTTTTTTTGTAGACCCTGACCGTGTCGAACTTTGCAATACGGCAGGCGTAGGGCAGGCTTGAGGTCTCCGAAATGGAAATATCGGCCTTGCAGCCTGCGTCCCTCATCATTTTCCTGAGAAGGAAAGCACCGAAGTTCCCTGGCACAATAAAAACGTGCTGCCCGTCCCTTAGAAAAGGGATCAGTTTTGAAAAGATAGGTTCATGGGCAAAGGAGGGGACTACCACAAATATCACGTCCGCATCTTTTGCAGCCTTTTCCATGTCCAGAGTGACTCCGGTGATCCTGCCTCCGCAGTTGATATCGCCCTCGAGGAACATTTCCTTCGTCCTGTTCAGGTCGATGACATCTCCGGTCTCCTCAAGGGGCTCGAACATCACCACCGGGTAACCCTTTGCCGCTATCTGGGCCGTGAAGGCCCTTGCCCCGTTCCCGCTTCCAAGGACAGCAAACCGTTTCTGACCAATGTTCATGGAGTCAAACCTCCTTTCCTGCACCCGGGGTAAAATTACAACTCCACCCAGGTCCCTACCTTGTTTTCAATAGCCTTCCTGTATATAAGGCGCCCTGTCATTACATCGTGGCTGGCTATACCCATCAGGACGGCTCCCCTCAGGCCTTCCCTTACCGGTGCGGCCTTCCCGGCGCAAAGTTCTCCCATGTCCGCATAAATTTCAGACTCTACAGGATACCCGTTCTGGAAGTAAACACCCTGGGCCTGTGTCCACAGGTACTGGTTCCTGTTGTCGCAGACGAAGACTTTCCCCATCATTACTTCCTTGCAGAAAGCAGAGTCGTAATCTACGGCAATGCAGAGAACGTTATCCTTCATCCACTCCCTCCTGACGAACCTCTCGGGGTGTTCCACGATTGGCGTGCACGTCACTACCACATCGGCTCCCTTGACGGCGGATTCCACCGTACTCTCGGTGACGAAATCAGCCTTCGGCAATAATGGTGCCATTTCCGCAAGGAAGCGTTTCGCCTGTTCCGGGAAAACATCATAGATGCGGACTTCCCTGATGTCGTCCAGCGCTTCCTTCAGGGCGGCAAGGTTGGTCCTTGCCTGGACCCCCAGACCGATCATCGACACCACCCCGGAATCGGGTGAGGCCAGGTATCTTGCGCATACTCCGGAAGCCGCCCCCGTCCTCCAGGCCGTCATCCAGTTGGCGTCCATTACAGACTGTATCATCCCGGTGTCTGGGTCATTCATGCACCATACGCCGTTAATGTATGGAAGACCCTTTGCCTGGTTGGGCGGATAGCCGGCAGCCCATTTTATCCCCACCGTGTCCACATCGCCGCCAACCCAGCAGGGCATGGCATGGATAAAGCAATCCTTGCGGGGATGCACTCCTATCTTGGCCGGCAATTCGCTTTTGCCGAGCCCGTTAAGCTTGAACCCTTCCTCTACAGCGTCAAGCACCTCGATCATCGGTATTTTCAGAGATTCAACATCCTTTCTTGACAGCCAAAGCGCTTCCATGAATCCTTGACCTCCTCCTGGCAGATTATTATTCTGATCCATCTTTGCGGATGATCTCCAAGGTCCCCTGATCTCCGTCGATCCGCACCCAATCACCGGTCCTTACGGCTTCAAAGGGGTCTTCTTCAAGATCCGTCACTGCCGGAACCTTCGTTACGACCACTGCCACGCCTGTCCTGGAATCCATTTTTGGGAAAACGAATCCCGCCGGGGCAAGGCCTTTTAGCCTGGCTGCATGGAAGTGGCTTGACCAGCCGTTGGAGCCTTTCCCTCCCGACAGCACCAGGACAGCCCCTTTTATGGACAAGCCTTCAAAGGGGTGCCCTTTCTCTATTACTGTGCCTGTTTCCTCGTCCAGGCCGCTCCATCCCTGGATCGTCTCCCTGCTCACCATGGCGGGTCCTTCAGATACTCCACCCCATACACCCCTGCCGTTTATAACAATTTTCTTCAACGGGGGGACCTCCTCTCCCATTTTCCCGTCACAGCAGCTTCGATGCAATCTGCCATCGAGCCGAAATAGACTGCCGATCTTGTCTGGGGCCTGATGTAATGAGCCTGTTTCAGCGAGTCGAAGGCAAGGGATGAAGCTTCTCTCGGCCAGGCTTCGCAGACAAGCGGGCACGAACTCGTCACTAGTTGCGCTCCCGAAAGTTCGATCGTTGAGGTGTACCCCGCCCTGTCGGACATATCTTTTACTGCTGGAGAGGTCCATATCCAGAGTTCCGTACCCCTGTTGACCTTGCGGCCTTCCAGAATAACCGCGGCATCCCTGACCTGGTCAATGGAGTAATGAGGGCACCCCAGGCTCACATACTCCACAGCCGTGCCTGATCCGGCAAAAAGTTCCGCTGCAGCCTGGATATCCCTGAAGGTTATGATCTCCTCCGCGAGTGATGCCTTCCCGCCGAAAGCCTGATCGAGGTCAGGGGCTTCCGGGGTTATCCCCGCGATATGGCACAGCTCAGCTCCCCCGGTCGTTGCCATCGATGCAAAACATGACTTCAGCTCCACCACCCCGGGATCTCCAAGGTCTCCCGAAAGGACCGGGATGGAGTGGGTCGGGGTCCTGGAACCCGTTACGTAGCCCAGCAGATCCCATTCCATAACGGTTTCCGGGGTGAATTCAACCCTGAAGTGGTGGGTTCCCTTTCTGTTCGACATCACATGATTCCCCCAGAAGGGCGTCTTTCCGCAGACAGCGGAACAAAAGGCGGCCTCTATTCCATCCGCATTTGCACAGGCACCCCAGAGAGAGTTCATAAGTACAACTGCATGGGATTCCGTGGAGACATAGTGTTCGCCCCTCCTCGGCAAAAAGCCTGAAAGGTAGGGCGTGCATGTGGCCGCCGGAAATAGCCCCGCTTTTGTGAACTTCTCCAGGATCGACCGGTTCTTCGCAGATCTTTCCCGTGGGATACCCAGAATATCCCACTTGACCGGGTCCATGGGCCCCACGTCCGACTGTGCGTAACAGGCAAAACAGTCCAGGTTCACCACTTCCGGGGAACAGAGGAGCATCTCCGATATCACCTCGTCGATGTCATCGGAAAGGCATGCATCCATGTAGTGATGGGCGCCAGCAAACAGGTGCGCCCTGGTAACGTCGCAAAGACGCTCCGCACCCAGCACCCTGGCATAATCCACTATGAACTGGAGGGCCCTCTTTTTTAGCGGGCCCTCTTTCCCGTCCAGAACAGACTTTTCCGGATCCGTCAGCCTGATCAAGGATACGGCCTCCCTGCCCCGTTCTAAAGAGGCAACCGGGTACCGACCCCGGACTCGAGGGCTTTCCGGAACACCGCCCTTGCGACCATCATATCCTCTACGGCCATACCTACATTGTTCCCGACAATGAGTTCTTTAGGGTTCTCACGGCCCTTCCTGAGGCCCGCGGCAACTTCACCGGTCTCCGCGTGGATCGTGGGAAGACCGTCCGGATAGTAACCATAACCCTCGAACAGTTCATGCTCCTCTATGCTGTCCACCAGGTACTTGTCTGCCCTTTTCATGGTGGCATCCTCGTAAAGGGAATGCATGTCGCACATCAGGAGCGTTTGCCCTTCCTGTATCCACGAGTCCATAATACGAGGTTCAGGCTTTGAGGTTATCACCGTTGCGGAAGCGACTACCTGGGAAGACCTGACCACTTCCTCCATGGATCCTGCCTTGACGATCCTTGCCCTTACTAACGGCTGCAGGTCAGAGACCAGCCTTTCGGCAGCATCCCCGAAGATGTCGTAGACGTAAATGGTTTGCAGCCTGTTGAGAACATTCTCGATCATTCCGACATGGGCTCTTCCCTGGACTCCGCATCCGATCATTCCGAAAGTTGAGGCATCAGCCGGGGCAAGGTGCTTCGCAGATACGCACGTTACGGCCGGGGTCCTTTTCTCCGTTATCCACACAGCATCCATCACGGCCAATGGCCAGCCGCTTTCGGGATCGTTGTAGACCAGGAGACCCGATGTCTGGACCAGTCCGAACCTTTCCCTGTTGGAAGGGAAACAGGAAGCCCATTTGATTCCGCATGCGGAATAGCCCGGCAGGTAGGCAGGCATCGCGTGCATGAGAGTATCTTTAAGAGGGTGAAGGCCGATCTTGGCGGGCATTTCTGCCTCTTTCCTGCCGTGAGCAACGAGAGCCTGTTCCGTAAGGGAGAGGATCTCAACGTCAGACAGGCCTATGTTCTTCGTCTGTTCGTGGGTCAGGTACAGTATTTCCTCTCCGATCCTGAGATGCCCTTCTATCCATTTCCTCTCAACTTCACCGCTCATCTAAAAGATCGCCCCTCTCATTAATTATCGGCATGTCCGCTACCCATAAGCACATCAAGGATGGCCGGGTCGACTCCCGCCATCCCGGGGTCAGTAATGATCCTGAGGTTTCTCATGGTCTCCGCCAGCGATCCTCCTACCAGACCGTTCTTGTCGGGTACTCTTGCTCCTTTCATCGCGAGCCATGCTGACTGGACGGCAACCCCCGAAGACGTTGCCATTTTCAGGGAACATCCGAATTTTGCTCCATCACACAACATTCCGGCAAGATTGGCCAAAAGAAGATTGACGGCAGCTTCCATTTCATCTTCACCCCCGCCCAGGAGGCTGACAACTGCCACGGCAGCTCCAGCCCCGGCAGCTATCGAGCAACCGCAATGGGGGGTGAGAATACCCGTATTCTCCTTTATCAAACCCACAACAAGAAGACCTAGGGCAAGGGCTCTTACCAGCTGCTCGTCAGATACTTCCAGTCTCTCGGCAGTTGTTCCTGCTGTAAGGAAGAAAGTAATGCCGTGGTTTCCGCTGCCGAAACAGCCATATATGGGAATGTTCAGACCGGACATCCGGGCATCAGCGGCAGCGGCCACCTTCTGTCGGACATCGTTCTCAAGGTCGTCACAGAGGAAACCTGACTTCCGCAACTCTGCAAGATAATTACCCAGACCAAGGCCTGGAGCAAGGGAAACTCCAACCCGGGCAGCCTTTTCGTTCATCTCCACTGCTTCCTTGAGGAACAGGAGATGTTCCAGGGGGGTTTCCCCTACCAGCCCGGTCATCTCTTTAAGGGACATCGCTCCGATATCTTTGAGGAGGCTGTCTCCATCCTTTTCCTCCTCTTCAGGAATGGAAAAGACGGTTCTGCCGTTCCTTGTGATCTCTGCCAGGCGGTCATGGCCATGACGCAGCAGCGCCGTTGCCGAACCGGCATCGGTCTTTACTTCGGCCATGACGTAGATCCCCTTGACGTTCTCAGCCACATTGAAGCCGATCCTGCAATCCTCTAGGAACTCCCTTGCAGGCTCTAGATGGGATGCTTCCACACCCTCAAGGAGTCGAAGCCCTTTATCAGGCTCACCGAAAAGTATTCCAAGGGCAATGGCCAGATCCATCCCGCTCTGGAGAACCCCCGGAATACCCACGGAAAAGGCATCCTTGTATATATTCCTGTCCATTGTCATGGAAACAGATCTGACTTTTCCCGGAACCTGCCGATACGCCGTGGACGCTGCAAGGGCTATCGCAACAGGATCCGTACACCCTACAGTAATGAAAACATGACGCTTCATAACTTCAGACATAAGCCCGGTATTCATCAGAGGTTACCTCACACCCAGCACCAGATTTGGCAGGGTGGTAGCCAGGGCAGGAACATAGGTCGTAAGCACAAGCGTCGGGAGCCAGGCGAAAAGAAGCATCCACATGGTCGGAACAAGCATTTCGTTGATAGGGGCGTTCCCGACCCTTCCTCCCAGGTATAGCAGGGGAGCTGCTGGAGGGGTGATGTTGCCCATTCCAAGGTTGACACCCACGATCGCGGCAAAATGGACGGGGCTGAACCCCAGCTGGATAACGATAGGAAGAAGCATGGGGGTCGAAAGAAGGACTGCGCTGACGTCATCCATGAGCATGCCCATGATTATCATGAAAACGTTAAGCATCAGAAGGATCGCATAACGGTTCGTCGTGACTGAATAGAGAAGGTTGAGGATCTCTCCGGGAAGGTCCTCCATGATGAACAGCCGGCTGAGGATCATTACCGCGTAAAGCATGACCATGATAACCCCTGTCGTTGTACCGGATTCGACGAGGACTTCCATGAACTTTTTCCATGTGAGACCTCTGTATATCCAGAAACCCACCGGTATTGAGTAGATCACTGCCACGGCTGCGGCCTCGGTCGGCGTCATTATCCCGCCGTAGATACCTCCCAGGACAAGCATGGGCATTACCAGGGCAGGAAGGGCCCTCTTTCCTCTAACTTTAAAAAGGCTCATCTTTTCAGACGTGGTCATGGGGGCCACAAGGACCAGGTTATTGTTGTTCCTTAGAAGAAACATGTTTATCAATGAAAGAAGTATCGTAAGGATTATTCCCGGCACTACCGATGCCAGGAAACTGGCCAGAACCGACTGGTTGCCGACCCAGGCATAAAGGATCATGATCGCGCTGGGCGGTATGAGCATCCCCAGGACAGAAGCGTTTGCCAGCAGGGCCGCCGAATGCCCTCTTGGATACCCTGCCTTCTCCAGCCTCGGGAACATGATCGAACCTATGCACGAAAGGGTTGCGCAGGCGCTTCCCGTGATCGATCCGAATACAGCGCAGGAAACCACGGCAACCACTCCAAGTCCGCCCTTGACCCTTCCGACAAAAAGGTCCACCAGATCCACAAGCTTGTCGCCAATGTTTCCCCTTTCCATGATCCCCCCCGCCATGATGAAGAGCGGGATCGCGAGGAGGACTATGGTGCTCATCTTGCTGAAACCATAGGGCAGCAGGAAACTGGGGGAGTAACCTCCCGCAAAGAGGAGGTAGGTGGTCGAAACGAGGAAGGCGAACGGGACAGGTACGCCTATGAGCAGGGTCAGGAAAAGCAGGACCAGTGAGAAAACGATCATCGTACCGACTCCCCTCAGCGGCTTTCTTCGGTCTTGATGGATCCCGGCCCGAAGCGGCCCCGCATGGTTTTGATATCAGCCAAAAGGTCTACAAGAAAATAGAAGGTCATCAGGATCATCCCCAAAAAAACCGCCGTGTAGGAGACCACCATGGGGATCCTCCATACCGGTGTTCGGGCACTCATTTTCACTCCGAACATGAAGAAGTCATACCCCCAGTAGGAGAAAAGAAGACTGAAGATGAAGGTGATCGAGGAACTGAAGACGACGATCAGGGATTTCAACCTGCCTTCGGGCATGGCAACGGAGATGATGTCTGCGGTGATGTGAGTACGGGTATAGCTTCCGTATGCCCCCCCCATAAAGTAAAGCCAGAAGGCAAATATGACCACTATCTCCTCCAGGCCATAAAGGTCTGTCTTGAATATGTATCTCAAAACCACTGTTGCGCCTATGGATGCGACGACGAAAAGGCTTGATACGATAATGACAAACCTCTGGAACCTGAGAAGAAGATCCCAGAAGAAATTGTTGTACTTTACCGGATGCGGTTCTTCGTAGCCACAGATCTCTGTCACGATACCCTCTCCTTTCTGTCACCTTCGAAAGGGACAGGGTTTTTGAAGATGCCGGTGCGGCTTTTACCGTTGGAAAAACGGCGGAAACCGCACCGGCCGTGTCTGCGGTAACCTTTTAAGGCTATTTCACGTTGTAGGCTTTCATAAGTTCGTCGATGAGCTCTTTCGTAAGGCGCTTTTCAAGTTTAGGCCAGGTCACCTTGCGGGCGTTCGCTGCTAGATCCTTCAGGTCCTCTGCTGTGTACCAGTAGCTCTTTACGCCATATTCCTGGAGTTTTTCGAAGAATTCCCTGTCTTCCTGTTCGGAGATGTCAAGGCTTTCCCTTGCCGCCCTGGCGCAGGCCTCTTCAATGATCTTGCGGTCCTCGGGGCTCAGTTTCTGCCATACAGCCTTGCTCATCAGGTAGGATTCGGTCTCGACGAAATTGTTGATCTGGTAGTAGAACTTGAGCACATCCCGGAATCCCTGGTAGGAATGCACCGGGGAACCGCCGGTCCAGCCTTCGGCTATACCGGTCTGCAGGGCGGTATAAAGCTCGGCATAGGGTATGGAAACTGTCGTGTAACCCATATCCTCGGCGCCTATCTTGAAAGTATCCATGGGGGGAACCCTAAGGAGAAGGTCCTTCTTGACTGCAGGATTCAGGATTTCCTTGGGTTCCTTGGTCAGACCAAGTCCGCCGAATCCCTCAACATTGAAGCCCATGAACTTGACGCCCAGGTTGTCATGAAGCTCTCCCATCTTGTTGAAGAGCCATCCGCCTTCCTTGAAAACCTCGGCTGCCTCTTCATAGCTGCCCATAAGATAGGGGACGTAGATAAGCTCAAGTCTCGAGTCGAACTGGCTCGGTATCGAAATGAGTGCCATATCAATAGTTCCCCGGATGAGCTCCTCGTAGACAAGGGTGTAGTCACCAAGCTGGCTTGCGGGGTATGTCCTGATCTCGATGCGTCCGTTCGTCGCCTCGTCAACCCATTTGGAGACCTTCTGCATACCCAGGGTGGACTGATGATCCGCCGGGCTCTGCCCTGCCATTCTGAGGGTTATCTCTGCCTTTGCCTCCGATGGGACCGACCAGGCTCCAACCAGGAATACAGCCATACAAACCGCGACAAAAAGGGAAACAGACAGTTTTGTTCTCTTTGACATAGGTCTTTTCCTCCTTTCAGTATTTTAACCGTCAACTCGGGATCCTTTCCGACAACACATGCTGTTCCGACACTTCGATACGATTATGCCCCCTCTCATTCTCGCAAAGATTTTGCTTACGCGATGGAATGACCTGTGCCTGTCTATCCCTGAAGTTTTTCCAGGCCTAGTTTTTCAAGGGTAACTTCTGAAGGAACGCCATTTTCCGTCCAGTTCCTGTAACGGTAATATTCATCCAGCTGTCTTTCCAGATCAGGCAGCGTATCGGCGGACTCACCTGTTGCCCTCGGCTGTCCTGTGATCCTTTCAGGAAGAGTGTCGTCCTTTCTGTTCATTCCGAGGGCCTCGTTGTAAAGCCTCTTCAGCGTGAAGATCCTCTCCCCCGTCCGAAGTATCTCGTCAGTGGATACATCCCAGCCCGTTACCATTGAAAGCCACTCTGCCAGTTCCTCGATCCTGGTTCCCACGCTTATTGCGAACTTGCAGATCTTAAGAGAGTCGGCGACAGACATCAGATCCTGGAAGCGGGCTGTCAATATCCCTTTGCCGTCATCGGCCTTCCGGTCCTGGACCGTGTCGTACCCGAACTCAGGGAATGTCGCCGATCTCTCCCACGGGTAAGTGAAACTTGAAAGATGGCATGCTCCCCGCGGAGAAAGGGCGTAACCGGAAGCAAGCCCCTTGAAACACCGTGGATCATGGGCGGGAAGTTCCATACCTTTGGAATGGATAGCAAACTGGTCGGCTCCCTTGCCCAGTGCCTCGGCAGCTTTCCTGGTTCCCAGACCAAGCAGTACCCCTACCCCTTCCTTTTTGCCTATCAGGTGGATCAGGTTCAGCATGGCGTCAGCATCGCCCCAGAGGATCTCCATGCCAGCCTCATTCTTCGTCAGGATGCCATGTTCAAAAACTTCCATGGCAAAGGCGATAGTTGCTCCCGTCGAGATCGTGTCAAGTCCGTAACGGTTGCAGAGTTCGTTGGCTCTTGCCAGTTTTTCAAGGTCGTCTACCAGGCAGGAACTGCCTAGCATGCCAAGAGTCTCGTACTCGGGTCCGCCCATCTCCAGGCCGTCAAGGTTTACGACCCTTCCGCATCGCATGGGACAGGCTATGCATCCGTAGTCGCCGGTCAGAAGGGTTTTTGCCATCTCCTGGCCGGAGATGGCCCTGGCCCCCTCTGGCCAGGAACCCTGTTTCCAGTTCCTTATCGGAAGGTCACCGAATTTTTCGGCATTCTCCATCCCACCGGCGGTTCCGTAGAGTTTCAGGCCCGCGCCCTTTTCTTTCATCCTGTTGTTGGATTCTATGAGAGACCTGTTCAGTTCGTCACGCCTCGCAAAGGAGGGGAGCCTGGTACCCTTGGCTACGATAGCCTTCAGGTTCTTCGAACCCATTACCGCACCCAGACCGCCACGCCCCGCAGCTCTTGCATGGACTCCGTCGTGCAATATGCCTGCCAGCGGGACGCATTTTTCCCCTGCCTGGCCTATGCATGAAACACCTATGCCCCAGGGCATTTCTTTAGACAGGATCTCCTCAGTCTCGAAAGTATCCTTTCCCCAGAGGTGCCTGCCGTCGGAGAAGGATATTTCCCCGTCTGCCACGACCATAACAACAGGATCCTTAGATCTGCCCAGCAGGATCAGGCCGTCAAAACCCGCTCTCTTGAGATGGAATCCAAAGCTTCCGCCGCAGTCGGCTTCGCCGAAACAGCCCGTAAGAGGGGATCTTGCCAGGATCTGATGCCTGCCCGAAGTCGGCACACCTGTTCCCATGAAGGGCCCTGTCATATATATAAGAGGACTTTCGGGGCTTAGCGGGTCCTTGGCAGGAAGCCCGTACCTGGTAAGGTAGTAGGTGCCCAGGCCCGAACCGCCGATATACTTCCGGGCCAGGTCCTCATCGAACTCCAGACTTTCGATCTTCTTGTCAGTAAGATCCACCAGTGCAATGACGCCATGGTAACCGTGCATCATCCTCACCCCGCTATCTCTGTGAGATTCCCGTTCCACATCGATCTTACTAAAGCAAGTCCTTCCTCCGGGCTCATCGGTCTTGGATTATTGGCCCGGTAATACTTGGCGACCAGGTCGCCGGCGTAACGATCCACGTCCTTTTCCGAAACGCCGAGCTCCTTGAGGTTCGAGGGGATCCCAACGCTGGATACGAGTTCCTTGAAGCGGACCGCAACTTTTTTCCCTACCTCTTCCGGGTTCCCCGAGGGATCCACCCCGATAAGGGGGGCCATTTTGACAAGGGTCGGAGCAATTTTCCTGAGGTTGAACATGAAAGTGTAAGGGAGGGCCATGCCGCATCCAAGTCCATGGGGAGTTCCGGAGTCGATGGTAAGTATGTAGGACATGCTGTGGGCATAGAGCCCGCCGCCCTGGGTATAGGACATCATGCCGAAAAGAGACGCAAAGGACATATAGTAGCGGGCCTCGAGATCATTCCCGTCTGCAACGGCCTTCTCAAGGTACTTGAAAACGTATTCCACACACTTCAGGGTGAACGTCTCCGTGAGGGGGTTTGTCTTTCCGATCATCCCCTCCACTCCGTGGGAGAGGGCATCAAGTCCCGTGCAGGCCGTCACCTTTGGCGGCATGGTAACGGTAAGCAAGGGGTCCACCAGGGCTACGGTACCGTAGACCAGCGGATTGCCTATGAAAAGCTTCTTGTCCCCTTTGCTGGTCACGATGTAGGGGCTCACCTCGCTGCCCGTTCCCGATGTGGTAGGGACCAGAATACAGGGAAGTCCCTCCCCTTCCAGGGGAGTACCGGTCATGTAATCGATCAGTTCCCTCGGGTTGCCTGGAGCCAGTGAGGCAGCCTTCGCAACATCCATCGGGCTTCCCCCTCCAAGACCTACAACTACGGAGAAACCCTGTTCCCTGGTCAGGTCCTGAACCTTCTGGCAGGTCTCAAGATGGGGTTCCGGTTCGACATCATCAAATATCTGGACAGAAAAACCGGCTTTTTCCAGCGGACCTGCAGCGAGTTTGTGGATCCCCAGCTTGACCATCGTCTTGTCCGTGACAAGAAGGACCTTCCCCGAACCCAGCTTTGAGGCCTCTTCTCCCAGGGTCCTGACAAGGCCGAAACCAACTGCAAGTTTCCCCTTTCCCTTGACGCCGACAGTCCTGAACTCGGCAGGGTTCTTGAGCTGGCCGGGAACCTGCTCCAATAGAGATTCGTAATCCATATGCCGCACCCTCTTCCTTCTAGGTATCCTTTGAAGATCCAGGTTCTTACTACTTTATCTATCTTTACTTTATCGAACAATGTAAAAATGGCACGAAGTTTATTTTTCTTTTCCAGTATTTTTGGTCTTTTAGTCTAAAAGGTGATATCCTTCTTGTCATGACGTGGATCAATTACTCCAGGATCATTCATTGAATTTTCTCCATACATAAAAGCATAGATGAGAATTGAATGACCTTTATTTCACATGACTTAAGCTGAGGGAAAATTAAAATCATTTCGTAATTTGTTTATTTTGCACAAATTACGCTTGCTCGTTTTTTTCAAAAACCTCACAAAAAGTAAAGAATAATAAGCCAGGGGGGATTTTTGCCATGCTCCTTAATCTCGCCATCGAATTTGCGAAATCAACCGGTGAGCTTATCGGGAGGAACCTCATAATCACCGATGAGAACGGAATAGTCATCGGCTCCGACGATCCCTCACGCCTTTCAACCCTTCATGAGGCATCGTTGGAGGTCATAGAAACGGGACAGGCGAAAAGTCATGATGAAGTAATGGCGGGAAGGATGATAGGCGTCAAACCGGGGATCACCCTCCCCATCGAATTGTCCGGGAAAGTGATCGGTACATTGGGCATACCCGGAAATCCTGAAGAAGTGACCGTATGGGGTGGATTGGTGAAAAGACAGCTCGAAATATTCCTCAGGGAAAAGGCTTACATGCAATCCCTTTTCCTCAGGGAGAGGACCCTCCAGAGCCTTATCCAGGAGGTTGCCGAGTTCGATTTCGAGAAGGACAATCCCTTTCTTCTCCAGAGGAGGGTATCGGAACTGGGCTTCAACCTTGAGACTCCCCACCTGGTCATGCTTGTAGATCTTTACCATTTCGGTGAGACCACGGACAAGATCAAAAGACAGGCTTCCGGGTCCATGATGGAAGAGGCTGAAATACGTATCCAGTCAGTAAAGATCCAGGTCCTTTCAACTATTAAGGACGTCTTTTCAAACCCCAGGGACATATCAATGTTCCTCGGGGAGGACAAGTTCATCATCCTGAACAACCTGAAAAGCACCATAGAGGAAAGGATGGCCCTGGAAGGCGCCCGAAGAAGGTGTTCCGAACTCCAGGAGAACCTTGATCAGCAAGGGATCCGGGTCTGTATCGGCATGAGCGATATCGCCCGTGATATTTCGCAGTTGGGACAGGCATTCAAGGATGCCCAAAGTGCCTTGAGGATCGGGAAAAACCTCAGTAAAAGCCCAGGGTTGTTCTGGATAGGCGACTTCATGACCGAGGATTACCTTATATCGACTGAAAGAAAGACCCGGAAGCGCTTTCTTGAGACCAACCTTGCAGCACTGGAGAAACACAGGGACAGGGGGGATCTGTTTGAAACGATCCGGTGCTGGTGCGAATCAGGTTTCCGGCTGACCGAAGCGACAAGGTGCCTGAAGGTCCACAAGAACACACTTCTTTACCGCCTTGAAAAGATCCGGAGGATCACAGGGATAGAGCCCAAAGATTTTCGACACTTTCTTCCGCTTTATCTTGCTGTGGTCACATCATGTATCGAGGATTAGAAGAAGCCCGTTCCAGGCAAAGATATGTGAAGATTCCCACAGGGGGCTCTATCGGATCTAAATTGTCACACTTCAATAAGCCTGTAGCCCCTGACCCTGAACAAGTCAAGGCAGGCATCGACCACTTCTGCATCGTAAAGGACTCCCCTTTTTCCCTCAATTTCGGAGAGGGCACCTTCGATGCCCAGAGTTGGCCGGTAGGGTCTATGTGAAGCCATAGCTTCGACAACATCGGCAACGGCAAGGATCCTGGCCCCCTGGATGATATCGTTTCCCTTAAGCCCCTGCGGGTAGCCCGAGCCGTCGATGCGCTCATGGTGCTGGTGGATCATCTCCGCAATGGGCCAGTCAAAGTCTACCCCTTTGAGGATCTCGTAACCCTTTTGCGCGTGTTCCCTTACAATGGCAAATTCAGTCTCTTTGAGCTGACTGGGTTTGCTGAGTATCTCTGCGGGTACCGATATTTTTCCAAGATCGTGGATAACCCCTGCGATCCTTATTCCTTCAGCCTCCCCGGGAGTGAGCCCCATCTCGAAGGCTATCGACCGGGCAAGGTCGCCTACACGCCTCTGGTGGCCAGCCGTATAAGGGTCGCGCGATTCCACGGCCATGACGATCACCTGTATTACCGACCCGGTCACCCTCCGAAGCCTGTCCAGGGTATGTCTGAGGTCGTCTTCGGCCTTTTTGCGGCCGGTCACGTCCCAAACGGTGGATATCATCAGCGGCTTTCCCGGCACGGGCGTGTTGCGTGCGGAGATATAGAAAGTTTCGCTCCCCCTCCTGACAGGGACGTCGTCCCACTGCATCCTGGCCTTATCTCCGCTGGCGCAGTCCTCGAGGACCCTTTTTCTGATCTTTTCACGGAATTCCGGATCTTCATATACAGACTCCCAGAAGGAACCATTCCTGGAGATAGCCTCGCGGGTAGTTCTGTAGGTCTCGACAAATTTCTCGTTGATATAGGAGAAATCAACTTTCGAGTCTACTGAGTTGACGGCGATCCCGATGGGCAGGTTGTCCATTACCGCCCTCGTGAACTCCTCGTTTTCGCGAAGGGCCTGCTCCGCCTTCTTGCTCTCCCGGATGTCGGTGGCAATGCTCATGAAGGCCGGCATGCCTTTCCAGTCGAGTTTTTTTGCAAACACGTAGACGGGGATAACGGAACCATCCCTGTGAAAGTGGGCTGCTTCGAAGGACGCCTCCCCCTTTTCGGCAATCAGGCGCATGCGCTCCTCAATGAGTTCGGAGCTCTCCGGAACATCCAGGTCCTTGAGGTTGATGGAAAGGAATTCCTCCTCGGTGTAGCCGTGAAGCCTGAGGGTCTCCCTGTTCACGTAAATGAATTTCCCCTTCGTATCGTGAATGGTTATTGACGCCGGCGCCCGGTCCACCATTTCCCCGAGAAGCGAGAGCCTCTCCTCCTGGATCCGCTGTTCGGTTATGTCCATCCCGAAGATCGAAAGCCTGGTCACTTCGCCTGAGGAGTCGAAGACAGGGTAAATGGAGTTATGGATGCGACGGCCGTACCTTTCATCCTCGAATCTTACGGGCTTCCCCGTAAGGACGACCTCGGCAACTCGGGCCTTGCGTATCTCTACCACCTCTGGGGGCAGAATATCGAATATGCTCTTGCCGACAAGGTCCTCTCCCTTTGAGAATCCCAACCTCCTGGCAACAGCGTTATTGGCGGCAAGGACAACACCGTCCCTCTTCATGAGGAACGCCGATTCAGTCACCGAGTTGAGCATGGAGGTGAAAAAATCTTCGAACAGAACTTCCTTGCGGTGGTTATTGCCGTTTGCATCCTGTTTTGTCATTTCAACTCCTCCCGGCTTAAAGGATGGGCAAGGGGCACTAATCCCCAGTGGTATCCTGAAATTCCCCGCTTCCGGGTGAAGATATCATCCCCTCGAAGACCTTCACTATCCCCGGATCGAACTGGGCACCTGCACACCGGCGAAGTTCGGCCAGGACTTCCTCCCCGCTCATGGCCTCCTTGTAGGGCCTCCCTGATACCATCGCATCGTATGCTTCCGCGACTGCCAGAATTCTCGAGAAAAGGGGGATCTCCTCACCCTTCAATCCTTTTGGATAACCCTTCCCGTCCCAGCGCTCATGATGGGAAAGGACGATCTCTGCAAAGGGGCTGTATTCATTGACGGTGCTGAGGATACTGTACCCGATCTCGGGATGCCTTTTCATTTCTTCCCATTCTTCTTCATCAAGGGGGCCGTTCTTTTCCAGGATCCTGTCGCTTACTCCGATCTTGCCTATATCGTGGATCACACCGGCAGTTTTGAGATCGTCTAAATCCGGCTGTCCCAGTCCCATCTCC
>Ga0334882_1001961_pt1 | contig 22676 bp, 31 predicted proteins | sample GraSluR1_MG_5_FD_207226 | JGI IMG/M metagenome (GOLD analysis project Ga0334882, IMG submission 207226) | Sludge microbial communities from methane-producing bioreactor in Wageningen University, Netherlands - Granular Sludge_15_04-R1 | ecosystem: Engineered > Bioreactor > Anaerobic >...
CAGTTTCCGGACTTGGTGGGGGAGGACGCTCCGTGGATCTCAGGCGGGGAGAGGGCCCTCGACGCCATAGCGATTTTGGAAGCCAAGGAGAGCCGAATGCATTGCGGAGACTGTCCGGGTTATGACACTTGCCCGAACATCCCCCGGGGGCATTCCAGAAGAGTCTATGTGGAGCATGGCAGGGTGGAAGTTGTGGTAACTCACATGTGTCAGTCCAAACGACAGGCGGAGTGGAGCCGGAACCTTGAACGCACCATGCAGAAATCCCAGCTTCCGCCGCTCCTCCAGACGAAGGGCTTTCGCAACTTCGTCAAGACCGCACACCCCCATGCGGCAAAGATGGCGGGAGCTGCAGAGGGGGCAGCGAAGAGTGGCCGCTCCCTTGTTTTGGCGGGAAATTATGGTTGTGGGAAAAGCCACCTGGCGGCGGCGATATTGAACAACGTCCTGCGCCAACAGAAGACCGGGCTGTATATCTCGGTGCCCGAAATGATCGACGTGCTGCGGAATGCCGCATGGTCGAACGGGGCTGAGAAGCCTATGAAGGTGCTTGAAGGAATTGTGGATGTGGATGTGCTTGTGCTTGATGATCTGGGCAAGGAACGCCCCACCGCCTTCGCCAGCGAACAGCTTTTCCGGATTATCGACGGACGTTATACGGCTCAGAAGCAGACCATCGTTACCACGAACCACACGGAGCCTCAAACCTTGGCTTATAAATCCGGGGATCACGGAGAGGCTATCTGCTCGCGGCTGCAAGAAATGTGCGGTGCTGGCGGGTGGATCGTAAGCCAGGCTCCGGATTATCGGCGCACTTTCTGCGGAGGGAGCGTGGCGGTATGAGCAAAATGCAAGAAATCATTACAGCTCTCAGGGAAATTGGCCGTCCGGCATATGCTACGGAGATAGCCGAAAAAGCGGGTACGGACGGACACACGGTTTCGGCGTACCTCAACAGCAAAGCGAAGGAAGAGGGTTTTCTGATAGGTTGCAGATTGATTGCGGTGAGTAGGTGTAAACGAGTGGCCCTTTATTATCTGCGTGCCTGGGATGAAAGAGTAATTCAGATGCAGCCCCCTAAGTATGTACCTTTAAGATCCACACTGAAAAAACGCCCCATTACGGACCCTCGGGAATTTGGATGGCATAGGCGTGGAATCACCAGATACGGGGCATGTAAGTGGGCATGGATTGTCAACAGAGATCCCGTGGATCTGTTGCAAAAATTGATCATGAAGAACTGTGAGGAGGCAAAAACATGAACCTGAACGAATGGGCAAAGACCATAAACGAAAACGCGAAAAATCACGGCTGGTGGGATGACGATCGGAGCTTCGGGGATGTGATAGCCCTCTGTCACTCCGAACTCTCCGAAGCCCTGGAAGAATATCGAAACGGGAAGCCGGCCCTCTACGTTGAAAACGGGAAGCCCGAAGGCACGGCGGTAGAGATGGCGGACTGCCTGATCCGTATCCTGGACTGGTTCGGACGTGAGGGTATTAACCCGGAAAAGATCGTCGGGGTGAAGCATCATTACAACCTGGGGCGACCACACCGACATGGTGGGAAGAAGTTGTGATGGACCTGAAAAACCTTGAGCGCCGCATCATCAAGCTTGAACGCATGACCCGCCTCGCTGCCATTGCGCTGGAACAGGTAGACATTGCAAGCATCGAGGAAGAGGTTAAGGCGATCCACCGAGAAATCGATTGGGAACAGGCGACGGAGGAACTCCCCGAGGTGGAGATGCAGGAGGAGGACAAGTCGTGAGAAACAAATGGACCCCCTTCCCGGACGACATGCCCGAGCAGGAGCGACACTGGCCGGTCCTTTTTGGGCGACGCCGCCACCGAGCGCTCCTGACGCTCCGAGGCGAGGATGGTAGATATCACGTGGGTTTTTACCCGGCATGGAAATGTACGACGCTGGCATACACGGGAATCTACCCCTCTTCGGAGGATCGCGAAGGGTGGAAGTCCGAATTCTGGGGAGACGAACTACCGGAGAAGAGCGATTGGTATTTGGTGACTGTGGAAGGGAGACACGGAGACGAGCTGGAAAAATCGTGGTTCGACGCGGAGAAATATCGTTGGTGCCGAGAGAGGGGCCGTCCTGAGGTTGTAGCCTGGAGGGAGCTGCCGAAGCCCTGGAGGCCGAAGGAGGAGCGAAAATGACCGAACAGAAACAGCGCACCCGCTGCCAGATCTACAGCCGTGTGGTGGGCTTTCTGACCCCCATCTCCCAATGGAACAAGGGGAAGCGGGAGGAGTTTCAGGATCGTAAAACTTTCGATCCCGAGAAGTGTCCGGAAAAGCTGGAGCCTGGGGGAAGGGAACAGGTTTAGGAACAGGGGGGAAACCCCGAAAGGAGGCATCTACGTGGGGCATGACTACATCGAGGAGCTCATAGAGCTGGTGGCATCGCGACATAGAGACGGGCTGAGAATCCTTTCGGGGGAAGTTCCTCCTCCGACGAAAGAAGAGCTGCGGGAAATCCTGTTGCATCATCGATCCCAGGGAAGCCAAACGGATCCGGCTATAAGGGTTCCCGGGAAAAATGTTGCCCGCCAGGCTGTGGAAGTTGAAAGTGGAGAGGCCTATTTCAGGGCCCTGGAGCGAATAGGGGGATGGGAACCGATTGTGCAGGCCGCCAAGGATGTGGCAGCGGACTGCGGGACCATGTGGAAAGCGTTTTGCCTGTACATTTCTGATATAGAACACCCGGGATGGATCCCCAGGGCGGAAAGCACCTCTGCTATGATCCGGCTCAGCCATAAGGTCGGGGTGGATCCTAAGACGATACGGAGTTACAGGCAACGGCTTCCCGGGGAGATAGCTGCCAGAGCGAGACGGCCTCAAAGATTCCTTTTTGAAATTTAAAATTCCCTCGTTATTCCCTCGTTATTCCCTCGTTGTTCCCTTGTTGTTCCTCCGATACTCCCTTGTTATTTCCCCCATAATTCCGGGATCGCGATAAAATAGTACCATCGGCAAAAAGGATGCAGCCCCTCCCGGGATCTTTCCCAGAGGGGCTTTTTTCGTGGAGGGGTGATCGCATGCACGTGGTGGAGCCATTGAGAACTCTTGACGAAATTGAGGGCATGAAGGGCGTTCTGTCCCAAAACTATCACGGGGAGCGGGATCTCTTTATGTTTTCCTTCGCCGTGAATACTGGTTTCCGCATCGGGGATCTTAGGGAACTTCGCCCTATGGATCTCTTGGAGAAGGTTCGGGGGCGGTATAAGGTGCGGGATCGCATTGTAGTGAACGAGGAGAAGACCGCAAAGTCACGGTACGTGCCGCTGAACAAAGCAGCTCGGGGAGCCGTGCGGCGGTATCTGCGTTCCTTCGATGGATATGAGGGCGATCCTTTGCTGCTTTCGCAAAAGCCGAGCCCGGAGGGAGAGGGCAAGGCCATATCGAGGCAACGAGCGTACGAGATTCTGAACCAGGCAGCAGAGGCCCTTGGGATCTCTCGGGCTATTGGCACCCACACCATGCGCAAGACCTTTGCGTTCTGGTCGCTGAAGCGGGGAGCCCGCATCGAGGCGGTGATGCACATCCTGAACCACTCAAGCCCCCAGGTGACGCTCCACTATGCGGGGCTTGAGAGCGGCGAGATCGAGGGTATCTATCATGGCCTGAATCTCTAGGCGTTTAACGAAAAGTAGTGGGATTAATAATTCTACTTTTTGCGAGACCCAAGGCCTTGGATGCTAGGGGCTGAATCCTTGGCATTGCTGGCAAGAAATTGTTTTTGCCAAAACATGACACAATATACATATGACAGGTTTAGGGGGTGAGAGCTGTGCCGCGGAAGCCGGGAGAAGCCTACGCCAAAAAAAGAAAGCAAGCCAGGGAAAAGAGATACAACGATTCCCGGCCTGGGAGACATGACTTCTACCATTCCGGGATCTGGCTTCGAACTCGATACCGATACTTGTCAGAGCATCCTCTCTGTGAAGAGTGTGAGCGTCAGGGCCGGGTGCGAGTGGCTGACCTGGTGCACCACCGGGTAGAGATTGCCGCAGGAGGAGCCCCCCTTGATGCTGATAATCTCGAATCCCTGTGTCATGCGTGCCATAACAGGCGCCATGGGGCTTCAAGGGGGGAGGGGGGCGTTAAATGTCTACAGATTTGACACAACTTAGAACGGCGCGCAGTCGAAAACGTGCGTCCGCAAGTTTGAAACAAGGGGGGAAAATTAACAATGGGCCGAAGGGGACCGGCACCAAAGCCGGATAGGCTGAAGGCGATGGAAGGCAACCCAGGCAAACGAAAGCTCAACCTGAACGCCCCGGAACCCGAGGGGATGCCGAACTGTCCAACGGGGTTATCTAGGGCCGCAAAAAATGAGTGGCGGAGAGTTGCCCGGGAGCTACACAATCTGGGGCTGCTCACCCTGGTGGATCGGGCGGCTCTTGCTGTGTACTGTGACGCCTGGGAGAAATGGGCGCAGGCCACCGAGGCGCTTGACATGCACGGCTTGACCATGGAGTACCAGAACAAGGCCGGTGCTACGAACGTGGTCTCTCGCCCCGAAGTTGGGATCGCCACCAAGTATGCGGGGATTGTGAAGAGCTTCTGTGCAGAGTTCGGGCTTACTCCTTCCTCCCGGTGCCGCCTGGTGCTCCCGAAGGATCAGGAGGTTGACCAGTTTGAGGATGATTTTGCTTGAGCCGGGGACGGTGGTACAGGCAAGACAAGGAAAAGAAATATCCAGAGGTTGTCTTCTCTCCGGGGAAGCTGCCCCTCACCATGGCGGATGAGCACGCCATAGAAGAGGAGGGGTGTTTCTTTGAAGAGCGATCCGCAAAGAGAGCAATCAATTTTTTTGAGCGTTACCTTCGCCACTCCAAGGGACGATGGGCGGGAAAGCCCTTCCTCCTCATGGATTGGCAGAAGTACGAGGTGGTGGCGCCCCTCTTCGGGTGGAAGCGCAAGAATGGCACCAGGCGCTTTCGGCTTGCCTACATAGAAGTGCCTAAAAAGAATGGGAAAAGTGGATTATGCTCCGGTATCGCTCTGTATCTACTCTGTGCAGATGGAGAGCCCGGGGCGGAGGTTTACACCGCCGCAGCGGATCATAAGCAGGCGGGGATTGTTTACAACGAATCGGAGCGCATGGTAAAGAAGTCCATGGATCTTCGAAAGCGTCTCAAGATACGGCCCTCCACCAAGACCATCTACTACCCGAAGAACCACTCTGTGTATCAGGCTCTTTCCGCCGATGTGGAGACGAAGGAGGGGTACGACATCTCTGGGCTGGTCTTCGACGAGCTTCACGCCCAGAAGAAGCGTGCCCTATGGGATACCCTTCGATACGCCGGGGCTGCCAGGGAACAGCCTCTTTTTGTTTCCATTACCACGGCGGGTTTTGATCGGCAGAGCGTTTGTTGGGAGCAGCATGAATATGCTCGAAAGATTATCAAAGGACAGGTCTTTGCCCCGTCCTTTTTTGCGTTGATCTACTCCACAAACTGGGAGGATGCCGAGGCAAGAAACACCGACGAGCAGGAACTTGACTGGCGGTCCGAGGAGGCGTGGATAAAGGCAAACCCCTCCTTGGGAGAAACAATCAAGCTGGAAGACCTTCGGCAGGAATGCCTCGAAGCCCAGGAGAGCCCCTTGAAGGAAAACGCCTTCAAGAGGTACAGGCTGAACATCTGGACCCGGGCGGAGACTCGGTGGTTTGCTATCGACAAGTGGAATGCTTGCGGCGGGGCTTTTGATCCCGCAGTTCTCCAGGGCCGCCGGTGCTTCGGTGGGCTGGACATGGCAAGCGTAGATGATCTTGCCTCTTTCTCCCTGGTCTTTGAGCCCGGGGAGGATCGTTTGCTGTACGTTCTCAACTGGTCATGGTGTCCCAAAGAAAACCTGTGGAAGCGGGTGAAGAAGCACCGGGTGCCCTATGACCGTTGGGAGAAAGACGGGTATCTGGAGGCCACCGAGGGGAACGCCATCGACGAGCTTGCGATCCTCAAGAAGATATTTGCCATCAAGGACGAATACCCAGGGATGGAGCTTGTAGGCTTCGACCGCTGGGGAGCCATGAGCGTGACCAGTGCACTGGAAGAAGAGGGCCTGAACGTGGTGCCGGTTGGTCAAGGCTTTGCTTCTCTCTCGGCCCCCTCGAAGACCTTGGAGCGGGCAGTGCTCGATGAGGTCTTGCGGCATGGGGACAACCCCGTGCTTTCCTGGGCGGCGGACAATGTGGTGGTGGCCCGTGATCCTGCGGATAACATCAAGCCCGTGAAGGACAAGAGCACCGAGAAAATTGATCCGGTGGTGTCTCTGGTGATCGCCATTGCGGCGATGCAGCACGCCACGGAAGAAGAAGAATTCGTGTACGAACGCCGGGGTATCCTTTCATTATAGCAGTAAGGGAGGTGAGATTGCTTGAGAAAAAACGTGTTTTTGCGTGCTGTGGATGCTTTCCGCAGGGGCTTGGGGCCAAGTATCCGCCCTTCCGAAGCCGAGATAATCCGCATCATGACGGGCGCTTCTCTGGCGGGAAACGCAGTGACCGAGGAAAAGGCCATGCGTTTCAGTGCCGTTTACGCCTGCGTGCGGGTACTCTCGGAATCCGTGGCACAGTTGCCTTTGAAGGTGTACCGCCGCAAGGGAGGCGAACGTCAAGAGGCGTCGGACCATTACCTCTATCCGCTTCTACACAACGCCCCCAACCCGAGACAGACGGCCTTCAGCTTCTGGGAGGCAGTAACAGCCTCTCTTACCTTGTGGGGGAACGCCTACGCTCTCATCGACCTGGACAACGCCGGGAGGGTAACGGCACTTTGGTTTCTGGATCCATCGTCGGTGTATCCCCGCAAGACAGAGAAGGGCCTGGTCTATGACGTGGGGGCAAAGACCTATCTCTGGGGCGAAATACTACACGTCCCAGGGCTAGGGTTTGACGGGCTCATGGGGCACTCGGTGGTGCGCACGGCGGTTGAATCCATCGGCCAGGGGATAGCCGCCAGCGAATACGCCGGGAGATTTTTCAGTAACGACGCAACGCCCCGGGGAGTCCTGGAGATGGATGGGTTTTTCAAAGATCCCGCAGCAGTGGAACGTCTCAGGAGGTCATGGAACGATCTCTACCAGGGAACAGACAATGCCCACCGGGTGGCGATTCTTGAAAACGGGCTGAAGTTCAAGCCCTTGACCATCAACCCAGAGGATGCACAGCTCTTGGAAACGAGAAAGTTCAACCGCTCGGAGATCGCCGGGATCTTCAGGGTACCGCCGCACATGATCGGGGATCTCGAAAAATCGACGTTCAGCAACATCGAGCACCAAAGCATCGACTTCGTAAAGTTCAGCCTCTCCCCCTGGCTGAAAAGGATCGAGCAGGCCATCTCTCTTCAGCTCCTCTCCCCAGGGGAGCGCAAGCGGTACTTTGCGGAGTTCAAGCCCGAGGGGATGCTCAAAGGCGACGTCAAGAGCAGGTACGAAGCATACGAGGTGGCCATCCGCAGCGGGTGGATGTCGATCAACGAAGTGCGTGGGCTGGAAAACCTAAACCCCGTGGAGGGAGGAGATGAGCATTATTTGCAGATGCAGATGGTGCCCATATCGCAAGCAGGAAAGGAGGTAGGGGATGGACAAGGAAATTCGAGCGATCCCGGCGGAATTCCGGGTGAAGGAAGCGGAGAATGAGCCCACCAAGATCGTGGGCTATGCGGCGAGATTCAACGAACTCTCTGAAGAGATGTGGGGCATGCGAGAAAAGATCGCCCCGGGAGCATTCAAGGAAGCAATAGGCAAAAGCGACGTTCGAGCACTCTGGAATCACGACCCGAACTACGTACTGGGAAGAACGAAAAACGGCACCCTGCAGATCCGCGAGGACGAACAGGGTCTTTTTTATGAGGTCACGCCTCCGGATGCGCAGTGGGCGCGTGACCTGGTGGAGTCGATCAAGCGCGGGGATGTGGACCAGAGCTCCTTCGCCTTCACCGTGGACGTGGAGCAGTGGGACGAATCGGGAAGCCCAGTGGTCCGCACCATCGTCAAGGTCCGGGAGCTGTACGACGTTTCGCCGGTCACCTATCCGGCCTATCCCACGGCCACCAGCGGCGTGAGGTCTCTGGGCGACGTGGCGAAGGAGCACAAGGCGGCACCGGCACCAAAAGCCCCGGAATATCTCCGGGAAAAAATCCGACTGTTGGAGGTTTGAAATGAATATCAGGGAAATGATGGAAGCACGCGCAACGATGGTAGCAGAGGCCCGTAAGCTCCTGGACACGGCAGAGGCTGAAAAGAGGGAACTGAGCGCCGAGGAGAGGGCACAGTACGATAAGGCGTTTGACGAGGCCCGGAAGCTCGGAGACAAAATCCAGCGGGAGCAGGAACTCCGTGAAGAGGAAAGGCGGCTCGCAGAGGCCGGACGGCTGGAGCCTGAGAAGAAGGAAAATCCCGAAGAGCGCAAGCTCGTGGCCTTCAGGAACTTCCTGATCAACGGCAACGCGGCCGAGTACAGGGCGCTCGCCAACGATAGCGACGCGAGCGGCGGTTACCTGCACGCGGCCGAGCAGTTCGTGGCCCGGCTCATTAAGGGGCTGGACAATCAGGTGTTCGTGCGTAAGTATGCCACTATCCTGCCCGTGACCGGCTCCGATACTCTCGGTGTGCCCACCCTGACCGCCGACCCCGCCGATCCCACGTGGACAACGGAAATCGCGGGGCCGAGCGAGGATGCGACCATGGCGTTCGGGCGGCGCTCCCTGCAGCCTGAACAGCTCTCCAAGCTCATCAAAATCAGCATGAAGCTCCTTCGGACCTCCGCCCTGCCCGTGGAAAATCTCGTGGCTGACCGGCTGGCCTACAAATTCGCCATTGCGCAGGAAAACGCCTTCCTCAACGGCGACGGCGACGGGGAGCCCCTGGGCATTTTCACCGCCGACGCAAACGGCATCAACACCGACCGGGACGTGAGCACCGGCAACAGCGACACCGCGGTGACCGCCGACGGCCTCGCCGAGGCGAAATATGCCCTCAAGGCCCAGTATCGCGGAACCGCCCGGTGGATCTTCCACCGCGACGGCGTGAAAAAAATCGCCAAACTCAAAGACGGCGAGGGCCAGTACCTCTGGCGGCCCGGCATCACCGTGGGCGAGCCTGACATCCTCATGGGCCTGCCCGTGGATGAATCCGAGTACGTTCCCACCACCTGGACCACCGGCCTGTACGTCGGGGCGCTCTGCAACTGGGCAAACTACTGGATCGCCGAGCTCCAGGGCGTGGAACTGCAGCGGCTCGTCGAACTCTACGCGGGAACCTCCCAGATCGGCTTCATCGGCCGCATGTACGCCGACGGCGCGCCAGTCCTCGCCGAGTCGTTCGTCCGCGTCAAGCTCGGATAAGGGGGGTGATCCCGTGAACCTCAGCGAAAACTGCAAGGTGCTGATGGTCAAGGCGGCCCAGGCCGCAGGAACCGATGCCATCACAACCGACGTGGTGGACATGGCCGGATACCGGGAGGTCGTGTTTATCGGCTCCATCACCACGAAAAACGCGCTCAATTTTGTGAATCTCCAGGAGGACAGCGCCTCCAACGGCGCGACCCTCGCGGACCTCAAGGGTACGAAAGCCGCCAGCAACAAAACGTATTTCAAGCTCGGCCTCGTGCGCCCGCTCAAACGGTACGTGGCGGCAAAAATCACCAGAGGATCGAGCACCGCCACCGGCCCCGTGTGGGCGATCCTGTTCAAGGCCCGGCAGGGGCCGGTAACCTCCGCGGCCGCCGACCTCGACGAGGAAACGCACGTTTCGCCGGTCGCCGGCACGGCATGAGAAGAGGGGCTCTAAGCCCCTCTTTTTTTTACTTTCCAACAAGGAGATGAAGGCATGAGCGATTACAGCGCGAAAGTGTACATGGAGCAGGGCGGTGAAAAACTCGTCAACGGCGGGGAAATCAGCGTTGTCGGCGGAAAGATCACCAAGGAGGGCACGCAGGCTAACCACATCGCCGACGTGGCGGTCACCGCGACCCTCACCGGGGTGGACACCGGCACGGACATGACGGCGGCACAGGCCGCCACGATAGTGACCGACCTCAACGCGGCAAAGACCGCTATCAATGCCATCCTCAAGGCTCTGGAGGACGTGGGAATCCTCAAGAGCAGCTAGGAGGTGGCGGCATGAGACTGACACGGATATCCGTCGCCGTCGTGACGGACGAATCCGGAGATGCCGTTTTTTACACCCCGGCGCTGAACGGCGTGGTGCGCTCCGTGCGGTACATCAAGCCCACAAGCGGCGGACTGGACGGCGGGGCGGACATCGACATCGTGACGGACAAAGGCGCAGTGGTGGTCTGGGACAAAGACAATCTAGCCGCAAGCACCGTCATCTACCCCATGATCCAGGCGCAGAGCACCGCAGGGGTGGACATCTCCGGGTTCTATGCGCCTATTCCGGTCTGTGACGAACGTATCAAAATTACCGTCGCCAATGGTGGCGATACCGGGGCCGGAACCTTCGAATTTGTAATAGAGGGGGTGGCACTGTGAGAGTGAAAATGTTAAGCCGGGCCGCAGGGCCAGACTGGAGGGCGAACGTGGGTGATGAACTTGATCTTCCCCTTGAAATTGCCGCCGGGCTGGTCTCTGGTGGATATGCGGAGGCGTTGGAAAAAATCCGACCCGCTCCGGCTCCCCCGGCTGTCGAAACGACTGCCATGGAGCCCACGGAAGAGAAAGCGGTAAAGCCTAAGGCGCGGCCCAGGAGAAGGACGACGCCAAAGAAAAAAACTGGTTAGGAGGTGTGCCCGGTGGAGCTGAAAGTTGTAACTCCGCCCGTAGCGGAGCCCGTCACCCTGGCGGAAGCAAAGCTCCATCTGAGGGTGGATCACAGCGACGAAGACGCATACATCACCGCCCTTATCACCGCTTCCCGGGAGTGGTGCGAGTCCTACCTGAGCGGATCCATTTGCCAGCAAACCAAGGCTCTGATAATGAGCTACTTCCCGTATTACCATCGGCTTCCAGGGGGGCCTGTGCAAAGCGTATCTTCCGTGGTTTACATGGACGAAAACGGAGATGCCCAGATCGTGGACGCCGACACCTATCGGCTGACCGGAGACGGCTATCTCTCCCTGGAATGGGGGCAATCCTGGCCGACAGGCTACGCTTGCGACGTGACCATAACGTATGTTGCCGGGTATCCCCCGGAAGTAACAACGGAACTTGTGGAGGAAGAGGGAGAGGACCCGGTGGAAGTCGAGACAACAGACTACGCCGCGAATGTCCCCGCATCGATCAAACAGGCGATTCTCCTTTTGGCGGGGGCACTCTATGAAAACCGGGAGATGGAAGGGGCGTCTCCTCCAGGAGTGCGTGAGCTATTGCGCCCGTATCGTGAGATCTCGCTATGATCGGGGAACTCAGGGACAGGATAACCATCTCCCGGGAAACACGCACGTCCGATGGTATGGGGGGGTGGACTACGGAGACAACGACTCTTGCCACGGTCTGGGCGCACGTGAAGGCCCCCTCCTCGAAGGATGGACTCATCGCCGGGGCAGAGACGGAGATCCGTACTCACGTGGTGCGGGTACGGCAAACAACTACCACCCTGGGAGTGCAGATCAATGACACCATCATTTGGCGGGGCTACTCTCTCACCGTTCGGGCATGCAGGCCATTGGAGCGGGAGTGGCTCGATTTCGACTGCAAACTGGAGGTGCCGGGATGATTCCCGTTCGAGTAGAAGGCATGGAGGAAATACTTCGGGATCTCCGGAAAGCCCAGGCGGACGTACAGCAAGAAGCCCGGGAAGTGCTGAAGGAGCAGGCGAAAATTATTCGAGACGACGCCCGCAGCCGGTGCCCTGAGGATACGGGCACGCTGAAAAGATCGGTGCGGTCGTCAGTGTCCCGGAAAAGGCTTGATGCGTCGGTGTCAGCGGGCGGAAAGGTCCGAGGAAAAGACGCTTATTATGCGCAGTTCGTGGAGTTTGGGACAAAGCACGCCCCTGCAAAGCCCTTTCTGTATCCCGCAGGGCGGGCGCATGAGAAGGAGACGGAAGAAAAGCTCGTCAAGGTCTTGACTGACGCTGTGAGGAAGGGGGCGGGAGGATGAGTCACGTGTCAGTAACACAGTCCGTTTTCAACGCCCTCACCTCCTCGGCTCCCCTCATGGCAAAGGTGACCGGCGTGTATGACGTGGTGCCGGAGGGAACGGACGGGCCGTATGTCGCCCTGGGATATGAGCAGTCCCTGCGGGGACGATTGCTCAACGAAGGAGAGCGAGCCTGGTATTTCGACCTCGACATTTGGAGCGAGTACCAGGGCAGGAAAGAAGTTTTGGAGGTGGCCGACCTGATCAAGGGGGCGCTTCCTCCCGAGTGGTTCTGTGAGGAGCTGACGGTGCTGAAAGATCCCTCGGGCTGGTATCACGGCGTACTCACAATCAAGGGATACGATAGATAGGAGATGATTACATGAGCGCAACTGCTTCGAAAGTAAGCGTTCTGAAATTGACGGTGGGGGCGACGCCTACCGCTCTCGGGGAGGTCCGAAGTTTCAGCATTGAGACCGCCCTCGGGACGATTGATGTTTCCACGCTCTCGACGAACTGGAAGAGCTATCTTGTAGGGCAGGCTGGGTGGAGTGGGAGCCTTGAATGCTTCTATGACCCGACAGATTCAGCCCAGGCCGACCTCGTATCGAAGGCTCGAGCCGGCACTCTCTGCACCATCACCGTGCAACCCCTCGGGGCCGGGAGCGGCAAAACCCAGCTATCCGGCACCTGCTACGTCACGAGCATGGGAATCACCGGCGCCACGGAAGATGCGGTGGGCGTATCCTTCAGCTTCCAGGGAACCGGAGAGCTTGCTCTTGCCTCCGATGCTTCGTAGGGGGTGAGGTAGATGGGAGCATTGGCGGCAAAGAAAGCTATCATCAAGTTCGACATCCTCGGCACGAAAACACCCATAGGGGAGGTGCGCTCCTTCTCTTTGGAAACCTCTCTCGGAACCATCGACGTGTCCACCCTTTCCACCGACTGGAAATCGTACCTCGTCGGGCAGGCTGGGTGGTCCGCTTCGATGGATCTCTTTTACGACCCCACCGACTCGGGGCAAGACGAGCTTGTTACCCGGGCTCTTGAGGGTACGCCGTGCGAGTTTACGCTCCTTCCCTTTGGGGAGGACGAAGTGTATGTCCTTGATCTGGGGAGCCCCACGGGTGGAACCTTTACCATGGGAGATGGCGACACCATCGTTACCTCCTCGCTGGATCACGACGCAACACTCACAGAGATTCAGACTGCACTTCGCACGGCCTATGACGAGCCGGGTATCTTCCTCGCAGAGGGGACGGGCACCATCATTATCTCCTTCCCAACGGGCGTAACCGCTGAACTGGCCATTCAATCCTCTCTCACGGGCGGTGATTCCCCGACCTGCACGTTACAGGACGAGCCCGCCGTTTACGTGGGAACCGGGAGCATCACATCGTGGAGCCCTGCGGGAGCCACCGAGGATGCGGTGGGCGTGTCAATTTCCGTCCAGGGAGACGGGGAACTGGAGTTGAACCCGGCATGAAGCTGAAAAAACTACAATATGGAATCAACGCTATCCGGGCGCTGGTGAAGGAAACCGGGAAAACGCCGCCTGAAATTCTTGAGTCTGGTTTTGATCCCCGGGATATAGAGTTCGGGGTGGCGCTCATCTGGGCGGGGTTGCTGTGGCAGGACAAAACTCTGACTCTTGAACAGGTGGGGGACCTCCTCGATGAGGCTGAGGATGGAGCGTACTTCGAACTCGTCACCCTGGCCGTGAATGGCCTGGTCTCCTCTTTCCAACGGAGCTTTGGAATCCAGGAAGAAGCCGGAGAGGGAGAACCTGAAAAAAACTGACCGCAGGGGACTGGGAGAAAGCCGCCGCCGATCTGTTGCTGACGGCTCTCGGTCCCCTGCGCCTTTCGTATGATGACGTGTGGACCCTCACATGGGGAGAGGTTGAAGACCTCGCCTATGCGTGGAGGTACAGCGAGTTTTTGGAAACGCAAAAAAGAGCACAGCACGCCGCATGGATCATGAACGCCACCGGGAACCTGAAAAGGCCCGTGAGGGTTGAGGACCTGTCCGGGTTCTGGGTAGATGGCGAAGTGCTGAGCAAAAACGAATACCACGAATTTCAGAAGCGGCGGATCCAGACCAGGAAGGAGCGCAGGAATGGCTAAGAAGAAAATCACATATGCGTTCGGTGCGGATCTTTCCGGGCTGGAACGAGGGTGGAAACGCATCGACAGCCAAATGCGTCGGATGTCCGCCAGCGTGGAGCGCACCGGGCGAGCCATGACCACGGCGTTCACCGTCCCCTTGGCGGCAATCGGAACCATGGCGACGAAAGCCGCCCTGGACGTGGACAAGGCTTTGCAGAACATCGCCCGTGGAACCGGCGCCACGGGGAAGGCCCTCGGAGATCTCCAGAAGGAGTGGCGAGGGCTTGCCGGAACCGTCTCCCAGAACTTCGAAACCTCCGCTCAAGTGCTGGCCGATTACAACACCCGACTCGGGCTGACAGGGAAAGCGCTCAAGGGGCTCTCTAAGCAGGCCCTCGATGCAGGGCGCATGATGGGGGAGGATACGTCCCAATTGGTGGCGGAATCCTCCAAGGCCATGCAGGACTGGGGCGTGCAGGCTGGCGAAATGGCCGGCTTTATGGACAAGATTTTCACCGCCTCCCAGAGCACTGGCATCGGCATGGCGAAACTATCCTCACAGATGTACAAGTACGGCTCGGCCCTCCGACAGATGGGCTTTGATGCCAATACCACCGTGGCGATGCTCGCGCAGTTTGAGAAGCAAGGAGTTAACACCGAGCTAGTGCTAGGCTCTCTCCGGATTGCTTTGGGTAATTTGGCGAAAGCTGGCATCACCGACGCAGGAGAAGCCTTTCGGCAACTGGCAGAGGATATTAAGCGTACAGAATCCCCGGCTGAAGCAGTTGGGAAAGCGATAAAGCTCTTCGGGGCTCGTGCCGGGGCAGATATGGCCGCTGCCATCAGGGAGGGACGCTTCGAGGTTGGGGAGCTGACAGCAGCCCTTGAAACGGCCCAGGGAGCCATAGAAAAGAACTCCAGCGCCACAAAGACCTTCGGGGATCAGTGGGCGGAAACAAAGAATCAAGTGGCTCTCGCCATAGAGCCTATAGGCAGGGAAATTCTGAATCTCGCAAACAGCGTTTTGCCCTCCCTGCAAGCGAAAACGGAAAGCCTTGGAGTGGCAATCGGGAACATGAGCGACGAGAGCAAAAAGAAAATGCTGGCTCTCGCCGGTGTCCTTGCGGCTGGCGGCCCGTTACTGCTGGCCGTCTCCGCCACCATGAACGCCCTCCGGAACCTGGGAACGTCCCTTGTCGCCCTGGCCTCCGGTCCTGTGGCGCCCTTCGTCATTGTCGCCGGTGCTGTAGTTGCCCTGGTGGCTCATTTCTCGGATGCGGAAAAAGGGCTAAAGAGCCTGAATGACCGCATAGCCGAGATGGACGTGGAGAAGTTGAGGCAGCTCCAGGGGATGCCCGGCGGGTTGCTCGGGAGAGAGGGCGTTCTCGGTTCTGTTGCCATCGCCCAGGAGGAGGAAAAACGGTGGCGGCAGGAGAATGCCCCCACGCTACCCAACGATGGGAAGCCAGCCCTCTCTGGCCGCCCCTCCACATCGATCACGCCCCCCCCATTAGCCCCCGTGGAAACAGCAGCGCCGCAGACTGCGACGGCGGTACAGGCAATCAATGAGGCGGGAAAGGCGGCAGTCCAGACCTATTCCGAACTTGCGGAAAAGCTATCCAAGGCCCTGGGAATCTCTGGGGAAGAGGCTGAAAGAAGGCTGGAATCTGCCAGAGAAATGGGCCCGCTGACGGCGGCAGAAGTAAAGAGGGCGGAAGAACGAAACGCCCTCCTGGAAGAAGCGAAACGTATCCACGAGCAGATAGAGGCGAAAGTAAAGGAGACCGGAGATAAAACCGGGGATCTTGGGGACATGACAAAACTTTGGGTGAACGACCTTTCCCGAGGGCTGGCCGATGCCATTGTGAACGCTAAAGACCTTGGAGACGTGCTTCAAAACATTGCGAAGCAGATAGCCTCATCCGCTCTGCAAAAACTCATCGGCGGCCTTTTCGGTGGTCTCTTCGCTGATGGGGCTGCCTTCTCCGGGGGGCGAGTGCTGCCCTTTGCCAAGGGCGGTGTTGTGTCCCGGCCTACGCTCTTCCCCATGGCGAAGGGTATGGGCTTGATGGGCGAGGCGGGGCCGGAGGCGGTAATGCCGCTGAAACGCACTGCGGATGGATCCCTGGGGGTAGCCTCCGAGAGCGGCGGAACGCACATCACCATGAACATCAATGCAGTAGACTCGCGCTCGTTTGTGGAGATGATGCGCTCGAACCGGGCAAGCGTGGAATCCATCGTCGTTGAAAACATCATGAAGAACGGCGCGGTCAGAAGCGCGATAAGGGGGCTGGCATAATATGGCGACCTTCACGGCTACGCCGCTCTACGCCTACCAGAGGGGCATAAACCATAACGTATTGATCACGGAGTTCGAGAGCGGCAAGGAGCAGCGCAAATACCTGGGGGTACGTGCCCGGACGTGGACGGTGGGATTCAGAGATGTTCCGGCGACCATAGCGGCAATTGAGGCCTTCTATAACGCCCGTAAAGGCAGCTACGAGGCATTCGCCTGGACTCCTCCGGGGACGAGTACAGCTATCAGCGTTCGGTTTGAAGAGGGCAGCCTCACTGTTAGCTACTCTGGCACCCACTACGCCGAATGCGAAGTGACTATGAGGGAAATACTATGAGCAGGGCAGGAGCGAATTACATAGGGGAGGCTTCCAGTGCGGAGGTCTCCCCGATTCTTTTGGTGCGGGCGCTGGACATTCCGGCGGTCAATAATCCATCGGTCAAGGTCAGCTTATATCTCACCGGGGCGCAATCGGACGTGACGTTTTTCAACGAGAGCGACGCATCACAGCTCTACACGGCCTGCGCTCTCTCGTATGACCAGGTGGCGGCGAGTACTGACAACGAGATCGGCACGGTCAACGTGCGGCTGGACAACGTGAGCGGAACTTTTACCTCTTTGGCGAAGGACTATGTACTCAAGGGTGTGCGTGTGCATCTTCTTGAGACGTTCGCAGACACCCTTTCTTCTCCCGCAGGTGCCCGGTGGATCTTCCAGGGGCACATAGAGAGGGCGACCATCTCTATCAGTGCGGTGGAGGTTTTGGTAAAGGCGGACTTCAGTCTCTCAACACGGGTTCCTCGACGGCTCTACTGGGTGAAGGACTTCCCCCACTTGCCGTCCAGCAAAGACCCGAGAACGTTGGCGCTGAAATGATTGGGATACCGTGGCAGACAAAGGGGCGAGACCATGACGGCATCGACTGCGTGGGGCTTGCCCTTCTCGCACAAAAGGAGCTGTACGGGAGGGCGTATCCCTTCCCCTTCGATTATGACCCGGAGACGGGAGATGAGACGACGCTCCTCCTCTGGCTGGAGGGTATTGCCGACGAGGTAGACGAGCCGCAGGACGGGGATCTCGTGATTTTTCGAATCCCGGGGGTAGAGAGGCACCACATAGGCACGGTGGTTGGTGATGCGCTGCTCCACATCTACCCGGGAAAGAGTTCTCGGATGGTGAAATTTCGAATGAACAGGATCTACAAGATCTACAGAGCGAGGGAGGTGGGAGCATGCCAGGGGCTGCGGTAGGTGCACTATTAGGATTTGTCCTTTCCGGAACAGGTTTAGGCGTAGGGCTTGCGGGTTTCCTTGGCGTGTCCGCCGGCACCCTCTGGATGATCGGGGCGAGCATCGGCAGCCTCTTCGACGCCCCTAGCCTCGACATTGGGGGGAGCACTCCAAACTATGCTTTTGGGGCGCTGGCGAACACGAAGAGCCAGCTCCTACCGATTCCCATTGTGTACGGGCGGTGCAGAATCGGTGGCAACGTCTTTATGCAGACCTTTTACGATGATTCGATGCAGAAGATGGACATGTTCGTGGGCGTGAGCGAGGGGCCGATCCAGAGCATAAAGAGCATATACGCAAATGACGTGATACTCATCAATGAAAACGGCGACGTGGTGCACGAGCTTGAGGATACAACGCTCAACCTGCACCTGGGAGCCTCTGATCAGGTGGCGGACAGCCGAGATCCCGGGGGGAACGCCTACCCGAACACGGCGTACGTTGCCCTCACCCTCAAGGCGCAGGATGGCCTGACAGGAAACCCGGTAATCAGCTCCATCGTTGAAGGACGCAAGGTCTGGACACCATCGGGAACGGTCTTCAGCCGCAACCCCGCCTGGATCGTGTACGACTTTCTCACGAACACCCGCTACGGTGTGGGGATCCCCATCGACCTGATTGATCTGCCCTCCTTTACAGCGGCGGCGGCCTACTGCGATCACCCCATCGATGGAGAACCGCGCTTCACCCTCGACTACATCATAGACACCCAGAGGCCGGCAATAGACCACTTGCAAGCCATGCTCGGGTGCTTCCGGGGATTCTTCCTCGCCCGAGACAAGATAGAACTCCACGTAGAGCAGACCGGGAGCGTGTACAAGGCCCTGACTCCGGACAACTTTGTCAAGAACTCTTTCATGTGGTGGCAGAAGAGCGGTGACGACAGCCCGAACAGAATCATCATCGAGTGGATCGACCCGAACAATCATTACGAGCAGTCAAGCGCCCCCTTCGAGATTCAGGAAGACATTATCGCCCGGGGAGTGTACGAGAAGAGTATTTCCCTCCTGGGAGTCACACGCCCGGAGCAGGTAGGACGACTTGGAAATTACCTGCTTGAGACGGCGCGAAGGGTGCAAAACTTCTGCGCGTTCCAAGTCTCGCTACAGGATGCGGATATCGAGGCCGGGGAGATCATCAGCATCACCTACCCGGACTTCACCGGATGGAGCGCAAAGCCCTTTAGAGTGCTTGCCGTGCAGGACGAAGGCCAGACCGGAACGGTCACGCTGACGTGCGCGGAATACGACGCAGCGGTGTACTCTGACGACGGGCTGCCCGTCGATAGTCCAGTACAGGACAGTCCGCCGGTCACATATGACGACGTGTACGCCCTGGCACTTGAGGACGTGGGGCATCAAGAGGGGGACGGTACATGGGTGCCGGTTGTCCGGGCAACATGGCAGAACCCGAGCGACTACACGCCGACGGCGATTAATGTACGGTGGCGGTATGTTGCGGACGAGGGCGAACCGGAAGAGGAATGGACGCTCCACACCAACAGCACGCGACTGATAACGCAGACCAACATTCCAAGCCTGAAAACCGGGCGTGAAGTCGAGGCCTGGGTGAATTGCGTTCGACCGGACACCGGGAAGGAAACGACCGGAAAAACGGCGTCGATCATCGTAGGGAAAGACGTGGAAGCCCCTGATGCGCCGACCGGACTAACGGCTACGGGCTGGTTCGGGTCGATCATCCTTGAATGGATAAATCCGACCGCGCCGGACCTATCCCATATCGAAATCTGGGAAAACGCGGTCGACGACCGTGACAGCGCGGTAAAGATTGCAGACGCGAAGGGCACTACGTACATGCGGTATCTTGGGAGCTTTCAGGGCCGCTATTACTGGATCAGGGCGGTTGACCTCTCCGGGAACATCAGCGCATGGAACGCCGAAGCCGGGGTATACGGGTACTCGGATCAGGAGACCCACCAGGATATAGTTGATTATTTGCTTGAAAATCCTTATATCCAGGAGGCTATTGCAGACCTCAACACCCCCATAGATTCCCTCGCCGAAGCGGGGATAAAAAACGCCTTAGCGGATTATGAGGGGACCATCCAGGATGCCCTGCGACAACGAAAAATAGATCAGCTTGCAGAATCTGCGATCCAGGGGGCCCTGACGGAACACAACAACCTGAAATACTCCATAGCAACAATCCGGGAAGAACAAATTATTCGGGAGGCGGAGGATGAAGCTCTTGCGTCCCAAATCCTCACCATTTCCGCAATCCTCGGGGATCCGGACGACCCCGGGGAGAATACCGTTTTTGCGGCTCTTGCAGAAGAAAAAACCGCCCGGGCACGGGAGGATGAAGCTCTGGCCCAGAATATCCTCGCCCTCTCCGCCGTAGTAGGGGATCCGTGGGATCCGGACGAAGGAACGGTTTGGGCGGGCATCCGGGAGGAGCAACGAGTTCGGGCTGCGGCAGATACCGCCCTCGCGGAGGATGTCTCCACGCTATCGGCCGCTATCGGGGATCCGGAAAATCCCGCAGACGGCACGGTATACGCCGCCGTACGGAACGAAACCCAGGCGCGAGTGGCGGCAGACTTGGCGGTTGCGTCGAACGTCAACACGCTGCAAACCCTAGTGAACGGCAATAGAAACAGCGTTCAGATACTGACCACCAGCATAAACGGTATCAAGGGCAAGGTGGCCGTAAAGATCGATACCAACGGATACATCACCGGGTGGGAATTGATTGGCGGGGCCGATTCCGGATCGATGGTTCTGCACGTGGACAATTTTATGGTAGGCCGTCCCGGGGCGACGAACAAGTACCCCTTTGTAATAGGCGTCGTGGACGGAGTGCAGCGTATATCCATGGATAATGCTTTTATCCAGGATGGGGCCATTAAAAACGCTAAGATTCAAGACCTCACTGTTGGCAGAATCAAGATTATGCACAGCCAATTTATCACTATGGAGCATTACCGCAACGCAAGCAGATATACATTTTCGGCGGTCGGGCATACGGAAACTGCTGCACGAAAAACTATCACCGTTGAAGACGGTTATCCCGTCACACTAATTTTTAACGCCATGACAAAAGTAATGGAGGGGCGCTGGGATCTGTCCTTGTACAGGGGCGGATCGAAAATAGCCTCCGTTGCCGACTGGGCGTTTGGCTCGCTCCAGACAGGAGCTACTTACTCATTTTTGGATAGCCCCCCTTATGGCGGAACATATACGTATGACGTGAAAATTAAGCTGACTGCTTCCGACCCTTCTACTATCGCGGGGAACTGGTTCTGGGAGCGAAATTTGATTTTGCTTCACGGGAAAAGATAGGGGGAACTCATGGCAAAAACAGGACGCGTAACTATGGTTTGCCACGACGAGAACGGACGAATCGGAGAAGTTTTTTCCGGGTTCCGGGAAGTGGTCACCCTGGATGTGGGAGAAAAGCTCGTGGTAGAAGTGGAAGAGAATGCCGGCGAAATCAGTCCCGAGGAACAGTACGTTGCCAACGGTGAGATTGTTGAGCGCCCCGCCATGGATCTCGGAGTCTCCGGGAACGTCATAACCCGGATCCCAAAAGGGGCGACCTTGCGGATTGGTGACCAAGCCTATACGGTCAATGATGGCCATGCGGAGATCGAGGGATATTCCGGGGCCGTAAAAATCACCTGCTGGCCCTATCAGGATACGGAGGTGCAGATTTGAAAATACAACATAAGCCGTCTCCCGAGGAAGTGCGCCGCCGCAGGGCGCAGGAATACCGGGCGCGCTTCCCGGTGGAAACGCAGCTCGAAGCACTTACGGAGGCTGCCCAGGGCAGGCCGGAAAAACTCGAAAAGCTGAAAAAGGGGCTCTCGGAAATTCGGGAGTCTCTTCCTTTTTGTAGCAATGAGGAGGTGAAATAGTGGCCGGAGCAAATTGGTATAAAGATGGCACAGCGAGCGCCACTAACGGCAGCACCACGGTAATCGGTTCCGGGACGCTCTGGAGCGTCCAAGCCAGAACGGGCGATCTGTTCGGATTCTACGATGGGAATGCACTGACAAGGCTCTACGAAATCAACAGCGTAACGGATAACACGCACATCGAACTGGCTGCGGAATTTGACGGTACCACGGTCGAAAACAGCACGTATGCCATCGTGCGGAACATGAACAACACCATGACCAGCGAAACGAACGCCATGCTGCAATCGTTTTTGCGGGAATGGAATTTGGCCTTGCAGCAAAACATGAAGGGCGATCCGGGAGACCCGGGCACTGATGGGTTGAATTTTCGGACGTTGGTAAGCGCCCCCTCTGCTGCCCTCGGGGTTGACGACGAAGCCGCCCTGAACGTCACCACCCTGAACCTATACCGGAAGGAGGCCGGCACCTGGGTGCTGCGGGCGAACATCAAGGGCCCGAAGGGCGACGACGGAACTGCGGGAGCCAAGATCTACATCTCGAACGTGGATCCCGTTATTGCCGATGGCGTCGCCGGAGATGTCGGTATCAATGTGACTTCTGGCGATGTTTTCCAGCGGCTTTCCACGGGATGGAGCCTCCAGGGGAATATCAAGGGCCCGAAAGGCGACGACGGAGATACCGGAGACACGGGCCCCAAAGGCGATAAGGGCGACCCGGCCTACTGGTTTGCCCCCTCTAGTGCTCCCGGGGTGTCCTTGGGGTCGGATGGCGACATGGCCCTGGTGGGTGGAGACTCGGGGAATTGGTACCGCCGGGAAGGCGGCGTCTGGGTCTTGAAGGGGTGCCTCAAGGGCGTCAAGGGCGACCAGGGCAACCCCGGCGGATACGGGGTCATCTGGGTAGGAGTTTGGGCAAGCGACACCGAATATACCGCCAGAGACGGCGTGTATTACAACGGTTCATCTTTCGTTGCTCTGCAAACGAATACAGGGCAAACGCCTCCTGACCCGGCAACAGGAGGGAATGATTACTGGCAAGT
>Ga0334882_1001962_pt1 | contig 22673 bp, 21 predicted proteins | sample GraSluR1_MG_5_FD_207226 | JGI IMG/M metagenome (GOLD analysis project Ga0334882, IMG submission 207226) | Sludge microbial communities from methane-producing bioreactor in Wageningen University, Netherlands - Granular Sludge_15_04-R1 | ecosystem: Engineered > Bioreactor > Anaerobic >...
AATTAGGCGTGATTGTGGCGGATGTTCATATCACTTACCGGCTGCCGTTGTTCTATGGTCAGCGAATAGAAGTAGGAGCACGCGTCAGCCATATCGGTGGCAAAAGTATGAAATTTGAATTCATCATCCGCGATGCTGAATCAAAAGCCATTTGCGCCACTGGCGAAACCATCAACGTAGGCTTTGATTACATCAACGAAGTGTCAACCCCGATTTCTGACCAATGGCGGAAAAGAATCAGCGAATTTGAAGGCCAGCAGTTTTCATGAAATTACTGACTGATCTTTCCAACAATATCCTGGAAACACCGGCGTTACTGCAAAAGAAATTCACCCAATGGCTGCACATTGACCTGACCAAAAAATCGCAGCGCAATGGTTACTTTCTCATCATTGAAATTTTCTTTGCCACCTTCCTCACAGCAGCAGCCTCCTTCAATGCCGCCTATGCCATTCGTTTGGGTGCCGGCGATGAGCAGATCTCCATCTTGACCTCGATTCCGGCATTGATAGCCGTGATCATTGCCATCCCGGTCGGATCCTGGCTGCAGCGCACTGCCGGGAAGAAAACCCTGTTAATGCGATCATTGGCCCTCCATCGCGCCGGTTTTGTGGTCATTGCGCTGGTGCCCTTCCTTGCTTCTCTCAACCTGAATCGGGGGACGATGGTTGTCTGGCTGCTGATCCTCTTCACGGTGCCGGCGCAGGTGTTCAACATCGGCTTTGTCTCACTGACCGCCACCGTGATCCGGCCTGAGCAGCGGGCCGCCGTTTTTTCACTGCGCAACCAGATATTCTTTGCTGTCAACAGCGTTTGTTCATTTCTATTCGGTATGCTGCTGGATGTGATTGTTTTTCCTCTCAATTACCAGATCATGTATTTCGCATCGTTCTTGCTGTCACTGGTCAGCATCTTTTATTTAATGAAGATCGAATTCCGCGAACGTGCGTATACATCAGAGAACCCGCAAGCAGCAGACAAACCAAAAAAGAAATTGCCCGCGTTGAATGTCAAGCAGCGAGTTCTTAAATTGGTTACCGATTTCCGTGCCAGCCCCACCTTCCTAAAATTTAACATAAATACGTTCCTGATGGACTTTGGCTTATGGGCGGTTATCCCGCTTTTTACTGTATTCTATTTAAATGAATTAAACGCAACCGAAGGCTGGTTGGGGTTGCTGGCAGCCACCGGCAGCGTAACCAACATTATCGGGTTCGGGATTGGCAGAAAACTGATCAACCGCTATGGAAGAAAGAAGATTTTGTTTTTCACTGCACTTTTGCGCCCCTTGTTCCCCCTGGTCGTTGCCATTTTCCCCAACCTGACTGCTATCATAATTTTGAATATGGTTCTCGGTATATTGATGCCGGGTTTGGGATTAAGCCACTACAACCTGATGCTCGATGCCACCCCCGATGAACGGCGTGATGAATATACCGCCTACTACACCATGTTCCAGAACATCAGTGTTTTCGTCGCTCCGTTGGTGGGCGCCCTCATCCACAGCCTGGTAGGCTATACCGCCACTTTCTTGATCTTTGCGGGGGTGCGTCTGGTTGGCGGCCTCTCCTGGCGCTTGTTCCCGCTGCGAGAATTGGAAGAATTGCCCGGTATTCCCGACGAGAATGACTAACCAAATTCTGACTTTTTCCGCTACAATCAATGTATGGAAAAAGTAACTATTCACAACTGGAGTGAATTACAGGATCAACTCTATCATAATGCCTATGATCCTATATTGGGGCGTTTCCGCTCTCCCTACGCCTTTCGGGGTGTAGAAGATAAACATTACAAACTCCACTCCGCCTTACACCGAATGGGCGAAAATTATATCGAGGTTGAAAAACATCTGCTGCGCAACTTCCGCCGCTATGCCCATCGTGATGTGGTGGAGCGTGATTCGATCTTCTACTGGTTGGCTGTCGCCCAACATTTCGGCTTGCCAACCCGTATGCTCGATTGGACCTACTCTCCATTGATCGCTACCCACTTCGCCACCATGGACATTGACAAGTTTGACCGTGATGGCTGTATTTACATGATCAACTTTGTCCAGACACAGCAATATCTGCCAAAAGACCTGCAAGATGTTTTGCAGGATGAAGGCGGTGATGTTTTCAACGTGGATCAGTTATCCGAGAAGATTCAACACCTCAAAGAGCTAGCATTGTTGTACGACCAGATCTTCCCCATCTTTATGGAACCACCTTCGTTGGATGACCGCATGGCCAACCAATATGCCTTGTTTTCTTTCATGTCAAAAGTCGAGTGTTCTTTACATGACTGGCTGAAAGATCATCCGGAATTGATTCGAAAAATCATCATCCCCAAAGAAGTCAAGTGGGAATTGCGCGACAAACTTGACCAGGCCAACATCACCGAACGGGTGCTTTTTCCCGGCCTCGATGGTCTCAGCATGTGGCTGAAACGGCTATACAGCCCAAAGAATAAAGCTGTCTGAGAAGAGAGAAGGTACTGAGGACTTTTTTCCTATTCGCCATCCTCTTCGCTGCGATCTTTGTCACGCAAATGCGGGAACAGGATCACCTCACGAATTGAGCGTTTGCCGGTCAGTAACATCACCAGGCGGTCAATACCAATGCCGAAACCACCCATCGGCGGCATGCCATAGCTCATTGCCTGCAGATAATCATCATCCATCGGATGACGCTCATCATCGCCTTCCACATATTCACGCCCCATTGCCAGAAAACGTTCTTCCTGGTCAAGGGGGTCGTTTAATTCTGTGAAGGCATTGCACAGCTCCATGCCCCCCACAAACCCTTCAAACCGTTCAACAGTGGTGGGGTCGTTCGGCAGCTTTTTCGCCAGCGGTGAAATATCGATGGGGTAATCGTATAAAAATGTCGGTTGCATCAGGGTCGGCTCCAGATGATCGCCCAGCAGTTTGTCAATCAACTTACCGCGTGCTGCAGTTGGATCTGCCGGGATGTTCTTGGCTCTCATGGCCGCCGCCAAAGACGCGCTGTCAGAATATGCTGCGATATCGATGCCAGTGACTGTTAACAACCCCTCCCGCAGATTGACTCGTTTCCAGGGCGGAGTCAGGTCGATCTCATGACCGTCAAAGGTGATTTGCATCGTACCTAACACCTCTTGCGCGATAAACGCGATCATCTGCTCTGTCAACTCCATGACCTGCAGATAATCGGCATACGCCCAATAGAATTCCATCTGGGTGAATTCAGGGTTGTGTTTAAAGCTGACTCCTTCATTGCGAAAATCACGCCCGATTTCATACACGCGTTCAATGCCGCCCACCACCAGCCGCTTCAAATACAACTCAAAACTGATGCGCAGATACAGGTCTTGATGCAGTTGATTGTGATGGGTCACGAACGGCCTTGCCGCTGCACCGCCATAAACAGGTTGCAAGATCGGGGTTTCCACTTCGAGAAAGCCATGATCATCTAGGAATGCCCGCATCGCGCGCACAACATCAGAGCGCAGGCGGAACAATTCGCGCACATCCGCATTCACCGCCAGGTCAGCGTAACGTTGGCGATAGCGCAGCTCCGGATCTTGCAAGGTGGCATGCTGAACAACCTTGCCATCCACTACCTCATCTTTGGCGGCGGGCAGCGGTTTGATGGCTTTTGCCAGCATACGGAACTCTTTCACCAGCAGCGAAATTTCGCCGGTACGGGTTCGCACCACGTCGCCCTCCGCCTGAATAAAATCGCCCAGGTCGAAATGCGTGGTAAAGAATTTCATAGCCTCTGCGCCGATTTCATTCACCCGCAGAAAAAGTTGCAGGCGTCCATCCATATCCTCAATGTGAGCAAAACAAATTTTCCCCATCGTGCGGATGGAACGTATGCGTCCGGTAACTGTTACCGCCAGGGGAGACGCCCCTGCCTGCCCTTCAATTGTTTCAAAGGCTTGTTTGGCTTGCGCGGTTGTGTGGCTACGCTTGGCACGGGTTGGATAGGGTTCAATGCCAGCCGCTCTCAACGCGTTGATTTTCTCAGCGCGGATTTTCTCCAACTCGTTCAATTTCATCTAACACCTCTTTGATAAAGCCGATTTACTGCTAACGTATTTCCAGAATAGTCACTTTAAATTTGCCCGCAGGTGCGTCTACCGTCACTGTATCGCCGGCTTTGTGGCCATATAGCGATTTGCCCAGGGGTGAATCCATGGAAATTTTTCCGTTTTCTGCATCCGATTCAGCCATGCCAACGATCTGATATTCCTCGGGGTCAAAATCCTCTTCCTGAATTTTTACCACAGAACCAAGTTCTACCAGGCCGCTGCGTTTTTTGGATACCTCCACAACCTTCACCCGTGAAAGCATATCCTCCAGATCACTGATCCTACCCTCAACAAACGCCTGCTCGTTCATGGCGGCTTCATATTCCGCATTTTCGAGCACATCTGCGCCGTCATCGATGGCATTGTGCAAACGCTCTGCCACCTCGCGGCGCCGTTCGGTCTTCAGGTATTTCAGTTCATCAAGCAGTTTATCATAGCCTTCCTGGGTGACAAAAGATGGTGATGCCATATCAGGTACCTCCAGATTTCTTTCTTCTTTTCAAAATAACCTTGCCTCAGCGATGAGGCAAGGGATTGAGTCGGGGTTATATAACAACAAGAAGCACATTCCCCAAATGCGCTTCTTATGATCTATTGCTAACAGATAATACCAGATATTGAGCCAATTTTCAAGAATGTTTCTGCTTTTTTTCATTGTTTTCAAAAAAAGAACGAAACTGCGTGTTTTACCGCTATCCGTTGGTTAGCAATAACTTCCGGTAATGCAACTGGCAATGGCCGTTGGGAAATCCTTCCAGCATGCCCCATTGTTCAAAACCCAACTGCTCATAGAAATCCGGCGCTTGAAAATCATAAGTGAACAAATGGATCATCCGGCAGCCGCTGTGCTTGGCAATACGTTCCGCCTGCACCATCAGCTTACGTCCTATCCCTGACGATCGTACCTTTTCATCCACCCACAACCGTTCAACATACATGGTGCCATAGGTAATCGTTGCTGCCAGCCCCGCAATGCGTCGCTCCGCTCCATCATCTACCCCCAAAACCACCTTTCTCTCCTGATTTTTGCCGAGAAAAGGCAGGTTGAATTCCGTCAAACGCTCGAACAGAAAATACCGCTCTTCGTCATTGGTGGGATCGATAATCTTGACGTGATACTCCATGGCAGCCATCCTTAAAACGATTCTTAGTTTTTCCTTACTATCCTAATCATACAGAATAATCCGGGTTTGATAAAGTAGAATATAATAGAATATGAATCATTACATTCGTATGGCGAATGCTTGATCTATCACCTGACAATTTCATAATAAGGAGTTTGCGTATGCCCGCAAAGGGAAGAATTGTTGTCAATGACCATTATTGCAAGGCTTGTGGGTTATGTGTTTCTGTTTGTCCCACACAGGTCATCCGTTTGGCGCCAGACCGGTTGAACGATCGCGGGTATCACCCCGCGGAGCAATTTAAAGAGGGCTGCACCGCCTGTTCGACCTGCGCGATGGTCTGCCCTGATGTTGCTATTACAGTCTATCGCTTGAAGGAAATTGAAACAACGGAGGTGTCCGCATGACCAAAGAACTGATCAAAGGCAATATCGCTTTTGCTGAAGCCGCCCTGCGCGCCGGTTTGCACGCCTATTTCGGCTACCCCATCACCCCGCAGACAGAAGCGCTGGAATGGCTTTCTGCCCGCATGCCTGAGCTGGGACGCGCTTTTGTCCAGGCTGAAAGTGAATTGGGTGCCATCAACATGGTCTATGGCGCTGCTTGCACCGGTGTACGCACCATGACTTCCTCCTCGGGCCCCGGCATCAGCCTCATGCAAGAAGGCATCTCCTACATCGCCGGGTCTGAAATACCGGTGGTGATCGTTAATGTGATGCGCGGCGGTCCAGGCCTGGGCAATATCGCCCCTGCCCAGGGTGATTATCACCAGGCAGTGCATGGCGGCGGGCATGGTGATTACCCGCGCATTGTGCTGGCACCTGCCAACATCCAGGAATTGATTGACTTGACCTATGAAGCTTTTGACATCGCAGAGAAATACCGTTGTCTGGTATTCATCCTCATCGACGGTTCCATGGGCCAGATGATGGAGCCGGCAGAACTGCCGCCATTCCGCGAAATAAAACGAGAAGCGCCCGTCTGGGCGACCGTCGGTGCCAAAGGCCGCAAACCTAACCTGATTTGCTCCTTCAACATCGACGCGGAAGCGCACGAAGTTACCAATCTGCGTTTGATGAGCCGCTGGAACCGGGTGCGAAAAAATGAAGTGCGCTACAAAGAATACTATGTCGAAGATGCCGACTATCTCGTGGTCGGTTTTGGCACGTCCGGCAGAATTGCCCTGAGCGCCGTACGCGAAGCCCGCGAAAAAGGCATCAATGTCGGTCTTCTGCGCCCCATCTCCCTGTCACCGTTCCCAGAAGAACGCTTAATAGCCCTGAGCGAAAAGGTCAAAGGCATGCTGGTGGTTGAAATGAATGCCGGCCAGATGCTGGATGATGTCATCTCTCTGACCAAAGGCAAATGCCCCATCAAATTCTACGGACGCCCCGGCGGTGTTGTGCCCATGCCCGAAGAAATACTTGCTCAAATCCAAGACTTGACTTCGCAGCCAGTTCCAGCTGACATCCATCCTCGCGATGTCTGGTATGACGAATTGGTCGCTGAATTGGGACTGGTTTTCGAGGAATAGAAAGGAATTATCGATGACCACACAAAATGTACAGTACGAAGAAACCGCCATATTCACCCGGCCATCCTCACTGACACCCGCTGTCACTACTTACTGCCCCGGCTGCACCCATGGTGTTGCCCATCGCTTGGTCGCTGAAGTAATCGATGAACTTGGATTGCGCGACACAACCATCGGCGTTGCCCCCGTCGGCTGTGCAGTGTTCGCCTTCCGCTTTTTTGACGTCGATTTTGTCGAAGCCGCGCATGGCCGCGCGCCAGCCATGGCTACCGGTATCAAACGTTCCTTGCCCGACCGCACCGTATTCACCTACCAGGGCGACGGTGACCTGGTATCTATCGGCATGGGCGAGATCACCCACGCTGCCGCCCGTGGTGAAAACATCACCGTCATCTTCATCAACAATGCCAACTACGGCATGACCGGCGGACAGATGGCGCCGACCACCCTACCTGGACAAAAAACCACCTCCAGCCCCACCGGCAGAGATGTGGAGTTGGCTGGCTTTCCGGTGCAGATGGCAGAGTTGATCGCCACCTTGCAGGGTGCCAGCTATGTCGTGCGCCGTTCGCTGCACACCGCCCGTCACATCCGCCAGGCAAAGAAAGCCATTCTCACCGCCTTCCAGGTCCAGCAAGCTGGTCTTGGTTTTTCAATGGTCGAGTTGCTCTCCACCTGCCCCACCAACTGGCACATGACGCCGCCGGATGCGATGCAATGGGTGGAAGACAACATGATCCCCGCCTACCCGCTGGGTGATTACAAAGTGATCGATGCTGTCGCGAAATTCAACGGTTGATGAAGGGAGAATAGATATGCAAAATGAAATCATCGTATCAGGATTCGGCGGACAGGGTGTATTGTTCGGCGGTCAGCTGCTGGCCTATACCGCCATGGACCTTGACCAACACGTCACATGGATCCCCTCGTATGGCCCTGAGATGCGCGGCGGCACCGCTAACTGCACCGTGATCATTTCAGAAGAAGAGATCGGCTCTCCGTTGGTGAAACGCCCCAAAGCTGTCATCGCCATGAATTTGCCCTCATTGAACAAGTATGAACCCTTGCTGAAACCCGAGGGCGTCATGATCATCAACACCTCAATGGTTGACCGCGCAGTGCAACGCAATGACATTGTCACCGTTGCGCTGCCTGCCAATGAGATCGCCGAGCAGCTGGGCAACAGCAAAGGCACCAACATGGTCATGTTAGGCGCGCTGCTGGCAAAACTGCCGGTGTTTCCGTTGGAAGCCCTGGTAGAATCCATGAAAGCGCACACCCCCAAACGCAACCAGCAATTCATCCCTGGCAATGTGAAAACCTTGCAAGCCGGCTTTGAATTTGCCCAATAACACAAAGTGAGATACTTCAAAAGAAGAACATTGAGTTTTCAAAGAACTCAGTGTTCTTTACTTAAGCTACGCATCCCATAACCCAAGATGAAGTACATATGACGATGGTCTTTGAGTTTTCAAAAAAAACTCAAAGGTACCCACCAGTCCAAAAGAATCTGGCACCACAACCCAAAGCGAAGAACAAATGACGAAGACTTTTGAGTTTTTCGAAAAGTCAAAGGTACCCGCTGAACTTGAAGAGAGCAGGATACAAAAGCCCGGGCTCATTTTTCATTAACAAACCATTCACCCATCCTTTACAAACAGATGAGTATTGAAACAAGATTAATAAGTTATAATTTGAGAAATGGGTTTCATATAACCCCTTCACCAAAAAGAGAACCAGTGAAAGGAACCTGTCGATGAGTTCGAAAAAGGTCAACAACCGAAAAACTTATTCAAATATCCTTGCCTTGATTCTGGGTGGCGGCGCCGGCACCCGCCTGTACCCATTGACCCAGCAGCGGGCAAAACCTGCGGTTCCCATCGCTGGAAAATACCGCTTGATCGACATTCCCATCAGCAACTGTATCAACTCCGAGGTCAATTACATCGCTATCTTAAGCCAGTATCTAACCGTCAGCTTGCATCGCCATATCTCGCGTACTTATAACTTTGACAATTTTTCCAAAGGTTGGGTGCAGATCTGGGCGGCTGAACAGACCCTGGCAAGCACCGAATGGTACCAGGGAACCGCCGACGCCGTCCGTAAACAGATCAACGAAATACAATCAGCCAACTGCGCATATACCATGATCTTGTCTGGTGACCATCTTTACCGTATGGACTACCGCGAACTGGCAGATTTTCACTGGGAACATGATGCTGATGTGACCATCGCCGTGCAGCCGGTTAACAAAGGAGATGCCTCGCGCTTTGGCATCCTGAAAACCGAAAAAGACAACCGTATTTCCGCCTTTGCCGAAAAACCCAAAGATCCTAAATTGCTAAAGTCACTTGTCTCCAGTGATGATCCAGACCAACCTTATCTTTGTTCCATGGGCATTTACTTCTTCAAAACAGATGTTCTGATCGAACTCCTGCAACAAAATACTCAGGAAGACTTTGGCAAACACATCATCCCCTATGCCATTGAAACCAAAAATACTTTCGGATATCGTTTCGACGGCTATTGGGAAGACATCGGAACCATGCGCTCCTTTTATGAAACCAACTTGCAACTGGCTGCCAAAGACCCCAATATCAATTTCTTTGATCCGAATGCCCCCATCTACACCCGCTCTCGCTTCCTTCCCGGCACAACCATTGAGAATTGCACCATCCAAAAAGCACTCATTGCTGATGGCTGCCGCATCGAAGATTCTGTGATTCGCAACAGTGTCATTGGTTTGCGCTCATTGATCGGCACGGGCTCATACATCTCGCGTTCCATCATCATGGGTCTCGACTATTATGACAGCCCCGATATCCAACCGGAAGGCACACCGCCTTTGGGCATTGGTGACGGCGCACAAATCACTGGTGCAATCCTTGACAAAAATGTGCGTGTCGGACGTAATGTCGTCATCCGCGAATTCCCGCGCGGCACCGAAATTGATCATGAACTCTACTATGTGCGTGATGGCATCGTCGTTATCCCCAAAGGCGCTATTCTACCTGACGGCACCCGTATCGAGCCGGAAGAAGTCAAACCTTCGACTGAAATAGAAGAAAAGCCAGCTGTCTAAACCGCAATATGTCCACATTGAAAGCCCGCAACCAATTTGCGGGCTTTTTTTATCCTGCCATCGGCCGGAAACTAAAACGGTGCAGTTCGCATACACCTAATTCCGCCATTGCTTCTTGATGCTGCCGCGTGCCATAACCTTTGTGGCGGGCAAAACCATACCCTGGATACAGGCAATCTGCTGCCTGCATCCAGCGGTCACGATCCACCTTGGCGCATATAGAAGCGGCCGCAATGCTGAGTGAAAGCTGGTCACCGAATTTCATCGATTCCTGCGGCAAGGCCGCTGCAGGCAGGTTCACCGCGTCAATAATCAATGCCTGGGCAGCAGGCTGCAAGCATACCACCGCACGCTCCATCGCCAGCCTCGTTGCCGGCAAGATACCAACCATATCAATTTCTACATTGGTTGCCCATCCGACCGTCCAGGCAACCGCAACTGCTTTGATCTTGTCCAGCATGACATCACGCTGCCGCGCGCTCATTTGTTTGGAATCTCTTACCCCTGCCAGCAGGTTTTCCAGGTCTTCTATTTGAGGCAGAATGACAGCTCCCGCCGTCACTGGGCCTGCCCAGGCACCCCGCCCGGCCTCATCCACCCCAGCCACAAAATCGAAAGATCGCTGCCACCAGATCTGTTCAAATTGAATGGTTGGAACCGTCTTTTTCACCATACACCGATTATAGCGGTATTACTCGTAGAAGGAAAAACCCTTGTATAATTTACGGCATGAAGTACGAAGGGAAAACACAACGTGTCATTCGCATCATCTTTGGCCTCGGTCTGTTGGTGTATTTGTTCACTGATGAAAAATTCCCTTACTGGCTGCCTTTTTATACCTTCCACACCAATCTTTTTGTAGCGTTCTGGTACATCCTGGCTGGTGCTTTTCCCCATAACGGCAAATCATCTTTCTGGATGCATACCAGCGTCAAAGGAGCCATCACCGCCTACATCACCATCACCGGCTTGATCTACAACACCCTGCTCATCCCGGTGGAACGCGCCTACCGCGGTTATATTCCTTTTGCCTCGATCGTCACCCATATCTTTGTACCATTGATCATGATCCTGGATTATCTGCTCGCACCGGTGGTTGACAAACCTGATTGGCGCAGATTGTGGTTGTGGCTGTCCTATCCTCTGCTATACGCAGCCGGGGTGATTGTCGGCGGCTCCATCAGCGGAAACTATCCCTATCCCTTCATTGATCCTCAACAAGTTGGATCAACTCCCCGGTTGATCATCAACTATGCCGCTCTCATCCTGTTGCACCTCGGATTGGCTGCCCTTTATCTGGCAATCGGCAGGTATAAATATAAGCGACAGCAGGATCAAATATAATCGCGGCTGGTACGGTCCATCGGCAGAAAAGTCAGGCGGTTGCGTCCCAACGCATGTGACTGTGTCAAAGCAACATAGGCAACAGACAACATATCGTCCAGGGTCGCTTCTGCATTGCCCTCCAATAACGTATACCCAAGGCTGATGGTTATTTGAAACTCCTGGTTATAGAAGGTGAAGTGGTGGGTGGCAACCGCGTCTTTGATACGCGAGCAAATCTGGAAAGCCGAAAACTCGTCTGCTTTGGGCAAGATCAAAACCAGTTCATCACTCTCCAACCGCGCCAGCAGATCGGAAGCGCGGATCATGTTGTTGATGATATCCACCAGTTGTATCAAAGCCTGGTCACCAACCAGATGCGAGAAGCGTTGATTGACGGAATGAAAATCGTCAATATCGATCACCGCCAACACCAAAGATTGGCGCATGCGGCGGGTATTCTGGATCAACTTCTCACCAAATTGAAAGAGCGACTGTTTGTTGTACAAATTGGTCAGCGGGTCGCGTGCCACCCCCAACGCCATTTCTGTTGACGCCGGCGCATTCTGCTCAGATACATCCCGCAACTGCAGACGCAACCCGGTAATTGTGTTGGACTGCGGTTCTCTGATCTTCACCAAAGATGGTTCAAAGGTGTGGATCACTCCATCAATCGCCAGGTCGATAGATTGACTGGCATTGCCTTCTGAGAACAATTCAATAATCTGCGGGTAATCCATCAAGGCATGTTCCAGCTGTACATCGATCACCTGGTTGACATCCAGATCAAATACCTGCAGGCACGACATATTGACATCCAGAATGAAGTGGTCAGAATCAATCACCAACAACAGGTCATCAACCGGCTGAACCGGCATTTCCTCTTCCGGCATGAATTTGAACACCTTCTGAAAATAGATGGCGATGAACAAAAGCACCCCGAAAACCGCAAAGGCGACCGGCAGCGGATCTGCCCCGGCGACATCATTAAACAAAGCCGCCACCGCAACCAGCACACCTGCAAACACCACCACACTCACGATCACCAGCCAGAAACGCTGGCGCGAGGCACGGTTTTCCGGTTTGAACATAAACCTCACGACATAGAACAGACCATAAACGACCTCCAACAGTGCTGTACCCATCACGATCCAGAACCAGGAGGTGTATTCGATCATGCACAGGTTAATCTGCCAGTAAACACTACACCCATAATACCTGACCGGTGCGTCAAAACCCGCTATCGGAAAAACTATACTGAGATACCCCAAAGTATTGATAACCATCATCGGGATCAATGTCTGCCATTTACGCCTTTTGGGCGTATCAGTCAGCTCCAATACCAGCGACAGCCAGGCGATGGGTGTCATCAGGATACACGCATACACAAAATACATCAAATGCTGTTTGGCGTAGGCACTGCGCGTAAAAAGCGTAGCAAAATATAGCAGATTAAATCCGAACAAGAACAGCACAATCTCAAACAGCTGGCGCGCACCCTTAGCAGCCAGATGATGCCATGTATAGATCAATATCCCTATTAAGATAGCAGCATCGATCAATAACAGATAAAAATAGGCGATATTCCAATCCATGTGGTTCATCCTTTGAAGGAAAGAAGAGCAATTTCCTGCCAAATCTGGCTTCGATTAACTCTAATTGTATCCAATATACACGAAAAGAAAAGAGAATACACACATCTAACCATAGAATCTGGCCCTGCACATATTCACACCCGTCAACATGCGACTTAACTCTGTATAATTAACGTGAGAAGTAAGTAAAGGAAGTGAACCATGTGCGGAAGATATACCCTGCGCCTGCAAGCCGAAGAGATCGCCGACCAATTGGAATTGCCCCTGCCTGAAGAATTTGACTGGTCACCCAGTTTCAACATCGCGCCCACCCAGATGGTGCCGGTGGTCGTCCAATCGCCGGAAAAAAACCTTCTCATCATGCGCTGGGGTTTGATCCCGCATTGGATGAAAGCCAAACCTGACGGCAGCGCTGATGGATTCATCAACGCACGCTCTGAAACCGCTGCTGAAAAGCCCTCCTTTCGCACCGCCTTCCAGCAAAAGCGCTGTCTGATCCCGGCCGATGGCTTTTATGAATGGAAGAAGATGCCGGATGGCCGCAAGCAGCCCATGTATTTCTTCCAAAAAGACCGTCGGTTATTCACCTTTGCCGGTCTGTGGTCAGCCTGGCAGGCGCCCGATGGAGAAACCCTGCACACCTGTGCTATTCTCACCACTGAACCCAATAATCTGCTCGCGCAGGTGCATAACCGCATGCCCGTCATCCTGCCCGCTGAGGCGCGCGACGATTGGCTTGCAGAGCTGCCGACCGAATCGCTTCAGGCGCTGCTGGCCCCCTACCCCGCCCAGGACATGGCTGCCCATGCCGTCTCTACCCGCGTCAACAGCCCGCACTTCAACGATGAACAATGCGTCATGCCATTGGAAAACGATTCAGCGGCCGGCAGATTGTTCCAGTAACTCGATACGCGCCCGCAGCTGCGCGACCTGTTTTTGCTGTTCGATCAACATCGAAAGCAGAAACATCTCCATCGGCAGTGCATCAGCCGCCAATGACGCCGCCGCCAGGTGTTTGCGACTGTAGACCATCAATTCATCCAGCACCAACTGATCGCTGCGGCGCAGCCCGCGCCGGAAGTTGCGCATCATCTCTGATTCATAATGATACGAATCTGTGATCGTACGGACGGTCTTACCCATAGAATGGCCGCTCCTGTGAGGTGGGCGAATCAAACAAACCCGGCTGCCAATCCGTGCGCGCGGTTGGCGGATCGATCTCGTATACCTGCGCGGCGCGTTCAAACACCAGCCGCCACGGGTGCTGCTGCCAGCGTGCGCCTGGTTTCACCCCCACCAGCACCGGCCGCGCCGCAGCCAGGTCTGACAGCATGGCAAGATATTGCTGCAGGAAGAAATGCATGCGGCGCGCACCAATCGCCTCGTCTTCAAACAGCACCATGCCCCCCATCACCACCAACGCGCAGCGTTGATTGCGAAAAGAGCGCAGCGCTTCGGTCAGCTGGCAGGCATTGAATACGCGTGCCAGCTGGATCCGTTCCAGCAGTTCATACACCGGTTTTGCCTGCAAACGCGCCTGGCGCGCCGCACAGTATACGTCGAAATGATTGCCGGCATCCAGCACATTCACCGCGCCCTCCATCGCCAGCTGAGCGATCACGCGCATCAGCGCTTCGGCAGCGGCGTGCGCGCCAACCAGCAGAACATAGCCGGTATTTTCCTGGTTCATCAAAACGGGCAGCGGGATCAAATCATGCATGCTATTATCGTAGTACAAATGTTCTAATTCGGCAAACGTCATTAACCGCACCCTCCCCTGCCATACCTGACAGGGCGGTATGCGTGAAAAAGCCGCCCATTCACGGGCGGCTCGGTAACCTAAAAACAGTTGTTGTTATATATTCGGGTTGATAGTTACGCGTTGTTTGGTTTCAGCGCTCTCGATGGCACCAAACACCATCGCCAGGCTCTTGTAATTGTCTGTGCTGATGGTCTCCGGTGCTGTTCCATTCAGAATACTATCCACAAAGTGCTGAATCTGGCCGATGTGCCCGCCCAGCGGGATGTCAGTATTAATCAAGGGGGCATCCAGCAATTGCGTATCGCGCCTGAATTTGGCTTCTGCGCCGTCCGGCACCGATTCAGCACGGAAACTGCTGTGGCCGTCCCACAAGATCGAGCCCTTGCTGCCCACCGCGCGCCAGTCCGACTCCCAATGGGTGTTCAGCCCTTCTGAACACCAGGAACCGCGGTAATTGAACACCACCCCGTTGGAAAATTCGAAAATCGCCATGGCAGAGGCGTCGCGGTCATACCAGGAGCCTCGCGGATTCCACTCGTGGCAATACACGCCCACAGGGTCAGCATTCACCAGCATGCGCGCCAGATCGAAGGTATGGATGGCCATATCCAGTATCAGGACATGCGCCATGTGGTCACGGAAACCGCCGAAGTGCGCCCCCAGGTAAAAATCGGCGTTAAGTGTGGTCAGTTCACCGATCGATTTAGACGCCAGAAATTCCTGCATCACACGGCTGCCGGCGGCAAAACGGCGGTTCTGCATCACGGCATGCACCCGCCCGGTCTCACGCATGGCGGCGATGATATCCTGCGCCTGTGTCAGCGAAGCCGCCAGCGGTTTTTCACCCAGCACATCACAGCCCATATGCATGGCGGTCAGCGCCACCTGCGCATGCGCTTCGGGAATGGTGCAGTCAAAGACCACATCCGGCCTGGTCGCATCGATCACTTTCTCGAGGTCAGCCCCGGCCAGCGCTTCTGACAATCCATAACGCAGTTTCTGCTCCCTCGCACTCTCTTCACGTATATCCACCAGCCCGACGATCTCCAGCGAATCGATCTGCTGGTTGGCATGCAGCCAGGCATTGCTGATGCCACCGCAGCCGGCCAGTACGGCCCGTAATGTTCTTTTTTCCATGGGTGTCTGTCTCCTTTGTTTTGTCGCCTTTGATTATACCCAGTTCAACCATACCATTCAGTAACTCTCACATGAATCAATCCTCTTTTGCTTTCATATTGATAGTAAAACCAGCCATTTTGTTGTAAGATAAGGGTAGCGGCGGTTGTGGTTGAATCACCCATCCATATCTGCCCAACCAATATCACTTATACAATCGAATAGCCGATAGAAGGAGTGCAGTATGTTCAAAGGACTGGATGAAGCCCTGCAGTTTGTAGCGGATCATGACATTCGCACGATTGATTTAAAATTCGCGGATCTGTGGGGACGCTGGCACCGTGTCACCATCTCTTCACGGATATTTAACCAGGAAATGATGGAGGCAGGCGTCGGCTTTGATGGCTCCAGCGTGGGTTTGAAAAGCGTTGATAGTGGCGATATGGTATTGATCCCCGATCTCAGTACCGGTTTCATGGATCCCTTTGCCGAACAACCCCTGCTCAGTTTCATCTGCAACACCCATGAGGCCGGCAGCAAACGCCTGTTTGCGCAGGACCCGCGCCAGATCGCGCGCCGTGCGGAAGAATACATGGATTCCCTGGGGATCGCTGATACCGGGGTCTGGGGGCCTGAGCTTGAGTTCTACATCTTCGACCGTGTTAGCTTCCATTCAGACGCCTTCGGCAGCGCTTACCAGGTGCGCTGTGTTGAATCCAACCGCGACGCAGACATCAACCAGCCAGCCTATTTCATCAAACCGCATGGCGGTTATCACGCCGCCTCTCCGCATGACCATTTCTTCGATATCCGTAACACCATCGTTACCATGCTGGAAGATGTGGGGGTGCCCATCAAATATCATCACCATGAAGTCGGCGGTTCCGGCCAGTGTGAGATCGAAACCCCCATGCTGCCCACCATCCAGGCGGCCGATGCCATGATGATCATCAAATACTTCACCAAGAATGTCGCCAATCAGCGCGGTTTCACCGCCTCCTTCCTGCCCAAACCCATGTACGGCGAAGCCGGCAATGGCATGCACTTCCACCAGCACATCTTTAAAAAAGGTGTCAACCAGTTCTATAACGCCGATGATCCCATGCTGTTGAGTGACATCGCTTATCAATACATTTGCGGCCTGCTCACCCATGCCCCCGCCCTGCTGGCATTCACCAACCCCAGCACCAACTCCTACAAGCGCCTGGTGCCCGGTTATGAAGCCCCCATCGGCTGCTTCTTCTCGCTTGGCAACCGCTCGGCTGCTGTGCGCATTCCGGAATATGCCAACCAACCCGACACCGTGCGCTTTGAGTACCGCCCTCCGGATGCCACCTGCAATATCTACCTCGCCATGGCGGGTATGCTCATGGCAGGCATTGACGGCATCGTCAAAAAGATGTCACCCGCAGACCATAACTTTGGCCCCATCAACGAAAACATCTTTAACTGGCCTGAAGAAGAGCGCAAAAAGATCAAAAACCTGCCGACCTCGCTGGAAGGCGCCCTGGACGCACTCGAAGCAGACCATGAATTCCTCATGGCAGGCGGTGTCTTCTCCGAAGAGATCATCCACAGCTGGATCAAGAACAAACGCAAAGAAATGATCGAGGTGCGCAACCGTCCGCACCCCTTCGAAATCGAATTGTATTCCGATCTCTAACCCAAACACCTATCCGCAAAGGCTCGCTGTTATAAAAGATAGTGAGCCTCTGCGGGCTCCAATTTTCCAGCATCACACCTTGACGAACCTTGCCAATGATGCTAAAATCACTTTCGCTTGAAGGCAATTTAACAGCATCCACACAATGCGGGCTTAGTTCAATTGGTAGAACGTTTCCTTGCCAAGGAAAAGGTTACGAGTTCGAGCCTCGTAGCCCGCTCTAAAGACCTGGTTCCAAGAACAAGGTCTTTTTTATTGATACACCCAAAATCAAGTATAATCATGTCGAAAAGGCGACGTGGCCAAGTTGGACAAGGCAAGGGTCTGCAAAACCCTGATCATCGGTTCAAATCCGATCGTCGCCTCACCACAAAAAAAGAACGGTCTTTGCACCGTTCTTTTTCATTTGGGAAAGCCTCTTTCCCTTCCTCTGCACGAAAACACAAGTTGCCGCTATTGCCATGGCTGGGGTAGACTGAGACAATAGAACTTTTGTTCTTATAAAGTCGCTGTTTGACAGCTGAAAGACCCCCTATACCGCTATGTACACCATTCACGGCTGGCTGCTTGACCTCTACACCCACCCCCGCCACGGAAAGACCTGTCTCTGGATCATCCAGCAGGACGGCATGCGCACCTGCCTGCAGCACACCTTTCCGGGTATTTTCTATGTGAGCGGCGCCGCCGCGCAGTTGCAGCGTGCAGAAAATTACCTGTATGCCCGCTTTGCCGCCCATATGCAGGTCACCCAGGAGCACCGCCAGCAGACCATACAGGCCGATGGCCAGCCGGTGTTGGCGGTGCGCACCCCCAACCCGCTCGTCATGCATCGCATCTTTCACAGCCTTGAAAATGAATTCCCCGCCCTTGATTATTACAACGTTGACCTGAACGCCACCCTGCATTACGCCGCGCAATTCGGCATGTTTGCCCTGTGCCGTCTGTCGCTGCAGGTCGATGACCACCAGCATATGCTGGATGCCGTTGTGGAAGATTCCCCCTGGAACCTTGACACCGCCGCACCCCCGCTGCGCATCATGCGTCTGGTGCCCAACCACAACCCGCGCGCGCAAACCCCCACCCAGATCATGCTCGCTATAGACAACCAGCAGTTCACCTTCAGCTACCAATCCAACGAAGAGTTGGCGCGCAAGATCGCGCCTTTTTTGCGCCGCCATGACCCCGACGTGCTGCTCACCGATTACGGCGATGGTTATCTGCTGCATGCCCTGCAGGAGGGCGCCAAAGGCTGGATTGAGCCGCTGCCCCTCAACCGCGACCTGCAAGCCCCGCTGCAGATATTGAAAGAGCGCTCTTATCACTCCTACGGCCAGCTCTTTTACCGTCCGCAGGCGGTGTTCCTGTCAGGCCGCCACCACATTGACATGGAAAGCTCCTTCTTCTGGCAGGATTCCGGGCTGGAAGGCATTCTCGAAGTGGCGCGCGTCACCGCCCAATCGTTGCAGCGCACCGCCCGCACCACCCCCGGCACCGGCATCTCTTCCATGCAGATCGTGGAAGCCCTGCGCTCTGACATCCTTGTCCCTTACAAAAAACAGATCCCCGAACGTGGACGCAGCGCCGTCAACCTGCTGCAGCATGACATGGGCGGTTTGATCATGCAGCCCATCATCGGACTGCATGCCAATGTGGGCGCGGTTGACTTCATCAGCATGTACCCCTCGTTGATGGTGCGCTGTAATATCTCCCCCGAATGCGTGCCGCACGGCTTGCATGAAACCCACGATCAGCCCGGCCTCATTCCGCGCACGCTGGCGCCGCTGCTGGACAAACGGGTGGCGCTGAAATTACGCATGCAGACACTGGCAGACAAGGACCCGCAAAAACAATACGACAAAATGCGTTCAGACGCGCTCAAATGGCTGCTGGTGACCTGTTTCGGCTACCTGGGTTACAAGAACGCCCGCTTCGGGCGCATTTCATCACACGAGGCTGTCACCGGCGCCGGACGTGAAGCCCTGCTGCTGGCCAAAGAGGTGGCGGAGGAGATGGATTTCCTCGTGCTGCATGCCATCGTTGACAGCCTGTTCGTGCAGCGTGCCGGCTGCACAGACAAGGATGACTTTACCCCGCTGCTGGTCGCCATCGCCGAACGCACCGGCCTGCCGATCGGGGTGGACGGCGTCTTCCGCTGGGTGGCGTTCCCGCCCTCGCGCATGGATACGCGCGTGTCTGTACCCAACCGCTACTTCGGCGTGTTTCAAGACGGATCGCTCAAAGTGCGCGGCATCGAAGCCCGCCGGCGCGATGTGCCGCCTTATATCAAAGACACCCAGATGGAAGTGCTGCGCATCCTCGCCCAGGCACCCACCCTGGCGGAAACCAGGCGTTTTCTGCCCGAAGCCTTCGACTACAGCGCCCGCCGGCGGCGCCTGCTGGCGCTCAACCGCGTTGAACCGCCTGAACTCGTCATCCGCCACAAACTATCGCGTGCGTTGGAAGACTACCGCATGGCAACCCCGGCCTCCATCGCCGCGCGCGAACTGCTGGCGCATGGCAAAGACCCCCAGCCCGGAGAAATCATCCATTTTCTGCACACGCGCGGCAGCCCGCCCGCGCGCCTGTGGCAGCCCGGCAGCCCGCTCACCGCCAAAGACATCGACCCGCGCCTCTACCTGCGCATCTTTGACCGCGCCATCGAAACCATCCTGGGGTTGTTCGAAGAGCGCTTCCCCGAAGTGCGTAAAGCCAACCACCAGTATGCCCTGCCAGTGAAAAATGCAAGGCCTCTGCTGCCCCAAATTAGTTAACTACTCAATTTCAGACAGTTCTCCCAAGCTACTGATCATTGGAATTATGAAAGGGGCAAACGCTTCCGACAGAAATGCAATATCATTTTCAATATCGCGCCCCTCTCGTTCATAGTGACTTCTTTTTTGCAATAATGATAAGCCAAACAAAGTAAGACCAAACTTAAATTGAGCTGTTAGCAAGTCTACCTGACCATCTTGATGGGCTTTTAATTCTGTCTTTAGGAATATATTGTCTACGTTAACATAAAAATCATATCCGGTAGATCCATCAGATATAACTTTTAAGGCCGATTCTTTAGAAAAACCATATCTGTCCCACTCGTCTTCTTTAATCAATATTATTTTGGGCAATGATAAACCAGAGGGTGCGGTTCTATCCCCTTCACCTGCTTTTGCAGGAGGTTTACGTTCCCCGGAAGAACCTTCGTAAGATCCATTATCATCAAGAACGTTGACGATAAAATCCTCAACAAATGGTTCTATTTGTGTGTCATCTGTTAATTCAATAGCAAAATTTAGTTGATCACCTGACCGTGAGTGTCTTGGAAGAGAAACACTTAAGGTAGCTAAGCCATTCCATAAGTTTAGATTGCTGCTTTCATTTTCTAAGGGAAATCCTTCACAAAGAAGAACATAACGGCCCGGGTAATTGTCGCGAATTAGGTAATCATTCACAACATCAGTTTCAAATTGAACTCGAAATTTGTGATTTAGATGGCAGTTTTTTTGTTCATGTTTTTTTAATATTTTAAAAAATGTAGGATACTGCTTTCCATGAAATGTTTCATTTTGTATTGCCGATTGAGACTTAAACGGGTTTGATAGGTCCGATCCAAAAAGTAGCAAGGTTGATAATACTTTTGAGTTTTTAATCACTTCACTTAATATATCTTGCAGGGGTTTGGAGTCGTCAATCTTATCTTGTATTGCTTCTTGTCTCCTTCGTAATTGTAAGTCTTTAAGGCCCTGATGATTTTTTAACAGATCTATCAACTGCTCTTCTATTTCTGTTTTAATTTCACAATCACGTAACCGATCTCTACTATTCATGAACAGGTCTTCTCTTGCACGGCCAGAGATATTATCACATTCTACAATTACAAGAATGGAATCTGCAATATATGAGTATTTCATTGGATTTCTTTTGAAAAAAGAGGTGGGAAAAGAACCATGAGATTGGCCATTTATCGTAAATAATACGCCTTCATTTTTTCTGTATTTCTCATCACTCCCCTTTTTAAAAACAAAAATTTGAACCTTAACTTTTTGTGTGTCGATCGAGAGCTCAGCACCCGTTGGATAGTTCTCTTCCAAATTGTCACTGCGATCATCTTGAAGCCGAACACTTAGGCCAGCCATTGTCGTTTCTAATGAATGCCCTCGGTAATTTCTTCTCTCAAAGAATCTTATTGGTAACCCAGCTTTAGGTAGCAACAATGAGATTTTGTTGTATAAATCAAAACCTACCATTGTTTTATAACCTGGCGACATTTGGTAATCGTACATTTTTATAATTGTTCCCCATTTGAGTGGGTCAATCTCTTGTGTACCTTTATCAAATAACAACGTAATTTCATCCAAATCAAACGATAATATTGTCGATTCTGGGGCTAAATATTGAAAAACAGAGTTCCTTCTTTGTCTAGAAGGATCTTGGCGTCGAATGATAGTAAATCCCCACTCAGTATCTATCGGATGTAATAATGGGCATCTTTTACTCACAATTAATTGCAAATTTTGTTTACCACAAAATTGCAATACACCAGTACTCCCCATATTAAATTTTCCCTGAACAAAAGGGATTTTCATTTTATTCGATTTAGCTAACGATAAAAATGTGTCATGAAATTGTTGAGGTTCTTGCCCTTCTCCTCTGTCAAACACAATATAATTTGGGCGTTTTTTTGATCCTGTTGCAACAAGACCAATTTCATTTGCAAGGTCAGTCCGTTTCGAAGCAGAAACATTAGCCAAATTACCCTTATGAACCCCAAAAAAAATCTCCAAAGCTTCTGAAAAACCCGATGGCGCTTCTGTGGATTCAGGATCTATGCTTCTCTGAAGACATTCTCGCATAAGTACAGCATCTATAGAATTAATTAGTTTTTCATTCAGAGCTGTTATTGGATTGTCTTGTTGGTTCCCAATAGTAGAAAAATTATTTTCTACTCCTCCGTAATACAGCCAACAATCTTCTTTGTCCCAATAACCGGCTTGATTTAATAATTTAATTACATCATCTTCTTTTTCAGCAGATAATAAGTTCAAACATAAATTTTTATTATCCATGACTAACCCTCCTATAACCTATTCTTTCTCGAATTTAAAAACATTTGTATCAGTTTGTTCCTGTTGAGAAAATTTCTTCTTCGCATTTCTTAATTCATCTTCGATTGCTGAAAACATTTGTTTAATTTGCTTTTCGCTATATTCATATTGATATGGGTTTGCACAATTAGCTAATACACGAATTTTCTCAATTACAGAATTAGTTCTCTTTTCTGCCAGTCTGATAAATTTTTCTGATTTTGTTTCCATTTTTTATTTTCCTTAATTTACTACAGAAAATTTTTTTTGTTTTATTATTTACTATGATACAATATATTTTTTAACCTGTCAACAATTTTGAATTTTTTTGTCGATT
>Ga0334882_1001965_pt1 | contig 22667 bp, 18 predicted proteins | sample GraSluR1_MG_5_FD_207226 | JGI IMG/M metagenome (GOLD analysis project Ga0334882, IMG submission 207226) | Sludge microbial communities from methane-producing bioreactor in Wageningen University, Netherlands - Granular Sludge_15_04-R1 | ecosystem: Engineered > Bioreactor > Anaerobic >...
TCGGGCCGGCGTTGTGACAACGTTGGAGGAGGAGGTCTCGGGCCTGGTCTTGGTGGGTAAGGATGAGGCCGCCTACCGTCAATTGAGGCGATTGGTGAAGCGGCAGTATGTCACTGAGGCTTACACCGTCCTCGTCGAAGGGCATCTTCGTGGTGAGTTCACGATCGATCAGCCGATCGGCAACATGAAACATACACGCAGGCGCCTTGCGGTGGCACGTGAGGGGCGTCCGGCACGGACCTTTGTGCGTGGACAGCAGCACTTCAGGGAGGGTGGGCGCGAGTACACGCTCGTGTACGTACGCCCTGAGACCTCGCGCATGCATCAGATACGTGTGCACCTCTCCTGGTTCGGCTTCCCGATCGTCGGCGATCGACTCTATGGCGACCGGCGCCAGAGTGTGCTGCCCGATCGGCTCTTCGTGCATCTCAGCGAGCTACGGCTGCCCCATCCGATCACGGGCGATGAGGTGAAGATCTCGTCGCCGCTGCCGCCGGAGCTCTATTCCGTCCTATCTTACCTGCGGCGCCCCAGAGTCTGATCTCGTCGGGACGACGCTCCCACGAATCTATAAGGAGTTGCTATGCGTGAACTAAATGTTGCTGTCGTTCAGATGCAGCCGGAGTTGACCAAGATGGAGGACAACGTCGGCAAAATGGCTGAGACCGTTGCGCGTATCGCGACGGAGCAACCGGTCGATATCATCGTCTTTCCCGAGCTCTCGGTGACCGGCTATGAGGGCGGCGCGCGCTTCGCCCAGATGGCTCAGCGGGTGCCGGGCGCGGTGACCAACATTCTGGGCCAACACGCGACCGACTTCGGTGTCCATATCCTGATCGGCATGGCCGTCAAGGAGGACGTCGAGACTGTGCTCTACAACGGCGCCGTGCTGATCGCGCCCGATGGCGAGGTGGCAGGAACCTATCGCAAGATTCACCTTCCCGCCGAGGAGCGCCTGGTCTTCCGTCCCGGCTACCAGATCAAGCCCATCGAGACCGAGATTGGGGTCCTGGGCGTGATGACGGGATGGGATCTGGCTTTCCCCGAGATGGCACGGAGCCTGATGCTCAGCGGGGCCGAGATCATCCTCTTGCCGGCTGCGTGGCAGGTCAGGGACGTCGACATGTGGCGCACGCTGCTGGTGGCGCGGGCGTACGAGAATGACATCTTCATCGCGGCGGCTAACCGGATCGGCGAGGAGCCGTCCTACGCTTTCGCCGGACAGAGTGCGGTGCTCTCGCCTGCAGGCGAGGTGCTGGCTGCGCTCGAGGAACCCGAAGAGGGGTATGTCGTCGTGCGGCTCGACCTCGATGAGGTCCGGCACCGTCGTGAGGAGTCGCAGATCATGCTGGCGCGTCAGCCGGGCTCCTATCGACCGGTGGTGAAGAAGTACTAGCCGAGGAGCATCCAATGCTACGTGAGGGCGACCTGGGAACAGGTCGCCCTCATTGCATGAACAGCCTGTCTCGGTGGTCGTTAGGCCTGCTTCTCGTAGATGCGGTACGTGCGGTAGATCCTGCCGCCCATGTGCAGCGCCGTCTGCCGCATCGGGATGTTGCTCTCCAGGACCCACGAGAACTCGATGTCCTTGTATTTGGGCACGCAGCGCTTCATCGTCTCGGCGATGATCAGCGCGTGGAGGCCTTGGGCGCGGTATTCCTCGATCACGCCGCCCGCGAAGGCACGGATCGTCGTCACCCGCTTGCGGATTCTCCAGTGGTAGATCATCTTGGCCAGTGTCCACCACTCAGGTACGCCCGGACGCGCATAGGCGCGATGGAGCGCCTGGTTGACGTCGGGGATGGGGAGGCCGGCGGCGATAGGGCGATCGTCCTTGAAGACGAAGAAGATGGTCGCGGGGTCGATGATGGGCTTCAACGCGGTGATTTCGTGATCCAGTTCCTCATCGGTGAGTGGAACGAAGCCCCAGTTCTTCGACCAGGCCTGGTTGTAGACCTCTTTGAAGTACTCCGCATCACGGTGGAAGTTGCCCATATCGATTGGGCGGATGGTCACGTCGGTGCGTTGACGGGCACGCTCGGCCACGCGCAGCATCTTGGGATTGAGCCCCGTGCCGTCGGGCTGTACGTTGCGCACGTCGGATAGGTAAGCATAGAGGTTCTGGGCGTTGGTATAGCCTGCCCGCTCCACATAGTCGACGTAGTAGCGTGGATTGTAGGTCATTAGGACGACCGGAGGACCGTTCCATCCATCCACCAGCATACCGCACTCCTCGTTGGTGGAGAAGTTCATCGGGCCGCGGATCGTGTCGAGACCCTCCTCGCGGACGTAGGCCTCGGCGGTGCGCAGAAGCTCGTGGGCAGCCTCCTCATCCTGTAGCACCTCAAAGAGCCCGAAGAAGCCGACGTTGTCGTTCCAGTACTCGTTGTGCCGGTAGTTGACGATCCCCGCGATAGTGCCGACGAGGTGCCCGTTGCGGCGTGCGGTGAAGTAGCGAACCTTGGCGTGCTGGTGAAACGGGTTCCTCTCAGGGTCGACGAACTCCTCCCGCTCCGAGGGCAGTGGAGGGACCCAATAGGGGTCGTTCTCGTAGACTCTCCATGGGAAACGCACGAATTCACGACGCTCGGCGGCGGTCTCTGCCGGCAGAATGGTCAGTTTGCCTGACATCATAAGTCCTCCTGTTGCTGCGCGAAGGCCGGTCGCTGGCGCGGCGAGCCGAATAATGGATCGATTATAGGCCCGGGGTGGGGGGCGTCAACATCGGACATCCTCGCTCCGATGCAGATCTGATGCAGCTCTAACGGTCCTTTAATCCCTGACTTGTATACTGAAGGCGTTCATCGTGGGGCCCTGCTTTGGCGGCGTGGCCCCGGCGTAAGGAGGAGGTTGGGACTGATGGACGCAAACAAATACACAGAGAAGACACAACAGGCGCTCATGAGGGCGCAACGTATCGCTACTGAGCGAGGAAATCCGCAGATCGACGCTGAGCATCTACTGCTTGCGCTGTTGGAACAATCCGACGGCGTCGTGCCGCGTATCGTGTTGGCGCTGGGGAGTGATCCGCAGCGGTTGCGTATGGATCTGGAGCAGGCGATTGGGCGCAAGCCGCAGGCGCGTGGGTCGACGGCGCAGGTAGGCCTGTCGTCGTCCGTGTCACGGATCCTGCAGGCTGCCGAGCGCGAGGCTGAGGGGCTGCGTGACGACTATGTCAGCACCGAGCACCTGCTCCTGGCGATGGCTGATTCGAGCGCAGGTGAGATCGCACGTTTCCTGGCGGCTCAGGGCGTCAATCGTGAGGCGATTCTTCGTGCTTTGACCTCGATTCGCGGATCGCAGCGCGTCACGTCGCAGAGTCCCGAGGGCACGTACAATGTGCTTGAGCGTTACGGAAGGAACCTGACGCAACTCGCGCATCAGGGCAAGCTCGATCCGGTCATCGGTCGCGATGAGGAGATTCGCCGTTTGATGCAGATCCTTTCGCGGCGTACCAAGAACAATCCGGTGCTCGTGGGCGAGGCCGGTGTGGGGAAGACGGCGATTGTCGAAGGGCTGGCTCAGCGCATTGTGCGCGGCGACGTTCCGGAGAGCCTGAAGGAGAAGGAGATCTTCCAACTCGATATGGGGGCCCTGATCGCCGGTGCGAAGTACCGTGGCGAGTTCGAGGAGCGGCTCAAAGCGGTGCTGAACGAGATCGCCGGTTCGGAGGGGCAGATCCTGCTCTTTATCGATGAGTTGCATACCGTCGTGGGGGCGGGCAAGGCGGAGGGGGCGATGGACGCAGGTAACATCCTCAAGCCGATGCTGGCCCGTGGCGAACTGCACACGATCGGCGCCACGACGCTGGATGAATACCGGCAGTATATTGAGAAGGACGCTGCGCTGGAGCGGCGCTTTCAGCCGGTCTCTGTGGATGAGCCCGACGTAGCGGACACGATCAGCATTCTGCGGGGGATCAAGGAGCGTTACGACACGCACCACGGCGTGCGCATCCAGGATGCGGCGTTGATCGCCGCCGCGACGCTTGCCGACCGCTACATCACCGGGCGCAACATGCCCGACAAGGCGATCGACCTGGTCGACGAGTCGGCAGCTCGACTGCGTCTCGAGATTGACTCGAAGCCGACCGAACTCGATGAGATCGACCGGCGTGTGATGCAGCTGGAGATCGAGCGCACGGCCTTGCAGAAGGAGAAGGATGATGCCAGCCGGCGGCGACTCAGCGATCTGGAGCAGGAGCTCGCCAACCTGCAAGAACGCAGCCGTGCGCTGACAGCGCAGTGGCAGCAGGAGAAGGCGCACATCGAGACGATTCAGGAGACGCAGAGAGCCATCGAAAGCCTGCAGCAGGAGATCGAGCGTGCCGAGACTGCACGCGATTTCAACGAAGCTGCCCGTTTGCGCTATGGTCGTGCGCATGAACTGCAGGAGGAGCTGCGGCAGGCCGAGGATGATTTTCGGAAGGCCCAGGGCGAGCATCCGATGCTCAACTACGAGGTGGGCCCGGAGGAGATCGCACGTGTCGTCTCGGGATGGACGGGAATCCCCGTCTCACGCTTGATGGAAGGTGAGCGGGCGAAGCTGATGCGGATGGAAGAGGAGCTGCACAAGCGTGTCGTGGGCCAGGATGAGGCGGTGACGGCGGTGTCGAATGCTGTGCGTCGCGCCCGAGCGGGCCTGCAGGACCCGCATCGCCCGATCGGCACCTTCCTGTTCCTGGGGCCGACGGGCGTCGGTAAGACCGAGCTGGCGAGGGCTCTGGCAGCTTTCCTCTTCGATACCGAGGAGGCCATGGTCAGGATCGACATGAGCGAGTACCAGGAGAAGCATACCGTTTCGCGCCTGATCGGAGCTCCCCCCGGCTATATCGGCTATGATGAGGGCGGACAGCTTACCGAGGCGGTGCGCCGCCGTCCCTACAGTGTATTGTTGTTGGATGAGATCGAGAAGGCGCACAGCGAGGTCTTCAACGTCCTGCTGCAGTTGCTGGATGAGGGCCGGATGACCGACGGTCACGGGCGGACGGTGGACTTCACCAACACCATCGTGATCATGACGAGCAACGTCGGCAGTCGCTGGATCAAGGAGCTCGGCCCGGAGGAGGCGCGCTCACAGGTCATGCAGGAGTTGGATCGCACATTCCGACCTGAGTTCTTGAATCGCATCGATGAGGTGATCCTCTTCGGCAGCTTGACGCGCAAGGATCTGAAGGCGATCGTGGATATTCAAGTGGGCAGTCTGAGGCGTTTGCTGCGCGAACAGCAGATGGATGTCGAGCTGACCGAGGCCGCCAAGCAGTTTCTGGCCGATGAGGGCTATGATCCGGTCTTCGGGGCGCGTCCGTTGAAGCGAGCCATTCAGCGCGAGTTGCAGGACCCGCTGGCCCTCCAGGTGCTCGAGGGTCAGGTGGAGCCCGGGGATCTGGTACGGGTGGATCTCGACGGCGAGGCGATGGCGCTGACGTTCGTCAGCATCGCCGAGCCGGAGGTCGTCACGGCATAGGAGACGGCAAAAACTCGCCCTTGCACAAATCGGCAACTATGTTATAATCTTCTATGCAGGACGAAGTAGGTTATGGCTGTACATGAGGGACTGCCCAGCCTTGCGGAGACTGGGTGGTTCTTTTTTTATACCTTACCGCTTCGCCTCAGTCAATCACATTAGCTTTAAGGAGCACAGAAGTGGCAGAACGAGAGACCGGTACCGTGAAGTGGTTCAATGATGCAAAGGGATATGGCTTCATTTCCCGTGATTCGGGCGATGATGTCTTCGTCCACTTTTCAGCCATCGAGGCTGGTGGCTTCCGCTCGCTGCAGGAAAATCAGCGGGTTGAGTTCTCAGTTGAGCAGGGGGACAAGGGCCCCAAGGCCGTAGAAGTACGCCCCCTCTAGGCCGAGAACGAGGCCGACGGCGCCGTCTCGGCTGCCTGGGCTTCACTTAGGCAAGGGAATGCGTGTTCGGGGCAACCTGAACACCTGACGCACCAGCAGTAGTCTGAACAACCGCACAGCTCTCCGCAAGCTGTGCGGTTTTTTGTTCTCCTATCGGGCTGTCAGGACGCCGCTGAGGACGCGATGGCCAATCAGGGATCCGTGCGGATCGGCGTCTCAAGTCGCGGTGCGAAGAGGCGGGGCTCCCAGCTGAGGACAAGCTCGTCATGGACACCCTCGCGATCGGGCAGCAGCGTCGACCACCACCCCTCACAGGGCTCCCCAGGCTGAGCGACGCAGAGGCCAAACGGGGGATCCTTGCGCTCCAGAATGAGGGTCGTGTGGGCCGCGCCCTCGCCGTCGATGAGGTTGATCTCGAGGCCGTTGAAGGTGGCGTCGGCTTCTCCGGTCGTCTCAGCGACGATATAGAGTGAGAGGAAGACGCTACCTTCATCGACCACGAAGCCGTTGAGATGGGTATCCCAATCCACCTCTCGTACGCCCAGACGCCGTCCTCCGTCGATCAGCCAGGCGCTTGCCCCGGCGTCGGGTGAGGTGGGGGTGTAGGTGGGTTCCGCTGTTGAGTCGGGCATGGTGAAGGCGATGGCGCCGTCTGTGGTCGTGTCGGGCACAGCGGCTGCCATGACGTCACGTCTCGCCTGTGGTTCGACTGCTGCATCGACCACGATCTCCGCATAGAGGTGCGGCCCGAAGCAGATGTCATTGTCTGCGCAGAGCTGCCAGTCTCCGCGGTACCGGCCCGGTTCGGAGGGTGCGGTGAGTGTTAGGGTGATCTCGACCACCGCGCCGGGATCTGCAGAGGGGACGCCCAGCTCCGACACGTTGCTCATCCGGGTGCCATTGGCGAAGCGCAACACGGTACTCTCGGTCCACGGGCAGGTCCCGCTGTTGCGAATGCGCCAGGCCTTGAGCAAGGTCTCCCCCGGGCCGGCAACGGTGCCGTCCGGTAGCGTTGCATCTCCGACGTACTCCGCGCCGTGTTTGCAGTGTGGGGCGTCAGAGAGGGCGCCGGCGGCTTCGCCGACCCGGTCGGCCATCGGGGCGGAGGAGGGCCACGCTTGGGTGGGCCCGGCCCGGCGGGCGGGGAGCGCGGTGCGGATCATCAGGGGGGTGGCGAGCGTGCACAACAGTGCGGTGACCAACGCCGCAAGGATGAGCCAAGGCGTGCGTCTGGTCGTGGTTGGAATCTTGTCTGCGTCGGTACGGCGTGGTGTTGGGTCTTGTGTCATCTTCTCTATGTTATCTTCCTTAACTATCCGGCAACCGCTACAGTCTACCGCACGCGCAGCTCAAAGCAAGTCGGCCGGGGCTATCGTGCCGGGATGTTGGTCTGACGCAAAGGCGGTATACTCCACCTTCAGAGTGATCGTCAACTGCGGCCATTGAGTGGATAGAGGGGTGTGTGGATGATGCGGGGACCCTGGTCGGCGGCGAAGCCGCGCTTGCTCCGCCTGTGGCGTCGTACGCCGGCATGGGTGCAGGGGCGGATCGAGTGGCTGTTGTTGCCCAAGTTCCTGGTGGGCTCTATGGCGGTGGTGCTGGATGACGCAGAGCGAGTGCTGCTCTTCCGCCACACGTACCGGAATGTCTATCCCTGGGGTCTGCCCGGCGGCTGGCTCAAGGCCGGTGAGGCCCCCGGCGATGCTGTTGAACGCGAGGTCCTCGAGGAGTCGGGCTACCGGATCCGAGCGCTGCATCCGTTGGTGATCGGCGGGGACAAGGCGCTGCGCCGACTTGACCTGATCTTTCTCTGCGATTTGGTCGGGGGCGCGTTCCGGCCTAGCGCTGAGGTCTCCGATGCAGGCTTTTTCACGGCGCATGAGCTTGACGGACGCGTCGAGCCCTTTCACGTGCAGGTCGCGGCCTATGCCGCCAAGGTGATGCGGGGTGAGGTGGCGGGCCAACCACCGATTGCGCCCGCTTTGCCCTCACGTCAAATGGGGTACAATGAATAGGCGCCGTGTGCCCAGATCACGGCCTATGACCGGATATCGATGAGTCGGTAGGATTGTCGGCCACGGCGGTGGGGAGACCCACGAGGGAGGAGGTTGGCCTTGACATCCGGTGTCCTGTTGCTCAATGCAAGCTACGAACCACTTGACATCATCCCACTGAAGCGTGCGATCTCGTTGATGTTGCGAGACCGTGTAGAACCCGCGTGCCATGAGTCCATCGAGATGCGTGGTGCATCGAGTACGTGGCACATCCCCACGGTGATTCGCCTGCGCTACTATATCAACGTCCCGCGTCGTGGCGTGACGTGGAGTCGCGAGGCCGTCCTGCGGCGCGACGGTTACGCTTGCGCGTACTGCGGTGTTCAAACCGGTGAACGTTATCGGGGGCGAATCCTGGCCAAGTCGGACTTTACGGTCGATCATATCCTCCCCATCAGCCGTGGCGGCAAGAACACGTGGGGCAATACCGTCTGTGCCTGCGCAAGCTGTAATCAGCGCAAGGCTAACCGGCTGCCGCACGAGGCGAGCATGAAGCTGCTCTGGGAGCCGAAGACGCCCCGTGCCCGGTATGTGGTCGCGTCGGGCGAGATCCCGGCGGTGTGGAAAGCTTACCTGGAGATCTAGTCTCGGACCTGGTGCCGATCGGTGGAGCGGGCGAGCCCTCGGGCCCGCCCGCTCTGTATGAGGGGCACGGCGATCGCATATCAGCGTGGACAGAACCCTCCCGGAAGGCCCATGCAATCGCGCCGACGGGTTTGCGCTGTTCGCGGGACAGGCTAGAATGCAGAGTACATTGGTCTTTGAGGGGCGGCGGCCTACACACCGCCGGCTCAAGTCCCCGATGTAGCACAACCGGCTTTCCTGGAGCGTGACAGTCAATGGGTATGCATCGTGGTGGGTGGGGCTCGCTTCTGCGCTATGACGACGAAGCGGGACGTCCTAAGGTAAGCTGGTCCCTGGTCGTGCGTGTCGCGCGCTATGCGCGGCCCTATTGGGGAACCGTGGCCCTGCTGATCTTGGCGATCACGGTGACTTCACTCCTTGATCTCGTCCCGCCGCTGCTGTACCGTGAACTGGTCGATGTGGCCCTTCCTGAGCGAGACCCCAGGCTTCTTAACCGGCTGGCCTTGGGCTTGATCGGTCTGCCGGTGGTCGGACGGCTGATCGGGATTGGTCAGGCCTATCTCAGCGCCCGTGCGGGAGAGGGCATCATCCGCGACCTCCGTGAGTCGCTCTACGGGCACCTGCAGGCGATGAGCTTGCGTTTCTTCACGCACACGAAGACGGGTGAGCTGATGTCCCGGCTCAATAACGACGTGGGTGGGGCGCAGCAGGCGGTGACCGGCACCCTGGTCAACCTCGTGTCGAATGTCATCTCATTGGTGACGACGTTAGCCGTGATGATCTCACTCGACCTGCGCCTCACGCTGATCGGGGTGGCTATCCTGCCCCTGCTGATGTTGCCGGCACGGCGGGTCGCCGTCTTCCTGCGCCGGATCACGCGTGACTATATGGATGTCATGGCGAGGATGAACGCCTTGATGAATGAGACGCTCAATGTCAGTGGGGCGCTCTTGGTCAAGATATTCGGTCGCGCCGCCGATGAGAACCAGCGGTTCAGCGAACGGGCCGGTGAGGTGCGTGACCTTGCCGTGCGCAGGTCGATGGTGGCCCGGCTGTTCTTCACCGGACTGGGGCTGACGGGGGCTTTGGGAACGGCGCTCGTCTTCTGGGCGGGTGGACACTATGTGCTTCGCGATGCACTGACCATCGGCACGATCATCGCCTTCAGCAGCTATCTCGGTCAGCTCTACCGACCTCTATCGGCGCTGGCTAACGCTCAGGTGGAGTTCGCGACCAGCCTGGTCAGCTTCGAGCGGGTCTTCGAGGTTCTCGACCTGCCGATCGAGATCGACGATCGCGTCGACGCCATCGAGATCACCGAACCCCACGGGCGCGTACGCTTCGATGGTGTCTGGTTCAGGTATGAAGGAGACCGGGATGTCCCGCAGTTGGGGACGGTCCGCAGACTCGGCTGGCACGGCATGGCAGCGGCTCAGGATGAGGTCACCAAGAGTGGGGCGCGTCGCGAGGAGCTGCACCGCGAGGCGCTGGAGGATGGGGCACGAGGCCAGTCCTCTGAGGAAGAGGGTCAAGAAGCGGTGGAGGTGCAAGGTCCGTCGTGGGCGCTGAGAGACATCAGCTTCGAGATTCTGCCCGGTCAACTCGTCGCGCTGGTCGGGCCCAGCGGCGCCGGGAAGACGACGATCACCTATCTCCTACCGCGACTCTATGACCCAACCGAGGGACGGATCCTGCTCGACGGCGTTGATCTGCGCGACATCCGGCTTGTTTCGCTCGCCGAGACGATCGGCATGGTCACACAGGAGACCTACCTGTTTCACGATACGATCCGTGCCAATCTGCATTATGCACGTCCTGATGCCACGGAAGCCGAGTTGGTCGCCGCGTGCCGCGCCGCGAACATCCACGACTTCATCGCGTCGCTCCCCGACGGCTACCACACGATCGTGGGCGAACGCGGCTACCGTCTCTCCGGCGGCGAGAAGCAGCGCGTCGCGCTGGCACGCGTGATTCTCAAGGACCCCCGCGTGCTGATCCTTGACGAGGCGACGAGTCACCTGGACTCCGAGAGCGAGGCGCTGATTCAGGAAGCTCTGGAGCACATTATGCGGGATCGAACCAGCCTGGTCATTGCCCACCGGCTCAGTACGATCCTGTCAGCGGACTTGATCCTGGTCCTTCAGGACGGAGAGATCGTGCAGCGCGGCACCCACGAGATGCTGCTGGCTGAGGGTGGCCTCTACCATCAGCTCTACGAACGTCAGTTTGCGCTGCCTGAGTAAAGGGGGGAAGCTATGGAGTTCTTTGACTGCAATGCATTCTTCGGACTGCCGGCGCGTCGGCCTGTCGCACCTGTGGCTACTGCCGAGCACCTCCTCGCGGAGATGGATCGTGCCGGCGTCGATCGGGCCCTGGTCTGGCATATCGCACAACACGACGTCGCGCCGCAGACGGGCAACGCGATGCTGGCAGAGGCCATCGCGGGTCACGAACGCCTTCTGGGCTGCTGGACGGTGCTACCCAATCAGGGACACGAGTTCCCCCCGCCTGCGGCGTGGTTTGATCAGATGAAAGCGGCGCACGTTGTAGCGCTGCGCGCCTTCCCCGACTCGCATCGATTCCTGCTCAACGAGGTGTCGATGGGATCGCTGCTCATCGAGATCGTGGAGCGACGGATTCCGCTCTTTCTCTCCGTCAAACGCGGAATCGCATGGCAGGCGATCTACGATCTGTTGGCGTCTTTCCCGACCTTGACCTGTGTGATCTGTGATCACGGGTGTTGGGGCGAGGATCGCATGTTCCGCCCCTTGCTGGAGCGTTATCCGAACGTCCATGTGGACACGGCGCAGTACCTGCTCGACGGCGGCATCGAGTCGTTGGTGGGTGATTATGGAGGCGGACGGTTGCTTTTCGGCAGCGGCTTTCCCGAGTCCTATTTCGGTGGGATGATGATGGCGCTCAAGCACGCTCAGATCCCCAAGGAGGCGAGGGTGGCCGTTGCCTATGGCAACCTGGAGCGACTGATTGAGGAGGCTCAGCTATGAACGGAGAGATGGTCGAGCGATCCGATCTCGGGCGAGAGTTCTGGGCGCACGGTCGGGCGGTTTCCTGCCCCATCTATGACATGCACGGTCATATGGGACCCTATCACTCGATCTACTTTCCGCGGGGCGATACTGCGGAGATGATCGGTACGATGGATGAGGCCGGCGTACGACTTCTGGTCTTCTCGCACCACGCCGCGCTCAACTCACCGGACCTGGCGAACCGTCCCTCGGTCGAGGCGGTGCGGCGTTTCCCGGAACGGCTGCGAGCTTACTGTGTCGTAAATCCCAACTATCCCGAGCAGCTGGCGCGCGATCTGGAGGCCTTTGAGGCGCTGTTCCCCGATGTCTTCATCGGCTTCAAGTTCCTCTCCGACTACCATCAGATCGCGCTGACCGATGCCCGTTACCGGCCCGCGTGGGCGTGGGCTGAGGCCCGCGGTCTCCCTGTGTTGGCCCATACATGGGGGGGGAGTCGTTACGACGGCGAGGAGGTCGTACGCGAGGTCGCCGAGCGCTATCCAAACGTGAAGCTGCTATTAGGGCATTCGTGTCACGGTGCGTGGGATGCGGCGGTGCAGCTGGCGCGGGACTTCTCCAACATCTATCTGGAGTTGACGGCGGTCTTCGACGATCGGGGTGTGATCGAGAAGTTTGTGGGCGAGGCAGGGTCGGAGCGGATGCTGTTTGGGACCGACCTCCCGTGGTTTGATCCCCACCACGCGATCGGGGTGCTGCTGAATGCCGACATCACCGATGAGGATCGCCACAATATCTGTCATCGTAACGCGGAGAAGCTGCTGGCGCCCATCGTGCCGGCGCTGACCGGTGGTGTGTAGCGTGCCCGCATGAAGCATTCCCGACCACGCCATCCGGCTGTTCAAGCGCTGCTGCGCGATCCCCTGATCCTGCCCTTCTATATACCCTCGTTTGTGACGTTTCTGGGGCACGGTATCCTGAGCCCGGTTCTGCCGCTCTACGCCGAGGAGTTTGGCGCCTCCTATGCGTGGGTCGGCGCCTTCATGTCCGCGCAAGCCCTGGGCATGCTGCTCACCGATCTGCCGAGTGGACTGCTGTTGCGTCGCATCGGGCTGCGGCGTGCGACCGTGATCGGGCTGGCGATGATGGTAGCGATGGAGATCGCCTACTTCTGGGCGGGGTCCATCCAGGAAGCCTTTGCCTATCGACTGCTCTCCGGCTTCGGGTCGGCGCTCTTCGGTGTCGCTCGTCATGCCTATGTCACCGAACACGCGTCTGTGGCGAGTCGTGGGCGGGCCCTCGCGCTGTTCGGCGGGCTGATTCGTGCGGGGAGGTTCTTGGGGCCACCGATCGGTGGACTCGTCGCCGTGCGTTGGGGCATGCGGGTACCCTTCGTGGTCGCGGGGGTGGTAGGCAGTCCAGCGATCCTGATGGTGTTGCTGTTCCTGCGGAGAGACGGCGCCCCACGTGGCAGCAAGCTCGATCATGTTCGAGATCCAGCCGCCGTCCCGTCCGGTCGGCTCCTGCCTCTGTTGCGGGGTCAGGCCAAGCTGTTGTTCCCGGCAAGCATCGGTCAGATCTTCGTGCAGATGATCCGCTCGGGCCGCGAGGTCGTCATCCCGCTCTATGCCGCTGTAGCGTTAGGGCTGGATGTGGGGCAGATTGGTCTGCTGTTGGGCATCGCGTCGGCGGTGGAGATGGTGATGTTCTGGCCCGCGGGCTGGTTGATGGATAATCTAGGGCGAAAGTACGCGCTCATCCCGAGCTTCAGCATCCAGGCGGTGGCCATGGCCTGTGTCCCCTTGACGGGAGGTTTCGTGGGGCTACTGGCGTGTGCCGCTGCGGTGGGCTTGGGCAATGGGCTCACGTCGGGCGCGATGATGGTGCTGGGCTCGGACCTGGCACCGCGTGGCGCGCGGGCGGAGTTCCTGGGTGTCTGGCGCCTGATCGGCGATCTGGGAGGGACGGCCGGGCCGGCGGCGGTTGGATTTGTAGCAGAAGCACTCACGCTGCCGATGGCGGCGCTGACTATGGCGGGTTCAGGTCTGTTGGCGACGTTGATCTTCGGGTTTGCGTTGCCCGAGACGCTGCAGCGTGAGGTCGAGGTGCCGTCTGCCTCCGTCGGGTGACACGGCAGGCGGGGCACGTCCGGGGAGCATCTCAATAAGGACAGGGGGAACGGGTTCGTGACAACAGCTCTTTTGGCGGCTCTGATCGCGGCGGGAGCCACGATCGCGATCCAGGGATACTTGATCATCAAAGGGCGGCGCGCGGCGCGGATCGCTTTTTTCGAGCGCCCGCTGGTTGAGGTTCTGGCGCTCAAGAACACGGCGCGGGTGGGGCTAATCCTGGGCCGGCTACGCGTGGTCTATGGCTTTTTCCTCGTCGTCGCCGGGATCTGGGGGCTGACGGGTGGGCGTTAGTGGGATCAGCTTCGTGGCTCTCGCCATGCCCCGTGTTCATATGAAGGTCGGAGTATGGCAGCGATGACGGTCAAGGCGATGGCGTCACCGGAACACCGTGCGCTCGGCTATGCGCGTGCCTTCTACGCGTTCTACTACGGCGCGGGTGCCTGTCTGTCGCCCTTCCTGGCCATTTATTACAGCCGCTTGGGCTTCAGCGGACAGCAGATCGGCGTGCTGCGCGGCATTGCCCCATTGGTCACGTTGGTCGGGGCGCCCCTCTGGGGGGCGCTGGCAGATGCGACGCGGCGTCATAAGATGGTGTGGCTGTTGGCCATCATCGGGACGTGGGGGGCGGTCCTGGCGCTCTACTTGACGCAGTCATACGCTCTGATGATCGTCATTGTCGTCGCCCATGCGCTGATGGGAGCGCCCATCATACCGCTCGCCGACAGCGCCGTGATCCATCTCCTCGGCGACCGCACGGATCGCTACGGTACGCAGCGGCTCTGGGGCGCGATAGGATGGGGACTCTGCGGTCTGTTGATCGGGTTGGTCATCGAGCGCTACGGACTGGCCTGGTCCTTCATCGGCTTCCTGACACTGATGGCGTGTGCGTGGCTGATGGCGGCGGGGATTCCGGTCATCGACGTTGCGCTCAGACGATCCTACCGCAGTGATCTGCGCAGTCTGCTGACCGATGCATCGTGGTTGGTTTTCCTACTGGCGACGCTCATCGGTGGGCTCTACATCGCCGTCGAGGTCAACTACCTAATGCTCTATATGGCCTCGCTGGGAGCCGGCGAGTCGCTGATGGGCCTGGCCCTGGTGTTGAGCACCCTGGGTGAGTTACCCGTGTGGGCCTTGGCGCCCTTCTTGCTGCGGCGACTAGGCTCGCGAGGCCTGCTCTCGGTGGCGTTGCTCGCCGGGACGGTGCAGGGCTTGGCCTTCTCCTTGGCGCCCTCGGCGTGGTTTATCCTGCCCATTCAGCTTCTCCACGGGCTGGCGTTCTCGGCGGCGTGGACGGCGGGCGTTGCCTATGCCGCGAAAACGGCGCCACCGGGCACGCAAGCGACCGCCCAGGGGCTTTTTGGCGGCGTGTTGATGGGGCTCTCCTCGTCGATCGGGGCCCTGGTCGGCGGACGGCTGTTCGACGAGGTGGGAGGCGCGATGACCTTTCGCCTGGCGGCGCTGATGCCGCTGATCGCGCTCGCGCTGCTCTGGGTGGGGACGCGACGAGAGCGTGAGACCTAACGGAAGCCGACGATGGGCACATCACGGTCGACAGCTGCCGGCGCTGTGGATCGCGGCACAGAGCGTCGCTCATCCCTGAACGCGCAGCATCGCGCTACCTACGATCGCATTGCGGCCCGTTACGCTGTGGCGAACGCTGAGATGGTACCCATGGTAGCGGATGCGACGGAGCGTTTCCTGAAGGGGCTGCCGGAGCATCCGCGAATCCTGGACCTGGGCTGCGGTCATGGGCGCGACCTGGCGTGGTTTGCCTCGCGAGGCGCAGGCGTCGTGGGTGCGGACCTATCCTACGGTATGCTGGCACAAGCGCGCCTGCAGGTCGACGATCCACTCGTTGTGCTCGATATGCGGCATCCGGCTTTTCGGCGGGCCTGCTTCGACGGCGTCTGGTGCAACGCCGCGATCATCCATCTACCCGTCAACGATGTGCTCCAGACATTGGTGGCGATCGCCGGCCTCCTGGTGCCGGCAGGACTCGGCTTCTTCTCCATCCAGATCGGCAGCGGCGAGCGTTGGGAGCGAGAGAGCTATGGTGAGGCCGCCGAGCGTTTCTTCAGCCGCTATGAGCCGGACGCCTTTGCGGCGTTGCTCCGTGAAGCCGGCTTCGGGTTGCTGGATCAGAGTGCGTCGCGGGCAGGACCGCTACGGCACTGGGCGCACTACCTAGCGAGGGCTTGCAATTCTTGATGGTTTGATCTATGATGATGTCGGGGCTGGAGTGCATCCAGCTGGGTAAGATCGGTGTGTCGATCTCCCCGTGGGCGAGTGCCGAAAGGGGGCAACCTTGAACGCTGATGCGAATCACCAGTCCGACCCACTTGAGGGGGCGGTGGAGCAGCTCCAGGGCTCGCACGATCTGCGTCTATCGGCCTGGGGGCCCTACACCAAGGAGTACATGGGCATCAGCCACATCCCCAACGTCACGTCGGGGGTACGCTTTGATCTCAGTGTCTTTCCGGGGCTCTATCGACGGGGCGCCTGCGTACCCAACGTGCTGTGGGAGTCCGGGTACCATCCCCGCGAGGCAGCGCCGGACCTCTCCTTCTTCCGCCATCGTCACGAGATCCCGACGAGCCCGCAGGGCGGGGTCTATGCCGACATCGATTATTGCCGGATCGACGAGGGCGAGGCGCGAGATTGCGTCTATGTCCGGGCTGAGTGCGTCAACACGACCGATGATCCGCAGCAGGTGGTGCTGCATTGGATGGCGTCGGTCCACCTGCCCCTCACGGGGGCGCGGGGGAGTGCGCCGCTGCATGTCTCACGCGTGAGCTTGCCCGAAGGCGCGGTCTGGGTTCAAGGGCTGGACTACGCTGTGCTCTCGCTGGGACGCGAGGCTCATCGTACCAACTTGACCCCCGACGGCATGATCCGCGGCGAGGTCCGTGTCTCGGGCTTTGTCGGCGGCGTCGGTCTGGGGCAAGGCTTCGGCACGAGCGAGGGGGATGCCGTGATCTACCGCGCCCGTCTGCCGCAGACGCTGACCCATCCCATGATGATCCTGCGATACCGCCTGGCGGATCGAACCGATGTGTCGCTCTCCTTGCCCGGACTGAGTGAGCGTCATGTCAAGCTTCGCGGAACCGGGCAGATTGCGGTACGCGAGATCCCTGTGGAAAGCTCGCTCTCGGGAGAGGTGATCGTGACGCTTGTGCCCGCTTCGCCTGGGGAGGGTCTGGAGATCGACGGCTTCGCGCTGGTCTCTGCGTCTCAGCTCGACGAGGTGCGCTTCGAAACGGTGGAGCAGGGTTACGTGCCCAAGCGTCTGCCGGGACCTCGGCCCGATACCCTTTTGCTCCTCTATGATGGGGTTGGGCCGACCTATGGCGTGGCCTGGGGGGCGGTGTCCGGCCCCGAGATTCCCTACCAGGTGCGTGAGTTCTTCTGCTCCGATCTCGATACGACGCTCCGCCTCACGACACATCATCACACGCTGCACACGCTGCACGGCCCCGGAGAAGGTCACTATACGAACGTCTTTCAGCGTCCTATCTTCCTCGAGCCGCATAGCCATCGGGGGATCGCCGGGCTCGTCTGCGCCGGAGAACCTAAGCACGTCTACGCGCGACTGTCGGCCTTCGATCCCGCCGCTGACGAGTGGGACGTGATCCATGCTGCGTCACGCGGACGCGCTGCTCGCTTCGATGCGGCAGATCCCGACGTGGTCAATCCCTCCGGTGCAGCGAACGGCGTGAGCCAGACGCGCATGGCGGCGACGCTGCTGACCAACGTTGTCTACCCTGTGCGGACACGCGGTACGTGGATCCGGCACAACACGCCCGGGCGCTGGTGGGACAGCCTGTACACTTGGGACTCGGGCTTCATCGGCTTGGGTTTGGCCGAGTTGGATGTGGATCGTGCGCTGGATTGCCTCAACACGTATACGACTGAGCCCGGCACCGAAGATGCCGCGTTCATCCACCACGGCAGCCCGGTGCCCACCCAGTTCTACCTCTTCCAGGCCCTGTGGGAGCGCACGCAGTCGCCCTCCCTACTGCGCACCTACTATCCTCGACTGCGCCAATACCATCGCTTCCTCGCCGGCAGGTGGGGTAGTTCGACTACGGGCAATCTCCGCTCGGGCTTGATCCGTACCTGGGATTACTTCTACAACTCAGGGGGCTGGGACGACTATCCGCCACAGGTCCACGTTCACCGCTACGGTCTAGCCGAGACGGTAACGCCTGTCATCAGCACCGCCCAGGTGATCCGCACCGCCAAGATCCTGCGGATGATGGCCCTGGTCCTCGGTGAGCCCGCCGAGGAGTACGAGCAGGAGATCGATCGGCTCTCGTATGCCCTGCAGGTCCACGCATGGGATGATGAGGCGGGCTATTTCGGTTACGTTTGCCACAATGAGGAGGGGCGGGCGACCGACATTCTGCGTACCGGTGACGGCGTGAACTTCAACATGGGCATGGATGGTGCCTCGCCCTTGGTCTCGGGCATCTGCACGCCCGAGCAGGAGGCGCGGCTGGTGAACGCGCTGATGTCGCCCGAGCGGATGTGGACGCCCTATGGACTCTCGACTGTCGACCAGTCGGCGCCCTACTATCGGGACGATGGCTACTGGAATGGCGCGGTATGGATGGCCCACCAGTGGTTCTTTTGGAAGGCGCTGCTCGACCTGGGGCGTGCCGATGAAGCCCATCGGATTGCCAAGACGGCGCTTGATGTCTGGGCGTCTGAGGTGGCGCGATCCGGCTACTGCTTCGAGCACTTCATCATCCGCACGGGGCGCGGAGCCGGTTGGCACCATTTCGGTGGTCTCTCGGCGCCGGTGCTGTGCTGGTTTGGGGCCTACCATCGGCCCGGTAGGCTCACGCCGGGACTCGACATCTGGGTTGAGTCGCTGGAGGTGTCGCCTGATCAGACGGGGTTGTCCGCATGGCTGCAGCACTATGGATCCGCACATCACGCGCCGGTGGTGATTGCGACGCTGGTGCCCGGTGACTATCAGGCGACGCTCGATGGCGAACCGGTAGCGGTCTATCCCCGATATCCGGGCACGCTGGAGATCAACCTCGGGCGCGGGTTCACGGCAGGTGAGCTGGTCATCCGTGCCGAGGTGTAGGGCATCTGCAGAAGTGTGACGGAGGCTTGTGATGAAAAAGGTCCTCGGCGTTGTCCTATCCGTGGTCGGCGGCGTGATCGCTGTCGCCTGTGTGCCCTTTTTGCTGCACGCGCTGATCAACGCGCTCTTCGTGCTGGCGCTGGGACAGCCGGTGCCCGACTGGTGGTGGCGCCTGATCGCGCCGATCCAGAACATCGTGGCGTTGCCCATTCTGGCCTTTGCCTTCGTCATTAAGGTGGGGCCGACGAATTCCCTGATCCTGCCGGTGGTCCTCTGCGTGGTGGTGCAGGCGATGGGCGTGCTGCTTCTGTGGCAGGGCGTGCGCACCATCCGTCGGTCGGATGGAGGCGTCGCGCGCCACGGGAGCACAAGCGTTGGGGCGCTGCTCCTGGTCATCCTCCTCATCGGATGCCGTGCATCGCCTGCGGGTGAGCCGGAGGTGGCGGCGCCTCCGGGCGGCGTGGTCGTGCAATGGTCGACCTGGGGAGGTAGTGAGAACGTCGCGCTCCAGGACGAGATCATCCGGGGCTTCGAAGCCGACCATCCGGGGATCAGGGTCCAGCGGGTCACCGTGGCGAACTTCACCGACTATCTGACCAAGCTCCAGACGCTGCTGGCCTCGGGCTCGCCACCGGACGTGGTCTCGTTGGGCAATGAGTGGTTCCCTGCCTTTATGGACAAGGGGGCCTTCCAGCCGTTGACGCCCTACATCGAGGGTGATGAGGATCTGGACTTGGATGATTGGATTCCAAGGACGTTGGAGGTGCTGACGCGCAACGGCGAGCTCTACGCGCTGCCGGCGGACTTCAGCGTCGATGTGCTTTACTATAACCTGGATGCTTTCGATGCGGCGGGCGTATCCTATCCCGATGAGACGTGGACCTGGGACACGCTGTTGGACGCGGCGCAGCGCCTGACCGAGCGCGATGCAGGTGGGCGCGTGGTGCGCTACGGTTGGTCGGACACCGGCCTGAACATGTGGCCGTGGATATGGCAGAATGAGGCGACGATTTTCGACAACGAACGTGAGCCCACCCGGGCCACGCTGACCGACCCGGCGGTAGTGGAGGCGGTGCAGTTCTACTATGATCTCTCACTGACGCACAAGGTGGCCCCCAACGTCGCCGAACTGCAGCAGACACCGGTGCGCGAGATGTTCATGGCGGGTCGTGTGGCCATGATCTATGACAATGTGGGCGCGCAGGTGCCCTTCGCCCAGATCACGGACTTCCGGTGGGATGTGGCGATGCTGGCCCGGGGGAAGGCGCGCGCGACGCCGATGGCCGAGAACGGCTATGCGATGTCGGCGTCGACCGATCATCCTGAGGCTGCGTGGGCGTTGATCCGGTACCTCTCGGGCCCCGAGGCTGTACGGGTCATTGTCGGTGCGGGCGGAGCATTGCCTGCCTTGCAGGCCCTCGCCGAATCGGATGAGTTCGAGGTGCGTCCCGCCTTCCTTGCATCGGTGCCCTACTCGCAGCCCATCTTCTCGGCGCCGCAGATGCTCGATATGCTGGCGGTCTTCCGCAACGAGCAGCCGTTGATGGCCATGGGGCTGAAACCTGTGCCCGAGGCGCTGAGGTCGATGAATGCGCTGTTCAACGAAATGCTGGGGGCGGAGTAGCCGGCGCCGGATGACAGGCGGCGGGTGACGGGCGATCGGAGGGCGGAGGCCCCATCTCCAGCACTGCGGTTGCTGGTCACTGCTTGTCGGCTGATCACGGCTGAGGACGTGTCGCGGGGGCCAGGAGGATGAAGAAGCGGCGAGAGGCTTTGTGGGCGCTCTTTTTCCTGGCGCCGAGTCTGCTCGGGTTCCTGATCTTCACCGTGGGACCGACGCTGGCCTCGTTGGTGCTCAGCTTCACGTCGTGGGACCTGATCGGCAGCCCCCGCTTCGTGGGGCTGGACAACTACCGCGAGATCCTGCGCGACGCCATCTTCGCCCGTGTGGCGGTGAACACCGTTGCCTATAGTGGTGGCGTGGTGCCGCTGTTGGTGGTGGTCTCGCTGGCCCTCGCCCTGGCGCTCAACGCACCCTTTAAGGGTCGCACCCTCTTCAGAACAGCTTTCTTCCTCCCCGTGGTCTCCTCGACCGTCGCCGTGGCGATGGTTTGGCGGTGGATCTACTCCCCCTTCGGCGCGATTAACACCGTGCTGGTCGCCCTAGGCCTGCCGGCGGTCGGCTGGCTGACGACGACCGAGTGGGCGATGCCGGCGGTGATCCTGATGAGCGTCTGGCAGAGTATGGGGTACAGCATGGTCGTCTACCTGGCGGGCCTGCAATCGATCCCCCAGCATCTTTATGACGCGGCCGCCGTCGATGGGGCTACGGGTTGGCGCCGATTCCGCTACATCACGCTGCCGCTCCTCTCGCCGACCACCTTCTTCGTGGTCGTGATGGCGGTGATCTCCAGCTTCCAGGTGTTCGGGCAGGTTTACATGCTGACGGGTGGCGGGCCCGCCTTCGCCACCAGCACCATCGTCTACCATATCTACGAACGGGCCTTCCTGGCGCTGCACATGGGCTATGCCAGCGCGTTGGCGTGGGTGCTCTTCGCGGCGATCTTCGGACTGACGCTGATCCAGCTGCGGCTGCAGCGGACGTGGGTGACCTATGAGTGAGCGGCGATCCGTCGTGGGCACGCTGCGTGGGGTGGCGCTGTCGGCGGCGGCGACGCTGTCGCTCCTGCCCTTCCTGTGGATGCTCAGCACCTCGCTGAGGACGCTGCCCGCCGTGGTCAGCGATCCCTTTGCGTTGCCGCTGCCGCCGCTGTGGGGCAACTATCCCGCCGTCTTTGCGGCCATCCCCTTTGGGCGCAGTTATCTCAACACGATCTACGTCACACTGGCCCGGTCGCTGGGGGTCCTGCTGACCTCGTCGATGGCGGCGTATGCCTTTGCCCGGTTGCGCTTTCCCGGACGGGACGTGCTCTTCGCCGCTTACCTTGGGACGATGATGATCCCCTCTCAGGTCACGATGATCCCCACCTTTGCGCTGATGCGGCTTCTGGGCTGGCGTGATACCTACGCGGCGCTGATCGTGCCTCAGCTCACGAGCGCCTTCGGCACCTTCCTGCTGCGGCAGTTCTTCCTCACGCTGCCCACGAGCCTGGAGGAGGCCGCCGTGATCGATGGGTGCTCGCCCTTAGGGATCTTCCGCCACGTGATCCTGCCGCTGGGCAAGCCGGCGCTCGCCACGCTGGCGGTCTTCACCTTTCTGGGGGCGTGGAACGACTTCATGTGGCCGCTGATTATGACCGACAGCCCCGAGCGCTTCGTGCTCAGCGTGGCGCTCTCGTATCTGCAGCAGACCAACTACACCGACTGGCCCCGGCTGATGGCCGGGGCCGTGATGACGCTGCTGCCGGTGCTGGCGGTCTTTGTGGCCGCTCAGCGCACTTTCGTCGAGGGCATTGCCCTGACGGGGATCAAGGGGTAGGGGACTACCAGTCCACGACAGAGCCGTCGAAGGCGTCGTAGGATTCGTGGTTGCGCCAGTCGTGGTCGATCTTGTCGGCTAAGGCCTCTTCGTCAAGCTCGATGCCCAGGCCCGGCTTAGTGGGCAGCTCGATATAGCCGTCCCTGAAGGTGAAGGGCTCCTTGAGGTAGCCCTCGCCCAGCGTCGTGTGTTCCTGGGCCAGGAAGTTGGGGATCGCGGCGTCGAGCTGGATGCAAGCTGCCAGGGCGATCGGCCCGAGCGGGCAGTGAGGCGCGATGGCGGCGTAGTAGGCCTCAGCCATGCCCGCGATCAAGCGCGTCTCGAAGATGCCGCCGGCGTGACAGAGGTCGGGCTGCAGGATCATGGCGGCGCGCTTCTCCAGGACCTCGCGGAAGCCCCACTTGGTGTAGAGCCTCTCGCCCGTGGCGATGGGGATGTGCGTGCTATGGGCGAGATCGGCTAACACGTCGACGTTCTGGCACTGCACCGGCTCCTCGATGAACATCGGCTGGTAGGGCTC
>Ga0334882_1001972_pt1 | contig 22592 bp, 18 predicted proteins | sample GraSluR1_MG_5_FD_207226 | JGI IMG/M metagenome (GOLD analysis project Ga0334882, IMG submission 207226) | Sludge microbial communities from methane-producing bioreactor in Wageningen University, Netherlands - Granular Sludge_15_04-R1 | ecosystem: Engineered > Bioreactor > Anaerobic >...
GAACTTCTTGAGATAGAGGATTTGATTAAGCCAGCCCGAACCAATGAGTATGGTAGAGCCGATCAGGCTGCAGTTTGGGCACTTCTTGCCAAATTGTACCTCAATGCCGAGGTTTATACAGGTGTAGCTTATAACACCGAGTGTATTACCTACTGCAAAAAAATTTTTGAAGCAGGATATTCATTAACAACTGATTATAGCCATCTATTTCTCGCAGATAATGATCGTTCAGCCGTTGCTGACGAAGCTATTTTTTCCATAATATTCGATGGTTTATTCACTCAAACCTATGGAGGAACTACTTTCTTAGTACATGCAGCAGTTGGTGGAAATATGAGTGTAGTTGATTATGGAATAGACTATGGTTGGGGCGGTAACCGCGTTACAAAAAATTTAGTAAATCTTTTTGATGACATTACAGGAGATTCCGATTCACGAGCCATGTTCCATACCGATGGACAAACAATTGAAATTACTGATATTGCTGATTTTACTTACGGATACGCTGTTACAAAGTTTAAGAATATTACTTCCGATGGAGACCCAGGTTCACACCAAACTTTTGTTGACAACGATTTTCACATGTTTAGATTACCCGATTTTTACCTTATGTATGCTGAAGCTTTTCTCCGTGGAGGCTTAGGTGGCGATCAGGCTACAGCGCTTGGTTATATTAATGAGATGAGACAAAGAGCCTATGGTGATAACTCTGGCAACGTTTCAATTGCTCAAATGGACCTCGATTTTATCCTTGACGAAAGAGCACGTGAACTCTACTGGGAGTGTCACAGAAGAACTGATTTGATTCGGTTTAACAAGTTTACCAGCGGAACCTATGTGTGGCCATGGAAAGGTGGTGTATCCAATGGAATAGGAGTCGATGATAAGTACAACGTATTTCCACTACCAGCTTCCGATGTGGTTGCCAACCCAAATCTTGTTAAAACACCTGGTTACTAGCTAATAATAACTTTAAAAATGATATACGATGAAAAGATTACTAATCATTTTAATTTCAATAATTAGCCTTGCTCTGATGTATTCGTGCGAGGAGGATCAGGTGGGTCCTACACTAAACCTGACGAATGCGGTTGCACCTTCAATAACTACTCCTGCTGATGGGATTTCGTTGGTATTAACTTTACCGGAAGCTGAAACGCAATTGGTTATTGAGTGGACCGCTGTAGACTACAAAATGGAGGATATTCCTAACGTTAAATATACTGTTACATTGGCATATCCTAGCGAAGGACTAGAAATTACACTTGCTTCAACCGATACTACTGTTACAAAAATTACTTATCAAAGTCTTAACTTCAAACTGTTTGATAATTTTGGCTTAGAGCCAGAAGATGTGGGTGATTTTGTTATTAAGGTTACTGCTTCGATAAGCGATAATTCCACTTCAGATGATTTGGCCTCATCTCCTGTAAACATTTCCATAACCACTTACGATGATGAACCACCACCAGCAAAGCCAATTTACCTTTTGGGAAATGCAACTGCAGCTGGTTGGAATAATACAGCAGCATTGGAAATGACACATATTGAAGCAGGTCTTTATGAAATAATTGCCACTTTGGACGGAGAATTTATTAAATTTATTTCTATTCTTGGCCAATGGGCTCCTCAGTGGGGAACAGATGCTTCAGGAACTTGGGAAACAGGTCCATTGGTATACAGACCCACTGAGTCGGTACCCGATCCTCCAGCTATTCCAGCACCACCTGATGCAGGGGATTACCTAATTCATGCAGATACAGCAAACCTTGTTTATACTGTTACTCCTGCAACAAATAAATTATTTCTTTACGGCAGTGCAACAGAAGCCGGATTGAATCATTCAAAGGCATTACCAATGGTAAAAACGGCTCCATTGAGATTTGAAATAAGTACATACCTCAAAGGAGGTGAAAATTATTCGTTAGGTTTCCTTATGAATCCAAATTCTAATTCTGGGCAATATGTAATGTCAGAGAATGGAAGACTTAAATATGTCAATACAAATTTTACTGAAAATTTGATTTCCGCTCCCGAGGAAGATGGGCAATATTTAATTAAGGTTGATCTCATTAAACGTCGATACTTCTTAATTAAGGAATAGTCTACTATTAATTATGTAAATTGGTTTACCCAGAGTTGTAAAACTCTGGGTAAACTTTATCATTTAGTTCAAATCTTTTGGTTTTGTATGTATTATTTTGTTAATTACTAGTCTATATAAAACACGGCCATTTTTTAAAAGATTTTTTAAAAAATAAACCATTCATTTAAAATCATTTACAGTGAAAAATTACCTATTTAAAACAATTTTGATATTCTTGATCATTTTTTCGTTCAATGGTCTTCATTCTCAAGTTATTGTAACTACCCCTACCCTGCCAACGGCTTCGGATGAAGTTTTAATCACTTTTAATGCAACTATGGGAGGTGGAGGAATGGCTGGATATACAGGTGATGTGTATGCACATACAGGCGTAACCATTGATGATAATCAGTGGCAACACGTTATTGGGCAATGGGGCAATAACAGCACGCAACCACAGCTTACTAGAATTGGAGATGATCTTTATGAGTTGCTAATCACACCCAGCATAAAGGAATTCTACAATGTGCCAGATGATGAGAATATTACCCAAATGTGCTTTGTATTTAGGGGAAGCAGTGGATCGCCTCAAACCGAAGACCTTTTTGTAAATGTTGTACAAGAAGGTCTCACGGTAATCATAATTAACCCTTCATGGAATTATCCATTTTACGATTTTGGCTCAACACTACCGGTTCAAGCACAAGCTAATAACTCTGAAACAATCACTTTGTACATTAACAACCAAGAGGTTTCCAGTACTACTGATGCAACAATTGCATATCAGCATGAAATTGATGAGTATGGTAAACAATGGGTAAAAGCTATTGCTACTTTAGGTGATGATATTGCAGTGGATTCGGTTTACTTCTACGTTAGGGGTGAATCACCCGTTGCTGAACTTCCAGAAGGATTAATACCCGGCATAAACATTACAGATGAAGATGAAGTTACGCTTGTTCTTCACGATCCGCCAGCATTAAAGGAATTTGTTTTCGCCATCGGCGATTTCAATGACTGGGAGCTGGATGATGCCTACTACATGAATCGCACACCGAGCGGAACCCACTACTGGATTACATTATCCGACCTTGATCCCGACATGGAGTACATATACCAGTACTGGATTGATGGCGAGATTAAACTTGCTGATCCATACTGCGACAAGATAAGTGATCCCTGGAATGATAAATGGATTAGCGATACAAATTACCCAAACCTCATCCAATATCCCGAAGGGAAAACTACTGGCGTTGCCTCTGTTTATCAGATAAATCAAGAACAATATGAATGGGAAGTTGAAGACTTTACGTCACCTGCGAAGGAAGATTTAGTAATCTACGAAATGCACATTCGCGATTTTGTTGAGGGTGATTATATAATTACAGCCCTCGAAAAATTGGACTATTTAGAGAAATTGGGGGTAAACGCCATCGAACTAATGCCTATTAACGAGTTTGAGGGTAACGACAGCTGGGGTTACAATCCAAGTTTCTACTTTGCCCCCGACAAAGCTTATGGAACCAAGAATGATTACAAATTATTCATTGATGAGTGCCACAAAAGAGGTATTGCAGTTATTATCGATATGGTGCTAAATCATTCATTTGGTCTATCGCCTTTGGTCCAAATGTATTTTGATCCCTATGCAGGCGATTGGGGCGAACCCACTGCTGATAACCCTTGGTATAATCAAACTTGCCCTCACCCACCCTGGTGCTGGGGCTACGATTTTGATCACGAAAGTGAATATACCATAGACTTCATTGATAGGGTTGCCGAATACTGGCTTACCGAGTTTAAGGTTGATGGTTTTCGTTTCGACTTTACCAAGGGTTTTACCAACGTCTTGTCCGGAGGTGATGGCTGGTACTATAACGCTCAAAGAGTTGCCATTTTAAAACGTTATGCCGATTTTATTTGGAGTGTTAACCCCAATGCATATGTAATTCTTGAACACTTTACCGCCAATGATGAGGAAAAGGAGTTGGCAGAGTACAGAAGCGATGAGGGAATGGGAATGTTAATATGGGGAAATATAAACCATACCTACAACGAGGCTAGTATGGGATGGCTAAACGATTCTAACTTCGATTGGATATCATATAAGAAAAGGGGTTGGAATGTACCTCATTTAATAGGTTACATGGAAAGTCACGATGAAGAACGGCTGATGTACAAGAATTTAACCTACGGAAATAGTTCAAATCCTGGTCACGATGTTAAGAATTTGGACATTGCCTTAGCTCGTCAAAAATTAGTTGGTGCTTTCTTTTTTACTATCCCTGGTCCCAAAATGATATGGCAATTTGGAGAACTTGGGTATGATGTTTCTATTGAATACAATGGAAGAACAGGACGTAAACCCATTCGTTGGAACTATTATGGTGTTTACAACAGGAGAAGTTTGTTTAATACTTGGGCTGAACTGATTGCTCTCAGAAAAGGGTTTCCTGTTTTTTCCACCGATAATATTTCACTATCCCTTTCAGGTGCTGGAAAAACAATAAGGTTATCGCATAGTGATATGGATGTTATTATTGTAGGAAATTTTGATGTAACCCAACAAGATATCTCCATTTCTTTCCCAAATACGGGAAAGTGGTACGAGTACTTTTCTCAAACCGATATTACCATTGAGTCAGCCAACCAAACAATTACAATGACTCCTGGAGAATACAGAATGTACTCTACTGTCTTCATTAATCGTGAGGATTATATAGTTGATGTGAGTCAAAGCACTACCATTTCAACGAGATTTGATGTCCATGTATGGCCTAATCCATTCGAAGAACTATTATCAATATCAATAGAATCTGCCATTCGAGAGCATTATAGCATTAATCTCACGGATATAAATGGCAGGGTGCTGACAAATATCAGCAATGGAATGCTATTGCCGGGAGAGAATCTCATTAGTTGGAATAAAAGTATTGATTTGCCAAAGGGAATCTATATCCTCATGGTTCAAACTAGTTCACAACGAAAAGCTGTTAAGGTTTTTGTAAATTAGTTTTGGTGATAAGGTAATAACCGGTTAGTCTATTTGCTAACCGGTTTTTTATTTTATCACTATAATTCTCATTATATTCGAACTTTCTTTTTTATCCTCCTATGAATTGGCTTAAATCATTAGTCATTATTGTTCTGGTAATTATTCCTCAATGCTGCTTAAGCAATAATACTATTTCTTTTCCCTTAGATTCAACCAACAAAGGTTCAATGATTGGTACAAATCTGATCTCTGGAGTTTTGATGTATCACCACAAAGAAATGGAGATACTAAGAGAAAAACAGGTTAATGCCATTGAAATCTCATGGATATTTCATGCCAATGGTGATAAGCTATGGCATAAGTTTTACCATTACCCTGAATATGGGCTAGCCTACGTATTAATGGATTTGGGAAGTCCGACCATTCTTGGTTACTCTCACGGAGTTTTACCATTTGTAAATTTTCCACTCACATCATTTAACCGAAAACTATCTGCTGGTTTCCGTGTTGGATCAGGGATGAGCTACATTACAAAAAAATATCACCGAACAGAAAACTTTAAAAACTCTGCCATTTCTACTCATATTAATGCATTGGTTTCATTTAACCTTGAGGGAAGATATCTAATCACTAATGATTTATCAGCACGACTAGGTTTTCATCTCACACATTTATCTAACGGTACACTTAAAAAGCCCAATGCTGGGCTTAATTATCCAATGATGTCGTTTGGATTGGCATACAGATATCGAGATCAAAAAGAAAACAATGAATATCGTTTAAAATTTGTTGACAAACAAAATCGAATTCAATTGTTTGGTTACGGATCTTATAAGGAGGCAAAAGGGGCTGGAGGACCAAAATACAATGTTGGTGCGTTATCACTTGAGTATACTCGTCCAATTAAAACTCTATGGCGATTTGGAATTGCACTGGATATGATGTATGATGAATCTTCGGCTTTTTTAATGGAATATAAGAAAATACCTTACGACTCGAAATGGCAAACAGTTAGTTCGGGTGTAACACTTAGCACTGAGATAATGCTTGATAGGTTATCGGCTGTTGTTCATTTTGGAAAGTATATCAAGAATCCAAGTCGTGAAGGAGGAACTGTATACCAAAGAATTGGCTTAAGATACAGATTTGCCGAAAGATTTTGGATGCATTTAGCACTCAAAACACACTGGGGATCTGCCGATTACATTGAATTTGGCTTAGGCTATAAAATTTACTAGTTATGAACAGGTTGATACTACTTATTCCTATTTTATTCATTGTACTCCCTTCGTGCAATAGTGAGGATGCCTGGGATATATTTAAAACCGCAGGTAAAACAATTACCATTGAAAGAGAGGTCGATGCATTTACAAAAATTGAAATGCTCGATAGAATTAATGTAGAAATTTATCAAGATACAATAGAAAGACTATTTATAAAGGGACCAAAAAACCTTTTAGCTAAGGTAAGCACCGATGTACAAGACAGCATTCTAAGCATAATTGATAATAATTCATTTAACTGGGTGCGAGATTATGGCCATAAAGTAACAGTAAAAGTTCATGTTAAACATTTAAAAAGGATTTACTATGAGGGTATTGGTAATATTTCTACTTTAAACCAACTGATTAGTGATTCCCTTGTGATCCGATCTTTTCAAAGTGCTGGGAGTATAAACCTAAATGTTGATCTGGGATATTTTCATTGCTATTTTAATCAAAGCCTAGTAGATTTGAACATTGCTGGAACGGCTAATAAGGTTCATGCACAAATAAATGGTACAGGATTCTTATACTGTCATGAGTTGATTACACCTTGGTGTAGAGCATTCAATCAGGGTGCTGGTGATATTTATGTGTACTCATCGGGTTTTTTGAGCGGTGTTATCGAAGGTTCTGGTAATGTTTACTATACAGGAAACCCAAACCATACAGTTTTTGAGTATATAGGAAGAGGCGATGGAAGTTTTATCGCTTTTTAAAGATTGCTATTATAAATATCAAATAATAAAAATTATTTTTAAGATGATAAGGTATTGCGAAGCTATTTCATCTTTACATTTGAATCGAATAAGGATCGGATAAACCGATGGAATCGGTGAATACCTTTAACAGGCTCTGACCACATGAAGAAACACTCCCCTGCAATGATTGAAATTCCATGCTTACTCGAAATTTCCTTAATTTCTTGCGAATTGCAACTAACATGAATCCATATTCTTTTTATACCCATATTTGCTGCCTCACGAGCTAAGTCAATGGCTAAATCCTTTCTCGTGATGATATATATAGCCTCAACATCACTAGGAACTTGCGAAAGTGAACGGTAACATTTTTGGTCGCATATCTCATCAGCATTAGGGTTAATGGGATAAACTTTATATCCCCTGTCGTTAAAAGCTTCGGATAGCAAACGGCTAAAATGGTTCTTATCCCTCGATACATATGCTATGGCAACAGCCTTTGATATAAAAAAATCATCAATTTCTTTATACATATCCTATTGTTTTATTGTTATTTACGAGGTAAAAGATGATTAGTTTAATAATTTTGCCCAACGTATTTCTAAATATGTTAAAAACTACATATTTGATGATAAATATTTTTGATTGCTATTAATTCATATTTTTGCGCTGCAAAGTTATAACTATGGTTTCATTAAATCAAGTTTCAGTATCCTTTGGTGGTTTCGATTTATTTCGAGATTTAAATTTTGTGGTTGGACCCCGCGAACAGATAGGTTTGGTTGGTAAAAATGGTGCAGGAAAAACAACAATTCTTAGGTTAATCGTAGGCGAAATGACCCCAACAAAAGGGTTAGTGAGCATACCAAAAGACGTAAGAATTGGGTATCTACCTCAACAAATGGATGTAGCAAATACGCGAAGCGTAATGGATGAAACCATGCAAGCTTTTGCAGAAACCTTAACGCTTGCCAAAGAAATAAAATTGCTATCAAGTGAACTAGAAATCAGAACAGATTATCATTCCGATTCATACACAAACATTATATCAAAGATATCCGAAAAAAGCGACCGTTATAATCTGATGGGTGGGGATAATCTTGAGTCAATCGCAGAGGTTACACTTCAGGGTCTTGGATTTGAAAGAACCGAATTTTCGAGACCCACAAAGGAGTTAAGTGGCGGTTGGCGAATGCGTATTGAACTTGCCAAAATTTTGCTTAGTAAACCGGATGTTCTTCTGCTTGATGAACCAACCAATCACCTTGATATTGAATCTATTCAATGGTTAGAGGAGTACTTGCAATCTTATTCAGGATCTTTACTTTTGATTTCACATGATAGGGCATTCCTCGATAATATAACTGAACGCACCATAGAACTTTCACTTGGCAAGGCGTACGACTATAAAGTACCTTACTCAAAATATGTTGTTTTACGTCAAGAACGACGTGAACAGCAACTGGCAACATACAATAATCAGCAAAAACTTATTGCCGAGACGAAAGATTTCATAGAGCGATTCCGGTACAAAGCCACAAAGGCTAATCAGGTTCAATCGCGTATTAAGATGCTTGAAAAGTTAGAAATTATTGAAGTTGATGAGGAGGATAACTCTGCTATCAACATTCGCTTTCCCGCAGCACCTCGCTCAGGCGATGTTGTTGTTAAGGTTGACAATGTTAGCAAGAAATTTGGAGATCATCTAGTGTTCAGCAATGCTAACATAGATATAAAACGTGGTGAAAAAATTGCATTTGTTGGGCGAAATGGTGAGGGAAAAACAACACTAAGTCGCATAATTGTGGGAGAACTTGATTTTAATGGCAAATTGAAAATCGGCCACAATGTTAGCTTAGGCTATTTTGCGCAGAATCAGGACGAGTTGATGAACCCCAACCTTAGCGTGCTAGAAACCATTGACAGGGTTGCCGTAGGTGATATAAGAACAAAGCTAAGGGATATTTTGGGTGCATTCCTCTTTCGAGGGGACGATGTAGATAAAAAAGTAGCCGTTCTTTCAGGAGGTGAGCGTAACCGTTTGGCAATGGTTAAACTAATGCTACAGCCATACAATCTTTTGGTACTTGACGAACCTACTAACCATTTGGATATGCGCTCAAAGGATATTTTAAAGAGTGCACTTTTAAACTACAAAGGCACTGTAGTTCTTGTATCGCACGACAGGGAGTTTTTAAATGGTTTGGTTGGCAAAGTTTACGAATTCAGAGAAGGAAAGGTGAAAGAAAATATTGGAGGTATTTACGATTTCCTTGAAAAGAGAAAACTTGAGTGTCTTAAAGATTTAGAAACCCGCAAAAATGATTTTCGAGAGGAAAAAAATAGTAAGCAAGAATCAGATCAGAAAAAAATATGGCTCGATCGCAAAGAGCATGATAAGATGATTAGACGCGTCTCTTCGCAACTGGAAAAAATTGAGAAAGAAATCTCTGAAATGGAAAAAGAAATTGCTCGTATCGTTGCAATTCTTGCCAATCCCGATGAGAACATTTCAATGGATACAGAACTTTACGACCATTATCAAGATACAAAAGAAAAACTTGCTAATCATATGGATAAATGGGAAGAATTATCCCATGAATTGGATTTGATGACAGAGAAAAGGGTAGATTTTTTATAAAGTTTTTTAAGTGTTAATTTTGAAATGGTATAATGAAGGGTGATAATTGAGAACTGAGAACTGAGAATTAATGGTACTATAACTCTTCGACAAGTTTAGTTCAAACCTTAACCTTAGTAATTTTTCTATGTATGAAAAGAACAACAAATACCGATATGATTTATGGAATTAGAGCCGTAATGGAAGCCATTCGCTCAGGAAAGCAGTTGGATGGAATAATCATGAAGAAAGGGTTAAGCGGGGATTTGGCACAAGAACTATTGGACACTTTGAAAAAGTATGGAATTCGTCCTCAACTAGTTCCGGCAGAAAGGTTTAATAGTTTTGGCAATAAGAATCATCAAGGAGTGGTTGCTTACCTCTCTCCTATTGACTTCCAGCCAATTGAAGAGGTTATTGCCCGTACATGGGAGCAAGGTAAGTCCCCTTTTATAATAATTGTCGACAATGTTACAGATGTAAGAAATTTTGGTGCAATTGTCAGAACAGCTGAATGTGCGGGAGTTCATGTAGTTGTTTTCCCGGCAAAAGGTTCTGCAAGGATTGGTTCAGATGCAGTAAAAACTTCAGCTGGTGCTCTGCACCATATGCCAATTTGCAAAGTGGGTAGCTTAAAATCAACGATAAAATTCCTTCAAAATTCAGGGATTAAAGTAATTGCAGCAAGCGAAAAGTCAACAAAAACTTACACGCAATTGAATTTAAAACCACCAATTGCCATAGTGTTGGGATCCGAAGATTTTGGTGTTTCTCCAGAAGTGCTAAAAGTTTCAGATGAATTGGTTTCAATACCAATTACCGGAAAGGTAGAATCGCTAAACGTATCAGTTGCGGCTGGGGTAATAATGTATGAAGTTGTTCGTCAGCAAAACCTATAGATCATTATTATCCAGTACTGCAGCGCAAGTTTGTCTCCCTGCTTCAATAAACTCTTTGGCCTTAAAAAACTCAAATGATCCCCCTGCATGCTTTGATATTTGAATCAGTATATCAGGGGGTGAAGTCTCAATGGTATATTGTATTATTTTATCCTGCATAACCTGAATTGTTCGGTTTAGCATATCGAAATACCCAAGCTTATCTTTTTTTGGATTTTTCTTTTGATTGTTTAAGAAAAACTCATTCCACTTAGCCTTAAGTTGATCTATTGTATTTTGCTCTTCGTAAACCTCAACTTTATTGACTTTTGGTAATTTGGGTTTTTTATAGGGGATTAGTGCGTTTACATCAACTGCTATAATAAGATCTGAATCGATTTTAGGTATATGATTGATAGGTAGTGGGTTCATCACTCCTCCATCAACTAACATCCCATCTGGAAGTTCGATTGGTGTAAAAACGTTTGGAATGGAAACCGATGCTCTAATGGCATCGTAAAGGTCCCCAGATGTAAATATAACTTCCTCGTTTTTAATGATATCAGCAGCAACTATGGAGAGTGGAATGGGTAATTTCTCAATATTAACTTTAGGAATGAAGCCCTGTTTCTTCATTTCATCAAACACCTTTTCTCCCTTTATAAAACCATGAGAACTGAATGTGAAGTCAATTAGATTGAATACATCCAACTTATCTAAATCCAAAACCCAATTTTTATACCCTTGCAAAGTTCCCGCTGCAAATAAACCACCCACAAATGCACCCATCGAACTGCCAGATATGGCAGTAATGCTATGCCCTCTTCTTAAAATCTCTTCAATTACACCGATATGGGCTAGCCCTCTTGCTCCTCCACTAGATAGTACAAGTGATATCTTTTTTTTCTCTGCCATTATTTAAAAGATTTTTTTGAGTCTTTATCTCAATTTCCATTTCGTTTTAAGGTAAGTAAAACTTAATCGCCAGAAAAAGTAGAAATCACCATAGCTTTCAATAAACTCGTTGGTTGTGTTTGATGCTGTAAAAGTTTCAGTAATAATTGCATCCTCACTGTAAATGGGTAACGAAACCCCCAATTGCAGATTTGTGCGAATGTTATTAATAGGAATTGTAACCCCAAAAGCAGGCTCTAAAGATAAAAGGTTAAAACTGCCTGATATTTCGCTTATCTGTGTTTTGGAACGTCGGTAGAACTCAAAACTTTGATAATTATTAAGGGAGATCCTAGATGCAAAGAATAATCCATACTTTTTCTTAAGTGCATTAGTTTGTAATTGTCCAAAAATGGTCAAGTATTCTGCTTTGGTCATATCATCGGAACTTTCCGATGTGCTATTCTCTTTTCTAATATAATTGTCAACCGACGAAATTCTAGCTCCGACAAACATTTCAACTATGTTGAAAAACTTGTACTGCCTATGCTTGAAGTAACCAAGACCAGCCAAACCTGAAAAATTATTATTATGAATTGTGTAATCAACCGATGCTTTTCGATTGTATTTAAAAACGTTAACATTTCCAGCCGCTACCAGAGCAATATTCTTGGGTAGTGTGTATGAAAAATTTAAGTCAATTCCTCCATCATATCCTATTGTAAAAGAGTACTCTTTAATATCAAAATGCCCTGGGTTAACCAATGCCATGGGTTTGTAGTAATCGATTGGTTGTGCCTTTAAATTGCCGTTAAAAAGTAAAATAAGGCAAAGTAAAATCAGCATGCAGGTTCTATATAGTAAAAATTTTGATTTGTTCATAAAATTGATTTTTTAATTATTTGCAAGTTTCTGAAAATCATCACCTGTGGGATTCTGAAAAACTCTTAATTCAAATTGTGGAACTATTGCTAAAATATGGTCGAAGATATCAGCCTGAACTCCCTCGTACTTTACCCAAGCTTTTTCGATAGAAAAACAGTAAACCTCGATAGGTATCCCTCTCTCTGTTGGCTGTAAATGCCGAACCATATGAATGGCATCGGTATTAACCTTTGGATTGCTTTTTAGGTAGAACTCAACATAGCGACGAAAAACCCCAATATTTGTCATTCTTCTGCCATTTACAGGCATTGTGGTATCAAACCCCATCTTTTGATTAAACTCATCAATTTCTTTTGTTCGTTGCTCAATGTAATCTTTAAGCAAGTGTATCTTTTTTAATTTATCAAGCAATTCGGGTGTGCAAATTTTTACGCTGCGCATATCAATAAATATTGATCGCTTAATTCTTCGTCCGTCCGATTCCTCCATACCTTTCCAGTTTGTAAAACTTTCAGATACAAGCGAATAGGTTGGTATTGTGCTAATGGTTCTGTCCCAATTTTGCACTTTAACAGTATTCAGCGTAATCTCCAATACTGTTCCATCGGCATTGCGGCTGGGCATTTCAATCCAATCGCCAATTTTAACCATATTATTTGCGGATACTTGAACTGAAGCAACCAATCCAAGTATGGTATCCTTGAAAACCAACATAAGAATAGCAGCCGACGCACCCATTCCTACCAATAGGTTGAGTGGATTTTTATTGATAAGTACAGAAATAATTATTACACCTCCCAAGATGTATACTATAATTGATAGAACCTGCATATATCCCTTTATTGGACGATCCTTTGACATTGGAAGGGTTTGGTACATATCGTGCAGGGCATTGATAAGGGAGTTTATAACAATTATGCAAACGGCAATAATGTATATATAAGTAAATTTCTCAATTAGCAATGTTAAATCTGGTTTGTAATCGTAGAGAGCAATGCCAATGGTAAATTGAATTACCAATGCAGGTGCAAGATGTGATAGTTTATGGAATACCTTTCGTTCAATTAAAAAATCATCCCATTTATTCTTTGTTCTTTTTGTTATATAGGTCAAACCAGCAACAATTATATACTTTGCAATAAAATTTGCCAAAACAGATAGAGTAATTATGGCAACTATTGATATGGCTACTTTTGAAAACTGAGCCATATCATTATTTAATCCATTATTAATTAACCAAACCTCAAAATTTTCCAAAAATTCATAGGATTTCACTACTCTGTCTTCCATAATCTTATTATTGAGAATACTATTTAATTAGTTTTCTATTTGTTACAAAGATAATAAAAGCGACATGACTGGCAAAAGTGTAGATAACCATCTGAATACTTTAATTATACATGAAAATACAATTTCTTTTCTTTAGTTTTATTTCATTGCTTTTGGCAATTACCAATTACTATCATATTTTTATCGAAATTTTAAAAAAACCTCAAAATTTCTAAAATAGGAACCTTCAACCTTTAACCTTTTAACATGAACCCAATTCTTGAATCAATCGATTATGTCATTCGACTTTACAACGAGTATATTGGTGGCTACCTAATCTTAATACTTTTAGTTCCCACAGGAATTTATTTTACATTAAAGTATCGTTTTCTACAGGTAACATACCTGCGTCATGCTCTAAAGCTTGTTGCTGGAAAATACAATAAAAAGGAAGATACAGGTGATGTAAGCCACTTTAAGGCACTTACCACTGCCCTTTCGGGTACGGTTGGTACAGGTAATATTGTTGGGGTTTCTCTAGCAATTTACCTTGGTGGTCCCGGAGCCATTTTCTGGCTTTGGGTTACAGGATTCTTTGGCATGATGCTAAAGATGGTGGAATGTACCCTTGCCCAGATTTTCCGTAAAGTTAACGCTGATGGAAGCATATCGGGCGGTCCAATGTACTATATTGAAATTGGCTTAAAGGAAAGGTTGGGAAGATTTGCCAAACCATTGGCATTGATTTTTGCCGGAGCTGCTGCACTTTGTACTCTGGGTACAGGGAACATGGCACAAGCCAACTCCATCTCCGATGTACTTTTCACAAGCTATAATGTTCCCGTATTAATTACAGGCATTGTGCTTGCCGCTTTGGTCTTGCTAATTATTGTGGGAGGACTTAAACGCATAGCCAATGTAACATCAACCTTAGTTCCATTTATGGCTGCTTTATACTTTTTGGCTGCCATTGTTGTAATAGGAGTTCACTGGCGCGATATTCCTGGTGCATTCGGATTAATTGTTCGCAGCGCTTTTACCGGAACAGCTGCAGCAGGAGGATTCGTAGGATCAACTTTTATAATGACATTGGTTTGGGGGGTAAGGCGTGGACTCTTTTCTAACGAGGCGGGTCAAGGTTCTGCTCCAATGGCTCATGCTGCTGCTAAAACCGAGCACCCCATGCGCGAGGGAATTGTAGCATCCCTTGAACCTATGGTTGATACAATTATTATCTGTACGTTAACAGCCCTTGTAGTTGTAATAACTGGTGCTTGGAGTTCAGGAATTCAAGGTGTTGGAATGACTGTTCAGGGATTTGAAGAAGGAATGGGGCGTGTAGGTTTAGGAATTCTAGCAAAACATATTGTAACTCTAGGATTGTTGCTTTTTGCCTTTTCAACCATTATTAGCTGGTCGTACTACGGCAGTCGTGCCATTCAGTACCTAATTAACGATAAAGCCATAAAACCCTACTACTTCGTATTTGCGCTATTCACTTTTTTTGGAGCCATCTGGGGGATTGATATAGTCTGGAATTTTGTTGACATGGTGATCACCTTTATGACCATACCTAATTTAATCGCACTTCTTCTTCTTTCCCCTGTAATGACCAGAGAAGTAAAAAGGTACTTAAAACATCTCAAGGAAAATGGGTAGCCTAAAATGGGAAATTATAAAATACAATTCATTGCATTAAAAATACTTAAATCCTCTTGATAGAGGAGTCAGGGGTTATTCATATCGGGATTACGAAAAGTTAGTATTTGATGAACCATTTCGAGGGATACCCTTGCTTGATTGTAATGGGGATTGATTTCCAGTGCTTTTTGAAAATCATTAATAGCCAAATTAAAGTTTCCGCTTTGCCAATGAACCTTCCCCCTGTAGAAATACACCTCAGGATTCAATGGGTCCTCTTCGAATGCTTTATTTAAAGAACTTTCAGCATCTATAAGATTTCCGGCATAAAGTTCCTGTATTCCCTTGTCTAAATGTTTACTCATTTTATTCTGTGTAAAAAACTATTCCATATAAACTCTATTATCCATCATGTATTCATACGCTTTAACAGGCATAAAGTATCGTACATCCAGTCCATTTTTAATGCAATCACGGATAAACGTCGAACTAATCTGAATTATGGGAGCGGTTACTACATCAACTTGATAATCAGCCTTAATTTTATCAATATCTGAGCCTAACCTTGGATAAACCAAAATTTGATGATTATTTAGCAAAGATTTATAATCCTTCCATTGCGAAATGGTATCCATGGAATCGGAACCCATAACCACATGAAAATTTCGCTGGGGATATTTTTCTTCCAATATTTGAACGGTGTCGATTGTGTATGATGGTCGGGGCATATTCATCTCAATATCACAGATATGAAATTTTGGATAAAAATCTTCTATAGCCTTTTTAACCATTTTGAGCCTATGGCCATCATTAGCCAAATCAGCTTTATCTTTAAGCGGATTTTGAGGACTTACAACAAACCATAGCTCCTCTAGATCGGAGAATTCTAGAACATACCCAGCTATGGCAATGTGCCCAATATGGATTGGATTAAACGATCCGAAAAAGAGGCCAGTTTTCATTTCTGATGTAAAAATTGATTTACTGCATTACTAGCATCTGCAACTGCTTTATCAAGGTTGTCGTTAATAATTATAATGTCAAAATCCTTTGCGTATTCCATCTCCTCACGGGCTTTGCCCACACGACTAGCCAGACTTTCAATTGTTTCTGTTCCACGAAGTTCAAGGCGTTTTTGTAGTTCTTCAACAGATGGAGGCATGATAAAAATGGCAAGAGCTCTATCGCTGAAAATCCTTTTTAAATTCAACCCACCCTTTACATCCACATCAAAAACCACTTGGTTACCCTTTTCCCAAATACGTTCTATTTCCGATTTCAAAGTGCCATAGTATGAATCTGGATAAACCTCTTCCCATTCCACAAATTCATTATTATTAATCTTTCTTTTAAACTCTTCAGGGGATAAAAAGTAGTAATCGCGACCATTCACCTCTCCCTTTCTCATAGCCCTACTACATGCCGATATTGAAAATTCAAGTCTGGAATTATTATTCAGTAAATGTTTTACTATGGTAGTTTTACCTGAACCCGAAGGGGCAGAAAAAATCAGAAGTTTTCCATTCATAATATACAATAAAGTGCTAAAAGATGATATAACTTAGACAATGCTTCAAAAAGAATACAATTATAATCAAAAACTCTCAACTCTCAACCAATTAACAGTTTACATTTACCTATAACACATTCAATAATTGCTCCTTTATCTTTTCCAGTTCATCTTTCATCTGCACTACAATCTTCTGTATTTCAGAATGGTTTGCCTTTGATCCCAATGTGTTAATCTCCCTACCCATTTCCTGAGCAATAAACCCCAATTTTCGTCCAACCTGATCTTCCTCATTTAGGGTGTCAATGAAGTACTTACAATGATTATCCAGTCTTACCCTCTCCTCGTTAATATCGAATTTCTCAAGATAAAAAATGAGTTCCTGCTCAAAACGATTCTTATCGATATTAACCTCATTTCCGAGCTTCGATAAATTATCTGTTATTCTACTTCTTATGACTTCAATCCTCTCTGGCTCAAAAGAGGATATCTGATAAAGTAACTCTTTAATCAGTTTAACTTTATGTAGTAGATCTTTTTCTGTCACCTTACCCTCCTGATATCTGAAATCATTTAAACTGTCCAGAGCCTTTGTAATGCAATCAAATAATCCGTCCCACTCTTCCTGGGTAATGTCTTCTTTCTGTGAGTTAAAAACTTCTGGAAGTCTAAGAATAGTTTGCACAACAGGTTCTTTCTCAATTTGCATGTCCAATTCACGAGCAATGGCATTTATTTGATTGTAGTATGATTTAAAAACATCTTTATTGATGGTTAGCGCAGTTCCTGCCTCTTCCTCTTCAATATTGATGTAAAAATCTACCTTCCCACGCTGAATAGACTGAGCAACCAAGTTTCTAATTTCTAGTTCTTTTTCCCTGTAAGGTAAAGGAATCTTAAATGCAGAAATATCCAATTGCTTACTATTTAGAGATTTTATCTCAGCAATTAATTTTTTACCCTTTACCAATAATTCGGCTTTGCCGAAACCTGTCATCGATTTTATCATCAATTTTAGCTTTTATGCAAAGGTAAGCTATTGGAAATAAAACTCAAAAAAGATAGATTAGTCCTTTAAAATAGTTTTAGCAAAAAACACGAGGATGTCTCAAAAGTCTGAATATTTTTTTTTTGCCACCAAGACTCAAAGACACTAAGAAACACAAAGACCTAATAATCGAAAGAGAATGCTTAGTGAATCTTTGAGCCTTCGTGCCTTCGTGGCGAAAAACACCTTTAAAGACAGCCCCGTGTATAAAACCTTAAAATCTATTTTCTGGATATTAAACTCTTTCCAACTCTACTGTAAAGTGTCTCATGATTGGTGCCTCCCACAGTATCTTAAAACCCTTATTTATATTATCCCTCCTATCAAAGACATTCTTTAGAGCAACAGCAATTACATCCATGTGGTTGTTGGTGTATGTGCGACGAGGAATGGCCAATCGAAGAAATTCTAACCGAGGAAACCGATTTTCGCGAGTAACTGGATCACGATCAGCCAGCAAAGTGCCGATCTCAACACCTCGAACTCCTGCTTCTAGATATAATTCAATGGCAAGAGTTTGAGCACGAAATTGTTCTTTTGGAATATTGGGGAGCATTTTATTAGCATCAACAAAAATGGCATGACCACCAGGAGGTGACTGAATTGGAACTCCAAACTCCTTCAACTTGTTTCCAAGGTATTCTACCTGCTTTATTCGGGTTTCCAAATAATCAAACTCTGTTCCTTCATCAAGTCCTACAGCAAGTGCATTCATATCCCTACCCGACATACCGCCATATGTAACAAATCCCTCGAACATAATATTATAAGTAGAGCATTGACGCCAAATATCCTGCGATTTCATTGCAATAAAACCACCCATATTCACAATGGCATCCTTTTTACTGCTCATGGTCATAAAATCAGCATAGCTGAACATCTCCTTCACAATTTCCTTAATGGTTTTCTTTTCGTAACTCTTTTCGCGAGTCTTAATAAAGTAGGCATTCTCTGCAAATCTGGCAGAGTCGAAAAGAACAGGTTTGCCATACTTATTGGCAACTTGCCTTACCTCACGAAGGCACTGCATTGAAACTGGTTGTCCTCCAGCTGTATTATTTGTTACTGTTACTATGATAAAAGGAACCTTTGCTGAATTTTGGGATAAATACTTATCCAACTTCTCAGTGTCAACATTGCCCTTAAAAGGATGAAATGCCTGTGTATCGTTTGCAATATCAACTGTAAGGTCAACAGCATTTGCCTTACGAAACTCGATATGCCCTTTAGTGGTATCGAAATGGGAGTTGCCTGGAATACAATCGCCTTCCTTTATTAGCACCGAAAACAACACATTCTCAGCTGCTCTACCCTGATGAGTTGGCATGAAGTATTCGAACCCTAAAATTTCCTTTATTGCATTCTTTAAGTTGTAAAACGAAGAGGCGCCTGCATAGCTCTCATCGCCAACCATAAGGGCACTCCATTGACGATCGCTCATGGCACCTGTGCCTGAGTCTGTTAATAAATCTATAAATACCTGATCGCTCTTGAGGTTGAAAAGATTATACTTTGCTTGTTTAATCCATTCTTCACGCTCAGCACGGGTACTCTTTCGAATGGTTTCAACCATCTTTATCTTATACGATTCTGCAAATGGTAAATCCATATAATTATTTTTAAAATTGAACTAATAAAAAATTAATACGAAAAGATTGACTATGAAATAAGTCAACTAAAAATGGTAAGTATCGCGATTTTTAATGTTGCGATAAACGTTTTTGGCTAATAATGATAGGATTTCCTTAACAATCATCGAATTATCAAATTCATTGCATCAAAATTATTAAAAAAATACGAATAATCAAATGGATATTATTTGAAAAGTATATGCAACAAATACAAAAAAAGTATAATTCTTATGCACTTTTATTCTTTTTTCAATTCAAAATCGTAACTTCGATAAATTGATAATTCAGTTTAGATTCTTTTAATGCAATCCTTCTATAAAATACTTTTCCTTTCATCAACGATGCTACTGATTTGTTTTGGGCAGTTATTGCTTGCTCAAGAATCACCTTTATGTTTTCAAAAACAATCAGATAGCATACGGATCAATTTAGAAAAGCACGTTCAATATTTGAGCTCCCATAAATTATTGGGGCGCAGTAGCCTAACTGGACATGATATAAAAGCTTCAAATTACATCGATTCCATATTCCAAAGTTTCGATCTTAATCCATACTTAGCAATTCCCGAAAGAACATTTTTCCAACCTTTTGCCATTCTGTCCACAATTCCACAACGACGGACAATGAATTTTATGGGTAGTACCTATGATTATGGCAATGACTTTATATGCTTAGGTACCGATCCCAAAATTTCAAAAAAATTCGAGATTGTTTTCGGGGGATTTGGTGAAGTTGATGAGATTGATAGTCCTGACCTTAATGGAAAAGCTCTTCTAATATTTGCCAACAACCTCAGAATTGCCGGCATGCGCGTTAGCGAATATGCAATGGAAAAGGGTTGTTCCTTAATAATTGTTGCTAACCCCAATTATCCCAAGCAATTCGAGTCCATATCACAACATTTGCAAGAGCAGCATAATTCTAGAAGATTCAGCATCATTCAATCAAAACCCTCCTCCCCAAGTCGTTTCTTCTCCAAACTTAACAATCCCATTCCTCAAGTGCTAATATCGGATAGGTTGGCAGCCAGAATGTTAGGCGAAAATCCAATGAAATTAGCCAAAAGCCTTGAAAAAGGTAAACCCTTAAAAAGTATTCCTTCTGAATTAAAAGTTTGTTTTAACCTATCTTATAACGTTGACACCATTTTTACCCGGAACGTAATTTCTTATATTCCCTCAAGTATAGGTTCTCAGGAAAGCATTTTGGTTTGTGCCCATATAGACCATCTTGCCCCTGAAGGGCGAAATTGGTTTCCCGGAGCCGATGATAATGCTTCAGGAATATCCATAATTATTGAACTTGCCCGACTATTTACCAATGATATGAAAAATGGATATTTACCCCATCGAAATATAGTTTTTGCTGCTTTCACTGCCGAAGAAATTGGTCTTTTTGGTTCAGAATTTTACTCCTTAAACCCACTATTCAACATCGATAGTATAACTGCTGTCCTCAACTTTGATATGATTGGAAAAATGGGTAAGCAGCTAAAACATGGGAATAACCTATTCGTTTCAGGTAAAAATCGATTGGATGGTTTTGTGAAAATTATTAATGCATTTAATAGCGATTCAACAATGACTGTTGATACAAAAGACTTAGAAAAGATTACCCTTTTCACTCTATCTGATCACTACCATTTTATGGAAAAAGGTATTCCATCCTTTTTATTAACCACTGGTCTCCATGATGATTACCATAAACCCACAGATACCTCTGAAAAACTCTCTTACGATAAAATGGTAAAAATAATCCAACTTGCCTACGATGCCATTAAGCATTTTGCTGATAAACCCAGTCCATGGGAGTAGAGAATTGATTGATTGCACTTCGACAGGCTCAGCGTAAAATTGATTGGTTGGTTGCTCTTCGACCCCCGAAGCCTCGGGGGATTGATTGATTGAGTATTCGGTCACCCAGCCCAACTAAGTCATTCAGGTGTGGGTCTTCGGTCTTCGAACTTCCGACTTCTTCATTTTACATTTAAAAGTAAAGGTCCCTCTCACCCTGCCTTATTCTTTCAATCCTATTTTTAATCTCGTTGGTGTTCGCTTGACCATTAAGGTCGTTTAAAGTTCTATGGATTAATTCGTATCCTTTTTCTCTAAATTCATCTGTTGCATAATCCTCAAGATATTCTGTTAGGGTTAGCAAAGCATTGGGGGTACAAAAACGCTTGATAAAACCCAGAACAGAAAACTCCATAAAGTGTTCGCCGGTTCTACCAAGTCTATAACATGCTGTACAAAAAGAGGGTATATAATTGTTCTCTATTAACTCGTCAATTATTTCGCCCAATGATCGATTGTCGTTTATGAGAAACTGCTCACGGTTAAGGTTTTGCGCCTCATTATTGGTGTTTGAGTAGGTGCCAAGCTCCAACTTTGTGCCCCCATCGATTTGGGAAACGCCAAACTGTAGCACCTTTCTCCTTACCTCAACCGATTCGCGGGCAGTAAGGATCATTCCGGTGTAAGGTACAGCCAGCCGAAGGATGGCAACCAAATTTACAAAATCATCATCGGAAACTCTATACTCCATAGGAGAATCTATTGAAGAAGCAGCCTGAATTCGGGGAAAGGAAATTGTATGAGGCCCAACATTGTAGCATGCCTCAAGGTGATTGGTATGCCTAACCAGCGATAGAACCTCGAAGCGCCAATCGTACAATCCGAAAAGAGCGCCTATACCCACATCGTCTAACCCAGCCTCCTGTGCCCTGTCGAGACCTGTTAACCGCCAGTGGTAATCGCACTTCTTACCCCCAAGATGGTATTTGGAATAAGCCTCAGGATGGTATGTTTCCTGAAAAATCTGGTAGGTTCCAATGCCCGATTCTTTCACCGTTCGGAAACCCTCAATGTCGAATGGTGCGGCATTTATATTCACCCTTCGGATTTCACCATTCCCTTTCTTTACACCGTAAACCAATTTAACCGTGTGTGCAATATACTCCGGAGAATACCTTGGATGCTCGCCGTAAACCAAAATTAACCGTTTCTGACCATTATCCTCAAGGGCTTCCACCTCCTTCACAATTTCTTGGTCTGCAAGGGTCATACGTATCGCATCCTTATTGGAAGTTCTAAATCCACAGTAGCTGCAGTTATTGGTACAGTAGTTACCGATGTATAGGGGTGCAAAAAGTACGATGCGATTTCCGTAAACG
>Ga0334882_1001977_pt1 | contig 22529 bp, 17 predicted proteins | sample GraSluR1_MG_5_FD_207226 | JGI IMG/M metagenome (GOLD analysis project Ga0334882, IMG submission 207226) | Sludge microbial communities from methane-producing bioreactor in Wageningen University, Netherlands - Granular Sludge_15_04-R1 | ecosystem: Engineered > Bioreactor > Anaerobic >...
GTGTGAATGAAAGATCAGATTACCTGATACTTCCGTTTTCAGGTCTTCATCCGGCCTCCCCTCGAGCACAACAGTTGCAATGCCGGAATTCTTCAGTATTTCTGTCACCTTCTTTCTCAAGATCCCCTTCTGTGGTTCAGGTCCCGACAGAATAACGGTATTATGAACGAATGAATTATTATCCTGGAGTTCGCTACTGTCAGCATCTGCGAACCTTGACAATATTCCTGTATAAACTACATTCCCGGGCAGTCTGGTGCCATGTGCAAGTTTTCCTGCAAGACCGTTATCTCCGGGGAGGTCGGGTATGAAGCAAAAGTTATACTTCCTGATTATGATCCTGTGCAGGGCGGCGCCGGCGGGCTCGAGGAACCTTAAATACCGGGGGAAGGGTATGAGCAGCTGATGAGTGATATAAACGCTCTTTACACTGCTGTTCCACAGCCCGAACCTGTTATCGCTTATAACCAGATCGATCCCATATCTGTCGATGATTTTCCTGAGACGCAAATTATCCCTTATTGTATGGAAAACAAGAAGAGGCAGTTGCAATATGATCATCAGGTATTGGGGAAGGAATCCTGAATATACCGGCCTGAAGCCGGGGAAATTTATGTAGAGCGCATCGCATGATTCACTTTTGAAAAAATCTGTGTGAAACGGTCCTGCAGCTATGAAAATATTGTGTCCCCTCTCACGGAGCCTTGCTATCAGCGGGATCAGACGCCCTGCGTGGCCGAGACCCCATTCAAGCGGAGAGAAGAGTATATTGAATGTTTTATCCAATGTCAGGAAGATACGCGTGTTACGATCCCAAGCTTTCTTACCATTGCGGCGATCTCTTCCAGTTCGGTGGCCGGGATCCTGTGCAGGCTGTTGCCGTCGGGGGTATCCCTTGAGATTGTATAGACCATCACCTCCGAGGGCTTAATGATCTCAATGGCCCTGAGCCATGCTTCAATCTCGTCAGGTGTTGTGTTGTCTATGATCCTTCCGTTGTACAGGCCCCTGAGAAAAAGAGTCTGAATTATCAGACGGCCGTTGAACTTTTTGAGGTTCTCAATCAGTTCCGTTACCTTTATGTTTACCCTTGGCTGATTATGGATCCTTACCGTGAGGTCAAAGCCGGAGTCGAGCTTCAGAATATTCATATCAACCTTCAGGAGTGCTTCTTTGATTCCGGGAATGGTAATTGTTGAGGAATTTGACAGAACAGCAATCTTTACACCGGGAAAATATTTATCACGAAGCTCAATAGTATCATCAATTATTTCAGGGAAAGAAGGATGAAGAGTAGGCTCCCCGTTGCCTGCAAATGTTATTGTATCGGGAGGATCATTCATGCTCTTCATCATCAGAAGCTTTTTATCCAGTGCACTGCGTACTTCCTCCCGTGAAGGCAGGTATCTGCCGGGATCTGTGACATTGTGTGTCCATCCGCATTCACAATATATGCAGTTAAAGTTGCATACCTTTCTTGATGCCGGAAGCAGGTTGATACCCAGTGATTTCCCCAGTCTTCTGCTATTAACGGGGCCAAATATTATTTTATCAAACAGAAAAGTGGACATCTCCGTTCCAAAGATTTTGGCAAAAATAGCATAAATATCAACCGGAAAGAAGTATGAACTGGTTAACGGCTAAATGAGCCTTTTTGCACGGCTCTCTTCCGTAATCTTCATATTCAGAAGATCGATGTTGCGCAGAAGGATAAGTCCCGGTCTCATGCCCGGTCCGATCTTCCCGAAAGCCTCCTCTTCTCCGAGCGCCCTGGCCCCGTTAATCGTTGCCCACCTTACAATCTCCTCAAGGGAAACTGAAGGGGAATGATTCTGCAGAATACGCATCTCTTCAAGAATGCTTAACCTTCTGTTTGAGGCCAGGCTGTCGGTGCCTATGACAATATCACATCCTTCTTCAAGAAAGAGGGAAAGGGGGGGTAAGGCATTCTCAATATACATATTTGAGCCCGGACAAAGACACCAGTAGAGATTTCTGCGATTCATCACGGCTCTGATGGTCTCACGGCCTGCATAAGTATTATGGACCAGTATAAGATTTCCTGATGGGGTTATCTCATCCAGCACAGCGGATGAATGGCTTGCTGCAGTTTCGGGTTGAGACACCAGCCATCCTGATTCGATGTAAGCCTCCATAAGCGGGCCTCCGCGTTTTTCGATTAACTCCGTTTCCCCTTCCGTTTCCATGAAATGGACCGATGTAACCCTGTTGGAGCTGCTTTTTTCTTTCAGCAAGCGGAGCAGAGGAAGCGACACTGAATAGACTGAATGGGGAACAGGGAAAGAAGTCAGTCCATATTTTTCGGCCTCCCGCGTGAGCGATGCCAGGCCCTCCACCCTCTTTTCAGCTTTTTGCGGATCGATCCCGAATACCTCAAGAAGGTTTATCCAGGTTATACTGCTCTCTTTCTTTATGCCGAACGAATCTGATGTATTGCAGATATCTGCACAGAGCACAATCCCTTCATCATGCATCTCTTTATCCGCTGCAATGATGGGAATAACCTTATCTGTAATGATGCTGTCCCTCAGTTCATTCAGGTATTTAAGAAATTGTCCCAACCCCTTTTTACCGGCTATTTGTCCCTTCAGGTATGAAAGTTCAAGGTGGGCATGGCAGTTTACGAATCCCGGGACAATCACCCCATTGTGGAACTCCACTCCCCTTCGTTCAATAAGTTTGCCCCCGGTATCTTCAATTTTCAGGATTGTCCCGTCATCGTCTACAGTAACAATACCTTTTTTCAGGGGAGGACCCGTGTTGGTGAAAATATAGTGTGCTGAAAAGCTTTTTTTCATTGGATCCGGCTGGCTTTCAGTGATATTTTTTCCACCGTCATGTGTTTTTCCGCGGCGGGGTTCTGATTTTTGTGATCTGTAAACCAGCCCCTGAGGTATGCTCCGGTTGTTTCCGTAATGTGAAGGGTGATGGAACAGTTGTGGGTCCTGCCATCCTTGATAAAGGGCAATGCAGAGAGATCTTCTCTCTGAAGGGTGTCAGGCTTGCCGGGGTAGTAAAGCCAGAGGCCCGTTCCTGAACTGATGGTCTGATCGTCGGGATATATCCTTATGGAAAAGGTGAGGTTATAGTACCCTGTTGCATTTATTTTCAGATTCAGCTCTGCCGAATCGGTGCCGTAAGGATCGGGCAGGAGGTAGCTTTGCTTACCCGGCCAGATCTCGTCCATCATCAGCCTTTCAATGGATACCTCTTTCATGAATCTCGATTCCATCTCACTCAGTCTTCCCAGCACCCTGTCGTAGATTCGTATCAGTTTTTTTGGTCTTTTAATGAAATAGTAATTAAGTGTTTTGTTCAGATCGTTAACACTATAGCTGTATTTCTCAATCACTTCCATGTGGGTTTCTATCGAATCCCTGTCTGATGCCAGTTGCCGTACTTTTGGAAGGGTCAGAAGGCCGTCGGTAAGAAACAAGTCAGTCAGTATTTCTGTGAGAACATTTTCGGGAATAGCACCCTTATGGTCGGGTCTGTTTTTTCTGCCTGAGCATGAGGCTGTAATAATAACTGTGATTATCAATACCGGAATGATGTGCCGGATTATTTCACGGATTTTTCTCATTTTTATTCAGGTATTTTTTTGTCAGGTATCTCACAGGGTACCAGGCGGCCCAGTAACCAATTGTAAGCACGGTGACCGGGACGATCAGGAAGTCCTTTAATTTCATCACAACGGGATAGGCATCCATTACAAGCGATTCGCCCTGCAGCTTAACAAGTCCGTATGTCTGCTGCAGCCAGCAGACAGCAAAGCCGATTATGATACCGGCTGTTGCTCCGATGATTGATATAAGCCATCCTTCCAGTATAAAGATCTTGCGGATAAGATTATTATCTGCGCCCAGGCTCTTGAGAATCTCCACATCACGCTCCTTTTCTATGATCAGCATCGTCAGCGATCCTATTATGTTAAACGAGGCAATTATTATTATAAGGGTCAGTATCAAAAAGATGGCAACTCTTTCCGATCTCATCACCTTGTAAAAAATCTCCTGCTGTTCAAACCTGTTCCGGACGAGGAAATCCTCTCCGAACAATGAAGCCACGGTTTTCTGTACATAGGCAGGATCGGCTTCTTCATCGAACCTGACCTCAATTGAGCTTGCATTCTGATCATATTCCAGAAGTTCCCTGGCGAATTCAATCGGCACATAAACATATTTAGAATCATATTCCTGTTCTACCTGGAATATACCCGAGGGGAATATGTATCTTCTGATAAATGCATTCTCGGGGCTCATCGTTACGCTTCCGGTCCTTCTGGCCACATAAATATTCAGAGGAGTGATGAAATTTACTCTTATTCCGAGGCTGTTGGCCACACCTATACCGGGTACAGCGTACATGCGTCCCTTGTCCGATCTGAGCTCAAATTCTCCGTCCCACATTGCATCAGCTATCCCGCTCACCATTTTGTAATTGTCGTCAACTCCCTTTATGGTGGCGATGAACTGGCTCTCCCCGTATTTAAGCAGGGCATTCTCCTCAACGGTAACTGAGTAGCAGCAGACGCCTCTTACCTCCGACAGGAGTTTCAGCCGGGCCGAATCGACGGGGAAGCTCTTCCCCTCAACAACTGTAATCTTAAGATCGGGGTCGAAGGTGTTGAAGATGGAACTTACAAGCTTTTCAAGTCCGTTAAATACCGACAAAATAATTATAAGCGCCATTGTACCCACGGCAACGCCGGAGACAGAGACAGCGGAAATCACATTGATGGCATTTCGCGATTTCTTTGCAAACAGATACCTTTTTGCTATGTACCATGAGAGATTCACCCGGTTCTATTTTTGCGCCAGTACCAGTAACCCGGTCCCTTTCCTGTGCCTGATACAAAGATCAAAAGTGTTAAGGATAAAAGCAAACGGGATTATCAGCATATAATAAAATGGCAGGATAATATAAAAAAGTCGCGACAGGTTCAGCATCCCTACGGGATACTTCATTGAGAGTCTCCAGGAGATTTTCCCCGGGATACCATAGGTATATGATATACTGATGTTTCTGAAGCCGGCTCCATCAAGTTTTTCTGAGATCTCCTGCCAGCCGTATCCGTCTCTTACATGTTCATCGACGATTGAGCCGCCATGCCGGTGATTCCCGCCGGAACCTGCCGGATCCGATGGTGTCGAGATTATCAGCTGTCCGCCTGCAGTCAATGCCCTGTAAAAATTCTGAAACACCCGTATATCATTTTCAATATGTTCCATAACGTCAACACACAATATCAGATCGTAGCTTTCCGTATCAGACAGCTCTGTCAGATCAGCTTTCCCGCAGGTAACTCTGTGTGATAGTCCCGCGGCATCAAAAAACTTCCTGCAGTCCTCAATATGCTCTTCAGAGATATCAACTGCCCTGATATGCCATTTTCTGTTCAGCCTGCTCATCCTCCATGTGTACTGTCCGAAACCGGCTCCGGCATCCAGCACCGAAGCCTCTCCGGGGTAATTCCCGGCAAAGGATGTCAGAGCCCTTCTTACATGCCACGATCGCAGAAGGAGCAGGTCGAGGAAGCAATAAAACAACTTTCTCAGGAACACTTTCTCTGAAAGAAAACTGCCCAGTGACCTTTTAATAGGCTCGTACTGCATACATGTCAGGGTTTCAGAAGTTTATCGATGTTCTCAATGTAATCGAGAGAGTCATCTATGTAAAAATCTATTCCCGGCACAACCCTCAGCTGCGACCTTATCTTCTGTCCGAGATCATACCTGATCCTGGCGGATTGTTCTTTTATGGTATGGAGTACATCTTCCTGATCTGATGACGGAAAGATGCTTATATAGACCTTTGCGAGGGCAAGATCGGGACTGATCCTTACCCGTGTGACAGAGATCATTTTACCATGTGCAACCTCAGATCCTTTCCTGAGAAAAAACCCGGCCAGTTCCTTCTGGATCAGTCTTGATACCTTTTTCTGCCTTGTCGATTCCATGGCCCTATGGTTTAATAAAATGCAAAGGTACTATTTTCCGGAATATTTCCCGTGACTCTTGCAGAAGTCCGTTGTGAGCCGGATGACCATTCAGGATTTTGGAAAAAAGAGTTAGCTTTGCACGAAAGTTTATCAGGAACAGGATGGACACAGTAGTAAGCGGCATACGGTCAACGGGTAATCTGCACCTGGGCAATTATTTCGGGGCGATTAAGAATTTTCTGAAAATGCAGAGAGAGAATAACTGCTTTTTCTTCATTGCTGATTACCATTCTCTTACTACCCATCCGAAACCCGAAGATCTTCACGGGAACATCAGGCAGGTGCTGGCTGAGTATCTTGCCTGTGGTATTGATCCCGGGATTGCCACGGTCTTCATTCAGAGCGATGTACCTGAAGTTACCGAGCTCTACCTGCTTCTGAATATGAGCGCCTATGTGGGTGAGCTGGAGCGCACAACATCATTTAAGGAGAAGATAAGAAAGCAGCCCGATAATATTAACGCCGGACTTCTGACATATCCCGTGCTTATGGCGGCCGACATAATAATTCACAGGGCCCACAAGGTTCCGGTAGGGAAGGATCAGGAGCAGCACCTGGAGATGACAAGGAGGTTTGCAAGACGTTTCAATACCATGTATGGTGTCAGTTACTTCCCCGAGCCGGACGCTTATAATTTCGGCAGGCAGCTTATAAAGATACCCGGACTTGACGGAACGGGCAAGATGGGCAAGAGTGAAGGGAACGGCATATTCCTGGCGGACCCGCCCCAGGAAATAAGAAAAAAGGTAATGAAGGCAGTTACCGATGCAGGGCCCACAGAGCTTGGACAAAAGCCGGCGGGACCGGTGAAAAATCTTTTTACCATAATGAGTGTGGTATCTGAAAAATCGACTCTCACTTATTTCACGGAGAAATATGCGTCATGTGAGATCAGATACGGGGAGCTTAAGAAGCAGCTTGCTGAGGACATTATTAAGTTTACGGATCCCATACGCGAAAGGATACATGAAATAGTGGCCGACAGGGAGTATCTTGCAGGGGTTGTTGCTGCCGGAGCCGAAAAGGCAAGGGCAAGTGCATCAAAGACAATAAGGGAGGTAAGAGAGATAATCGGTTACAGGCATTTCTGATACAAATTAAAAGCCAGGCTTTTCGCCTGGCTGCCCTGAAGGATCAAGTATATGTTGAGATTGCCTGTGTAAAAAGCAAAGATCAAAATACGTGCCAAAAATATGCAGCAGAAAAAGGCACGAATCAGATATTGATCCTCAGAGATATAATGAAATTGCGCCCCGGGGCAGCTATCCCCGAGGCATAGGGCCTGTACCTGACATCAAGGATATTCTCGAGACCAGCACTAAGGCTTAACATGCTTCCAATTTTTCCGGTTATCTTGAAATTAAGTGTGTGCCAGCCCGGCGACCATGGATTACCCTCGTCGTCGGTGGCATACATATATGGCTTATCTGTTTCCGACGGAGGCATCTTACTGAATTTTTTTGGTCCGTTGTATATATGAGCGAGATCGAGCGTAAAGGCAGGAAACCCGGCAGTGATATGAGTTGATCCGAATATGGGGGCGGCATGTCTGAGCTGCACACCGCTCTTTTCCCTGCCTTCCGTGATATTGAGGTGCGATTTTACAGAGAGCCACCCGGTCAATTTGACCCGCAGATTAACATGAAGCCCCCAGGCAAGAGCCGAACCTGTATTTGTTAAAGATTCAACCTTGCTTAATTCGCCACGGTAAAAAATGGAATCCTGCCCGTTGAATAGAAAATCGTGCCTGACCATGGCATTTCTCAGCCATGTGCGAAAACCGGTAACCTCGTAATGAAGAAAATCTCCAATATCTCCTGAAATGCCCATATCAATATTCCAGGCGTATTCGGGCCGGAGATCAGGATTAGGCACCACAACCACGCCGGGAGCGGAATCAAATATTTTACCGGTATCATCAAGGTTGGGAGCCCTGAATCCTGTTGATGTATTGAGGTTTATCTGCATCTTCTCCTCCGGCCTGAACACTATACCGGCTGAACCGGTAAGTGCACCATTAGAGTTTGAGATACTGGTAAATGGAAAGCTGTACCAGGAATTGTCGGCAATGCTGGAGCTAAGGCTTACATAATTATACCGGAGCCCGGTACTGAGCGTAATCAGATCTGAGAGATGGTTCCTGTATCCGCCATAGAGGGCAAAGCTGTTATATCTGTTCTTTCCGTTTGGGTAACGCGATCCTGCAGGTAATACAATGCCGGTCAGAATATCCCTGGTCTCTGCATCCGACTTTACGTCGTTAAAAACATATTCGATGCCGTAATAGAGAAATTCACTCTCCTTACGCAACTGCCTGTCGAGATCGATATTAAGTGACACTATCCCGACATTCTCTGTTTGTCCGTTAATGATATTTTTACCAAATCCCCTGTCTTGCCTGCTCTCACTGTATTTCTGCTGTGCTGCGGTGATCCTCAGTGCATCAAAAAAGAGATTCTTCTTCCGTACCGTAAACCGGAGGTTGTTCATCAGCCATATCTGCGGGCCGTAGTACCATTCAGCATATCTCAGCACTCCCGATCTGTACTGAATGAGCCTGTCGTAACGGGGTACATCAGATAAACGCGAATAATGAAGGGAGTATATAAGGTCCGTATTATCAGAGATCCTGAACCTCAGCTTATTCATGGTGTTGAGCTGGTTATAGCCGGAGCTTACCTGTATACGGGGGTCACGATTCGGAACAACGGAATCTTTTCCTGCTATCCTGGCAACATATTCGTTACGAAGATATTCAGGGTGCTTTTTTGAGCCCATCCGGAGGTCACCGTAACCGGACCAGGTAAATGAAGTGAGGAAGGCAAATTTGCCGGTTCCGATATTAAGGTCGAGATGCGTCGTTTTTTCGCTGGCCGCCGACGAATAACGCGAGAATGCCTCTGCTTTTATAAAAGGTTTTGATCCTGTTGAGAAAAGTGCCTTTTTGGTATGAAAATCCATTACACCTCCGATAGCGTCGCTTCCATAAACTGATGCACCGGGTCCGAATATTATTTCGGTTGACTCGACAGTGAGGGGATTGAGTGAGATCACGTTCTGAATATTACCCTCGCGGTAAATGGCATTGTTCATCCTCACGCCATCAACAACAATCAGGATGCGGTTGGTGGCAAAGCCCCGTATCATCGGACTTCCTCCCCCAAGCTGGCTCTTCTGTATGAACACCTCCCCTGAAATACCAATCAGGTCTGCCGAGGTCTGCGGATTAAGAAGCTCTGCAGTTGTTTTTGCCACAGTGGTTATCTTATTGGGCACTTCGGTGATGCTTTGCTCACGGCGGTCAGCTGAAATTACAAACTCATCCAGGGCAAAGACCTTACGGGTCAGTTTAACCCTGTAATTCATGGCTTTGAGTTCAGCCCGGCTAAGGCATATCATTTCAAATGTGAAGTGCCGGAAACAGATCATCTCATCTTCTCCAAAGGTTGATATGTCAACACTCCCCAGTCTGTTCGAATAAGTGAACTTTGTTCCCGGCTCATTCAATACTGCCACATCCGTAACAGGCTTAAGATCCTCATTATCAACTATAATAACAGTCTGCGCCAGGAGAGGTGTCATGACTGCGCAAAACAGAAAGGAAAAACAAAGCTCTTTAAGCATATCCCGCTTTAATTGACCCCGGTGATAAAAATAGTTAAAATAGGAGATCCTGAGGCATCACCTGAAGTAATACCCTATATTTTCCTAAATTTGTGGTTTGTCACAATACAGATATCAGAGTGAGGAAAAAGGCAGCAATCAGTGTAATTGTCATACTTGCCGCAGGACTGATTATCCTGGGTTATTTTCTGCAGAGGAACAGAAAGGATCTACAGACGGATCCCTACCGGGCAATCCCCACCGATGCCTGTTTTATAGTTGAAACGACAGATTTCCAAAATTTTGTTAATTCCATAACCAGCAATACCGGATTGACCGGCGAACTGCAGAAGGTAAAGGAGCTCCGTGAAGTGTACCTGAAGCTTAACCATATAGCCGGTCAGTTAAGCAAGCCCGGCTTCGGGAAGCTGCGGGGCTCAGGTATTTCCTTGCTATCGCTCCATGCCTCGGAATCGGGGAAGCTGAAGCCGTTTCTCGTAATGACGATCCCGTCGGATATCAGGCTCAGGCAGATGAAGGAGATACTATACTCCCTTGAAATAGAAAAGTTTACCGAGATACGCTTAGACGGGGCAACAGTGCTGGGGCTACCCTACGTGATGAATGAAAAGGAGGATACACTTTACATCGGGGCCGGTTCAGGCCTGCTTCTTTCCAGCACTTCCCTGGCTCTTCTCAGAGGAGGCCTGGCTCAGCAGGGACGCGACAGTGATATCAGAAGCAAGCCTGGTTTTTCAAGGGTTCTGGCTGCATCCGGGAAAAATGAGAACAAGATCTTCATCGTATTTGATAACATCGGAGAGGTGATGAAACAGGTTTTTGGCAATATAAGGCCCGACCTGGCAGAGAAAGCAACTGCGCTTGCCGGCAGTGCATGTGGCGATATTTTTCTTAATGAGAACGGATTGATAATAAGCGGATTCGCAGAGGCTGCCAGATCATCCGATATCCTTTACAGGTACAGGTCAGTATCGCCCGGCACACTTAAGACCTACAGGTTCCTTCCTTCATCGACTGCTCTTTTCGAGACGGTAATAACAGGGGGCGATATTAAGCCCGTAAGTGCTTCCGGTAACGGCAGCGGCACAATCTCTCCGCTGGTTTCGCGAATTAAAGATTACATTGGAGATGAAGTGACAAGGGCATGGTTCAATATAGGGGGACGGGCAGCGGACGAGAACACCCTTGTAATTTATGAACTCAATAACAGGGTGATGTGCGAACAGGTCTTCATCGAGATGTCGGGCCCGTCGGCACAGATAATATGGTTCCGGCCGGATGATCAGACCAGAATACCTGTTTACCAGAATAGCGGCAGCAGACTCATTTCTTATATATATCCGGCGTTTGCACGGGTATTTGAAGAAAAATATTTTGCCTTTTACGATAACTTCATGATCACCGGCAACTCCTATCTTACCGTGTCACGCTTCCTTTACGATAACCTTCTTAATAAAACACTTGCCAACGATACGGACTATCGCGACTTTGAGTCGACACTGCCGAGCCGTGCCGGATATCTTTTCTATTGTGTGCCCTCAAATATTATCGATTATCTCTCCCTGTCACTTGATAATGATATTATCGGGGGATTGAAGAGAAACAAAGCCACTCTTGATAAGATCCAGGCAGCAGGCTTCCAGTTTGCATCAAGTAACGATATGATCTACAATAGTCTGTCAATCAGGTTTAAAGACGAGGTAAGGGAAGAGTCATCAACTGAATGGGAAACACTGCTCGATACAATTGCATCCATTAAGCCATTCTTTTTCACAAATCATAATACCGGGGCAAAAGAGATTTTTGTACAGGATCAGAAGAACAATGTCTATCTGATAAACAGTGCAGGAAGGGTTCTCTGGAAAGTACCCCTGGGGGAAAGGATAACCGGCAATGTGTACATGATAGATTACTTCAGGAACGGGAAGTACCAGTTGTTGTTTTCAGGCAGGGATTATCTCCATCTGCTCGACAGGAACGGCAACTATGTGGACAGATATCCTGTAAAACTCAGATCACCCGCAGCCAGTCCGCTTGCACTGTTTGACTATGACAACAACCGCGATTACAGGCTCTTTATTGCAGGGGAAGACAAGCTTATTTATGCTTACGACAGGACAGGAAGTGCAGTAAAAGGATGGAAGCCATTCAGGACCACAGGGAGAGTCACTTCCGAAATTGTTTTCTTCAGGGTGTCGGGAAAGGATTATATTGTGGCTGCAGATGACAGGGCACTCTATTTTCTCGACAGGACAGGCAACATAAGGTTAAGGCCCAAAGAGGCAGTTACAAAAGCTGCCGGTTCGACACTGAGGTTAAGCACGGGCAGAACACCGTCGGTTGTATGCTCTGCTCCCGACGGAACAATCCAGCATATCGGATTCGACGGCGAAGTTACGAAATACCGGTTGAAGGAGTTTACTCCCGGGCACAACTTCGATTTTTTTGATGTGGATGGCGATAGTTTTGGTGAATACATATTCCTTGATGAGGGGAAGTTGTATCTTTACAATAATAACAGGACCGGGATGTTCACAAGGGAATTCGGGTCCTCTGCCCTGGGTGGCCCCATTAACTTCATTTTTTCAGGATCAGACAGGAAAATTGGTGTTGTTGATCTGAACGGGAAGCTTATTTACCTTGTGAACAGGAATGGAGAAGTGATGAACGGTTTCCCGCTGAGAGGGGCGTCACTCTTCTCGATAGGGCGTTTATCGGCACGGAACAGCTGGCATCTGATTGTGGGAGGGACAGATAGTTTTCTCTATAATTACAGGCTGGAAACATATTGAAAAAGAGAGTGACAAAAAGATTTCTGATACTGATTTGTACAGCAGCGCTTATCGCTGCCGCCGGCTGTGTAAAAGAGACATATAATATGAATATGTTGTCGGGGAAAGCTCACCTCTCACCTGTTCTTGGGATTTCAGCCGTAAAGGGGGATATTTCAATCAGCGACCTGGTTGAACCGAATGATACTGTAGTGTTTGATGAGAATAATCTTGTGAAGTTTGTTTTTACACTCGATTCGGTGATCGATCTTAAGCTGGAGGATTTCTACGATTTTGACGAGATCTTTTCTTTCAACGAAGTTTATACTATTGGCGAGGTGAATATTTCTCCTTTTCAGAGGAGCCTTACTTACACTCTCGACCAGATAAGCTCTTCTTTCAGCCCGGCACAGAGGGCGCAGTTCCTTGCCCTTGACGGGACAACAAATCCATTCCCTTCTTTTCCGCTGACTGATCTGGGGGAAGCGATCATCCCGGTTATTGAGAATTTTGAATATGCAACCTTTTCAGAAGGCTCGATTGATATATCGGTGACTAATAACCTGACGGCCCCGTTGAATAATATTATTGTCCGGTTATACAATACCATCGATCACACTCCTGTTGGCGACGAAGTTGTTATCCCGCCGCTTGATCCGGGCCAGACAGGTGTTGCTTCAATCACTCTGCCGGGCCTTACCGTAAGCAACTCCCTGACTGCTGCCGTGGTTCTTGCCGGAAGCCCCGGAACTGCTGATCCGGTGCTGATTGACCTCGGCGGAAGCAATATAATGGCTGGAGTATCAGGCCATAACCTGCTGGTCAGATCAGGCAGGGTAATTGTTCCGGAACAGATTCTGAGCCCCGACGAAAAGAAGGATACCGTCACAATTGACCCGGGTCCGGATATTGAACTGGTCAGATTCAAAGCCAAAACAGGAGATCTTAAATACAGTGCACAGACACAGAGCCCGCTGAGGACAATTATCTCCATTCTTCTGCCTACTGCTCTCAGATCGGGAACTCCGTTAAGCCGCGGGATATTTATCCATCCCTATTCAGTCACCTCTGGTACAATCAATGTTGACAACATGGAAGTAGATCTGTCAACAGACCCCGGTCAGCAATACAACAGGATCCCGTTTGAACATACGCTTAACGTGACTTCGTATGGGAACATGGTCAGTTTCAACAGTGAAGATGTTTATAATATTGAAGCTGAACTTGTCAGTTCTGTTTTTGATTACATTGAAGGATATTTCGGACAGGAGACTCATATGGACGAGACAGATACCCTGGATCCCGGCCTGAATGATCTGCTGAAGAAATTCACGGGAGATATTTTCCTTTCAAATCCTTCCATTAAACTTAATTACTCTAATTCATTCGGCATACCTGTTTCTGTATCCATCGACGCTGAGGGGCATAAAGGGCCTCAGTCGGTACCCCTCGGTCTGGCTCCGTTTGAAATAGACCATCCTGTTGACAATGTGACTCGTGATATAACATCTTCTTTCTTAATTAACAAATCAAATTCCTCACTGCCACAGCTCATATCAATGCCTCCTGACGAGATCATATTCACAGGCTCTGCAAAGCTGAATCCGGATGGCAACACGGGATCGGGGAATAATTTCGTGTTTAACAACAGCAGGGTGACAGGATCGCTCGAAATTGAGATCCCGATGGATTTGAGAATAAGCAATCTGCAGTTTGCTGACACCGTTAGTAATTTTTTGCGGCAGGATAATCCTGAAGATGATACATTCTTTAATACGGAAGATTTTGAATTTATGAGGATTGACCTGACGGTTAAGAACGGATTCCCCCTTGGGGTATCGGTCTCCATGCACCTGTATGATTCCGTAAGTAATACGATTCTGAGATCGGTTACTGCAGAAAATATTCTTGATGCAGCTCCGGTTGATGCCACCGGGAAAGTGACCGGCCCTATGGAGAGCAGGACAAGTATCGAATTCACCAGGGAATTTTTCAGCTCAGTCAACGATGCTGACAATATTATCTTCACCTTTACAATGAACAGCACTGACGGCGGCACAAAGGATGTAAGTATATATGCAGGCTACAGGATCGATTTCAGGGCAGTGCTTGTTCTGAAGCCTGATATTAAATTTGACTTATAATGAACCTTAATAAGCTTATTATATGATAAGGTCAGCTACAATAACAGGGATACTGTTGATCATCCTTTCTCTTTCGGAAACGGCGGCACAGAATAACCAGGTTCTCTATCATATGGACCTTCCTCAGAATCATCTGCTTAATCCGGCGCTGAGGCCAGGCAATTCAGTATATGCAGGATTGCCGGCAATTACCGGTCTTAAGCTCAATGTAAACAACAATTTTTTCAATTTCTCCGATGTCTTCATTGCCGGCAATCAGCCCTCTGATTCAATAATCTCCTTTCTTCATCCCGACTATGATGTGGACAGGTTCCTGGCAAAAGTAAATGACAGGAATTATCTGGAGCCGCAGGCGGCCATTCAGCTTCTAGGGCTGGGGTTCAGTGCAGGCAGGGATATGTATATTTTCATGGATCTTATCACAAGGGTTGAAGGCAATTTCGTGCTGCCAGGAGACCTTCTGAGGCTTGGCCTCAAGGGAAATGAACAATTTGTGGGAAGGAGTATCGACCTCTCATCTTTCAGGGCTGATATCAGGGCATATAATGAATTAGGGTTAGGCTTTTCCAGGGACATCACAAACAGGCTGAGAATAGGAGTGAAGGGGAAATTGCTGTTCGGCATTGCTACAGGATCGGTTAACAATAAATCATTGGGAATCAAGGTAAATGAGGACTACTCACACACGCTTGATGCTGACATGACTCTCAATATAAGCGGACCGGTAACAGTCTATACGAGTCAGGATAATAAGATAGACAGTATTAGGCTGGATGAGGAGAGGTTTGATTCTTCAGGCAATGTGATCGGGTTCCTTACCACCATGAAAAACGCCGGACTGGGGATCGATCTGGGTGCAGAGTACAGGATAACCGGCAGACTGACGCTTTCAGCTTCGGTTACCGACCTGGGATATATCAGGTGGAAATCTGATATAACCAATCTTCGTGCTGAGAGCCGGTTTGAATTCAGCGGTTTGAACATGCTCGATGTTTTCAATGGTACAAAAACATTTGAAGAGCTTGGGGAGGAGACGCTCGATTCGCTGAAAAACTCCCTTTATGTTACTGACACACGAAAGCCATTTACAACATATCTGTCCGCCGGTTTTTCTGCAGGAGGGAAATATAACCTCACAAGGAGTTTCTCGCTGGGATTGTTGTCGTATACAAGGATAACAGGCAGGCATATAAGGGAAGCCCTTACCCTCTCTGCAAACCTGAATCTGGGGAACGCTCTGTCAACAACGGTGAGCTACACGGCTTCCAATAACAGATATGATAACCTCGGGGCAGGGGTGGCGTTCAGGGCCGGAATATTTCAGTTCTACTGTATTGCAGACAGAATACCCGTTATATGGAACAAAATAGTGATTGACAATGGCTCATTCCATCTGCCGGACAGCTGGAACACAATACATGCAAAACTGGGAATGAACCTGGTGTTCGGAAGTTTTGTTAAAAAGAAACAGGATAAACCAATGATCCTTGTAGAATAACAAACATATTGACTATCGCATATAAATAATAATGGATAATATTGTATCTGAAAACAATTATTTGCCCCAATACTATTGGGCGTAATTGATTTTCTTCGCACCCTTTAGGGTTAGGGGCAATCGAAGAAAATCAAGGAGAGCATATTATTGATTCCGGATACACATAACAAATTTTAAGAAATGGTATTGCTGGTAAGAATAATACTGATCGGGCTGATAGTCTATCTTCTTATGAGATCGTTTGCCAGGTTTTTTGAGGATGAAAAGAGACCGTCGGGACGGAATGTTGATGAGGAGAAAGGCAGGAAAAAGAATCAGGGAGTCTCCAAGGAAGTAGGAGAATACATTGATTACGAAGAGGTTAATGATTAGCGGGCTTTTCAGCTGACGATTTCAGCTGCCTGGCGAGAGCATTGGCAAACACAAAATCGTTCAACAGCTCACAGTCAGTATAGAGGATCTCATTATTGGATCCTTCCCAGCACTTTATGCCGTCGCTTATAAAAATTATCTTTTCACCTATTTCCATTACGGAATTCATATCGTGAGTATTCACAATGGTTGTCATTGAAAACTCCTCGGTGAGTTCTTTTATCAGTTCATCGATCAGTATGGCTGTAAGGGGATCGAGCCCTGAATTTGGTTCGTCGCAGAAAAGATATCTGGGATTGAGGGAAATAGCCCGTGCTATTGCCACTCTTTTTTTCATTCCTCCAGACAGTTCTGCAGGAAAGAGCCTGTTGGCATTTGTTATGTTCACCCTTTTAAGGCAGAAGTTAACCCTTTCAATCTTTTCTTCGAGGGATTTTTCACTAAACATATTTAGAGGGAACATCACATTCTGTTCGACGGTAAGGGAATCGAAGAGTGCAGAGCCCTGAAAAAGCATTCCTATCTCTTTCCGTATCTCCTTCCTGGCGGTGAAGTCGAGCTGATCGAACCTGATGTTATCGTACCATATCTCGCCCCGGTCAATTTCGTGAAGGCCCACGATACACTTTAGAAGGACCGTTTTCCCTGAGCCGCTCCTGCCGATAATAAGGTTTGTCTTTCCGGGCTCGAACGAGACGGACACATCGTCAAGCACCATCTTATCGTTAAATGATTTGAAAATATTGAAAACCTTTATCATGACAACAAAAGCTGGGTAAGGATTACGTTAAAAAGAAGAATAATCAGGCTGCTGTGTACCACAGCTTTGGTGCTGGCCCTGCCCACCTCGAGGGAGCCTCCTTCGACATAATATCCCTGGAATGCCGAGACGCTGGTTATTATAAAGGCGAAAACGACGGTCTTTATCAGCGAGTAGGTAATATAATATGGTATGAATGCATACTGTATCCCGTATATAAAGTCTTCAGAGGTAATCACACCTGCCAGCGGACCAATTATCCAGCCTCCGAGTATTCCGACAACGATACTGATGAGTGTAAGGAAAGGGTTAAAAATAAGGGTGGCTGTCAGTTTTGGAAGGATCAGGTAAGAAGCTGAATTGACACCCATGATCTCGAGTGCATCGATCTGTTCCGTGACCCTCATGGTGCCAATCTCAGACGCGATGCTGGAGCCGACCTTACCTGCAAGTATCAGGGCGGAAATGGTTGAAGAGAACTCAAGGATCATGGAATCACGGCACCCAAGGCCGATAAGATAGGTCGGGTAGATCGGGTTTTCAGTGTTATAGGCAGTCTGAAGGGTGATCACCGCCCCCATGAAGAAGGATATTATTGCAATGATCCCGATTGAGTTGATCCCGAGATAAACAAACTCATGCATGGTCTGCCTGTAATATACAGAAGCTTTTTCGGGTCTTGAAAACACTTTCTTCAGGAGAAGAACGTAACGGCCGAATTGTGAAAGAAACTTTAACATAAGATTTTTTTATCAGCGGCTAAAATTACGAATTTTTAAGGTATAACATACAAACAGGCCATAAATCCGGAATATGTAAAGAATTATATATTTATTTGCATAAAAATATCCTGACAAAACAGACCATCCATGGACAACAGGTATGTTATCATTATGGCAGGCGGAGTGGGTAGCCGTTTCTGGCCGCTGAGCCGCCGTGAAAAACCTAAACAGTTTCTCGACATCCTAGGCAGGGGTGAAACATTGCTTCAGCAGACATACAGGAGATTTAAGCAGGTATGTCCTGAAGAGAATATTTATGTTGTTACCAGCGCCGCGCACAAAAAAGTTGTTACAAAACAGCTGGGACTGAAACCCGCAAATGTCCTGACTGAGCCGTTCAGGCGCAACACGGCCCCCTGTCTGGCATACGGCACCTTCAGGATCCTGCGGGAAAATCCCCGGGCAGTGATAGCGGTCACTCCGGCCGATCACTACATCCTAAAGGAAGATAAATTCATCGGAGTCTTACTAAAGGGCTACGAGTTTGTGAAGGATAACAATGCGCTCCTTACTCTGGGTATCAAGCCCGACAAACCGGAAACAGGCTATGGCTATATCCAGGCTGACCGCAAGAAACCGGTTGAGGGGTGTGACGACCTCCTGAAGGTCAAGACATTCACGGAGAAGCCAAATGTTGAACTGGCAAAAGTTTTTCTTCAAAGCGGCGATTTCTACTGGAATTCCGGGATCTTTATATGGAACATCAATTCAATAATGGAGGCATTTGAGAAGCATATGCCCGACCTTTATGCAACTTTCGACGAGGGCAGGGACCTGTTCGGCACCAGAGAGGAGAGCAGATTTATCAGGAAGACATATACTGTCTGCAGGAACATATCCATCGATTACGGTATTATGGAGAAGGCAGATAATGTTTATGTGATGTGCACCGACATCGGATGGTCAGATCTTGGTACCTGGAGCTCACTGTATGAAAGTTCACGGGCCGACAGAAGCGGTAATGTGACAATAAGCGGAGACCTGTTCACTTACGACAGTTCGGGGAACATATTCAGCATCTCGCCCGGTAAGGTTGCTGTTATTCAGGGGCTGAAGAACTATATTGTTGTCGAGTCAAACGATGTGATCCTTATAGTGAAAAAGGATGAGGAGCAGAATATCAAAAATTATGTTGAGGATATAAGAAAGGAACTGGGCGATAAGTTTACCTAATATTCCCAGAGGTCGTGTTCGAAAGTGAAGAGCTCATCCTTTATTCGCTCAGCTTCGAAAAGAGTATATTTCCCAACGGTATAATCGCTGATAAAACGATCATTATATACATTTGATTCACCGAAGATGATGCTTGAGAATCGTCTTTGCATGAACAGATCATCGAAAGAGATCCTCTGGGCATCGTTGCCTGTGGTGAAGGCCTCGTGTGTGGCAAGTACATCTCTGACCTCGTCGTATCTGACCCAGAAGAGAGGTTTTCTGAGCACACGGCCCACATCTGCATCAAAACCGAGCCAGTAAGGGCATATACCAATGATTCTTACATCGAGTTTTGAGAGTTTCTTATCGAAGAACCACTCCTCGTAGAGCATAAGCTGTTTAACCTCCTCGCGTTTGGCATCTTCGCGGATGGTTGTATCCCGCGATACTCCTGACTCGATCATCAGCGATTGGATGGAGGTCCTTGCTCCCATATTCTCCTCAATCTCTGTATAGGTGGTGGGCAGATCGAAATCAAGGGGATCATAAGCTTTAAGTCTTTCCGCTTCTATCTCTTCAAGAAGTATGGTGACCAGGTTTTTTCTTCCATCCTGGGTCTGACGCGTAGGATAATAGAGCGACTGGTTCATCTTTTCGCGCAGATCAATCAACCTGTAATATCTTCTTGACCATATTACGTCAGCCTCCCGGAGATATGCATAATTGATCTTTTTGACATCGGAAATTGATTTCTGGTAGATATCGCCAAATGTCTGGGCTTTCAGGGCCCCTGCTATTGTCATAATGATCAATCCCAAAAGAATTTTCTTATTCATGATGTTAATAATTTGTTTTTAATCAATTTTTAAGATCACCGGCGCGAGCTCCACGGTTCTGCCGTCAGGCCCCACTGCCCTTATATCTTTAATGATAAGGTTTTTACCTCTGGTCAGCCTGTTGATAAGATCTTTCTGTCGTGTTGTCAGATTACTGCTTGTGCTTGATTCTTCGAAGTCACCTCTGCTGTCTGAATAGAGAACAGTAAATCCGGTAACGTTAAATCTGAGGTCGAAGTCAAAGTCGGGTTGTATGGCATAAACTCCTGTTTGCGCAGCTGCAATATTTCTGGCGATCGATCCGGTGCTCCTGTTTGCAAATACTGCTATTGGAGGGGGTATCGATTTTACCCTGAATTCATACGGGGCAAAGGTCTGAGGTCTGCCGGTCATGTCGGCTGTTATTATTACCTGTACATTCTGTCCGGCGGCATTTGGTTTGACTATCCAGTTGCCTCCGAAATTCTGCCCTTTGGGATTTTTGACTTTTCCCTGCCGTACGGTTCCGTTGTTGACCTTTACCCTTATCCTGTCGGGGGTTACTCCCGGTACTGAAATATCGATGGGGTTGTCTATACCTGCATACATAACGTTCATTGCCGTAGGTGAAACGACCACATTGGGCTCGGCCACGAAATAAGAGGATTCAAAGTTATAGTTAACTGTTGTGCCGTCAGGTGCTTTCATGGCTAACACACCTCCCCATCTCTTTGTTCCCGTTGTTGTGGCTCGCACCCTGTAAATACCTCGTCCGGAATCATCAACCGGCAAGACTGTTTCGCCGACTGTTATGACCGGCTGCTGTGTGGTGTCTGTCGCTGACACAAAAACCTGTGCCTCATAATCGGCTCCCGCAGTAATATATGTAGAGTTGGGGATAACGATGGCTGAAAGCTTGTTGAACTTGAATGACGATGCATCGATCTGATTGTAGAGATGATTAAGTATCTCTGTTTCGGCATTTCTTACGTCGACCTGCATTTTTGACAGTATAGTGATCACGGCCACCAGGGGCAGGGTCTGGAAGGTAAGGTTTGGCCATGGTGTAGGCTGGCCCCCGGGGTCACGTCCGTCGTCGGTGTTGAGTGCTGTAACAAGAGCAGCTTCAGCTACGGGATTCTCGCCATTAAGTGTTGTTATCAGGAACTCGCGGTAGTCGTTTATCAGGGCTTTAAGGGCATAAGCCTTTCCGGTCTCATTTGCACCGATAAGGATCTCAGAAGGAATATTGTTCTCATCGATCTTCCTTACTTCGTCAATAACGATTTCGTTCCCCACTATCGCCGGTGTCCCTTCTTTTTCTGCCTTAGTGACTATCTCCAGCTTAAGATCCTGGATAAAGTTGAATAGTTCATCGGCACGGGCTTTGACCTCGTATGCTGCTGTCCTGTACTTTCCCGCTTTGGCCGGATTCTCGGCTGCAGCTCTGTCAAACTCACTGTAGATGCGGTTGTTTTTGATAACGTAATTTGCGATGGTCTGTGTAAGACTCTTATCCACTTGCTTAAATGCTTCAACGGCCTCTTTTGATACGTTAAGAGCAAGCATGGCGGTAAGAATAAGGTACATCATACCGATCATCTTTTGCCGTGGTGATAGCCTTTCGTGAGCCATTTTAAGGTTTGTGTTTAATTAGGTAAAAAAATGTCACGTTATTTTATGTTCATGGCAGCCAGCATATTACCGTAAACATTATTCAAAGCTGACAGGTTATCATTGAGTTTTGAAATCTGGTCACGGTATTTTTTGGCATCCGTAGCGGAATCTGACAGATCGTGAAGAAGAGACTGAATTCCCCTGAAGAGGTTATCTGATTCCTTTAAATGGTCATCAGCGCCCTTGCGCTGCAGTTCATAAACAGCGTTCAGTGCCGACAGGTTTTTATTGAGGACCTCCAGTTGCTGCTGATATGATTTCCCGCCTGTTTCAATTACAGAGAATGAATCAGCCACATTACGGTAAGTTGAATTGGCATCATTCAATACCCTGGAAGTTGCCTGATATGTATCTGAGAGCCTCGACAGGGAATCGTTGGCTGTCTGTACGGTATTCATATATCTGTTTGAGGCCGCAGAGACATCACCCATTACGCTGATGTTGGCAGTGGCATCGCTGAGTTTTTTCATGCCAACTCCCAGTTTCTGGAAAAGCTCCGGAGTGATTTCGGCTCTCTCCAGCATTTCGTCAAATTTAGCAAGAGCCACCGAGCCGCTGCCTCCGCCGCCTATAGCGCCACCCACGAAGCCTGCGCCAACAGCACCGCCGGCATACCTGCCGGAGCGGCCTGCGGACTCCAGTGCATCATCCTCCTGTATTCCTGCAAGTTCGGGATAGACAAGCGACCAGTCAACTTCTTCATGAAGAGGCTCAAAGGCTGAAAAGAAAAAGATTATTGATTCGGTGGTCAGACCAATAGTCAGCATCAATCCTGCCATTGGCCAGTGCTGTATCTTGAACAGTGCACCGATAATAACGATAGAAGCTCCGATACCATATAATTTGGCCATAAAATTCTTCCATCCGCTGCTTTGTACAATTTCTGCTAGGCTCATATACCTGATTATT
>Ga0334882_1001983_pt1 | contig 22499 bp, 24 predicted proteins | sample GraSluR1_MG_5_FD_207226 | JGI IMG/M metagenome (GOLD analysis project Ga0334882, IMG submission 207226) | Sludge microbial communities from methane-producing bioreactor in Wageningen University, Netherlands - Granular Sludge_15_04-R1 | ecosystem: Engineered > Bioreactor > Anaerobic >...
TTATACCGGGGTCAAACTCCTGCCGGAGACGTTTAGTGGGGCAGGGACTGGGCGTCCCGGTACCTGTGAAGGGAGGTGAAATTGTCCCTGCGGCCGAAGGCGATGATGTGATCGCTGCCGCCGGAACCGTTCAGGGGAAAGGCGGACAGGGGAATCCGTATCTCCAGGACCGTTTTCCCCGGCGATTCCTTCACCGCCACATCGACATCGATGGTTTCAGCGATGGGGGAGTGGCGGTGGCCCTGGCCCCGGTCAACCGTATAGGACTGCTCCCCGTTGTTGACATATCCCAGAATCATCAGGGTTCCGTCCATCCGGAGTCCGCCGAAGCCCAGGGCAACCCAGCCCTCGGTGGGAGCGTCGTAGGCGATAAACATCTGCCCCTCTGCCACCTTCCAATGGAGGGTTCCCTCCTTGAGGTCCCGCCGGTTGGGATATTCTCCGGCTCCCACCATTCCGTCGATTTGAGCGGTCAGGGGTAAAAAAACGAGGAGAAACAGCAGGGCCGCTCCTCCTCTTTTGATTCTTCTCAATCCATTCATGTGGTACCTCCAGAAATTAGGCAAGCCTATTTTCTGTAAAGGTAGTAAAGGGAAACCTAAAGGTCAAGGGGTTCTATTTCTAAAACCTCCTGAAGCAGTTTGGGTTCCAGCCGGAAGGGGGATCCGTGACCTTCATAGAAACCGTGCTGTCCCACCAGGTGGATGTGGAACTCGGTGTAGGTGATCTGCTTGCCGTTGCTGCGGTTAACTACGGTGACGTTGGTCTTGGGGATCAGGCCGGGATCCCCGAAGGGGCACGGAAGTTTTCCCCGGACCGACTGTACCATCACTTCAAAATGGGGTTCCACATCGACGAATTCCCCCAGGCCGGTCATGCCGGCATCGAGGAAGTGGCGCATCTTCTCGGCTATGGAGACATGGGTCAGCCCCATGCGCCGCACCGTTCCTTCGTCGGCCACCAGGATATCCCCCAGGGGCCGGGTATCGTGGCCCAGGAAACCGTTTAATGTAATGACCCCGGGTCTCATATTGGCTTCCGCTATTTTCAGCTGCGGACTCTCTTTCATATCAGCCTCCTCTTACAACACGGCAGCCGCCGTGGGCTCCGGGCGGCTCAGCCGCCCGGGCCGTGGGATTATCCGAAATTATCGAAGTAAATCTTCTCTTTTGGGATGCCGTTGGCGGTGAGGACCTTGATACAGGCATCGATCATGCCGGGGCTGCCGCAGAGATATCCCTCGCTTTTGGCGCCGTCACCTTCAGCCATGTGACGGTCCACCGCATCGGTGACCCAGCCGGTTTCTCCGTCCCAGTCATCCCCCTCTTCGGGGTTGGACAGGACCGGGACAAAGGTGAAGTTGGGCAGTTTTCCCTCCAGCTCTTTCATTTCATCCAGAAGGAAGAGGTCCCGCCGGCCCCGGGCGCCGAAGAAGTAGCGGACCCTCCGGGGATTCTGCTTTTCCGCCATATCCATGAGGATCGATTTGATGGGGGCCATACCGGAACCGCCGGCGATGCAGATGATTTCCGCCTCGGTATCCCTGAGAAAGAAATCCCCGTAGGGGCCGTTGAAGATCACTTCATCCCCCTCTTTCAGGTGGTTGTGGACGTAGGTGGTACAGATACCGTTGGGGACCAGCCGGATTTCCAGCTGGATATGCCTGGTATCGCTGGGGACGGAGGACATGGAGTAAGCCCGATAGACCGGTTCGTCGGTGAGCTCGTAGGCGGGCACCTTGAACTGGATGAACTGCCCTGCGGTGTACTTGATCTCTTGGCCGTCCAGCAGCTCCAGGTTCACCTCCTTGATGTCGTGGGTCAGATCCCGGAGCTTCACCAGTTTCGTCCGGTATTCCCGGACGTTAAAGAGTTCTTCGGGAATTTCGATCTTGAAATCGGTCTTGACCTTGAGCTGGCAGGAAAGGCGGATGTTCTCTTTCTGTTCTTCCTTGCTGATCCAGGGAAGCTCGGTGGGAAGATACTGGCCCGCCCCTTCGAGCACCTTGACTTTGCAGAGGCCGCAGGATCCCCGGCCGCCGCAGGCGGAGGGGATGAAGATTCCTTCTTCCATCAGGGAGCCCAGCAAGGGGCGGCCCCCTTTGACGATAAGTTCCTTATCACCGTTGACGGTGATTTTCACTTCCCCGTAGTTCCCGATGGTGGCATCGGCGATGACCATCAGCAGGGCCAAAATCGAAGAGAGAGCGGTGATGGCGCCCACACTGATTAATAATGCACTCATGCTGCCCTCCTAGGAGATGTTGATCATGCCGGTGAATCCCATGAAGGCCAGGGCCATCATGCCGGTGATAATCAGTGTGATGCCCGCCCCTTCCAGGCCTTTGGGGACCCGGGCTTTGGCCAGCTTCTGGCGTATTCCCGCCATGGCCAGTATTGCCAGGGACCAGCCGATCCCCGATCCCAGGCCGTAGGCGAATGAGGCGGCCAGGCTGTACTCCCGGATCACCATGAAAAGGCTCACCCCCAGGATGGCACAGTTGACCGTAATTAAAGGCAGGAAGATCCCCAGGGCGGCGTAGAGCCCTTCGGAGACCCGTTCGATGATCATCTCCACCAGCTGCACGAAGGCGGCGATGACAATGATGAAGACGATGAACCGCAGGTAGTCCAGCTTCAGGGGTATCAGGAGCTGATGGTAGACGATCCAGTTGAGCAGGGTGGTGGTGGCCATCACAAAGGTCACCGCCGCACCCAGACCAAGAGAAGTTTTCAGTTCCTTGGAAACCGACAGAAAGGAGCACATACCGAGATAGTTGGTCAGGAGAATGTTGTTGGTAAAGATGGCGGCGAAAAAGATGGCCACCGGATAGATCGTTTCGTTCATTTCTTCTCCTCCTCTTCCTTGAGGATCGATCCTTTCACCACCCAGATAAATACCGCCAGCATGAAGAAGGCGCCGGGAGGCATGATCATGACGGCCCAGTTGGTCCACCAGTCACCGAAAACGGTGAAGCCCCAGAGGGTTCCCGAGCCTAAAAGCTCTCTCACTGCGGCTATGGCGATGAGGACGTAGGAGTAGCCGATTCCCGAGGCCAGTCCGTCGATGAGGCTGAGCCCCGGGGGGTTGCTCATGGCGAACGCTTCCGCCCGGCCCATGATGATGCAGTTGGTGATGATCAGTCCCACATAGGGGCCCAGCTGCTTCCAGATATCCGGGTAGTAAGCCCGGAGGACGATGTCCACCACGATGACGTAGGAGGCGATGATGAGGGTCTCCACCATCATCCTGATCCGGCTGGGGATGTATTTCCGCAGGAGGGAGATGGTGAAGCTGGAGAGGGTGGTGGTAAAAAGAACCCCCAGGGTCATCACCACCGTGTTGTCCAGGCGGTTGGTTACCGCCAGGGTAGAGCAGATCCCCAGGATCTGGGCAAAAACGGGGTTGTTTTTCCCCAGGGGGTCTAGAAAAACCTTTTTGACCTTGCCCATCAGTTTACCTCCTTGGCTGTGGCTGCCGCGGTTCTCACGGCGTTGTTGATGATACCCAGCACCGACTGGGAGGTTCTGGTGGCGCCGGTGATGGAATCCAGCTCGTTGGCGGCGGCGGCGGTTCCTTCAGGCACCATCACGAAGGGGCCTTTTTTGCCTCTGAACTGTTCCTTGAACCACGCTTCGGTGATGCGGGCTCCCAGGCCGGGGGTTTCGTTCTGTTTGGTGAACTCCAGGCCCGTCATGGTTTCTCCCGCCGGGTCGAACCCCAGGACGGCGTTGATTTCACCCCAGAGACCCGCCCCGATGGTAAACAGCACCAGCCCCTGGGTATTCCCCTGTTCATCGAGAATCCGGAAATAGAGGGGATCTGATCCTTCGGATTCCCTGACCCGGCGCTGAAACAGCTCTTCCAGCGCATAGCCGTCATCGGGGGCTTCAATGTCGGCGGCATAGAGGACCGCCCGTTTCAGGAAGAGGGTTTCATTCAGCAGAACCAGGTCTTCAGTGGAGAGGTAGAACCAGGACACCACGGAGATGAAGACCACGGTGATCGCCGCCATAAAGAAGATGGGGTAGATTCTTTCCATGAAAAAAAGGTTCTTTTTCTTGGGTTTTTCCACTTCCGTGCTCATGCGGCGGCCTCCTTTTTCTTCTTTTTACCCTTCTGCAACTCCTTGATGATGTGGTCCGTCAGGGGGGCGAACATGTTGGCGATAAGGAGGGCGAAGGTGAAGCCTTCGGGCCATACCGAAAAGGTCCGGATCAGGCTGGTCAGGGCTCCTATGATAAACCCGTAGATCCAGCGGCCCGGACTGGTAGTCTGGGAGGCGGAAATGGGATCGGTGGCCATGAAGAAGATGCCGAAAAGGACGCTTCCGGTAATCAGCCCCGTCAGGGGATCCATGGGGGTGGCCCCGCCCCAGAAGAAGGCAGCTTGAAGGATCACGAATCCGATGAGCCCGCCGAAGACGATCTGGTAGGCGGCGGTCTTTTTAAAGAGCAGGAAGAGTCCTCCTGCCAGGATGAGCAGGGCGCTGGTTTCTCCGAAGGAGCCGGCGTGGTTTCCCAGGAAAAGCTGCAGTTTGGAAAGAACCTCCCCTTCGGTGATGAGCCGCATGGGTGTGGCCTTGGTCACCGCGTCCAGGGTGCCGCCCCACCGGGCGAAACCTCCGGGTAATCCCTGAAAGGCGGGGGTAAAACCGGACGTCATGGGCACGCCGAAGCTGATGTAGATAAAGGCCCGTCCCGATACGGCGGGGTTGAAGATGTTCCGGCCGAATCCGCCGAAGACCATCTTGCCGAACACCACGCCGAAGACGATGCCCACCACGGCGATCCAGAGGGGCACCGTGGGCGGGAGGGAGAGGGCGTAAATGAAGGAGGTGACAAACACCGCCGACGTTACAGGCTGCCCCAGCCGCCGGGTAAAAAGGTACTCACTCAGCACACCGGCGGCGTTGACCACCGCCAGGACAAGGAGAAACCGCCAGCCGAAGAAGTAGACCGCCGCCGCGCAGAGGGGCGTCAAGGCGTAGAGCACCTGGATCATCGGCTTCTGTTTCATGATAAAGGGCTGTTTTTTCGGACCCATCACTCACCTCCACACAGTTTTTTCACTTCCCGGGCCAGCTCCCGGCCCCGCTGCCGGGCCAGTTCATGGATCTCTTCGGAGGCGCGGCCCTGCCACTCCACCGGAGCCATGAAGTCCCATTTGAGTTTTTCCGTCCGGGTGTCAAATTCCTTCTGGGCCCCGCCGGACCACCCGAAGGACCCGAACCGGAAAACTTTTTTATGGAAAACATGCTTGCGTTCAAAAAGATCGAGAACGTAGGCCATGGGGGGGAACATCTTGTATTCGTAGGTGGGCATCCCGCAGACAATGCCCGTGGATTTCCAGGCCGAGGCCAGGGCGTAGGAGGGATCTTCGTTGGGGACCTGATGGACATGAACCGGGACGTTTTCCGAACGGATTCCCTGGATGACCGATTTGAGGATGCTCTGGGTATTGCCGTACATGCTGCCCCATATCACCGTAATTTCCGGTTCCGCCGGGCCCTGGGCATAGGCGGCGTACTTCCGGTACCGGTCGATGATGGCGCCGGGGTTTTCCCGCCAGATAAGCCCGTGGGAGGGGGCGATAACATCTATCTCAAGGTCTTTCATGCTGTCGATGGCTTTGATAACGAAGGAAGAGAAGCTGGCTACGATATTGGCGTAGTAGCGAAGGGTTTCCTTCTCGTAAAAAGCATGTTTTTCGTCATCGATCTGGTCATCGAAGACGGCGTCATCCAGACAGCCGTAGGAGCCGAAGGCGTCGCAGGAGAAAAGTACCCGGGAGCTTTTCTCATAGGTCACCATGGTTTCTGGCCAGTGAACGTTGGGGGCTTCGACAAAAAGCAATTCCTTGCCTTTCCCAAGATCCAGGGTGTCTCCCGTTTTTACCACCCGGACGTTTTCAGTGACTCCGAAAAACTCTTTCAGGATGGGCTCCGCCCTTTTTGTCAGGATGATCTGGCAACCAGGGTTTCTTTCCAGGAACCCGTTCATCCAGCCTGTGTGATCCGGTTCCATGTGGTTCAGGATCAGGTAGTCGATGGCATCGAACTCAACGTTCAGACGGTGCAGCTCCTTTTCCAGGGTGAGGGGGGCATCGTTCCAGTCCCGCATCAGGTCTATCAGGGCGGTCTTCTCGCCCTGTACCAGGTAGGAGTTAAGGGACACCCCGTCGGGGATGGGCCAGAGGCCTTCGAAAAGATCGCCATTCTGAATGTTCGCACCAATGTGATAGATCCCTTCGGATATCATCACCGCTTTCATGATTCCTCCTTCTTATCATCTCCCCGGGTCGTCATCGTTCAGGGAGTTACTTGCCTTTTATTATGGTTCTCCAGGTGTGAAGCGCCGACATGGGCCTTTTTGTTCAAAAACAAGGCTGTCCCCGGAAGGACAGCCTTAATTGTTACGACTCCCGCGCCCTATTCGGCGGGGGAAAAATCATCCTTGGACGCACCGCAAAGGGGGCATACCCAGTCTTCGGGAAGGTCCGCAAAAGCGGTTCCCGCGTCTACTCCGTTATCGGGATCGCCCTCTTCGGGATCGTAGACGTATCCGCATAAATCACAAACGTACTTGCCCATATTCTCTCCTGTTTTCTCGTCTTTTAAACTTCACCGGACTCCTGCCCGGAATATGGTTTTTAGGATTTCCAGAGTCCGTGAATGTTGCAGTATTCACGGGCCGAAACTTTATCAGCCTTGATACAGAAACTGGCCTTGGGTTCATCACCGGGTTTCAGGTAAGCCCGATAGGCTTTGCCGTCCGCCAGCAGTTCGATCCATTGAATAAAATGCTCCTCCGTCATGGGATGAAGGGTGCTGCCCACGGTCACCGAGTAGCCGTCGGCGGTTTTTTCAATCACCGGGACGTGCTTTTCTGTGGAGGAATCGGCGGTTTTTTCATCCAGCAGGTTCATGGGCTGGCCGCAGCAGACCAGTTCGCCGCCGCCGGCGTTCAACATCTCCACGATATTTCCGCATAGATCACATTTGTAGATTCCTTCTTTAACAGCTTTTGCCATCACTTTTCTCCTTAATACAGATTCTATGTTTCAGTTAAGACTTACCAGTTCTCCCCGAGAAGTTCAAAATGAGCCTTGGGATGGGCACAGGCGGGGCAGACCTGGGGGGCGTCGGTTCCCTCGTGGAGGTATCCGCAGTTCCGGCAGCGCCAGACCACGGAGGACTCTTTCTTGAACACCGTGCCGGCTTCAATATTAGCCATCAAACCAAGATACCTTTTTTCGTGCTGTTTTTCCGCCACGCAGACGGCATCGAACACATCGGCAACCTGGGGAAACCCTTCCTGGCGGGCGGTGGCGGCAAAAGCGGGGTAGAGGGTGGTCCATTCATGGTTTTCTCCCCCCGCCGCTTCTCTCAGATTGTCGGCGGTGGTTCCGATGATCCCCGCAGGAAAGGCGGCGCAGATTTCTATCTCGCCTCCTTCGAGAAATTTAAAGAACCTTTTGGCGTGTTCCTTTTCCTGGTCGGCGGTTTCTTCGAAAATATCTGCGATCTGAACGTACCCTTCTTTTTTAGCCTGCCCGGCGAAATACGTGTATCGATTTCTGGCCTGAGACTCCCCGGCGAAAGCCATGAGCAGATTTTTTTCCGTTTGCGTTCCTTTCAAACTTGCCATACTGTTTCCTCGCTTTGATAATGTGAAAGCTCTAAGCTTCTGGTGTGTTAAAACTACGTGTCGATAAAATTATAAAATGCTCCGGTTGAAAACACAAGGGCAAACCATCTTTTTATCTTTGTAGTAATAATTATCAACAGGCTAACATTGTAGACAGATGTTGTCAACTTATTTGTCGTCGGGAAAGACGGTCGGGAAAGACGGACGGCTCAGCTGTGAGGGCCAGGGTCCCGATGAAAGAGGCGAGGACCTGGAGGGCCGGGGTGTTGTTGCCTCCCTCGGGAATGATGAGATCGGCGTAGGCCTTGGTAGGTTCGATGAATTCCATGTGGCCGGGGCGGACCACCTCCATATACTGGGTGATCACCGACTCCATGGTTCTCCCCCGTTCATCGATATCCCTCTGAAGCCTCCGGATGAACCGGATATCGTCCGGGGTATCCACGAAGAGTTTCAAGTCCACCAGATCACGAACTTTTTTTTCAAAAAGGATCATGATTCCCTCAAAGATGATCACCCGGGACGGCTGGACTGTAATGGTTTCTTCCCTCCGGCGGTGATGCACAAAGTCATACTGAGGCATCTGGATGGGCCGGCCCTCTTTCAGTTCCTTGAGGTGGCTGTAGAGAAGGTCCTTGTCGAAGGCAGATGGGTGGTCGAAGTTGAAGCCGGTGATGTTGGTGTTGCTGACAAATTCGGCGGACCGGTAGTAATTGTCCTGGGGAATAAAGACAAATTCGGGGACAATCTCGGCGATCCGTCTGACGATAGTGGTTTTTCCCGAGCCGGAGCCTCCGGTGATCCCGATGATCCTGTTTCCCTTACCCATGGGGCACCGCCTTTTGATTAGTAGTCTGACCAGGGGCAGTATAATCCAAAAAACCCGGGAGTGTCATGCTTTTTCTCTGACCGGAGTACCCTGGCCGGGAAGAATTGGTTATACTTTTTATCTATGACCAGTCTTTATTACTCAAATATCAAGGACAGACTGATTGAAAATGCGGTTTACCACCCCCTCTCAAATCAAAGCCGTATTGTCATATTCAGCGACCTGCATATGGGAGACGGACGCAGTCACGATGATTTTGCCCGAAACAGCGACCTCTTTCTTTCCATTTTGGGGGACTACTATTTAGAGCGGGATTTCACCCTGATTCTCAACGGAGATGTGGAGGAGCTTCAGAAGTTTCAGCTTCCCCGGGTTCAGAAACGATGGCGTGAGGTTTATCTTCTTTTCGACCAGTTCCATCGGCGGGAACGGCTCTACAAGATCGCCGGGAATCACGACTTTAAATTGCTTACCTTTTCTCCCGCCGCCGAATTCAGCTATCCCCTTCTCGAATCGGTGAGGCTGGGGTACCATGGCCAGGACCTTCTGGTTTTTCACGGCCATCAGATGTCGGCAGCTTATGAGCAGTTCAATGCCTTCATTGGCGTCATGCTCCGGTTCGTAGCCAACACCCTGAGGATAAGAAACCGGTCCACCGCCCACAGCAGCCACCGTCGCTGGAAAATCGAATCGAGAACCTATGACTTCTCTCGTAACCACAAGATGATCTCCATCATAGGCCACACCCACCGGCCGCTTTTCGAATCCATGGCCAAAACTGATGTTCTTCGTTATGAAATTGAGAATCTTTGCCGGTTATATGCCTCGGGGGAGTTCCGGGGGCATGCGGATGTGGAGAAAAGGATTTATGAATTGAAAGAGGAGTTGACGGAGATCCTTGAGAACGGTCATGAAGAGGGGTTCGTCAGTCAGCTCTACTCTTCAAACTTTCTTATCCCCTGTCTCTTCAACTCCGGCAGTGTCATCGGCAAGCGGGGCGTCACGGGATTGGAGATCGTGGGTGATACGATTTCCCTGGTCCACTGGCAGCGGGAAAATACGCCGGCCCGTTATTCCCAGAAAGGGGAAGATTTTCTGACACCCCTGGAGAATAATCCGGGCATCCAGCGGAGGGTCACCAAACAGGATGATTTACGCTATATTTTTTCCCGGATTCGTCTTTTAGGCTGACCCGGGACGGCAAGGTGAGGGGGGATGTTGATCTCAGTAAGAAAAGGTCGCTTTTCTTCCGGGGTTCATGGGGTCCGGCACCGGTCCGGGAGTAGGCGAAAAAGCGGCAAAGCGGTATAGTCGGGGGTAACTTTAGGGAGGATGCCATGCTGATTGGAAAGAATACCACCGTGAGTATTGATTATAGTTTGAGTGATGAAAAGGGAAATCTTCTGGAGGATACCCGGGAATCGGGTCCCGTCGCCTACCTTCATGGGGCGGGTTTTATGATTCCCGCCCTGGAAGAAGCCCTGGAAGGCAGAAAGGAGGGGGATGAGCTGACCGTAAACCTCACCGCCGATGAAGCCTACGGGCCCCGGGAGGATTCCCTGGTTCTGCAGCTGCCCCGTGGGGATTTTGAAGACGCCGATACCATCGAAGTGGGGGAACAGGTGCAAATTCACGATGGGGAAGAGGGCGGAGTTATGACCGTTGTGGAGCTGGATGATGAACTGGTTACCCTGGACGGAAACCACCCCTTCGCCGGACTGGGCCTGACTTTTTCCCTCTCCATCAGAGGGGTTCGTGAAACCACCCAGGAGGATATCGACGCGGTGAATCACCACCACCACCATCACGGCTGCGGCTGCGGCGATGACTGCGGCTGTGAAGAGGGCGGCTGCGAAGAGGGCGGCTGCGGTGATGAAGCACATGGCCATGGCGGCTGCGGTGATGAAGCACATGGCCATGGCGGCTGCTGCGGAGGTCATTAGACCGTCATGGATCCGTCCCGGGAGCTTCTCCATCAGGTCAAGAATCATCTTGCGGTTTATTCAAGCCTTCTCAGGCTTACCCGTGCTTCTCTGAAAGAGCCGGGGGAGCGTCTTTTACTTGATAAGATGGAAGTGTTTTTCTCGGTTTTTGCCCAGGTGTATCAGAGACTTCACCACGAACAGCGGCTCTCTGAGGATGGGGGGGGCGGTTTTCTGAAGGCCGGACCCTACCTGCGGGACATGATAGAGGTGTTCCGCCTTCCCCCCTGGAACCTTCTTCTGGAATCGGAGATTGGGTTGACCGATCAAACGATACAGTCTCGGAATGCGGTGCCCCTGGGGCTGATCCTCGCCCAATTGCTGGTTTCTTCAGGCAGATACGGTGATGAACCTGAAACGAGGGAGCTGTCAATTCTCCAAGAGGCAGGACAGTGGCGGCTTCTCCTGAAAGGAGGCCCCCTGGTCCTGCCTGAAGAGACGGAGTTGATGGTATCGGCTCTGACTGTCCAGCTTGACGGCCGGGTGGAGCCTCCTGTTCAGGGAGAGACGGCCTGGTCAGCGCTGTTCCCTCTTTCGCTTTTTTCACATGGGCTGGGGAGCTCCCACCCCCCTGCAGGTGAGGAAAGAGGGGCTTCATAGCTTCACCCCCGGCGAAACTGCTGATTTCTCTTCTGACGGATGGTTTCGAGCCACGGTTCGGGTCCCACATAACGGGGCCGAGGGCGAAGCAGGGTTTTCAGCTCTTCCGGGTTTTTCAGCGGCGGTGGAGAGAACAGGCCGTGCCGGGTGACCTCCCGGGAGAAATCAACAATATCCTCCAGGGGCGGTAAATCGACCGGTTCTTCCGGTTCATCGGGGCAGGAAAACAGCTCCAGCTGGACCAGGGGAGAAGAAACGGTTTTTTCCGGTCGGCCGTTTCCCCCCGGGGCCTTTTGATGAAAGAGAGGCTGAACATGGGGCGCCAGAAAGGCGGCCCAGACCCGGGGACTATGGTACAAAGGTTGCCCGGGGTCCATGGGAGCCAGGGGCAGGGTGAAAAGGGTTTCCAGCTCTTTACGGATCAGCTGGAGGAGCTGGTAAAGGTCTTCTTCGTCCAGCAGGCACGAGACGGTCATAAGCTGGCTGACCAGCCAGAGATATTCCGCTGCTTCTTCCCGGGACACACTTCCCTCCCGACACCGGAAGAGAAGGGAGAGGAGCCAGCACTTGATACCTTCTTCCCGGTCCTCGGGGGTTAAAATAAGCGCCGAGAGCCTCATCACCTCCGCCGGAGGGAAAAGGCGCTTCAGATTTTCCAGCAGCAGGGCATAATCAAAATCTTCATGATAGAATTTCTGCAGCACCCAGAGAGCCAATCGGCGGGATAGGTCCCGGTTCAGCTCATCGAGTTCTTTCAGGGCCAGCAGGGAAAATTCATGAAAATATTCTTCCCCCGCTTCCAGGCTGTCGTTCAGCTGGATCACCACGCTCTTTACAAACCGTTGATCCTCCGCCACCTGGTTGTAGAGCTGTTTTTCCGCCCCCCGGTACTCTTTGCGTTTTTCTTTGGCTTCTTCATCTCCGCAGAGGGCCAGAAGAACCGGTCTAAGATACCCCGGGGCGCTGGCCGGATCCAGGCGCTTCACCAGTTTCTCCGCCTCTTCCCCGTGGCCCTGATAGAGTTCTTCCATGGCGGCAATGAGGCCGCACCAGGGCTGCAGCCCGGCGTTCCGGATGGTCTTCACCCCTTCACGGTTCCCCACCATTCCGTTGGTCAGGCTTTCAAACGCGTCTCTTATGGTGGTGGCTTCCTCAGGGTCGGGGGTTCCCTCCCTCTCCGCCCGCTGAACCAGTTCTGCAGGAAGAAGGTAGGGCAAATCGAACCTTACCCCCTGGGGGGTATAGCTGTCGGTTATAGAACTCAAGGATGGTTACCCTCATTGTGGTGTTGATCAGGAAAATCAGGTTAACGGGAAAACGGGATGGGTGTCAAGTAACAGTTCTGTTTGGCATAAATACTCATATTGGCGAAAGTATTATTACGGTAAAACGAAGACTACCGAGGATGCACACCCGGGCTCAAAAAAAATCGCCCAGGCATACATGCTCTCCATCTTCGTTTTACGCCGAAACCAGCTGTTTCGCCAATATGAGGCTTGAGAGGCCATTTTGGCGGGCTTTTTTATGGATATTTTTGATCCATCTGTCTGCTGGATCAAAAATTTTCAGGATTCTCGTCTTTCATCATTTGATGAAAGACCGTATTCTGTCTCAACCGCCAAAATTTGAATCCTTTGTTTGACCCTTTGGGTTAATCCGCGTAAAATCGGGCTGATATGGAAAAAGAAAATCTCTGTGACAAAGTGTACCGGCATGTGTATCGTCTTCTTTTTAACGGTGAACTCAAGGGGGGCGACAGGGTCCCCGAGGAGGGCATTGCCGAACAGCTGGGGGTGAGCCGGACCCCCATCAGGGAGGCGCTGCGGCGGCTGGCCCAGGAAGGGCTGGTGACAATCTACCCCCGCCGTTATGCCGAGATAACCAGATTTGACCGGGAATCGCTGGAGAAGCTGGGGCTTATCAGGATCGAACTTCTCAGTCTGGCGGCCCGGCTGGCCATCTGGAAAGGGAGCAACAGCGATTTCGATGAGCTCCGGGAGGCGGCGGAATGGTACGACCGGGCCGAGGGGGCGGGTGATTTTCAGGGCTGCATCAGGGCTGATGAAGCGTTTTATCGTGGACTGGCCAGGATCGGAGGGAACGGCTACCTTCAGGACATTTTGAACCAGCTGAGCGGGAAGGTCCGGTTTGTTCAGATTTCCCGGGCCCTGGAAGGGGAGGGGGCCCCGGCAGCGCCGGCGGAGCATCGGGAGATTCTGGAGGGACTCACCGCCCGTGATGCCGGGGCGGTGCAGGAAGCCTTGAGGCGGCACCTGGGCAGCTTCTACGGTATCGAACCACAGCTTTTAGATTCATAACAGCGCCGGATTCTCTTTTTATGAGAAACTTCCCCTTGACAGGACGGTGATCTCTGTTAGAATAAATTGTATACAATAAGGGCCGATGTAATTAGATTGGCCTGATGATGATTTATCCGGGAGAGGCAGGTGGTGACCACGGAAGTGAAGAAAAGTCTGGCCGAGGGCGTCTACGAGGCGGTGCGGGAAAAAATTCTCCGGCAGGATATTCCCTGCGGGGCCCGGATTCCCGTGGACCGTCTTGCCGAGGAGCTCGGCGTCAGCCGTACCCCCATCTCCAATGCCCTGGTCCGCCTGTCCACCGAAGGCATCGTCAACCTCTACCCCCATCGTTATGCCGAAGTGGTCAGCTTTTCTGATCAGGATGTCCGGGACCTCGGCCTGACCCGGATTGCCGTGGATACCCTGGCAGTTCAGCTGGCCATCCAGAACGGCAGCAACGCCGATTTTGATACCCTGGCGGAGGTGGCCAGGGCCTGTCTTGAGGTGGCCCGGCAGGGGGATGTGTTCAACTGGATCAGGCTGGAGTGCGAGTTTCACCTTGGCCTGGCCCGAATTGGCCGGAGTCAGAATTTGATCAGGATCATGGAAGATCTTTACCTGAAAATCCGGCTCCTTCAGTTTGTCCATTATCGCAATAACGAAATCAGCCTTCAGATGATTGAACTTCACTTCGATCTTCTGGAGCAGCTCAAGAAGCGTAATGTCTCCGGGGCGCTGGTATTGATCCATCGTCATCTGGGGTATTTTTACGATATTGATCCGACGAGTTTAACGAGTGTGATCGTCGATTTTTAGGATCTTGGTCATCCGCCGGCCGCGGCTGACGGTGGTTTTTATTTAGGAGGACTTTTTATGGCACTAATGACGGGAAAAGAGTATCGGGAAAGTTTAAGGAACAGACGTCCCTTGAATGTCTATTTTGCGGGGGAGAAACTGGATAACCCCTATGACCATCCGGTGATCAAGGCATCCATCAATTCGGTGGCCCTTACCTATGAGCTGGCGGAGGATCCCCAGTATCGGGAAGCCTTGACGGCGACTTCTTCCCTGACGGGGAATCGGGTCAACCGGTTCTGTTATCTTCATCAGAATCCTGAAGATCTCTACAAGAAAGTGGGCATGCAGCGGCTGCTGGGACAGAAGTCCGGCACCTGTTTTCAGAGATGTGTCGGCATGGATGCCTTTAATGCGGTGTTTTCCACCACCTATGAAATGGATGAAAAGTACGGCACCGACTACCACAAGCGATTCAAAGAGTACATGCTGCTCGTCGAAGAGGGCGACTGGGTTGTGGACGGCTGTATGACCGACGCCAAGATGGACAGGAGTAAAAGGCCTTCCCAGATGACCGACCCCGACGGCTTCGTCAGGGTGGTGGAACGGCGGAAGGACGGGATCGTCATCCGGGGAGCCAAGATGCACCAGACCGGGGCTCTCAACTCCCATCACGCTTTGGTGATGCCCACCATGACCATGGGAGAGGAAGACAAGGACTATGCGGTCTGCTGTTCCGTGGAGGCCGATGACCCCAACATTACCTACATCTACGGCCGTCAGTCCAACGACACCCGGTTAATGGAAGATCCCGAGGGGGGCAACCTGGATTCCGGGAGTCCCACCTTCGGCGGTCAGGAGTGTATGGTTGTTTTCAATGACGTTTTTGTGCCCAACAAGTGGGTCTTCATGGACGGCGAATGGGATTTTTCCGGCATGCTGGTGGAAAGGTTCTCCGGATATCACCGTTCCAGTTACGCCTGTAAAACCGGTGTTGGTGATGTGGCCATCGGCGCCGCCGCCCTGATCGCCGAGTACAACGGTACCTCCAAAGCCTCCCATATCAAAGACAAAATTGTGGAAATGACCCACCTGAACGAGACCATCTGGAGCTCCTCCGTGGCGTGCTGCTGGCTGGGAACCAAAACCAAGGCGGGGAACTACCTGATCGACCTGCTTCTGGCCAACGTTTGTAAACAGAATGTCACCCGGTTTCCCTATGAAATTTCCCGGCTTCTTCAGGACATCGCCGGGGGCCTCATGGTAACCATGCCCCACGCCAAGGATCTGAAGAATCCTGAAACCGGTCCCCTGATTGAGAAGTACCTCAAGGGTGTCGACGGGGTGCCCACCATCAACAGGATGAAGCTGCTCCGGCTGATCGAGAACCTGACCATGGGCCGGGCGGCGGTGGGGTACCTTACCGAATCCATGCACGGTGCGGGCTCTCCCCAGGCCCAGCGGATCATGATTACCCGGCAGGGCCGGGTGGACCGGAAGAAAGAGTACGCCAAGAACCTGGCCAGAATAGAGGAGTAGCCCATGGCGCAGTGGAAAGAACTGTATCAATCCAAACTTACCGATGCCGCCACGGCGGTGGAGAAAAGTATTAAGTCCGGGAACCAGGTGGTTCTCGGACATGCCGCCGGAGCCCCGGTGGCCCTCAATGCCGCCATGCTCGCCCAGGCGGGGCGCCTGAAAGATGTAAAGGTGTTTCACATGGTGCCCCTCCATGACTGCTCCTACTGCGATGCCAGATATGAGGGAATCTTCCGCCATAACACCACCTTTGCCGGCGCCCCCACCCGGGGGGCTGTGAACGAAGGGCGGGCGGATTTCATCCCCTGCTTTTTCTCCGAGCTTCCCAAGGTTATCCGGGAAGGGCTTCTGCCGGTGGATGTAGCCATGATTTCCGTATCCCTTCCGGATGAGCACGGCTACATGAGCTACGGTCTGGCGGTGGACTACACCCTCCAGGCCACAGAATCGGCGAAGATCGTTGTGGCAGAGGTCAACAAGCGGATGCCCCGGACCATGGGCTCCTTCATCCACGTTTCCGAGGTGGACTACCTGGTGGAAACCGATTACGATCCCATCGAAATCCCCCTGCCCAAAATCACCGAGGTGGAAAAGCAGATCGGCGCCCACGTGGCCACCCTGGTGCCGGACCGGGCGAACCTGCAGCTGGGCATAGGGGCCATTCCCGACGCGGTGCTGGGTTTCCTTACCGAAAAGAAGGATCTGGGGATTCACACCGAGATGTTTTCCGACGGCGTGGTGGATCTCTTCGAAAGAGGGGTGGTCACCAACAGGTACAACAATCTAAACCCCGGTAAATTCGTCGCCACCTTCCTGATGGGAACCAAACGGCTCTACGAATTTGTTCATAATAACCCGGCGGTACTGATGCGGCCCGTGGACTACACCAACTCGGTGCTGGTGGCGGGACATTTGGACAATCTCATTTCCATCAACTCCGCCCTGGAGGTGGATCTGCTGGGCCAGGTCTGCTCCGACATGATCGGCGACCAGCAGTTTTCCGCCGTGGGTGGGCAGGTTGATTTTGTCCGGTCCGCCATGTATTCGCCGGGGGGCAAATCAATCATCGCCTTTCCTGCCACAGGCAAGGGAGGAACCATCTCCCGTATCGTTCCCCGGCTCAAGGAAGGGGCGGCGGTTACCACCAGCCGGAACGATGTGGACTATGTGGTTACCGAATACGGCATCGCCGCCCTCCGGGGACGCAGTAACGCCCAGCGGGCGGAAGCCCTGATTGCCATCGCCCACCCCGATTTCCGTGACGGCCTTCGGGCGGCTCTGAAGAGGTAGGGCGGCCATGGCAGAGAAGTTTGTACGGTTTGAACAGAGAGGGGCGGCGGGAATACTGACTTTTAACGCCCCGGAACGGCTGAACGCCCTGAACAGCGCCGCCCTGGATGACCTGGGAGCCGCCCTGGAGGGACTTGGAAAAGATCTGCCCGCGAGAATGCGGGCTCTGGTGGTCACCGGAGAAGGCAAGGCCTTCATCGCCGGGGCGGACATCAAAGAGATGGAACAGATGACCCCCGGTGAAGCGGCGGCCTTCTCCCGGAAAGGCCAGGAGGTCATGAACCGGCTGGCCTCATTTCCCCTGCCGGTGATAGCGGCGGTGAACGGTTTTGCCTTGGGGGGCGGGCTGGAGACGGCTCTGGCGTGCGACTTCATTTATGTTTCCGAAAAAGCCCGGCTGGGGCTGCCGGAAACCACCCTTGGGATCTTCCCCGGGTTCTCCGGGAACCGCCGGCTCAAGGAGCGCATCGGCGCCGCCCGGGCCAAGGAACTCATCTTTACGGGACGGATCATCCGTCCCGAGGAAGCTCTGGCTCTGGGTCTGGTCAACAAGGTTTGTGTTCCCGAAACCCTGATGGACGAAGTACTGGCGGTGGTGGAAGAGATGACCCGCACCAGTCCCCACAGCGTGGCCCGGGTCAAGGAGTATTTGAATTATTCGGGAGGGGCGGAAGAGGCCCTGCTGGACAGGCTTGAGCAGGACCGGTTCGGCCTCCTCTTCGGCCACCCCGATCAGCGGGAGGGCATGGCTGCCTTCCTGACAAAAAAAGAAGCGAAATGGAGGAGTGAAAAATGAAAGACGTGTATATTCTCGACGCGGCCCGGACCGCCATCGGCAGTTTCGGAGGAGCCCTGGCGGAAGTATCCGCCGCCAAGCTGGGCGAGGCGGTGGTGAAGCCGCTGCTGGAGAGGAACAACCTTCCCGCCGAAGCGGTGGATGAGGTTCTGATGGGCAACGTCCTGCAGGCCGGCCTGGGACAGAACGTGGCCCGGCAGGTGCTGATCGGCAGCGGCATCCCCGTAGAAAAAACCGCCATGACCGTGAACATGGTCTGCGGATCGGGTCTGCGGACCCTAGCCATGGGGGCCCAGGAAATCAAGTGCGGCGACGCCGAACTGGTGGTGGCGGGGGGCACGGAAAACATGTCCCTTTCTCCCTACATCCTTCCCAAGGCCCGGACCGGTTACCGCATGGGCAACGGCGAAGTGGTGGACGTGATGATCAAGGACGGCCTCTGGGATATCTACAACGATTACCACATGGGCATCACCGCCGAAAACCTGGCAGATAAATACCAGATCAGCCGGGAAGAGCAGGACGCCTTCGCCGTGGCTTCTCAGAACAAGGCCGAGGCCGCTCAGGCGGCGGGTAAGTTCAAGGACGAGATCGTTCCCGTGGTGATTCCCCAGCGCAAAGGGGACCCCGTGGTCTTCGAAGACGATGAGTACATCCGCAAGGGGGCCAGCCTGGACGGTATGGCCAAGCTCCGTCCCGCCTTCAAGAAAGACGGCAGCGTCACCGCCGGCAACGCTTCGGGGATCAACGACGGCGCCGCCGCGGTTCTCTTGGGAAGCAAGGAAGCGGCGGATAAATACGGCCTCAAGCCCATGGCGAAAATCGCCGGTTACGGCTACGCCGGGGTGGATCCCTCCATCATGGGTATAGGTCCCGTGGAAGCGGTTCGGACAGCCCTTGCCAAGGCGGGCTGGTCCATCGGCGATCTGGAACTGATCGAAGCCAACGAGGCCTTCGCCGCCCAGTCGCTTTCGGTGAACAAGGAACTGGGCTGGGATGCCTCGATCATCAACGTCAACGGTGGCGCCATCGCTCTGGGTCACCCCATCGGCGCCTCCGGGGCCCGGGTTCTGGTAACCCTGCTGTACGAGATGAAAAAACGGGGCCTCAAGAAAGGCCTGGCCACCCTCTGTATCGGCGGCGGCATGGGCGTGGCTCTCTGTGTGGAGATGGTTTAGCCGACACCGGCTGATAAATAATTCCGGGATCCGCCGCCGGAGGCGGCGGTATCCCCCTGAATGTAAGGAGAACAGTTATTATGGATATTAAATGTGTGGGAGTATACGGCGGCGGGACCATGGGAAACGGCATTGTTCAGGTTTTCGCCCAGTCAGGATTTGACGTAGTGCTGGTTTCCCGGCGCCAGGAAACGGTGGACAAGGCTCTGGCCACCATCGACAAGAGTCTGGGAAAACTTGTTTCCAAGGAAAAGATTTCCGGAGCCGACCGGGATGCCGCCATGGGAAGAATAAGTTCTTCCACGGATATCGCCGACTTCGGTAAATGCGACATGGTTATTGAAGCGGTAGCGGAGGATCGGGAGATCAAGAAGACCGTTTTTGAAGCCCTTTCGGGGGTGGTGAGCGATGACTGCATCCTGGCCACCAACACCTCCACCATATCGGTGACCGAAATCGCCACCTACGCCACCCATCCTGAGCGGATGATCGGGATGCACTTCATGAACCCCGTTCCCCTCATGAGCCTGGTGGAGATTATCAGCGCTCTGCAGACAAAACCGGAAGTGGAAAAAGCCGTGGTGGAAGCCGCCGAAAAGGTGGGGAAAACCCCCATCCTGGTGAAGGATTCCCCGGGATTCGTTCTGAACAGAATCCTCATCCCCCTGATCAACGAAGGAATCGGCTGCCTCCAGGACGGTCTTGCCGATGCCGCCGCCATCGACAACATCATGAAACTCGGTGCCAACCACCCCATCGGGCCTCTGGCCCTGGGAGACCTGGTGGGCCTCGACGTGTGTCTGAAGATCATGGAAGTACTGTACCATGACTTTGGTGATCCCAAATACCGCCCCGCCCCTCTGCTGCAGCGGATGGTAGCGGCGGGATATCTGGGTCGGAAAACCGGTAAAGGCTTTTACGATTACACTTAGAGTGAGACGGGGAGGCGGCCTGTTCCGCCTCCTCTGTTTCCCATTAGGGAGAAGAAGGGCCTGGCCCTTTTGAGAAAGAGGAGAGAAACACAATGACCAATATTTGGCCCGTACCCCAGGTGAAAATCGGACCCGGGGTTATCAAAGAGCTTCCGGCAACTCTGCTGCCCCTGGGTATTTCCAGGGTGATGGTGGTCACCGACCAGGGGATCATCAAGGTGGGGATCTATGACAGAGTCAAAAAGATACTCGAAGAAGGAGGCCTCACCGTCGTTCTCGAAGATGAGGTGAAGCCGGACCCCAGTATCCAGCTGGTGGATGCCATCGCCGCCAAGGCCCGGACCGCCGGTGTCCAGGGAATCATCGGCCTCGGGGGGGGGAGTTCCATCGACTCCGCCAAGGTGGCTGCCGCCCTCACCGGGAATGAAGGCTCCATCAAAGACTACCTGGGGGTGGGTATCCTGCCCAAGCCGGGACTGCCCATCTTCGCCATTCCCACCACCGCCGGGACCGGCAGTGAGGTGACCTACCTCTCCATCCTTTCGGATCTGGAGCTGGAAACCAAGAAGGGATTCGGATCTCCCTACATCATGCCCAAGGTGGCCTTTCTTGATCCCGAACTCACCGTGGGGCTTCCCCCCCAGATCACCGCCCCCACGGGGATGGACGCCCTCTGCCACTGTGTTGAGGCTTACACATCCGCCAACGCCAATTCTTTTTCCGACCCCCTGGCGATCAAGGCCATCGAGCTTATCGGCGCCAACATCCGGGAGGCTTATAACAACGGTGCCAGCCTGGTGGCCCGGGAAAACATGCTTTTGGGAAGCCTTCTGGCGGGGCTGGCTTTCGCCAATGCGGGGGTGACGGCGGTTCATGCCTTCGCCTATCCCCTGGGCGGGATGTTTCATGTGCCCCACGGCATGGCCAACAGCCTCATGCTGCCCACCATCATCAAATTCAACGCCCCCGCCATGAAGGACCGGTTCGGTCACGTGGCGGAACTTCTGACCGGTAAGAAGGGGGCGGACTGGCAGGACTGCATCAGCGAAATCGAGAGGCTCAGCAGCGACCTGAACCTGCCGAAAAACCTTAAAGCCATCGACATTCCCGAGAGTGCAATCAAGCCCATGTCCATTTCCGTGATGGACCAGACCCGGCTGTTGGTGAACAATCCCCGGGAGGTGACCCAGCAGGACGCTTTTGATATCTACACCGAGGCCTACAACCGGTAAAGAGATTGTTTCTCCATAAAAAACCTGGGGTCCTTTTCTTCGGAAGAGGGCCCCTTCTCTATTTAGAAGAGCCATTGAAGGGATACTTCCGGCATGACACCATGGTTTTGACAAATCCGTTCTTTCTCCGTATAGTGGCAGCATACAGAACCTGAATATTCTCCCGGTGATGGAGCGAGGCTGTCCCTCCCCCTTTCCGGTCAAAGGAGCACACATGAACCCATTGGCCCAGGAACTCAATGACATTCTTAAAGGTACCACCGTGTCCCATCTGCTGTCCGATTTTGGAAAGCGATTCTATTTTCCCAAGGGTATTGTGACCCAGTCGGCGGAGGCCAAGGACCGGGCCACCCGGTATAACGCCACCGTGGGCATGGCCACCCTGGGAGCGGACCCGATTTTTCTGAACCACGTCAAGGGACTGGTTCCGGGGCTTACGGCGGGCGAGATGTTTCCCTACGCTCCCACCCCCGGAGTCCCCGCTTTACGGCAGGCCTGGAAGGAGGAAATGCTCCGGAAGAATCCCTCGCTCCAGAATACTCCTATCTCACTTCCCCTGGTGACCACAGGCCTGACCCATGGGGTTTCCACCGTGGCGGATCTTTTCCTGGACCCGGGTGACCAGATTCTGGTCCCTGATATGTTCTGGGGCAACTACCGGCTTATCTTCGAAGGCCGAAACAAGGCTGTCCTGAAGACCTTCCCCTTTTTCAATCACCGGGGAGGGATGAACCTGGCCGCCCTGGAAGAAGGCCTCAGGGCCCTGCCTCTGGAAAAGAGCGCCCTGGTTCTGAATTTCCCCAACAATCCCACCGGATATACCCCCACCAATACGGAAATGCAGGACCTGGTAGCCCTTCTTGAAAAGCTCGCCCGGGAGGGCCGTAAACTGCTGGTTCTCACCGATGACGCCTACTTCGGTCTCTTCTACGAGGAGGATACCTGCCGGGAATCCCTGTTCAGTTTTATAGCGGGGCTTCATGAGAACATTGTGGCGGTGAAGCTCGACGGGGCCACCAAAGAAGAACTGGCCTGGGGCTTCCGGGTTGGTTTTATTACCTACGGATCCCGGGGGCTGACCGATGCCCAGTACGCCGCGCTGGACAAGAAGACCGGCGGTGCGGTCAGGGCATCCATCTCCAACTCTTCCAAATTAAGCCAGTCCCTGGTTCTCAGGGGCCTTACCGATCCCGGATACAGGGCGGCCAAGGATCAGGCCGAAGCGATTCTCAAGGCCCGGTATCTCAAGGTACGGGAAGCGGTAAACGGTTACGGCAAGGAAGTCCCCTTGAAGGCCCTTCCCTTCAACTCCGGCTACTTCATGACCTTCCTTGTGGAGGGAAAGAGTGCCGAGGACCTGAGACTCCATCTGCTTGA
>Ga0334882_1001986_pt1 | contig 22460 bp, 12 predicted proteins | sample GraSluR1_MG_5_FD_207226 | JGI IMG/M metagenome (GOLD analysis project Ga0334882, IMG submission 207226) | Sludge microbial communities from methane-producing bioreactor in Wageningen University, Netherlands - Granular Sludge_15_04-R1 | ecosystem: Engineered > Bioreactor > Anaerobic >...
GGCCTGGCAGCCTCGATGTTCTGCATTGCATTCGTGCCCACACCCACCCCGGCGGCGGGCCTCAAGCGAGCTCCCCGCACCGCATCGCAGCCATCTTCCGAAGCAGTCACCGAAGCCACGCCACAGGCGACCGAGGACGGTCGCCTTCGTCCCACGACCGACGCGCCCGGCAGTCAGGGCGCGCCCGTGGTGACGGGTCCCACTTCAGCCGCACAGACGACTTTTGAAGATCGCGCCCCGACCCCCAGCACGGGCGGGAGCAGCGCGACGTCCGCGCCGAGCCAGGCCTACTCGGCCGGCCCCCGCGTCATCATCGGCCCCAGAAGCACGGGGGCGTTCGCGGGTGCCGCAGGCACCGCCACGCTGCCGGCGGATGCGGCCGTTGTCACGATCCCCGGACAGACCGACTCTCGGTCGCAGAGCCCGTTACCGTCCGGTGCCGCGGGTGCAGGCCCCCAGATTCCGGGGCAGTCGTCGGGTGACGCTGTCTTGGCCCCGACCGCAACAGTGAACTCCGGCGGCGTGCGCCTCATCAGCGGTACCGCCGGAGCGGCCGCCCAACTGCCGCCCCACCTAGGGGCCACCGCACTCCCGAGCGCCACGGCCTTGCAGAGCGCCGCAAGTGGCGCCCTGGGCGCCTCCGTGGTCTCAGCGACCTCGGCCCCCGCAGTCTCCGGCCCTCCTGTGGCCCTTGCGGCCGTGGGCTACACGACGCCGGCGGTACCGTTCCCCGGCGGCCAGGGCCGACCGGTGACGGTGGCGCAGGCTGGTGGGCAGGTTCAGGCCATCCCGTTCCCGGCGCCCGCCGCCCCGCAGACGCCGCCTGCGCCCGCCAGTCCGCCCACGGCCTTCCCGACGGGGCCGGCCACACAGCAGCCGGTGACCGTGCCCGGCGCACAGCCGGCCGTCCCGGCGATTCCTACGCAGACGCAGTGGCCGACGGTACCGGTGCAGACGCCCGGAGCCGTCACCCCCGGCGCGGGCTTCCCGACACAGTCGCCGACGCCGGCGGGCATCGGGTTCCCCGCGACCGCCGCGCCTACGGCCCCCGTCGCCCAGGCGATCCAGGTCACCCCTGAGTCGGCCGCCGAGCTGGCGGTCAAAAACAGCATCGACCTGAAGATCACGGCGACCTCCATCGCGGAGGCCGAGGCTCAGGTGCGCAAGGCCCTGGGTCTTGATGACCTGCGGCTGACGGCCGGTCTGAACCTCGTCCTGCAGCCCGAATCGAAGATGACCGTGGGCGAGATGAGCATCGTGACCGGCAAGTCCTTCGTGGAGTCGGCTTCTCTCTCGGCGGCCCTGCCGCTTTACACGGGCAAGGCCATCGAGCACAGCCAGGAGCTTGCCCGCCGGGGCCTGCGGGCCACGGTCCTGAGCCGCCCCGTGGTCGCCAGGGCGCTGGATCTGGCGGCGCGTGAGACCGTCTTCGGTGTGCTGCGGGCCGAGCAGTTGGCGGACGTGGCACAGAAGCAGGCCACCGCGGTGGCCGCCCACCTGGACCTCAGCCGCAAACTCGCCGACGGCGGCGTGGTGGCGAAGTTCGAGGTCGTCCAGGCGGAGACGGAGTTGTCCCGGGCCCAGGGCGACGTGATCTCTGCCCGAACGGCGGTGGAGACGGCCAAGGCCGCTTTGCGCCGGGTGTTGACACTCCCGCAGGACACGCCGATAGCTGTGGCTCCCGCCATGAGCTATGACATGCCCACCGTGGACCGTCAGGCCCTGATCGCCCAGGCCCTGCGCGACCGGCCGGAGACCGCCGTGGGCGAGGCCGTCGTCCGCGTGGCCGAGAGCGGTGTGGACGTGGCGGGCACCGCCAACAACCTCAACGTGAACCTGCTGGGCTCGCTGAACCACACCAACGCTGCCACCGGCGGCGGGCTGAACTGGCAGATCGCCTTAGCCTTCGAGAAGGCGTTGATGGACGGCAACGCCCAGGCCAGCTCAGTGGACGCGGCGAAGGCGCAGCTCGAGGCCGCCAGGCTCGACCTGGAGAAGACCAGGCACGGCATCGCGCTGGAAGTCACCCAGTACCACCTGGCACTGGACGAGGCCGCCGAGAGTCTGAAGGTCGCCCGACAGGGCGTAGTGGAGGCCGAGGAGCAACTGCGGATCTCCAAGGTCCGCTATGAGAATGGTATCGCCCTGGGTGTCGAGGTCCTCGATGCCGAGACCGCGCTGGCGGCGGCTCGGGTTCAGGTCGTGAACTCGGAGTACAACCTGCAACTGGCAATCGCCCAACTGCGCTCGGCAGTGGGCTGGTGGGGCGGCAGCAACGAGAGTGGGGGCCAATGAACATGCCGGCGGTTAGTGACAAGACGCGCAGGGGTCTCAGGCACGCTGTGGGCCTGGGGATCGCTCTGACTCTCGCCGTCGCCCTTGTGGTGACGGCGGGCGGTTGTGGTAAGCCCAAGGACAAGGGCAAGGGGAAGGCCGGCGACAAGGGCCAGGAGGGGATCACCCGCGTCTCGGTGGTCATGGCGCGCCAGGAGAGCATCGCCGACGTGCTGCAGCTCACCGGCACGTGCGAGGCCTATGAGGAGACCGATGTGGTCCCCGAGGTCAACGGGAAGGTACAGAAGGTGCTGGTGGACGTGGGCGATCACGTGACCAGAGGCCAGCTCCTGGTCCGCATGGACACCACTTTGGTGGCCAAGCAGCGGATCCAGGCGGAGCACGGGGTGACCGGAGCCCAGGCCGGTCTGAACCGGGCCGTCAAGGGCTCGCACATGACGGATAAGCAGACGCTGGCCCACATCAGGCAGGCCGAGCAGGGGGTAGTGGCGGCGCGCGAGCAACTGCGCAAGGCCGAAGCGGCGCATCGGCTCACGGCGGAGCAGACGGCAACCGCCATCGAGCAGGCGAAGGTCGGGGTGGCCGCGGCCGAGGCACAGCGCCGCGATACCGACGCCGGGGCCAGGTCGCAGGAGATCGCTCAGGCCGAGGCCGCGGTGCGCTCGGCCGAGTCGGCTCTGGAGCTGGCACGCACCACCTATCAGCGCTACAAGAACCTCTACGACCAGGGCGCCGTGGCCGAGGCCACGTTGGACAACTACCGCAGCCAGTTCGAGGTCGGTCAACAGAACCTCAACCAGGCCCGAGAGGCCCTGAGCCTGGCCCGGGAGGGAGCGCGCTCCGAGCAGCGGCGCATGGCGGCCCTGGCGGTGGACCAGGCCAAGCAGGCCCTGCGCCAGGCGGAGGCGGGAAGCCGGCAGGTGGAGATCGCCGCCCGCGACGTGGAGAGCGCCCGGGTCGGCGTCAGGCAGGCCGAGGAGAGCCTCCGCGTGGCCAAGGCCGGCAGACTGCAGTACAACGTGAGTTTGGCCGACGTTCAGTCGGCCAGGGCAGGCATCGGCCAGGCGGCGGCCAACCGCGACCTGGCCCGGGCCACAGAGGGCAAGTACAGCATCTTCGCCCCGGTGACCGGAGTGATAGCCGCGCGGTATGTCGAGGCCGGTGAAGCCGCCGGCCCGGCGGGACCGGTGGTCCGCATCGTCGACAATGATCCCATCCGCGTCAACTGCACCTGCAGCGAGCTGGACATCATCAAGGTCTCGTTGGGAGACCTCGCCTCCGTCACGGTGGACGGCCTGCCGGGCATTCAGTTCGACGGCACCGTCACGGCCATCACCCCCCAGGCCCGCAAGGACCAGCGCAACTACACGGTCCGTGTGGAGATCTCCAACCCCTCCGGCGCGATCAAGGCGGGCATGTTCGCTCGTGCCGACCTCAAGATCGCCGAGAAGCCCGCTGTGGTGGTCGTCTCCCGCGACTGCATCGTCGAGCGCGGCCAGGATCGGCTGGCTTACGTGGTTCAGGGCGGCAGCGTGAGCATCCGCGAGCTGGAACTGGGGATCACCAGCGGCAACATCATCGAGGTCCTGTCGGGTCTGAAGGCGGGCGAGCAGGTGATCGTGACCGGGCAGTCACTGCTGGCCAACGGCCAGAAGGTGGAGCCCGTGGCGGCCACCGAGGGTGACGATACCGAGACGGCCGCGCCCGACGAGTCCGTGGAGATGGGTCCGCAACCGGCGCCGGCCGCATCGCCGGAGTCGGCCGACGCCCGGCCCGAAGAACCCCGGCCGGGCGCAAAAGGCAAGCGAGGCGGACGGTAAGTCGCACTGAGTTGACCATCATCCGATCCGGCGTCTGAGCCGCGGCCCGTGCAGCGCCCAGACACGGTGTGAGTGTGCCTGAGCCATGTGGCTAACCAAAGTTGCGATCGACAGACGAGTCACCATCTCCATGGTGATCCTGTTCCTGCTGGTCATGGGGATCAGTGCCTTCAGGGACATGCCCTGGGAGAGCAATCCCGACGTCGAGCTCCCCTATATCAGTGTGTTTGTTCCGTACCCCGGCGCAGGGCCCGAGGAGATCGAGCAGCGCATCATCATTCCCCTCGAGGACGCCATCAGCGTCATCGAGGGCGTCGATACCGTGAGCTCCACCGCCTTCGAGAATGGCGCCCAGATCGTGGTCGGCTTCGAGCTCGAGGTCGATCAGGATGTGGCCGCCTCCGATGTGCGTGACGCCCTCGACCGCACCAGAGCCCAGTTCCCCGACAACGCCGAGCAGGCCACGCTGTACAAGATCAACATCGGCGCGATGCCCATTTTCACCGTGGGCTTCACGGCCCAACGCTCGCCTCAGGACCTGCGTAAGCTGGTCTACGACGAGGTGCGGCCACGCCTGGCGCAGGTGACCGGCGTGGCCTCCGTGACCGTGACGGGTGGCGAGGTACGCGAGATCCAGGTGCTGGCCCACAGAGACCGCCTGGACGCCGTGGGGCTGTCTGTCTCCGGGCTGGCGGCGGCCATCAGCGCCCAGAACCTCGACGTACCCAGCGGCACCATCAAAGAGGGGCGGCGCACCTACGCCGTCCGTGTGCTGGGGCAGTTCGAGGACCTCGATGAGATCCGCAACCTGATGATCAGCACCCCGCTGGGCGGCCGGATGACGCTCAGCTCGCTGGCCGAGGTGCGAGACACCGTGGTCGAGCCGGACCGCTATGCCCGCGTGGACGGCAAGGACTCCGTCACCGTGGCGGTGGTGAAGCAGTCGGGCGCCAACACCGTGCAGGTCGTGCGTGACCTACGGGCCGTGCTCACGGAGATGGTGGGCTCGCTGGAGGAGAGCGGCAAGGAGGGCGCCGCGAGGGAGACGGGCTTCCTGGGCACCGACATCCAGGCGATCGTCGCCAATGACGATTCCGAGTTCGTCCTGCAGTCCATCGAGGACGTGCTGGAGGACCTGCTATACGGCGCCTTGCTGGCCGCCATCGTGGTGTTTCTCTTCCTCCACAACTTCCGCGGCATGATCATCGTCGCCCTCGCCATCCCCACCGCGATGATCGCCACCTTCTTCCCGATCGGCATGGGGTTCGGCTTCACCCTCAACATGATGGTGATGCTGGGCTTCACCCTGTCGATCGGTATCCTCGTGGACGACTCCGTGGTCGTCCTGGAGAATATCGAACGCCACCTGCACCGCGGCGAGCAGCCCAGGGCGGCGGCGTACAACGGCCGCACCGAGATCGGCGGCGCCGCGGTTGCCATCACCCTCGTGGACGTCGTCGTGTTCATCCCCGTCGCCATGATGGGCGGCATCATCGGCAGGTTCTTCTTCTCCTTCGGCATCACGGCGGGTATCTGCGCGCTCCTGTCGCTGTTCATGAGCTTCACGCTCACCCCGATGCTGGCCTCGTGGTGGTTCCGCCGGCGCGAGCAGCACCCCGCCCACCTGGGTGGCCTGTGGCAGCGCGTCTTCCAGATGTGGAACGCCGGTTACGGCCGGCTGGAGAACGCGTATCGCCCCGTCCTGGCCGGAGCGATTCGCCACCCCTACATCACCGTGGGCATCGGCTACGCCATCCTGATTGCGGCGGTCGCGTTCATCATGCCTCGACTGCCCTTCGAGTTCTTCCCCTCAGCCGATGAGGCCTCGGTCACCGTCTCGGTGGAGACCGCCGTCGGCACGAGAATCGAGGAGACGGACCGGCTGGTGAGGCAGATCGAGGCCCGCCTGATGGACAAGGCCAAGTACCCCGAGATCGCGCACATCACCGCGGTTGTAGGTAGCGCCGGCGGCGGCGGCCTCAGCAGCGGTGACAGCGGCGGGCAGTACGCCAATGTCAACGTCTCGCTACACCCCAAGGGTGAGAGGCGCGCCAACAAGCAGCGGTCGGATCAGGAAGTGGCCAGAGCGCTGCGCGCGGCTCTGGCGGACCTTCCCAGTGCGAACATCGAGGTCTCCACATCCTCCGGCATGGGCGGCGGCGGCGGTTCGGTGGACCTCAACGTCCTGTGTGAGGACCAGAAGACCCTGGGCGAGGCCTCGGTGATGCTGGCCCAGAAGGTGAGCCAGATCGAGGGCCTGATGTACGTCGACTTGTCCTCCAAGCCCGGCAGGCCCGAGGTCCACTGCGAGATCGACCGGGTCCGGGCCAATGACCTGGGCCTGACGGTTGCCGGCATCGGCATGGCGGTGCGTACCGCCTTCTCCGGTGACACCTCCGCCAAGTTCCGCGAGGGGGGCGACGAGTACGACCTGCGGGTGGAGCTCAGCGACGCGGACCGCTCCACCGTCGCCGGTGTGGCCAACCTCTATGTCGGCCTCACGTCCAATGATGCACCCGTCCTGCTCCGTGACGTCGCCGACGTCTACCTCGCCACGGGCCCCAACAAGATAGAGCGCTACAACCGGCAGCGAACGGTGACCCTCTCCGCGACCATGGACCCCTCGGTGATCACCATGGGGCAGGCGCAGGACGCGATGAAGGCCGTGGCCGATGAGAACCCGGTTCCCGGCGTTACCACCGCCTGGACCGGAAGCGCGAAGATGATGGTGGAGTCCTTTGGCTATCTCATCCAGGCGCTTGCCCTGTCCATTGTCCTGGTCTACCTCGTCACCGCAGGGCTCTACAACTCGCTCCTGCAGCCGCTGAATGTCATGCTCACCATCCCCATGGCCCTTGTCGGCGGCCTCGCGGGCCTGTGGATCACGGGGTCGTCGCTCAGCGTGGTGGCGATGATCGGTGTCATCCAGCTCGTCGGTCTGGTGGGCAAGAACGCCATCCTGATGGTCGACTATACCAATACGCTCCGATCCCGGGGATTGGAGCGCACGCCGGCCATCCTGGAGGCCGGGCCCACCCGTATGAAGCCCATCCTCATGACCACGATCGCCGCGATCTGTGCCGCCTTGCCCATCGCCCTGGCCACCGGCGAGGGCAGCGAGACCCGCTCCCCCATGGCCATCGTTGTCATCTTTGGTCTGGCTCTGAGCACCCTGCTGTCGCTGCTCGTGGTCCCATGCACCTACGCCATTCTCGACCAGATCGGGGCGGTGTTCGGCAGGCTCGGGAGCCGGATCGGCGCGTTCTTCGCGGAGCGCAAGGAAAACGGCCGCAACAACCGTGGTGGAGGCGGCGGCCCGATCATCCCGGAGACGGTGGACCCCTCGACCCCCGCGGGCTGGGGGTCTGTGGACGACACGCCCGCGGACGACGACAGGTGGGCCAGGCCACAGTTCCCCAGCGATTCCGAACCACCGGGTGACGAGCCGCCCGGCACCGACGGGGAGCAGAGCCCGGACGACGGCAGCTAGCGGGAGCCCAGACCCCGTCTCAGAGGGAAGCAACCACATGGAGCAGCGCAAACTGGTCATCATGGTATTCGAGGACGGGCTGCGCCCGGACATGGAAGAGGTCCTCGTCGAGCAGGGCATCGAGCATTACACGCTCTGGTCCGGTGCTGAGGGCTCCGGGGTGACCGGCACCAAGCAGGGCACCCCCATCTGGCCCGGCCTCAACGAGGTCATGCTCATCGCACTGCCGCAGGAGAAGGTGCAGCCCTTGATCCGGCGGGCCACGGAGGTGCGGGATAGCTTCCCCGTCAAGCTCGGGCTCCGTTTCATGGTGACCGACTGCCTGTTTGCGTAGCCGGATGGCCGGGAGCCGGAACCGTCCCGCTGTGCCCGGACCCATGCAGGACAACCACGAAGCGACCGCGAAATGTGCCTTCGCGGTCGCCTGCTTTTCGGGCACAGTGCACGCCGTCGTGGGGCGAGTATGAAGAAGGACCCGCCGGACCAACTGCGACTGGGACTAGAGGACCCCGGCGCCGAGCAGGCGGAGACCAGGCGGCCGCGACGCCGCCGGACATTCCGCAAGCCTCTGCGCGGCTTCCGCAGGCCCCCCCAGGTGGCCAATGTCCGTCTCATGCAGATGCCGGTGGCCGCCAGGTGCGGCCTGTGCGGGCAGCGCCTGACGATCCACGGCGATGTGGCCGCCTGCCCGACCTGCCACACCATCGTATCTCGTCCTGACAGCGAGGATACGCTCTAGCTCCCCGCTCACCGACCCACCCCAATGCCCCCGGAGGTGCCCATATGCCCGCTTTGCATCTCGGCCTGGCGCAAGGCGATATCACGCCGCCCATCGGCGTGACGATGGCCGGCTATGCCGCGCGCGACAAGGTCTCGGAGTCCGTGGAGACACCCCTGCAGGCGCGGGCGCTCGTGGCCGAGAGCCAGGGCCGCTTCGTCGCCGTGGTCTCAGTCGACCTCATCGGCCTGAGCCCCGAGATCGTGGCCGCGGTGCGCGCGCAGGTGCGGGACGAGACGCCGATCCCGGCCACTTCCGTGCTGCTCTTGGCCAGCCACACCCACTGGGGGCCGGAGGTGCGGCCCACGGGCTACCTGCCCAGGCATCTGAACGAGGCCATCTCGCCGGAGTACGTGGAGGGCCTGCAGCGGACCCTGGCGGGGCTGATCGTGGAGGCCCATGGCAACCTGCGGCCGGCCGCCGCGGGCTGGGGGGTCGGGCTCGCCGCCGGTATCAGCTACAGCCGCCGGCCGGTGAACGTGCAGGGCAGCACTGTGATGAGTCTAGAGCTCAGGCCGGAGCAGGCGGCGGCTGCGTCCGCGACGGGCCTGGAGCTGTGTCGAGCCTGGCCCGCCGGCGGGCACCGAGGTCCACGACTGAGCCCGCCTCTTGAGATCCTCCAGGGTCTCCGTGCCGGGGTCAGCGACCCCCACGTGCCCATGCTCAAGCTCACCGATCCGGAGGGAGAGGCCCTCTGCGGCTTCATCAGCTTCGGCTGCCATCCGGTGGTGGGCGGCGAGGACAACCTCTACGCCATCTCGCCGGACTATCCGGAGTACGCCCGCCGGGTGTTCCAGGCCGCCGTAGGCTGCCCCCTGGCGTTCAGCCTCGGCTGTGCCGGCGACCAGGTCCCCGCCTGGCGCCGCGGCACTTCCAGACAGCGGGTGGGACAGTCCCTGGGCGCCGCCGCCGTCATGGCCTGGCATCAGATACAGGACGTGGCGACCGACGTGCACGTGGCCACCGCACACCGGCAGGTCGCGCTGGATGTAGTGGATCTGCCCACAGTCGCGGAGGCCGAACGGGCCCTGGCGGCCACGGATGACCCGGAAGGACCGGGCGGAGCCCGCGAGCGCCACCTGCTCGGTCTGGCCCGCAAGTTCGAGGACAGGCCGGGGATCGAGACCGAGATGAACGCCTTCTCCGTCGGCGACTTCGCCGCCGTCTGCCTCCCCGGCGAGACCTTCGCTGAGATCGGTCTGCAGATCAAGCAGCAGTCACCCTTCGCGGCCACGGCCGTCATCACCCTGTGCAATGACTCGATCGGCTACATCTCCACCGCCGACGGGCATCGCGAGGGCGGCTACGAGCCCCAGTGGAGTGCCCCGGGCCCCGGCGCCGAGCGGCAGGTGGTGGACACGGCTCTGGAGATGCTGGCGGAGTTGCAGGGTGTGGATAGGTGATAGGGTACGGCGGGCACGACGGGAAGGCCCCCACGCTTGCGGGGGATCGAGCCATCACGGCCGTCGGTACATACCCCTGGGGGCCACCGCGCCCGCGGGTCTTCCAGGCCCGCATGGTAGACCATACCCGCAACGCCGGTAGGCGCTCACTGACCGGTCGCCCGGGCTCGAGTGCCCTCCGATGAGACTGCGGCGCCGTACGTTGCGGTCTTGGAAGACCGCGGGCACGGAGGTCTCCAATCGGGGTTGTGGTCTCTGGCGGAGGCCGGGCGGCCGACCTTGCGGTATTGGAAGACCGCAGGCACGGAGAGTCCCGAGCGCGGTTCTGGTTCCTGGCGAGGGCCGGGTGGCCGACCTTGCGGTCTTGGAAGACCGCAGGCACGGAGGGTCCCGAGCGCGGTTTGGGTTCCCGGCGAGGGCCGGGCGGCCGACCTTGCGGTCTTGGAGGACCGCAGGCACGGAGGGTTCCGAGCGCGGTTTGTGTTCCCGGCGAGGGCCGGGCGGCCGACCTTGCGGTCTTGGAAGACCGCAGGCACGGAGGGTCCCGAGCGCGGTTCTGGTTCCTGGCGAGGGCCGGGTGGCGCGCCTTAGGGGACGCCTACGCCGTTGCCTTTCTGTCACGATCACCTGCCAATCCGGTACAGGGCCGCATCCGCGCTGGTCTCGAACCACACCTTCCCATCGCGGCGCGTCAGTTCCGGCGCCGGCAGTGGGTGCCCCTCGCCATCCACCGCTGCCACGCTCTGTACGTCCGCGCCGAGCCCCACTGCGAACACCTCACCGATCGGCACCGGGACCAGTGTGTCGCCCTCCTCCGTGGTCCTCAGCACCACCGCCCCATTGGTCGCGACAACGCCGAAGTCCAGCACCCTGCGGTCCAGGTTGGCGCCCTCACGATACGTAGCCGGGTCGGCTCCCGGCGCCGGATCGGCGGCCGCCGGTGTGAACCGAACCTCTGTCGCGGTGACACCCTCTCTCGTCACCACGAGCGTTCCCACCGTCACCTGGTCGGCCCCGGCCACCAGACTCGCGCGCCCGTCGGCGTCGTACAGGCCCACCCGCACCTCATACTCGGTCACGTCGTCCTCGGGGACACCGATCGCCAGCGGCCCATCGGTGATGCTCTCCCCCACCTTCCACCCGGACGTGGGTGTCTTGAGGGGATGGTCGGACTGGAAGAGGATGCGGCCGTCGGAAACGAAGTGCCAGAAGGTGATGTAGTCGCGGTCCAGCTCGCGGCCCGCCTGCCAGTCGACGGTGAGCTCGAACCGGCCGCCCTCCAGAGCGCGGAACCGCGCCTGAGGCCGGATGGGCGCCTGGGGCTCGGGCACCGTCCAATAGTGGGAGCGGGCATCGACGTAGGTGACGCCGTCGTAGCGTGAGAAGTCGCAGATCTGGCCGTCGCGCACGGCGGTCCAGGCTTCCGCGCGGGGGCCGAGAGTCAGCGTACCGTCCTTGGGCAACTCGTGCCCGGCGATCTGCCAGGGGCCGTCGGCGAGGTTGACGTACACCTGCTGGCCGTCTTCGTACTCGGCGTTGATCCGGGTCAGCTCTCCCAGGCGCGCCGCGGTACCGGCATCCACCCACTGCCCATCCACCTCATACCGCAGGCGCTGCAGGAGCCTGCCGGTGTACGCCCGGCCGAGGGCCTGGGTGAGGTAGAACTCGCGCACCACGGCGTGGGGGCTCTTCATGAGCTGCTGGCCGATGAAGCCGGTGCGGCCGAAGGCGGTCTGGTAGGCGCGGTACTTGTCCAGCTCGCGGTCGGTCATCACATAGTCATGCCAGCCCGGTCCGTAGCCCCACGGCAGCCAGCGCTCGTAGTAGCCGAAGCCGTGGTTGGACATGAGCGGGTGGATCTTGAGCAGCTCGGCGGCCACCGCGACGGGCGTCCGGTACGTGTCCACTCCATGGTTGCAGCCGCCGTCGTACACTCCGGCCAGGAGAGGATCGGCGGCCTCGAACACCACCGGCCCGCCGAAGATCTCGCGATCGTAGTCGCACAGTCTCCTGGTCTGCTCGTGGGTATAGGCGATCTTCCCGGCGCCGGGAACGGCGGCGTCGTAGTCCACATGCCAGGTGGGCATGATGTCGTGGTACGCCGAATCGCAGTCATACCGGCGCTTGATCTCAGGGGTGAAGCGGAAGACATAGTCCATCAGCCTCGAGGGCTTAAGGATCACCGCCCGGTAGGTGCCGTTGTCCCACCCGTCGATGGGCCTGCCCTGCGGCGTCAGGCAGCGGTCGGCCTCGGTGAAGTCCTCGGCATTGGGGTAGTAGTCGTAGTAGTTCTCGTGCACATTGAACCGATGACCGAGGGCCTGGGCCGTGAGCGAGAGGCTCCGCAACGCCGCATCGCCCCCCATGTCCGCATTGGCGGGCATGGTGTTGGGGTACGTCTGGTCGTAGCCGTCGCGCTGCCAGACGTGCTTGATCATCAAGAAGCCGTCCAGGCCGTAGCGGCTCATGTCCCTGAGCCATTGCTCGTTGTCGGCGAAGTTCCCGCCCCAGCCGTCCAGCACCGTCCTGTGGGCCAGTTCGTCGAGGTAGGGCGAGGGGGCGTTGGCGATGTTGGGCAAGACCTCCTCGTAGCGGCTGCTCACCGTCACGTAGAAGCGGTCCTGCAGGGCGTTGCGGGTGCCGTCGGTGAGCGGCGAGTAGACCGTGTGGTCGCCGATACCGACCCCGGAGGCCCAGGAACGCATCAGGTCCACCGCGCTGCAGATGTACACACCCTCTCTGCGCCAGAGAGCCTGTCCCCCCGCCTGGAAGGCCGCCGGCACCGGGGTGCCGCCGTTGGCCCGGGCCGAGAAGCCCCGGAACCGTCCCGGCTCGCCCTCGACCTCGAGGCCCAGCGACTTGCCCTCCGGCCACAGCGAGGCCCTCATCAGCGCGGAGGCGCCGGTCTGTGCGTCGCTGTAGCGGTACTCGCAGCGGAGCGAAGTGCCCTCCAGCTCGGCGGAGACCAGCTCCGTCCTCAGCCCGCGTGACTCCGGGCCGAAGCCTGTGCCGTCGAGGTCAACGGTGGGCCCACCGGTGAACGGAGACGGGTCGAGGGTCTGGCCATTGGCGGTGACCGACAGCCCGGCGAGGAGACCCTTGCGGGCGTCGAAGCGGTACCGGATGGTGTCGTCCTCGCCCGCGCACTCGAAGACGAACACATCGCCCTCGGCCCGCGCCGACAGGCGCGTGGGCGCCGCCACGCTGGGGCAGACGGACTCGCTGCGATGGGAGGTGACAGCGCCAAGGGGCAACTGGGCCAGCTCGAACCCTCGGGCGATGGTTGCGGCCCGCTCCCGAGCCGCCGCGGCCTCGGCTTCCAGGCGCGCCCGGGCCAACTCCTCGTCGCTGCCCGCCAGGATCTGCACCCGGCGCCACAGCGACCAGTCATCACTGGTCGAGCGCGCGGGCCCGGGATCTACCTCGAGGCGCAGCGTCATGCTCCTGCCCGCGAACCGGCTCAGGTCGGCCTGCAGGGAGACAAACTCCCGCGAGATGCAGTGCTCCTCGAACACCGTCTCGCCGTCGGCGTAGACGCGGTAGGTCACCCCGTCACTCAGCCTCGCGCCCGACCGCAGGCCGATCTCGAAGCCCAGTAGGATGCGGCCGGTCTGCGGGAGCTGCAGGGAGTAGTCGGCATAGGCCACACCCGGCCCGGCGGCCCACGGGCAGTGCATGAACACCTGCGCGGCACCGTCGGCACCCACCTCGGGGATGAAGTAGACGCCACTCTCGGGCTCGTGGCCGGACCAGCCGGGACCCAGGTCCGTGGGATCGCCATCGAAGTGGCGATAGCCCACGGTGGGCCGACACGTGAGCAGCAGGTCGGTGATGCCCACGGGGATGGGGGCAGGATCAGGCTGGGCCGGGGCCTCGCTGAGCAGGAGCAGGGGGCTGAGGAGTACAAGGGCGATGGCGTGCATGGGAAGCACCTCGAGGAGGGCGATGAATCAGGCCACAGCGACAGCGACCTGCCGGGATTCCTGAGGCGATTCGCCCCGCGTGGGGTCCCGACCTCTTCTCCGGCCCCGTCCTGCCCGCCTACCGGCCGCTCTGAGGCTTCTTCCACTCCGGCAGGTGGCGCGCGAGGTACTCCGCCACCTCGTCGCCATTCGCGGCCAGCCGGAGGATCACGCCATCGCGCAGGGACATCTCGTCCGGCTCGGCCGTGGCGCTCAGGGCGATGAAGCTATCACCACGCACGTAGCAGGCCAGTTGGTCCCATGTTGCGGACCTGCTGTGCAAGAAGCCCGCGACCCGCACGCCGGATTCGTCCAGCCGGTAGCTACTCGGAAGCCAGAAGGAGGCCAGACCTCCCACCATCACCACGATCGTCGCCACGGCGAAGAACACATTGCCCAATTGGGCGTAGGCGTACCAGACCAGTGCCCCCGTCAGGATGGCGGCGGCGAAGGCTGCGGTGGGGTTCTGGCCCGCGGGCCAGACCCGCCACTTGAGCACATCGGCAGACTCGTGGGGATGCTCACTCACCTGGGCACTCCGGGACACAATCGCTGCGTCAGGACATGGACGCTTCGCCGCCGTGCGGTCTCAACCCTCCACAGACGTCGTGAGCAACGTGCTGGCTCCGCGCCCTTTGGCCCGGCAAGTGCACCGGAAGGCCCCCCGCCGGCGGAGGGCGAATTGAGCCTGTCGGCTAAGTCAACTGGGCCGCCTACGTGCCTTTGGTGCCATGGCTCGACACGCGTACGAGGAGTGTCGCCATGGTCTTATAGATGTGCTTGTTCCGCATTCAGGGCGCGACCAGAAACGGGACCTCACCCGGCCGCGCATATTCAGGAGTGCGGAAGGACTTTGCCGACACGCTCGAACTGCCCCCGGGCCGGTAACCCACTCATCAAGCGAGGCCTGTGATGGAGCCGATCATCGCCGCGTATACCTTCTGCAATACGAGCTTCGAGGCATTCCTGGACGGCGCCCGTGACGCCGGGTTCCCCTATGTCGGCATCGGATTCTACAAGGGATATGTCGACATTCCGCTGGAGAACCTCTCGGACGAGGACGAGGCGGCCCTGCGCGGGGCGCTGGATGCGCGGGGACTGCAGCTTTGCGCCATCTACGGGGGTGTCGACCTGCTGGCGGACGACGGTCCCGAGCTGCTGCGCCGGAAGCTTCAGGGGGCCGCGCGGTTTGGCGTGGGGGTCTACGATACCGGCGCCATCTCGCTGGATGACGATCCCGATGTGCGGCGCCGCCATGTGGCGACCTTCGTCGACCGTATCCGCACCGCCGGCGACCACGCCGACAGGCTGGGAATCACCATCTGTCTGGAGACACACGGCGGCTACACAGGGCATGCGGACGCCTGCCTCGAGGCCATGGCCCAGATCGACCACGAGCGCGTGCGGCTGGCGTACGATCCCGCCAACTTCCTGTACTACGAGGGCCGCAGGCCCGAGGAGCGCCTGGGCGAACTCCTACCGTTCATCGGTCACACGCATCTCAAGGACCATCGCGGCGGCAAACTGGCCAACGACTTCCCCGCCGTCGGGGCGGGCGAGGTGGGCTACGAGACCCTCCTGCCCGCGCTGTGGGAGGGCGGCTACCGAGGCCCATACACCCTGGAACGCGCCGTGGGCGAGGATGACGCCGAGAAGGCGCAGGCCATGCAGGCCGCCTACCGCTACATCAGACGCCTTCTGGGGTAGTGCCCACCCCTTTCGGCTGCCGCAACCGCTGCCGTTGACCGGTGGATCGCCGACCCTCCTCCCCATGACCAAACAAGACGCCATTCGCGCCGTGGACGAAGCTCTCGCCGCCCGCTACGGTGACCGGCGCTGGCCCGGTCGCTCAGACCCACTGGGCGGCCTGATCGCGACGATTCTGTCGCAGAGCACGACGAGCCGGAACTCCAGGGCCGCCCACGCCTCGCTGACGGAGCAGTACGCCTCGTGGGAGCAGGTCGCCGCCGCCCCGGTGGAGGACATCGCCACCGCCATCTACCAGGGCGGGCTGGCGCACCAGAAGGCGGAACGCATCAAGACGATTCTGCGGCAGCTCCAAGCCGAGCGCGGGGTGCTGTGTCTGGACTTCCTGGAGCAGATGGCGCCGGAGGAAGCCGCGGCGTACCTGACGTCCTTCAGGGGTGTGGGCCCCAAGACCGCGGCATGCGTGCTGCTGTTTGACCTGGGCAAGCCCGTGTTCCCGGTGGACACCCACGTCTTCCGCATTGCAGTCCGTCTGGGATGGATAGAGGAGGGCACCACGCCCCAGCGCGCCCACAGCGCCCTGGGTCTGCTGGTACCTGCGGACATCGCCTACAGGCTCCACGTCAACCTCGTGGCCCACGGCCGCACAACCTGCCTGGCGCGCCATCCGCGCTGTGCAGGCTGCCCACTCCTGAAGTTCTGCCCGTGGGGCCTGGAGGCGGCGGAGCAGTCTGGGGCGTCCGGTCAGATTGCTCAGCGGCCCGCCTGACGCTGGGCAGGGGCGGCTTCGGGCGGCGCGAGGTCCTTGAGTCCCCGGACCGCCCTCCCCGCCGCAAACCCCAGAAGCGACACCAGCAGGCCGGGGTACATGGGCTCGATACCCAGTGGGTACACCGGGTAGCCCTCGGCCTGATGCGTCACACCCCACAGCAGCCACAGCAGGGAGGTCGCAAAGCCTCCCACCATCACCGGCACAATCGCCTTCCGACTCACCCGCAGCGCCGGCCAGTACGCCGACAGCAGGGGTAGCAGCAGTCCCGGAATGAACACCGTCCCGATCACATACCACAGCTTGATCACCGAGGCCACGCCGACGGCCAGGGCCAGCGAGATCACCGTGGTCAGGACGAGGCCCAGAGCGGTGCGCAGCCCGATGCGATAGTCGGGGTCGCCGCCCACGATGCGCCAGATGAAGTCCCGGGCGAAGGTGGTGCCGGACAGGAACGTGAAGCTCACCAGCGTGGACATCACCGTCGCCAGCATGCCCACATAGAACAGCCCTTTGACACCCGCCGGCAAGAGCTTCTCGGCCAGGAGCGGATAGGCCATGATCGGCTCGATGTCCGGCAGCCCGGCCCGGGCGTACAGCCCCACCGTGCAGGTCATGAAGTCGAACGCGGCCCAGCACAGGATACTCACCAGGATCCCGCGGCTCGCCGTCTGCGGCGACTTCGCCGCATAGCACCGCTGGTGAAATCCCGGGTCCACCAGGGTCCACAGGGCGATGAAGAACCAGGCCACCACATACTGCGGCGTATTGCCACCGTGCCAGACCAGGTGAGTCTCCGGCACGCCCTGCTTGATGAAGTCGAACCCGCCCAGATGGCTTAGGCAGTAGGGCAAGATGAGTGCGAAGCCCAGGAACATCAGGAAGAACTGCACGATGTTGACCCGCACATCGGCCCGAAAGCCTCCGGCATAGACGTAGACCGTCGACAGCGCCACGCCCACCAGCAGCGCGGGCCACAGCGGCCAGCCGAAGATGAGCTGCAGCAGTGTCCCCAGCATCAGCACATACGGCGCAGGAGTAGTCAGGCAGTAGGAGTACACCGCCGCCGTGACCCCGGCGCCCTTCCCGTAGGCCTCGGCCACCTTGTCGGGAATCGTGTACAGCTCCGCCTGCCGGATGCGTGGGGCCAAAACAAACGCGAACACCGCGGCGAAGATGTAGTACGGCACCGCCAGCACCAGCCATACCGAGATCCCACTGAGGTAGGTGAACTCGCCGACTCCCAGAATCCCGCCGTACCACGTGGAGACCAGTGTAGCCACGAAGGCCGGAAGGGTCAGATTGCGGCCGGCCAGGAAGTAGTCATCGGCCGTCTTCCCCCGGCGCAGCCACGCCAGACCGGCCACCATCACGGCGGCGAAGTAGACGATGATGATACCCAGGTCCAGGGCGGAGAAGGTCATACGGGTCATGGCGGTCATCCTGGTGGAGGAGTCGGCGAGTCGGCAAGTCACGAGTCAACGGCTAACGGCGTCGACGGCGTCTACGGCGTCTACGACAACAGCCGCGATGGAGGCGTGCCGTTCACCCCGCCCACGTCAACGACGCCTCACCCCCCGGCCCTTCGGGCCGCCCGCCTCTCCCTTGCTCGCCGGTACGGCCGGCGAGACGGGAGGAGGGGGGCCAGACCGCGCTGAGCAGTTGATTGGGCGCCGGTAGGCCGCGACGGGAGGACAGGGCACGATAGCGCCCGGTGACGAGCGGCCCGAAGAAGCCCTACTCGTCTCCGAGGATCACCACCGCCACCGCGCCGCGGGTCACGTCGATCTGCACCTCGGAACCCGTCGCGCGATTGCTCAGCCCGCGCGTCCCCAGTTCCAGCGCCTCGCTCAGTTCCCACTGCAGCCCGTGAGTGACCAGCTCCACATCACCGGTGAGCGAAATCAGCGAGACCCTGGCTCCCGTGGAAACCGCGAACCGGCGCCTGCCACGGACCACCTCCAGCCAACCGTCGTCGTTCACTATACGCAGCCGGGCGCGGTCCATGTAGGCGGCGAGGAGGGCGATGTTGCCCAGCGCGTGATCGAGACGTCCGCCCAGCGCCCCCAGGAGCGTGATGCAGGTGGCACCGCGCTCCAGGCAGGCCAGGATGGCCTTCTCGCTATCGGAGTTATGCTGGGCCTCGTGGGGACCGGCGTCCAGCAGCGGTGCGCTGACGAAGGCTTCGCCCAGCGAGTCCATATCGCCCACCACCAGGTCGATGGCAACGCCGAGGCCTTCCAGCCAGGAGGCGACGCCGTCGGTGCAGACAATGAGATCCGCCCCGGCGACCTCTCGCCGCAGCAGCTTCTCGGATGGTGGGTCCCCGTGGCAGATGATCAGCGCGTTCACTGTGTGGGTCTCCATGGTGGCCGCGAGCCGTTGGCCGTCGTCCCGCAAGGCGGGGTCGGGCTTTCCACTCACATTATGCAGGTTCCGGGCAGGCGCCGATTCACGTCACCTCACCCCCCCAGCCCCCCTTCTCGGCGTCTCTTCGAGCCGCTTGTACTCCGCCAAACGGCCGGCGGAGACGGGAGGAGGGGGGAGAACGGCAGTACTTCGACCGTTCCGGACGCGGAAATGGCGGAATGTGGCCCCAGTGCGTTCATGCATAATGTGAGTTCTCGGCCGCACCTCCAGGGCCTACCTCAGCCGCACCTCGCTGAGCCCCATCAGGTTGGGGAATGTGCGATTGCCGCCCCCGGGGGCCTGGAGGATACGGACGCGGGCCGTCGCCACTCCCCCCAAATCGATCCTCTCCACGGCGGAAGTGGCGGCGCGCCAGCGGGAGAACCCCGGCGCATCGATCCAGCCTCCCTCGCTCTCGACCTGGACCCTGTACTCCGTGGGCGGCCCATAGAAGGCCATCCACCACAGCTCCAGCGTCCGAAGCGATTGCGGGGCCGTCAGAGACAGCACCACCCGGTGTTCCGTGGCCGACCCGTCGGAGACCCATCCGTGCTCGGGCTCGAACTGCATCCCCGGCACGGCGACCCCGTCGCTCAGGAGCGAACCGTCGTACGGCGGCATCGTGCTATCCACCTCCACGGCGCAGTCCGGCCAGGCATGGCCAACCGAGACACATCCGGCCTCGTCGGTACAGGCCACGATGCACGAACTCACCTCCTCCGCCTCCGGGCAGGGCAGCGTGAGCGTCTGCGCGCCGGAGGACAGGTGGGCGGCGACGGTCCGCCACGGCAGTTGGCCGCCGCAGAGGTAGCGGACGGTCACTTTCGCCGCCCGAGCCAGGTCCAGGGCCAACCGGCTTGCCTCGCCCTCGCCTGTCACGGTCAGGCCCGTCGGGCCCGGCGCAACCTCCATCTCGGCGACCACGGCCTCGGCCGCCAGGGCGAGCCGCTGCCGGAACCGGTCCAACGCCTCCGGGTCGGCGCCCTCGGCCAGGGACTGATGGTAGCCCCGGCCGGGGCGCAGCAGGCCCAGGGCCTCCTGCGGCAACTGCTCCAGCAGATCTTGGGCATCTCGTACGGCCTGGGTCTGCGCCCCCTGGCGCTCCGCTTGCTCCACCAGCATCTGCAGCGAGCGCAGGGCGCGGTAGTCCTCAGTCCCGGCCCGCAGGGCCAGCCACCGGCGGCTGACGACGGACCCGCCGCCCAGCGCCGGGTAGACCATGGACTGCTCCGCCACTCCCTCCCAGGGCTCATATCCCCGGCCGCGCTCCGAGCTCAGCCACGAGAAGTGCCCCCAGCCGTCCAAACCCAGAGCCCACGCCCGCCAGGGCAAGAGCCGATAGTACGCCGTGGGCTCGAAAGTCTCGCCATTGCTCTGGCAGTCGTAGACCCAGACCTGCTTGCCCAACGCCCGGAGATAGGCCACGGATTGAGCGTTGGCGCATTCCACGGCCAGGCCGGTGATGTCGTGAGAGCCGTACAGGCGCGCGTGGGGCGGGCTGTCGGGCTCGAAAGACGTGACGTAGGCCATGGTCCGGAGCGCCGGCACGGCCTCGTGGATGAGGTCCGAAAGCGTGCAGGCCAAAGGCAGGTCACCCACCCCGGGCTCGTCGATGGTCTCGATGGCGACCCGCTCTGCCTCTACCCCGAGCTGCTCGAAGCCCCGGGCCACCGCCTGCGCCCAGCCCCGGACGCAGTCCTCGAAGTCCGGGGCCTCCGGCCCGATGGCATATGCCTTCTCCAGGTGGCGGGCCAGCATCTGCCCCGCTCCGAAGGCCAGAAGGAAGCGGGCGTCGGGGCGTTGTTCCAGCACCGTCGCGATCAGTTGCCGGGCGCGGGTGAAGTCCACTGTGACCGGGCCGCCGGCGGGGGCATGCGTCGGCGCCAGCCACTGCGCGGGTAGCGTGAAGGTGTTCTGACCGATGGCCTCGGTGCTGTCCAGGGCATGCTCGGCGGCCTTCCCGATGTCGCACACCGCGCGATCGTCGATAGCGGCGAGTGCTACGGGGGCCACCGTCAGGTCCACAAAGACGTCGCACTTGTCCGACGGGTCGGTGAGCGAATGCACCGCGATGCGGCCCTCGTAGTGCCCCGGCAAGAGCTGACCGGTATCGAGAACGAGCACCATCTGGCCCAGGCCGGTCTCCCGGATGTGGAACAAGCCCGCTTCGTCAAGAGGCGGCAGGGGATCGGTGAAGATCTCGCGGGGCCGGGCGTGGCCGCGGAGGGGTGGCACGCTGTAGGCCCTTACCCAGGGCACGCCGGTCAGGCGGCGGTTCTGTACCGTATCGCGAAGCTCACCGGGCACGATGCGGTGCACCGCCCAGGCGCCGGTGAGGTTGGCCACCGTCAGCGCGACGGCGCGGGTCTCACCCATCAAGCAGTGCAGGTCCAGACGCAGCTCGCCGGGCTCCTGCTCGGGCAGGGCGACGTGCGCCAGGGGAACGTAGGCGCCGTGCAGGAAGCGCACGAAGCGGAGCGCGGCCACGCGGGGGCCGAGGGCTGCCGCCTCATGGCGCAGGGCGCGGGCCTGCGCGTTGGTGAGCTCGGCATACCCCGCGAGACGCGCGGAGAGCTCCGCGACGGCGTCGAGGACCTCCTGCGCCCGCGCGGCCAGCTTCGCCGCCAGAGGGTACGCCGCACAGGTGGTGGTGAGCTGCCTGTGTGCCTCCTCGGCCTGGAGGTGGACGGCCGCCAGGTTCTGACGGGCCTCCATCCCGTAGCCCAGGTACAGATCGGTGAACGCCGAGGCCTGCGGGCCCTCCTCGATCTGCACGTCGTCCACCCACAGCGTGCCCTCGCAGTTGATGGGCCAGAACAAGATCAGGTTGTACACGGGCCCGGTCCCCAGATCGGTGGTTGGCGGAGCTTCGAAGGTGACGCTGGTGAAGGTCCAGTCCTGGTCCGGCTTGAGAGGGCCGATGCCGGCGCTTTTTGTCCAGCCGTAGTTGACCAGATTGAGGGCGCTCACGTCCGCTCCGGCCCGGGTGAAGCCCCGGCACTTGAACCAGGCCGAGAGGGTGTAGGTCTTGCCGGGCACCAGAGGGATGCGGTCCTGCTGGAAGTACCGGTAGCCGTCGATGAGCCCCTCGGCCTTGAAGCAGGCGGCGCCGCTGTGGTGCTCATCCTCTACCCGCCCGCCGAAGACGTGGCCGGCGAAGTGGACCCAGCCCTCGATGCCCTCCTCGAACCCGCCGTTGGCCACGTGGTTCTTGGCTGGAAGAAGCACGGAGGCAGGGCCGGGGTCCTGGGCCGACGCGGCGGCGACGAGAGTGGCCAGGACGAGGGTGAGAAGTGGGCAGGTGAGGCGGGTGGGTTCCATCTCGAGACTCCCCGGGGTGGATGGTGCATGCGGAGACGGAGGGTAGCGTTGCTGTCGGCCGGTCTCCCTCCGGCTGTGCGGCGCGAGCAGATTCGCTGCTCTGGCGCGCCCGGCCTCCTGGGCACCGCGGCGAACTGTGGAGAGACGGTACGGCCCCGCACTCGAGACCAAGTGCGGGGCCTGGACACTTGGCAGTCATCACAGGGCACGTGCCAGATCAGGGGTCGGGCAGTCCGCTGACGCGGCAGAGCTGGTTGTACAGGATACTGTCGGGTTTCTGCCACTTCACATGGCCGTCGGCGAAGGCGAAGTTCGCTCCGCCGTTGTGCCGCCATCCCGATGGCCATTCGCCGGCCTTCCAGCCATCGAAGGTGTTGACGTTGTAGACGGTGGCACCCATGCACGTGCCGTCACAGAAGATAACGAACTCGGCGGGTCTCTCCAGGCGAGCGAGCTTCTTGCCGGAGATCCAGCCGACGTCACCGCCGGGGCCCTCAACGGCCGTC